>Ga0207421_10005685_pt1 | contig 13864 bp, 13 predicted proteins | sample SodLakKL_010_SED_4_FD_187542 | JGI IMG/M metagenome (GOLD analysis project Ga0207421, IMG submission 187542) | Alkaline sediment microbial communities from Lake Tanatar, Kulunda Steppe, Russia - 8KL_010_SED (SPAdes) (version 2) | ecosystem: Environmental > Aquatic > Non-marine Saline and...
CAGTTTCTGGCAGATCGTTATATACTTGGTGTATGTCCGGTTTGTAGTTATGAAAAGGCATATGGCGATCAGTGTGAAAGCTGTGGTTCTTCTTTGAGTCCTACCGAGTTAAAAAATCCACGTTCTATGTTAAGTGGAAATAAGCCGGTAATGAAAAAAACACGCCATTGGTATCTTCCACTTGATGAATATGAACCGATGTTAAAAGAGTGGATACTTGAAAATAATAAAAATAGATGGAAATCCAATGTGTACGGGCAATGTAAATCCTGGATTGATAGTGGCTTAAGGGCCCGGGCTGTTACACGTGATCTTGATTGGGGTGTAAAAGTTCCCATTAAAGATGCTGAAGGTAAAGTGTTGTATGTTTGGTTTGATGCTCCTATTGGTTATATTTCAGCAACAAGACAGTGGGCTGAAATGAATAATACCAACTGGGAACCATATTGGAAAGATAAAGATACCAAATTAATCCACTTTATAGGAAAAGATAATATTGTTTTTCATTGTATAATATTTCCGGTAATGCTTTATGCTGAAAGAACATATATTTTGCCCGACAATGTGCCTGCAAATGAATTCTTGAATCTTGAAGGGGGCAAGATATCCACTTCACGTAATTGGGCTGTATGGTTGCACGAATACCTGGAAGATTTTCCGGGTAAACAGGACGTTCTTAGGTATGTTTTATGTGCTGCTGCCCCTGAAACAAAAGACAATGACTTTACATGGAAAGATTTCCAGGCTCGTAATAATAACGAGCTGCTTGCTATATTTGGTAATTTTGTTAATCGGACATTAGTCCTTACACATAAATATTACGATGGTATCGTTCCTTCGTTATCAGAGCCTGCTAATGATGAGGCCAGAATAAGAGAAAAATTTACTGAATTTTCAAAGCGTGTGGGTGATAATCTTGAAAACTACCGCTTCAGGGAAGCACTCAATGAGATGATGAACCTGGCAAGAATGGGAAATAAATACTTAACTGATTCTGAACCCTGGAAAATTCAAAAAACTGACCCGCAAAGGGTGAAAAATATTTTAAATTGTTGTTTGCAAATTTGTGGTGCATTATCAGTCATTTGTGAACCGTTCCTTCCTTTTACTGCTGAAAAACTTAAAAAAATGCTTAATATCTCAGATTTGAACTGGCAATCTGCTGAAAACCCAAATTTATTGCCGGAAGGCCATGAATTAAACAAACCGCAGTTGTTGTTTGAAAAAATTGAAGATCAGCAGGTAGAAGCACAAGTTAAAAAGCTTTTTGACTCCCGGCAAGAAAATATTGAAAACGAAACACCTGATTTGGAACCAATAAAACCAAATGTAACATTTGATGATTTTGCTAAGCTTGATTTGAGAACCGCCACAGTTATAAATGCTGAAAAGATTAGCAAAACCAAAAAATTACTTAAACTCCTGGTTGATACTGGTTTAGACCAGCGCACTATTGTTGCCGGAGTAGCAGAATATTATAAACCAGAAGATATTGTGGGGAGAAAAGTAGTTGTATTGATTAATTTAGAGCCCCGAAAAATTCGCGGCATTACCTCAGAAGGAATGATGCTTATGGCACAAAATAAACGTGGCGAATTGCGTTTTATCTCACCTGATAAAGATTGTGAAAATGGCGCTTCGATAGCATAACCTTTACACGGTTTAGTCTAAAAAAAACACCAATATGTCTGAAAATCCCAAAAGGATTTTATAAAAATAGTTTTTTTATTAACTTTGCACCGGCATTATGGCCCCGTAGTTCAATGGATAGAACGAAAGTTTCCTAAACTTTAGATACAGGTTCGATTCCTGTCGGGGCTACCAAATCCAATTAATCCAATAATTTTTCCGCCAGATAAATAGAATTTAAACTCAATTGACTTGAATTGCATTAATATTCAGGTTGTAAATGTTTTCTATAAAAACACAAACAAGTTTAAAATCAAATAATATAAATTATAAACAATAAAAATACCGCGTAATCTCATGAATAAAAAAGAGGAAAGACCCAGTAAAATAGCCTATGAAAGGCACCTGAATCAACAAGGAATACCTGAAAATCAAAAAAAATCTAATGGAGGGCACATACCCGATTATGTTAAATATGGAACATGGCTTAGAGTAAATAATCCACAGCTTTTTGAGAGTGGATACCTGGAGTGGAAAGCAAAAGTGCGTGCTGAAATGAATGAAAAGTAAGCTACAAAGATTTTTATAGTATTGTATGAGTTATAATATGTTTATGGAGAGATTTTGTAGCACTGGTTTTTTAAAATTTTACTCCAACTACGGTAAGGTCGTCTGTTTGCATGCCGTTATTTTTCCATTTCAAAAATTCATTTTGTAATACCTCAAGTTGTTCCTGCATAGGCAGGTGGCCTATTTCAACAATTTTATTTTTGAATTTTTTACTAGTATACCTTTTTTGAGTTTCGGGGTTTATTTGGTTATAAAAACCGTCAGTATAAAGATACATTGCTTTACATGATTCGTCTATAGGGATTTTTTGTATTGTAAAGTTTTCATTTTTTTTATGTAATCCTATTGGCAATCTATCTCCTTTAAAGGTTTGAATGGTATATTTTGATTGAGATGTTGCTGTTTTATCAGGGTTAGCATTTTCTTTATTATTTTTTCTAAGTATTAACATTTGGTTATTTGCCGCTGCGAAATGTAGTTCTTTTTTTGATTTATCATAAAGGCAAATTGATATTTCCACATCTTCATTGTGTATCGAATCAGGGTTATTTTGGTGTAAAGCTGTTATAAAGCCGCTTCTGAGAAGCTTCAGGATTTCATCTAACCGGTATTCTTTATCCTTTATTATTATATCATTTAGAAGAGTAATTCCCAGTACGCTCATAAATGCTCCGGGTACTCCATGCCCTGTACTGTCAGCTACGGCAAAGATGATCTTATTATTATTTATCTGGTATGTCCAGTAAAAATCACCACTTACAATGTCACTGGGCTGCTCTAAAATAAATGTATCTTTAAAAAACCTGTCAAAGCCTGTTTTGCCGGGCAAAAGTGCTTTTTGAATACTTTGGGCATATTTTATACTGCTTTCAATATTATTTCTTTGTTTTGTTATTTTTTCATTCTTTTTTTGTATATCAGCATTTTTTTTGGTCAGCAAGTAGTTAGCTTTCTTTTTTGCAGTATATTGATAATATATTATGAAAGAAAGGAACATAAAAATTATCAGGCTAATAGTTATAGTAATAAGCAGCCTGTTTTTAAGGCTTAATTCAGCCTCTTTTAGTCTATTTTCTTGTTGTAGGTTTTCTATTTCCAGCTGATTTCTTTCGCTTTGATAACGTGTTTCCAGTTCAGCTATAGCTTTTGAAATTTCAATTGAATGCAAACTGTCTTTTTTGGAAATATGAAGGTCTGCATAGTACGATGCCCAATAGTTTTGATCTAATTCCATATGGGCTCTTCTTAAATGATTGTAGGCTTTAACCTCATGATCCAGGGAGTTTATGTTTGATGATATTTCTAAAGCTTTTTCAGCATTTTTGATGCTCTCGGAATAATTGTTCATTTTATAATATAAATCGGCAATATTATTATATGTTGCTGCTTTTCCCTTAAGATCACCCAAAGCTTCATGTGATTCAAGGGATTTTTTAAAAAATTCAAGGCCTTTTTCAAAGTTTTCTTTCCGCACAAATACTATTGCTTTGTTGTTATTAAGTTGAGCTACTCCTCTTTGATTATTTAAACTCAAAAACATCTCCATTGACTTATCATAATGTTTTAATGCCTCCTGGTATTCTTCTGTTAACAAAAAAGCATTCCCCATATTCATTAATGCTATTCCTTCACGAAGTTTGTTTCCTTGCATGCGAAAACTTTCATAGGCTTTTTCGAAATATTCAATGGCAAGTTCATAGTTTTCTTCAATATTGTGTATTATCCCAATATTGTTATAGGCTGCACTAACTCCTCCTTCATCGTCTATTTCCAAGTAGATATCCAATGCCTGTTGATAATATTCCAGGGCATTTTTGTTATTACCCATATTACGGTTTAATACACCAAGACTTGAGTATGTTTTTGAGATGCCATCTTTGCAATCTATTTCATAAAATAAATCTAAAGATGATTGTAATTGTGAATTTGCTTTTGTAAAATCACCCGTTTTTCTGTTAACTATGCCTTTATTTCTTAAAGCTTCTCCTTTTTGTTTTTTTAGTGCAACATCTTCTTCATTACTGTTTAAGGCGTTATTATAAGCTGTTTCATAATAGTATAAAGCTGAATCCGGTATACTATGTTCATAAAAATCACCTATTTCCAAAAGAATGTTGATTTTTGCAGTATCGGAAACCGCTGCGTTATAGCGAAGCTGTAAACTGTCAATATTAGATGCTTTTATAAAAAAAATATTCAGTAACGCATAACTTAAAAGTGCTGCTTTTTTATACTTTAATAATATCATAATGAAGTAATAATATTTATTGCAATGTATTTTTATGTGTTTGGTTTAATAGCAAATGAAGCAACAAATACTAGCAAAGTTGTTTCTTATTGTATGATGTTTTTAATTGTCAGCAATAAAGTTTATTAACCTTGCTTTAGGTGTTTAAAGCTAAAATTATACTCTAACCTTTACAAAAACAATTTGCAATATACAATTTTTATTAAATAAATTTGAAAAATTTACTCGCATTCAAGAAGATGATTTTGTGGTAATTAATAACGTAATCAAGAAGTTAAAGCTCAAAGCTGAAAGTTTTGAATAAGTTGGATAAAATGATTTTAGGGATTTAAAATATTTAATCAAATCATTTAAATAATTTAAATTTGATTTTTACAATAGTTATGGATTAAAATTTGCAAATTTGCAGCAAAAGATACAATTAAGTGCTAAATCCGATAAAAAGACTAGCCGGGCAAACTGCCATTTATGGTACCAGTAGTATAGTTGGGCGACTCCTGAATTATCTGCTTGTTCCTATTTATACCCGTGTATTTGTTACTCAGGATTTTGGGATTTTTGTTGAGATGTATTCTTACGTTGCCTTTCTTTTGGTTATATTGACATATGGGATGGAAACCGCTTTTTTTCGATATGCCGAAAAGCAAAAAGAAATAAAAGATACGGTATATAGCACTTCTTTGATATCTGTCCTTTCGACATCCACTCTTTTTATTATCATAGTGTTTATTAATAGTGAGCAGCTTGCTGCTTTGGTACAATATCCCCAACATCCTGAATATATAAAATGGCTTGCTTTAATTGTGGGGCTGGATGCACTGAGCAATATTCCTTATGCCAAGTTGCGCGCCGAAAATAAAGCTATAAGGTTTGCAACAATCAAGTTAATTAATATTGGAATAAACATCTCTTTAAATCTTTTTTTCTTAGTTTTTTGCCCATGGGTTTTAAATAATGAGTATACTTTTTTAGCCGACTTTGTGAACAAAGTCTATGATCCCCAAATTGGTGTTGGGTATATATTTATTTCTAATCTTATTGCCAGTATATCTGCTGTTGTTCTTTTATTACCGCAAATCATTTCATCAAACTGGAATTTTGATATTGTTTTATGGCGGAGTATGCTTATTTATGCTATCCCGCTATTACTCGGAGGTTTGGCAGGTGTTGCCAATGAGGCATTGGACAAGCTATTACTAAAATATATGTTGCCCAGAGATGTTGCTATGTCACAAGTCGGCATATACGGGGCTTGCTATAAAATATCAATTATGATGACTATTTTCATACAAGCTTTTCGTTTCGCTGCCGAACCCTTTTTCTTTGCTCATGCGCGTACCCAAAATGCTAAAGAACTTTATGGAGAGGTAATGAAATATTTTGTAATTGTGTGCCTGTTAATATTCCTTTCCATTATGTTATTTATAGATGTGGTACAGCATTTTGTTGGCGAAGAATATCGTGAAGGCTTAATCGTGGTTCCAATATTGCTTTTGGCAAATATGTTTCTTGGTATTTACTTCAACCTTTCCATATGGTATAAAATTACCGGGCGAACTCACTTTGGTGCTATTTTTGCTTTATCCGGAGCCCTTATAACTTTGTTACTAAACATCTGGTGGATACCATTAATTGGTTATGTAGGCTCAGCATGGGCAACTTTAATTTGTTATATGACAATGACTTTATTGTCATATTTTATTGGAAAAAGGTATTATCCCATTAAATACGATGAGAGAAAAATAATATCTTATATAGCTTTCGGAATTGGTATATACCTATTAAGTAAACTGTTAGTTGATTCTATACCACTGCCTTATTATTACATAAATATTCCTTTACTTATTATTTTTTTGATAGTAGTTGTTCTCTCTGACAAACCTCTTAAAGAATCCTTGTTTCAACTTATCAGGAAATCTTAAAAAATGATTATTAGGTATTGGTGTCCGGTTAATGATTTAAAATTATAGTGTTTTAGTGGCAAGATTGATTCTTAACCGGTCACTAGTGATTGTTGGGCAATACTAAATACAGTGGAATTAATTTTACTCGGAAAACAATGTGTTGTTTTATTGAAAAATTATTTAACAATAAACAAGCAAAATGCTTATTTAGTTATTGTTCGAAGCATCTAATTGTTTAAAACTATAGAAAAAGGGTTTCTGTTAAATATGAAAAAAAGCTAAATAATAAAGTATTTTTAATAATTATTTGATTTTATCCTAAATAACTTGTATATTTGAAGAGAACAAGATAAAAAAACGTATTGTTAAACTAATAAAATTATAAAATTATGAAAAGTTCAGCAGGAAACGCAATATCAGGATTTATATTTGGCGCAGCTATAGGACTTGCAGCAGGATTATTATTTACGCCCCGTAGTGGTGATGAAACACGCAAGAAACTTAATTACAGAGCCAAAGAATATACCGACGATGTTACCAAAAAACTCTCAGATAAAATAGACAACTTGAGGGAGCATGTTACCGAAATCGGTAATGAAGCCAAATCAAATAAGTAGACAGGGGCTACAGAAATCACCTAATAGTAAGCTAAAAATAAAATCAAAAATTTGTAACAAGCAAAATACTGATTAAAACCTTTTCAGAGCTAAAAGGTGATATCAAAGAGTAATTGGAAGCTAAAATTTCTTATTATGGCTTACGGCTTTTGAAAAATTTGAAAAAGTTATTTAAAATGAGATTGAGATAAAAAGATTTTATAGAAAATGTTATAAAGAACGAAATAATAAAGTAATTTCAATAATAATTTTTGGATTTTATCTTAAATAACTAGTATATTTGAAAAGAAATAACAAAAAAATGTATTGTTAAACTAAAAATATTATATAATTATGAAAGATTCAACAGGAAAAGCATTATCAGGATTTATTTTTGGCGCTGCTATAGGAGTTGCGGCAGGGTTATTATTTGCTCCCCGTAGTGGCGAGGAAACCCGCAAGAGACTTCAGGACAAAGCCAAAGAATATACCGACGATGTTACCCAAAAGCTTTCTGATAAAATAGACAACTTGAGGGAACATGTTACCGAAGCAGGTGAAGAAGTCAAATCAAAAACGCAAAAAGTCGGGTCAAAAACCACTCCAAAAACCACTCAATAATAAGGTAAATAAAATTAAAATTCAATGACAAGCAAAACACTGCTTAAAACCATTTCCGAGCTGAAAGTGGATATTCAAAAGTACGTAGAAACCAAAATTACTTATTATGGTCTTACGGCTTTTGAAAAAGCTGTTAAGGTTATTCAAACTTTTGTTTCGTATAGTATAGTTTTAATAATTTTCGTTATGGCTCTGATATTTTTATCAGGTGCCGCAGCACTATATATCGGGGAACTTTTACAGTCATACGTACAAGGTTTATTAATTGTTGGTGGTTTCTACTTTTTGCTCGGAGTGGTTTTATATATTGTCCGTGGTAAGATTTTTGACCGCTGCATTATAAAAACACTAATAAATGTATTTTTTGAAAAAGAAGAAGAACAATAAAATATTCTTGTAAAATGACAGATGTTAAGCGGTTTAAAAAGTTACGAAGCCTGAAAGATATAAAGCTTGAAAAAGCCAAATTGCGTTATGAAATACTGGTGGCTGAAAATAATATGATGGATAACCTGGATCATGCCGGAAGTTTTCTTGCATTAGGAAAAGTTGCTTCACGAATAAGCAGTGGACTAAATACTTTCGTCAAGACTTATTCAATAGTTGCCAGTATTTTTGGACGAAGGAAAAAGTCCGCCAAGCAAGAACAGGTTGAAGAGTAGGCATTAAAAGCAATTTTTAAAGCTTTATTTGAAGTAAACATTCAAGTTTATTATTTCTGATCTGCTTCCGATTCGTACAGGTGGACCCCAGGTTCCTACCCCCGATGTGACATAAGCATGCATACCACTGATATGGTCATATCCCCGGCTAATATCATAGATGGCCGATGTTATATAGTTAATAGGCCATAATTGGCCATGATGTGTATGACCTGAAAGCTGTAAATCTATTCCGGCTTTGGCAGCCTTTTCCAGATAAAATGGCTGATGGTCAAGCAATAACAAAGGATATTCCGGGTCAGTCATAGCTATTAAGTCATCTAAAGATCTTCTTCTTTCATCCGAAAACCTGGGCTTGGTAAGATCTTCCCGGCCTAAAATGTAAAAACTTTCATCAATTTTTATAACTGTGTCACGTATAAAAGTAATACCATGCTCCTCAAGGTAGCTTACAGCAGCTTCTGCTCCCCCTATATATTCATGATTGCCCGTTACAGCATAAACACCTAATGGTGCTTGAAGCTTCTTAAGAGTATTCCCAATATTTTGTCTTAAAACCGGCTCAAGGTCTTCATCTACTATATCACCTGCCATGAATACAATCTCAGGTTCTGCATCGTTTATTTTTGAAACAATATTTTCCAAATGGTTGTTTCCAATGATAGTACCCAGATGAACATCGGAAATTAATACTGCGTTAAGCGACTTTCTTTGACCTGCATTTTTAGGTATATTTATATCAACGTTTTTAACTACCGGAGTCATAGAATTGATATAGCCCCCGGTTATTAACAAAGTAATGCCGGCAATTATTACCCAGAATAATCCTGCTTTGAAGCCCGTTGTAGCAAATAGTTGTGGAAAAAAGGGCAAAAACTTATTAATTAATCTGAAAACATCAATCAAAAGGCATATTAAAAAGAGATATAGCATGGCAGCCAGCCATAAGGAGCCAACAAAAATTAAAAAATCACTTAAATGTGACAAATATACTCTTTCTAAAATCCTTCCTACAGGATAACTCAAGGCCAGAAACCAGAAAATAATTGAAAAGTAATTTTTTAATACCGGAAAAGCTGCAATTGCAAACGCACCTTTCTTAAAAATATATACATTTGCCAGTATATAGAGTGCTATAACGATTGAGAAAATAACAAAAAACATGGTTCTCATTTTTTATCTGATAAAAACTTTTTTAGTTTTACAACTTATTATTGAACAAAAACTTTTTTAAAAAGTTTAAGAGATATCAATACTTTAATATATATAGTGGAGTAAAATGTGCAATTATGTGTTTTAAATATTGATAACTAAAGTTTATCCATAAAATTTTTGACAAAGGTATTAAAACTAAAAATATGATATTAAAAGATAAAGTTTGTCTCATAACCGGTGCAACGTCAGGCATTGGTAAAGAAACCGCTTTGGCTCTTGCAAAAGAAGGTGCAACAATTGTGTTTACAGCCAGGAACACTGAAAAAGGAGAAAAGGTGAAACATGAGATAATTGAAGCCACCGGTAATAGAAACATCGAAACCATGTATTGTAACCTTGCTTCATTGGAATCTATAAGAGATTTTGTTGATTCTTTTAAAAACAAGTATAAAAATTTACATGTTCTCATAAATAATGCAGGTATCTGGGAAACGAAGAGAAAAGAATCTGCTGATGGTATTGAATTGACTTTTGCTGTCAATCATCTTGCACCATTTCTTATGACAAACCTATTGCTGGATATGATAAAAAGCTCGGCACCGTCAAGGATAATAAATTTGTCATCAGATGCACACAAGCCGGCAAAGTTAAATTTTAAAGATATTGAAGGTAAGAATTCATGGAGTAGTTTTGGATCTTATGCACAATCAAAATTATGCAACATACTTTTTACCAAAAAGCTTTCTCAAATCCTGGATGGTACGGGAGTTACTGTAAATTGTGTTCATCCCGGGTTAGTTAATACAACCTTGTTTGACAAGATGAATTCCCTTTTAACGGCACTCTTTTCACCTTTTATGATATCATCAAAAAGAGGTGCACAAACTTCAATATTTTTGGCAACTTCAGATGATGTTAAAGATATATCGGGTGAATATTTTTCCAAAAAGAAAGTAATAACCCCATCTAAAGTTGCCAAAAGCATTGAAAATGCTGAAAAGCTTTGGGAAATAAGTAAAAGGTATACCGGAGTTTAATTTTTTCTTTAATAACTAATAGTTTTCAATGAATTTCATTGTTGTCCAAAAAAACACTAAATGCTTTGTCATTCTGAGCGAAGCGAAGAAGTTCGTAGTTTTTTAGGACAATAGTGAATGAATTTGAATTTGGGTTTTGAATTTTGTAATTAATTGCTCATTTTTGCTATGATCAAAATTTTATAACTAAAAAAATTTTTCAAATATGAACCGTGATGAAGCTTTGCAATTGGTAAAAGATTATATAAAAAATGAAAAAATGATAGCACATTGTTTGGCTTCAGAGGCTGTAATGCGTGCTTTGGCTGAACATCTGGGTGAAGATATTGAAAAATGGGGGCTGGCCGGTCTTTTACATGATCTGGATGCTGAAACAACCGATTATGATATGAAAAGGCATGGTTTGGAAACCGAAAAGATACTCAGAGAGAAAGGCCTTGATGAAGAAAGCATTGAAGCTATCAAATTGCACAATGAAGACGCTGATCATGGTCAACAGCGTAGCACAAAATTTCATCATGCTTTAGCTGCCGGTGAAACTATTACAGGGCTGATATTTGCCACGGCATTAGTATATCCGGACAAAAAACTGGAAAGTGTAAAGCCTAAATCAATTACTAAAAGAATGAAAGAGAAGGCTTTTGCTGCTTCAGTGAACCGTGATACTGTATGTGAATGTGAAAAACTGGGACTATCAGTTAATGAATTTGCCGAATTAGCACTTAACGCAATGAAAAAAATTGCTCCACAAATCGGTTTTTAGGAAGATAGAGCAAAATAATAATTTTTATAATAGCTTAATTGGTTTTTGAAACCCTGATTTTTCTATTTTTCCTCTTTTTTTGTTTCGAGGTGAGAATAATAATCATTGGTATTAAGTAATTCTACAGCTTTTTTAAAGGCTTCATCCTTTTTATGAAGCACCGGGTAAAATGCTTCATTTCCATAAATGTTTCTTCCTATGTATGCTTTTAGATGATTTTTTATTAGGCTTTCAGTTTTTTCAATATCACCTTGTTGAGGTTCAATATCATTATCTATTGCAAATTCAATGAATTCATTGAAGGTTGATTGATCAATGGAAAAGTTATTGACAAAACCTTCGGCATTTTCATAATTGCGTAACATTTCACGGTTTATGTCGGCGTAATCAAAGGCAAACTGGTATATAATACCCATATTTACCAATAAGTTAAAAAATTTAATATTTTCACCTGTTCGATGTGGCACGAGAAAATCAGGTAAAATGCCACCGCCTCCATATACTGTTCGTCCGGCGGGTGTTTCATGTCTAAGGCTGTCGTGATATTCCATACTATCGGTTTTTTCAATGTCTTCATCATCCATCAGCCTGTCAATGAAACTCGTGTAATAATCGTCCGGGTCACCTTCTTTATAAGGTTTTTGTATACTACGCCCTGTGGGGGTATAATATCTTGCCACGGTAAGACGCAAGGCAGAACCATCTCCAAGTTGTACTTGTTCCTGGACAAGCCCTTTGCCAAAAGATCGGCGCCCTACAACTAATCCGCGATCGTTATCCTGAACTGCTCCTGCAATTATTTCGCTTGCTGATGCTGACCACTCATCTAATAATACGATTAATGGTTTATTTTCAAAAGTTCCGTTGCGGGTTGCATTAGCATATGATGTTGGTCTATTACGACCTTCTGTATATACAATCAAATTACGTGGTTCTAGTAATTCATCGGCAAGTTCTATAGCTGCCTCCAGGAAACCACCACCGTTTCCACGCAGATCCAGTATCATTTTTGACATATCTTCCTTTTGCTTCAAACGGGCAAGGGAGCTACGGAACTCATTATGGGTGGTGGCTGCAAACCTGTTTAATTTAATGTAACCTATATCATTATCTACCATGTAAGCTATATCAAGACTATATGATGGTATCTCGTCGCGAGTTATTGTGTATTCAAGTAATTCATCAATGCCCCGGCGATAAATTGAAACCTCCACTTCTGTGCCTTTTTCTCCTTTCAACATATTTACTATTTCATCAGTGGATTTGTTTTCCCCGGCAATGTTTGTATCATCAACTTTTACAATCCTGTCGCCTGCCATCAAACCTACTTTTTCACTTGGGCCTCCCGTTATGGGGTTAATGATCATTACAGTATCATTAATCATATTAAATTCAATACCTATACCTTCAAAACTACCCATGAGAGGGTCATTCACTTCGCGAAAATCTGATTCAGGTATGTATGAAGAGTGAGGATCTAAGTTTTGTAGCAGACTTGTTATTGTTTGTTCTTCTAAATAATCAAAATCTACTGTGTCAACATATGCTTCATTAATGTAATTCAAAATATTATTAATCTTGTCTTGACTGCCATCAACATTAATGGGCAAAAACCTGCCGTTAGACTTGTTTATAGAACCGCTAAAATTTAAATTTATCCCCAATAAAATTCCTATAACTAACATTACTGCTAACAATAGCGGTAAATAAACATTATATTTTTTGTACTTGAAAAGTTTTTGTGTAAACATATTATAATTAAGTGTTAAAAGCAATTTTTTAGTAAAAAAAACCAATTTAATAAAAATTAATGAGATGGAATGTTATTTTTTTATAAAATCGCACTTAATTTTTACAAAACCGGTTTTTTTGAGTCATAAAATTAATTGTCGGCTTAGTGTTTATAGCTATTATAGAATGTTGCAAAATCCTGCTTTATTAAAAAGTTATCGTCAGAAATATTTGTAAAAGTTACTATTGTCCTAAAAAAACTACATGATTCTTCGCTTCGCTCAGAATGACAAAGCATTTGAGGTTTTGTAACAATCTGTTATTCTGAGCGAAGCGAAGAATCTCGTAATCATGTTTACGTTTTTTTTGGACAATAGTGGTAAAAGTAATTAATTTAAAAAGTAAAAAATCAAAATCATATTTTTTCTATTACTTCCGAAGTTGAATAACCATCGAGAAAGTCAATAGTTACAACCTCTCCGCCCTTATCTTTGACTATATTTGCACCAACAATTTCTTTGTCTTCATAATCACTTCCTTTAACCAATATATCAGGTTTAATTTGCTTAATTAATTCATAAGGCGTATCTTCATCAAATAAAACTACAGCATCTACGAAGAACATGGATCCCAAAGTCATACGTCTTGCATGCTGATTGTTAATTGGTCTGTTATCACCTTTAAGTCTTTTTATTGATTCGTCTGTATTTAATCCTACGATCAAAACGTCACCCAGGTCAGCAGCTTTTGAAAGATACATTATATGGCCAAGGTGTATTATATCAAAACATCCGTTTGTGAAGACTATCTTTTGGTCTAAAAAATTCCAGTATGCCAGCTTTTTTGACATATCCTCGTTCTGAATAAACTTGTTTTGAATAACATCAATTTTTTTCATTTTTGTATTTTTTAGTCAATGTTGCTTTAAAACATTTATTATTAATTAAA
>Ga0207421_10005686_pt1 | contig 13863 bp, 12 predicted proteins | sample SodLakKL_010_SED_4_FD_187542 | JGI IMG/M metagenome (GOLD analysis project Ga0207421, IMG submission 187542) | Alkaline sediment microbial communities from Lake Tanatar, Kulunda Steppe, Russia - 8KL_010_SED (SPAdes) (version 2) | ecosystem: Environmental > Aquatic > Non-marine Saline and...
TCCACAAGCTCACCTTTTTCAAGTACGCATATTTTATCAGCCATACATACGGTGCTTAATCGGTGAGCTATCAAAATCACGGTTTTCCCATACTCACGAAGGTAGTTCACTGTGTCCTGGACATATTTTTCTGAGGCAGAGTCAAGTGACGAAGTGGCTTCGTCAAGAATTAGAATTTCAGGGTTTTTGTAGATTGCCCGGGCAATGGCAATTCGCTGTTTTTGCCCACCTGAAAGGGATGCGCCGTTCTCACCCAGGTAGGTTTCAAACCCATTCGGCAGCTCTTCAATAAACGATAGAATTCCAAGCTTTTTGCAAATCCGCAAAATCTTTTCCATATCCGGATTAAACTGCCCCACGGCGATATTTTCAATAACATTTCCTGCAAACAGGTCAATTTTTTGGGGAACAACCGAAACTTTGTTTCTTAAACTTTGAGTATCAATGTGATTGAGGCTCAAATCTCCTATGGTTATCCGGCCTGATTGTATGGGATACATTTTCAGCAAAATGTTTACCAGCGTGGTCTTGCCGGAGCCACTCTCTCCGACAAATGCCGTTACTTTGCCTTTGGGAATGGTCAGGTTCAATCCATTAAAGACATCAACCCTCGATCCATATCGGAAATAGACGTTTTCAAACTTAATATCCCCTATGAACTCTTTCTTTAGCTCCACTTTTTGCCCTTCTTCCTCTTTCTCAAGATCCATAATCTCAAAAAGGCGGTCGGCGGCAATCATCGCATCCTGTATCGTTCGGTTCATTCCAACCAATTCACTTACCGGACCTGTAAAGTATCCGATGATGGCATAAAAGGAGAGCAGTTCTCCGGGGGTTATAGATCCCTCCAGAACATAAATTGAACCAACCCAAAGCAGGATAATGGTAAATGTCCTGGATGTAAATTGTGACGCATTCCCGGAAAACACTGAATTTAAACCGGATCGGTATACCGTTTTCAACAGCTGAATAAACCGGGTTTCGGTTTTCAGGTTGGCAAAGCCTTCAAGGCCGAACTGTTTTATTGTAGATACAGAGTTGAGGGATTCGACCAGCTGCGATTCCAGATCAGCCGCATTCTCCATCAGCGTTCGCTGTGTCTTTTTATTGAGTTGATTGGTTATAAAATAGACAAGGGTGTAGAGGGGAATGATGGACAGCATAACCACTCCAAGTTTCCAGTAGTAGGTAAACATCAACCCGAAAGAGAAGAGAAGGATGAAGATATTTACGATGATATTAATCGCAACATCATTTATAAAGGCCCTTATTTTTACAGCGTCATTGATCCTGGAAATAATTTCGCCGACTCTCATTGTATCAAAAAACTGCTGAGGAAGCTTTAAAAGATGCTTGTAATACCCAAGAATAAGGCGGGCATCAATCAATTGGCCGGTTTTGAGCGTGAATACGGTTTTGGAAGCACCGATGAAGATCTTAAGCAAAACCAGTACAATCATGCCCACACCAAGAAGGTTGAGAAGATTCCGGTTTCCATCAACCAAAACATGATCCACTATAAGCTGCAGATAGATTGCTGTAGATAACCCGATAACCGTGTAAACGGCCGCCCCAACCATCGCCTGAAAAAGAACAGATCGGTGAGGCTTAAGCAGGTACCACATCCGGCTTATGATGGATACCTTTTCACTTCCTGCCCGGAATGATTCGTCAGGCATAATCAGAATCAACACGCCGGTCCACTGCTTTTTGAAAGTTTCATGGGGAATTTTGTGGATCTTCCCATCCATTGGATCCATCACTTCAATGTGCTTGCCGGTAGTTTTATAAATGACCACAAAATGATGGAGGATCCCTTTGATCACTACATGAGCAATGGTTGGCATGGGTATTTTGAACAGACTCTCAAACTCACCTTTAACCCCTTTAGCCGTAAAACCGAGCTTTTCTGCCGCTTCAATCATCCCCAGGATATTGGTTCCTTTTTTGTCGGTCGAAGCATACTGGCGAATTTTTGAAATCGGCATTTCAAGTCCAAAATATACTGCTACAGAGGCCAGACAAGCGGCTCCGCAGTCCGTAATATCGTGTTGTTTTACACCGATTTTTCTCTTTCCCATTGCGGTTCTATTTATGGGTTAGTCAGTTTGATTTAGCGTTGTTTTATGCCCAGACCGGATTTATCCAGTCGTCAACTTTATCATAGAATAGTTGAAAGAGACTCCGCCGATTAATTATAAACCGAGCCTGAAATGTCATCCCTTTCCTTAATTGTCCCTTGAACCCATTGGCTAGTTCAAGATAATTTTGATCCAGTTTGCACTGAACTTTAAACACCGGGGTATTTTCAATCATAACTATGTCTCCGGATATTGATTGAATCTTCCCGGTTGCAATTCCCCACTGATTGTAATTGTATGCGTCAATTTGAAAACGAACAGGCATATCGACCCTGAGAAGGCCGATATCTTTGGGAGATATATATACTTCGGCAACCAGGTTTGTATCCGGTGAGATCTCTCCCAGCACCTGGTTTGCAAATACAAAACTGTTATTTGAAATGCCTGAAATATTTTGGATTGTCCCTGATACAGGAGATCGGATCTCATAGCGTGTGAGCTCTTCAGAGAGTTGCAAATATTCTGACTCCAATTTATTCAACTCATCCAGGAAGGCAACTTTGTCTAAGTGCCATTTGATGCGTTGTTGCTCTATGATGAGTTTAAACCGGTTCTTTTCAGTTTGCAGAGTGTATTGATGATTTTGCAGCACCGATGTACTGGTTGCGTTACGATTATATAAAATTGTTTCCCTCTCAAGAATTCTTTCTTGCTGTTTAATAATCTGTTTTTGATTTATAAGCTGCTGCCGGAACTCCAGAAGCACTTTCTGATACCTTGCAGTTTCCAGTTCAATATCAGAGTGTATAAGTTCAGGATTGAACTTTTGAAGGTTAGTTATGTCCCGGACATTTTGGGACAGCTGCTCCCGGCGTGACCGGTTATATCGAATTCGTTCATTAATTACTGAAGCATCAAACTTTGCTATCATCTGATCTTTTGATATGAAACTGTTCTCGAAGGCATTCAGAAATTTAATTTGACCGGAAACAGGAGAGCTTAGCTGTATGACTTCAGTAACCGGCCTTATAATCCCCTGGCTTCTTACACCAACATCTACTTCAATGAATGGCAGCAGCGTAAATAGGCAAATTATTGAAACCACGATTGTCGAGTAGATTATTTTCGACTTAACGGAGTGATTCGAAAAATTACTCTCCTGTGTATTTTCTATGATCTCTTTTGGAAACAGTTCTTCTTTCATTGTGATACCCTAAAAAGTTTACAACCCCTGATTAGTAGCCGGCCTTCTCTCTTGTTTAGGCCAACCCTCTACTCTTATGAACCACATCCGGGAAAATCCTTACAAAAATTTTAAAAAAAACTTCTCTCAAGTCTATGAAAACACTCACCTGACTCAGTAGAATCTGCCCAAATAAAGATGTTCTTTTAAGATTCGCTGGCTTACACTGAATCTGGACGTGATTCATTCTGCGAAGCCATGGTGGTCTCATTTTTGCCGGCGAATTGATCTTGCCGCAGATTGAAGCGTGAATGCAGAATCTGCAAAAAACAATCCTGCTCAAACACCGGTTATATGGCGGATCAGTTAAGGTTCTCCTTAAGAAAATCTTCTTTTCCTTAATTCCCCTTGCAAACAATAACAAATCTCTTATTTTCTGCCATTGTATTCTTTGTGAGATTGCCCGGAAGCGGGTGTTGAGTTTTTAATTAAATGTCATTCTGTACCACCATCTGGTAGAGGCGGCTTGGAGATTCACACCACTATTTCCGAACTCTCTCATCATTCAATCCTAACTAAACATTGTTCACGTGGCTGAAGAGAAGAACGAACCTGAAAATGAAATCCCCGAATCTGAAGGCAGGGGTACTCTTTTTGATAAATTTCTAAACTTTATTGAAAAAGCGGGAAATAAACTTCCTGACCCCGCAATGCTCTTCTTTCTGTTACTGGTGATTGTGTGGGTGCTCTCCGCAATTCTATCGCCCATCGATTTCGGTGAGGTTCACCCCCGTACCGGCGCCGAGCTGAACGTACAGAATATGCTTACCGGTGATAATCTTGCTGATTTTCTCGCTAACATGATTAACACCTTTGTGCTCTTTGCCCCGCTCGGTATTGTGCTGGTGGCGATGCTGGGTGTTGGTGTGGCGGAGCACTCCGGCTGGATAGATGCCGGCCTCAAGAAGCTTCTTGGTTTTACACCGGCCTCCCTGCTTACACCCATGTTAATCTTAATTGCAATTGTAAGCCACACGGCAGCCGATGCGGGTTATGTACTGGTGATTCCGCTGGGGGGTGTCATCTTCTATGCGGCAGGCAGGCACCCGCTTGCAGGTATTGCGGCGGCCTTTGCCGGGGTGAGTGGCGGTTTCTCTGCCAACTTTATTCCATCAGCAATAGACCCGCTCTTGATGAGCTTTACGCTTGAGGCTGCGCGAATTCTGGATCCAACCATAGAGCTCAATCCGCTCAATAACATCTATTTTACAGCGGTCTCCAGCATCCTGATTGTTGGAGTAGGCTGGTACATCACCGACAAAATTGTTGAACCCCGGCTGGAGGGAATTGAGGTGGATGGCGATGAAGACCAAATGCCACAGATGGAAGTTGTAACCGAAAAAGAGAGCCGTGCATTTTGGTTTGGTTTTGGCGCAATGATCCTCGGCTTTGTAGGACTTATTCTCTGGGCATGGCCTGAGGGTTCATCTCTTCGAGATCCGAATTGGGATAATCCCGAGGTAAGTTCACTCTTCTCTTTCCAGGCTCCCCTGATGCAGGCTATCGTGCCGCTGATCTTTATCCTGCTGCTTATTCCGGGCGTTGTTTACGGGTACGCTTCAGGCAGGTACAAGACTTCGAAAGACATGATTGACAACATGACCAAAGCGATGGAGAGCATGGGGTACTATGTGGTTATGGCCTTCTTCTGCGCTCTCTTTATTGACGCGTTTGGCAAGTCGAATATAGGACTTCTGGTTGCTATAAAAGGCGCCAACTTTTTGCAGGCACTCGCACTGCCGGGACAGGTTACCATTGTGGGAATTGTGTTCCTGAGTGCATTTGTGAACCTGCTGGTGGGCTCTGCCTCGGCCAAGTGGGCGCTTATTGCCCCGATCTTTGTGCCGATGCTGATGCAGCTTGGAATCTCTCCGGATTTAACTCAGGCTGCGTATCGCGTGGGTGATTCGGTATCAAATATCATCACCCCGCTGCTGCCCTACTTCCCGCTTGTGGTCGTATTCTGTCAGCGCTACGTGAAGAACACAGGTATCGGAACCCTAATATCCATGATGATTCCCTATTCGATCATATTTGGAATCACCTGGACGATCTTCCTGCTGGTCTACTGGTGGCTCGGAATTCCGCTCAGTTTTGAAGCAAACTACGTGTATCCGGCGCCGTGAAAGTAGCGAGTATTGAGTATTGAGATAAGATCTTAGACATGGTTTTTCTGTCTTTTCCCTGTATCTGTTTCAGGGTCAAAACAGATTTCAGGAATAGTATCAAGATCTGCATTTAAACAGAAATACCATGTCTCTGCAATCCGTCTCAATACTCGCTAATCAATACTACTTCTTACTCCTGAGCATCATCTCCTGGATAACGGTGTCCAGCGGGATGTCTCTCTCGACAAGAAGTACCAGCAGGTGGTAGATCAGGTCGGCCGATTCGTTTACTACTTCTGAATCCTTCTTATTTTTGGATGCAATAATTGTTTCTATTGCCTCTTCGCCCAGCTTTTGGGCGATCTTATCGATCCCTTTTTTAAACAGGCGGGTTGAGTAAGATCCTTTGGGCTTATCTTTTTTTCGTTCTATTAACAGGCGTTCAAGGTCGTATAAAAATTCAACTTCTTCTTTTTCTTTTGTTCCCATGGTTGGTGTAATCTGTTTGTGGGGTGTGTTAGTTTTTTGAAAAGAGCGTCGATAAAAAAGCTTACCCCTCTCTGTTCATTTAAATCGGTTCAATAAGGCGTACCGGAATACCTTCTTCAGCCATTTTCGTTTTTAAATCTTCTATTTCAATCTCCCGGAAGTGGAAAATGCTCGCTGCCAGTACAGCGTCAGCTTTGCCCAGGGTAACTGCATCACAGCAGTGCTGCATGGTTCCTGCTCCGCCGCTGGCGATGACGGGAATGGTAACAAGTTTATTTACCTCTTTCAACAGTTCAAGATCAAAACCCGATTTGGTGCCGTCGCGATCCATGCTGGTCAGTAGAATTTCGCCGGCCCCGAGATGTTCTGTTTTTACGATCCACTCAAGTGCGTCGAGTCCGGTGGGTTCAGAGCCGCCCTTTACGAAAACTTCCCAGTGATCACCCACGCGCTTGGCGTCTACGGCAGCCACAACGGCTTGAGAACCGAATGCATCGGCTGCGCGGGTAATCAGGTCAGGGTCACGAACGATAGCGCTGTTCAGCGAAACCTTGTCCGCCCCGCCTTTCAGAATTTCTGCAATTTCATCTACCGATTTGATGCCGCCGCCCACGGTAAACGGTATATTGATCTGCCTGGCAATCTCCTTTACAAGCGCCACCAGGGTTTTTCGCTTCTCCTTTGTAGCTGTAATATCCAGAAACACCAGCTCATCGGCTCCTTCAGCGGTATATCGCTGTGCAAGTTCCACCGGATCACCGGCATCCCGCAGGCCGACAAAGTTCACCCCTTTAACGGTGCGTCCGTCTTTTATATCAAGGCAGGGTATGATGCGTTTTGTGAGCATGATTTTAGGTGTGGAAGATAACTTTTCATGCTGCATGCTACAAGTTACAAGATTCAGGAATTTGAACTTCCGACGCTTTCGGAATAGGTGTATTGAACTCTTCAACTGTATAGAAGATAAATGGATGCACCAATACTGTGGTCTGGTGCGTTGTGAATACTGAATACAACCTACTATTAGCTATGAAATTGATGCAAAACCTGACCATTCTGACAATCTGTTTTTTACTCTTTACCCAATGCGACAGTAACATTACAGGACCCGAAGACCCTGTTGGAGAGCTCCCTAGAGAGCTGACGGTGTCAGAGAAGATGCTGATTGAGGCCGACCAATCCTTTAGCTACGATATTTTCAGGCGGACCGTTGCCTGGGAAACCGAATATGAGAACCTGATGATCTCTCCGCTGAGTATCTCCATGGCGCTGGCCATGACCCTGAACGGGGCAGAGGGCCAGACCTATGATGATATGAGGGAGGCGCTATACCTGTCGGGGATGGAGATTGATGAGATCAACGAGGCGTTTAAATCCCTGGTTGAACTCCTGATCACGGTTGACCCTCATGTAACCATGAAAATCGCCAACTCCATCTGGCATGCAGATTGGCTGCCGGTGAAAGAGGATTTCCTTGAGAGGGTACGGGATCACTATGGTGCAGAAGTTGCAGGCCTCGATTTTGACGACCCGGCATCCGTGGACGTTATCAATGCTTGGGTAAGAGAGAATACAGAGGAGCTGATAGAAGAGATTATTGATGAAATTCCCGACCACATCGTGATGTACCTGATCAATGCGCTCTACTTTAAAGGAGACTGGCTGCGCCCGTTTGATGCGGATGATACCCGGAAGGCGGATTTTCACCTGGAAACAGGGGAGAGTGTGGAAGTGGATATGATGCACCAGGAGGGACGTTTCGCCATCCATTTTTCGAATGACGTACAGATGATCGAAATGCCATACGGCGACAGTCTCTATACCATGTCGGTGCTGATGCCTGCCGACCCGGATATGCCGATCGATCGCTTCATAGATGAACAGATGACAGCATCAAACCTCGCAAGCTGGCGCTCCAACCTTACAGTGGATTCACGCGACATCACTGTAGAGCTTCCTAAATTTGAAATGGAGTACGAGATCGAATACAACGACATCCTTAAAGCGATGGGCATGGAGATCGCATTTGATAAGTATGAAGCGGACTTTAACGGTATCGCTGATGTGTCACCTGAAAACCTCTACATTGATGAGGTGATTCACAAAACCTTTATCCGCGTGGATGAAGAGGGGACTGAGGCGGCGGCCGTGACAAGTGTGGCAATCGCAATCACTTCCATGCCCCCGCAGATGATCGTGAACCGGCCGTTTGTGTTTATTATTCACGAAAGAGAGAGCGGCACGAATCTGTTTATGGGTAAGATGAAGAACCCCTCGTTATGATCGCGGATGTAGGGGATTGAGGGATTGCGCGGATTTTGGGAGTGTTCTGTTTCTTAGATTTGTGGATGTAGTTGTTGAGGTGCGGTTAGGTTGCGTTTAGGGCTGCCATTTCGTCTAAACGGATGTGGCCTTCGTAGTAGGCCTTGCCCACCACTACTCCGTAGAGGTTGTGGCTTTGCAGAGTGATCAGGTCGTTGAGATTTGAGACGCCGCCGGATGCGATCCAGTTCAGATCGGGGAATCGCTTTTGAAGATCCTGGTACATCTCCACATTTGGCCCGCTCAGCATGCCATCGCGGGCAATATCGGTACTGAGAACGGTTTTGAGACCGGCTTCAATCATTGGGTTCAAAAACTCCTCGATCGGTTCGTCCGAGGTCTCCAGCCACCCTCCGTACGCCATTTTGCCGTCTTTCAAGTCCAGCCCCAGGATCATTTCAGCCGGATGGTCTTTAATCGCCCCAAGCCACTCTTCCGGCTTTTTAACCGCCATGGATGAACAGATTACCCCGCTTATACCGGCATCAAGCAGCGTGTCGATATCCTCCCTCGAGCGAACCCCGCCGCCGGTCTGCACCGACAGGCCCAAATCGGTTATGATCTCCCTGATAATCGGCAGATTGTGAAACTCACCGCTTTTGGCACCGTTCAAATCCACCACATGGATATGATTGAATCCGGCCTGTTTGAATTTGGCGGCTTCATCCAGCGGCAGGTGGTTGTAGATCGTTCTTTTATCGTAATCGCCCTTCTGAAGGCGTACAACCTGTCCGTCGAGCAGGTCAATTGCGGGGATAATTTTCATTTGAACCGTTTTTACAGCTTTCTGATTGATGAGGTGTAAAGATATGGATTTGTGGTGAGTGAATGATGGAGAATATTGCCTTGTGTTTGGCCATGAATTGATCTGTTAGTGTTTGTAACAGCGCATAAATTACTGTCTTGGCAGCAAAATTGGGTTTTATATGAAATATTCCGGGATTTCCACTATTATAGTGGGTAATATTACTGTTATAGCAGTAATAAATGCAAATACGCATTGTATTCGGGTAGAAAACTCTCTATAATATCAAATATTACTGCTAAAACAGGAGATATTATGAATAAAAAAGGCAAACTGATTCGATGTCACCGTAAAAAAAGCGGATTGACCCAGAAAGAAGTTGCAGATTTGGCGGGAGTTGGTAAATCGGTGGTTTTTGATGTTGAGCACGGGAAATCGACGGTACAGTTCGATTCACTCCGGAAAATCTGTGATGTTCTGAATATCACAATAACCCTGAACAGTCCCATTATGGAACAGTGCCTGAAGGAGGTGGATCATGAGAATAGCTGAGGTTTATATGCATGGAATTTTGGCCGGCATCCTGTCTGAAGCGGAAAAGAACAGGGAATATCTGTTCAAATACGATTCCGCCTACAACGGTCCGCCGGTTTCGGTAACGATGCCGGTTAACATAGGTGAATTCCGCTTTGAGCAGTTTCCGCCTTTTTTTGAAGGACTTCTTCCGGAAGGTGCTAATCTGGATATGCTGCTTCGATCACAGAAGCTTGACAGAAATGATCTTTTTGGAATCCTGTTGGCAGTGGGTGGCGACACCGTGGGCGCAGTAACTGTAGTGGAGGCACAGGATGAGACGATGCCCGATCACATATGAACCGATAGAGGATGGGCTCTACAGCAGCACCGGCTTCAACAAGCTAAACACAGCTCTCAAGAAGCTTGATCCGCTTCCTTTTACCGACCGGGAGCTTGCGCTTGAGTCACAGAGGAGAATGTCAAAGATGTCAATTCAGGGTGTTCAGCCCAAATTAAGTGCCCGGTTGAGCGTAAAACAGAGTCAATTTGAAATTGTTGACCGGCATGGAATTTTTATTCTGAAACCAAACCCTCCTCTTTTTGAACAGGTGCCGGAAAATGAAGATCTGTCGATGCGGCTGGCCTCTCTGTGCGGAATTGAAACCCCTCTGCATGGTATGGTATACAACAAAGAGATGAAGCTTGTCTACTTTATTCGTCGGTTCGATCGTATTGGAAAATCAGGTAAAGTTCATGTTGAGGATTTTGCCCAGATAGCCGGTATGACCCGCGACACCAAATACAACTACTCGATGGAGAAAGTGGCCGGGCTCATAGAAAAATACTGTACGTTTCCTACAGTAGAAAAACTGAAGCTATTTCGTTTAACCTTATTCAGTTACCTGACAGGGAATGAGGATATGCATCTCAAAAATTTCTCAATAATTCATAAGGATGGAATGATTGCACTTACCCCTGCTTACAATTTACTGAATACTACTATTATGCTGGCAAATCCAAAAGAAGAACTGGCTCTGTCCTTAAAAGGGAAAAAATCCAATTTTACTAAAAATATACTTTTCAGTTACTTTGGGAATGAGAGGCTGGGATTAAACCGTAAGGTACTATCCAATATTGAGGAAGAGTTTCAATCAGTTTATAAAATCTGGATTGATGTTATTGATTCAAGCTTTTTATCAAACGACCTGAAAGAAAAGTACACACATCTGATTCATGAACGCCGCAAAGCCATGGGTTGGTAGGTGCGGTAAAAGACTGGAGTTCTGTTTATTCGCTTTTTGACGAACCGTTGGTACTGCCCTTCACCAAATCCAGGAAGTTCTGCAGAAGATGTGAACCCACCTGTCCCGACTTTTCGGGGTGGAACTGTACACCCATAAAATTGTCTTTAGCAACCACGGCTGCAAAATCATTAATGTACTTGCAGCTCGCCAGGGTGTGATCGTTGTTTGGGGCATAATAGCCATGCACATAGTAAAGAAACTGTAAATTATTGATTCCCTTGATCAGGTGATGATCTTTAATCGTATTAAATTGGTTCCAGCCCATATGAGGCACTTTGGCTTGTGAGGCATCAAATTTTTTCAGGTGACCGGGTATCAATCCAAGCGTTGTGCAATTTCCCTCTTCAGATGATTCATAAAGCAGCTGCATACCGAGGCAAATTCCAAGCACCGGTTTTTTGGTGTTTTTCAGCCACACGTCGAGATCGCGCGATCGCAGATCATCCATTGCCGATGCTGCATGACCCACGCCGGGGAAGATTATTCCGTCTGCTTTTTCGAGCTCTTTGGGATCGTCTGAGATAAAATAATCTGCTCCCAGCCTGTCGAGTGCGTTCGATACGGATGCAAGATTGCCTGCCTGATATTTGATGATTCCTATCATTGTTTTTAAAAAAGTGAAAGCACAAGTGAAATCGCGGACAAGCTGTCCGCGGTACTTTACCTAACCACTTATATCGTTCCTTTGGTTGTTGGGAGTATGCCCTTAGTTCTTTCAGTACGGCTAATGGCAAAGCGAAGTGCTTTTGCGAAGCCTTTAAACACCGCTTCTACTTTATGGTGTTCATTTTTTCCTGATGCCTCAACATGCAGAGTAGCCTTGGCGTTCATGGCCAGTGTATAATAAAAGTGTTCTAACATTTCGGTGGGAAAATCGCCAATATACTCCCGCTTTAGCTCCACTTCCCAACGCAAATAGGGGCGATCGGAAAGATCAATAGCTACAGTGGCCTGCGCCTCATCCATTGGCAGTACAAAACCGTATCGCTGGATGCCGGCTTTATTCCCGGAAATTGCCTGACGTATTGCCTGTCCAAGGGCGATGGCCGTATCCTCTATGGTGTGATGCTCGTCTACCTCCAGATCGCCTTTGCAGGAGAGCTCCAGGTCAATGAGCCCATGGCGCGCAATCTGGTCCAGCATGTGATCAAAAAAGTTCAGTCCCGTGCTGATGCTGCTCTTGCCCGTGCCGTCCAGGTTGATTGATACCGAAATATCGGTCTCTTTAGTGGTTCGCTTGATAGCGGCTTTGCGACTTGGAAAGAGAACGGCGCGAGCAAGGGTGGTCCAGTGATCGGCTGTTTCGACTATTGCGCCACCGGTTACAAATTGCAGCGATTCCTCCCGCCGGATGATGCCGTCAGCAGAGGATGCGTCAAATCCTGCATTCCCGATTCCCTCATTTTCAATGAGTCGCAGCCGGGCTTCTGAAAGCTTCTCCGGTTCAAAACCAAGCTCAGCTCCATTCTGCGTCAGGTAAGCCATTGCGCTAAGCGCTCCCGGGGGAAGCAGGGATTCCGTTTCAGAGGTAAGTGCTGTTGGGTGGATGTAGAGTTTCATGGATAATTGGTTAGTGAGTAAATAGTCCCCTTTGAAGGGGGTTAAATCAAACGCGTTTAGTGTTTGATATTGGGGGATGTCTCGCGGCGTTGATTAAGTTCGTAAATTTGAAATCGGGTAACAGCCCTTTAAATCATCCCCCTGCCATGCCTCAGGCGTGGCTTTCCCCCTTCTCCCATAGGGATCCCTACGGGGGAAGAGGGGCTACTCGTCCAAAACCTCTTTCAACGCCTTCAAAAACCGCACATTCTCATCAGGCTTGCCGATTGTTACCCGGAGGCAATCTTCACAAAGGGGTTCATTGCCGCGATAACGCACAATGATACCTTTTTCTGCCAGTTTTTGATATACCTCTTTTGCATTCCGGATTTTGAAAAGAAGAAAATTGGCATTTGATGGATAGACCTTCACAACTTCTTCGCTATGACTGAGTTGTTCGGCCACGTAGTTACGCTCCTCCCTGATTTTATCAATGTTTAAATTGAAAAGGTCGGGATTGTCGAAGGCTTTTAAGGCCGTATCTGCAGTAAGTTTATTAATGTTGTAGGGTGCTTTTACCCGAAGCATATAGCTGATTATCCGGGGATCAGCGATTGCAATTCCAAGCCGGATACCTGCCAGTCCGAATGCCTTTGAAAAGGTTTGCAGCACCACAAGCTTTGGGTATTGGCGCACCATTTCTGCCATGGACTCCTGACGGCTGAAATCGATATAGGCTTCATCCACAACCACAATTCCGTTGAACCGGATCAGTATTTTTAGCAGATCGGTTCGATTCAGGTCATTTGCCGTGGGATTGTTCGGTGAACAGAGGAACAGGATTTTGTCAGTCTCATCGGCTGCTTCCAGAATTTCATCGGGCTGGAGTTGGAACTTCTCCGTGAGCAGAACCTCTTTTATGCCCACATTATTGATATTTGCCGCCACCTTATACATCCCATAGGTTGGTGGAGTGATAAGAATCGAATCTTTTTCCGGATCGCAAAATATCCGCATCAAAAGGTCAATCGGCTCATCACTTCCCACTCCCAGAAAGATATTTTCAATATCCACATCCCTGTACTCCGCAATTTTCTTTCGCAACTGATCGTGTGTGGGTGACGGATACCGATGCAGGTCAAGAGAGTTGCGTACGATGGAACCGAAACTGTTCTCGTTGGCATCCAGCAGGGTTCCCTTGTCAAAATCATCGCGTGCACTGCGATAGGGAGTGAGGTTGCGAATGTTTTCACGAACCAGGGATTCGATGTTGATGGATTTAGGCATGTTTGGGTTGTAATGATTAATTCTTGATTGAAGTCCCCCTTCGAAGGGGGATGTGGGAAACACGAATACTTTCGTGGTTTCCACTGGGGGATGTTTGTTGGAGATTAAGAGTTAGCTTTAAATTCGAGATTTAACCACCCCCGGGAGACTGTCCAAAAAGATGCATTTGATCTATGGATGCCTTAATAATTAAAGTTTACTTCGTGAACCTTCGAGTCTTTGAGCCTTC
>Ga0207421_10005687_pt1 | contig 13862 bp, 14 predicted proteins | sample SodLakKL_010_SED_4_FD_187542 | JGI IMG/M metagenome (GOLD analysis project Ga0207421, IMG submission 187542) | Alkaline sediment microbial communities from Lake Tanatar, Kulunda Steppe, Russia - 8KL_010_SED (SPAdes) (version 2) | ecosystem: Environmental > Aquatic > Non-marine Saline and...
GATAAGATTTCATTTTTGCGTCTCCTTAAATTTACGATAATAAAAGCAGTGATATTGTTTGCAGTATTTTTTCAGTATTTCATTGTCACAACCTGCAAATCCGGGACATTTAGCTGACCATTTGACTATCCTGTCGATACTGTCATGGTCATTAATTGGGTTTTTGCTATCGATCAGGTTCAATCTTTCCGTGATTTCTTCAGGGTGCATGTTGATCCAGCTGTAAAACCTGGCCAGGCAAAGATATGCCTGATGTCGAGTACCGTCAGCCAGTGTAGATGCCTGCAGAGCTTTGATACAAGGCGGTACACGCCAGCCTCTTTTAAAGCCGCAAGTGCCGTTATCGCCGGTCTTAACAGCTTTGGTCTTTATATTCCCGATGCATTTAAGTGCATATCTGTACCATTGAGCGGCTTTTTTATTGCGAGGCGGTTCAATAAAAATGTTTTCATCCCTGGGCTGTTTTGCCATTTCCAGCAGCTTATCTGTGCGAAGGTGCATAAGTTCTTTGTGATAAAGCGGTATTTTGTACAGCCTGCTCTTGCCGTGCAGGGAGTTTACCAGTCGAAGCAGTCTTCTTTTGGTATATACGCCGGCATCGATAAACTCCACACCCTGGCAGCGTGCATTATAAGCCATTTTCTTATATAGCTTGAGCATAAGCGGCCAGGGTTGCGGGTCGAATACTTCACAGGGCACAATTATGTGAAAACCTTTAGAGCCGCTAAAGTAGATTTCTATTTCATCGGGCTCTAATTTCATTCTGATAAAGAGCAGCTGACAGAATATAAGCGCACTTTTGCGTGCCTGTGACAAATCATCCTTACAGTCGATATCGGCAAATACAGGGCCGATGAACCTGGATTGGGCGTCAGGTTTTTCGTACCGGAATACCGAGGCGTAGATATCAGTGTTATTGAATTTACGCCTCCAATAGTCTAGAGCTGAACGGTCATCTGCGCGTACAAACTTACCGCGCACCATCCTGCCGTTTGACAGCATAGCTGCCAGCTCTATCCATGCAAAACTATTGGACTGTTCTGGTTGGTCTTTCATTTTCAGTTGGTTATTAATCCGGCCACCACAGCGATCAGGACTTTTATCACAGCGATTGCGATAAGTGCCGTAAGTATCAGGTAAGACCTGGTAAGAGTTTTTTTTAACAGTTTTCCGGCCGTTGCTTCTATAGCGCCAAGGCAGCAGCCAACAAGGTCACTTCCGGCTTTTCTGAAGGCTCTTAGCCAGCGGTTATTCCATCTGTAGGACAGACTTTCGGTAATCAGGAAGAATCCGAGTATATCAGTGCCCAACATTGCAAGGTTAAGCGCCATGAAGATCAGATACGGTAATATTGTAATTGTCATTGTCATTATCCTTTTAAAAGTCATTGTTAAGCTCATTTTAAGAACCCTATCAGCAGCAGCAGTATCGCTGTTATTACAAACGCAGCGATAAACACAGGCTCGGGTATGCCCAGAGCGTCGGCAAACCGCTGCCACGCATGGGCCAGGCTTCCGGCTTTGGCATGTTGCGGTTGGCTGTTCTGCCGTGCCTTCTTTGTCGCAGGTTTTGCCGGCCTGGGGCTTTTCTTAGGCGAAGCTTTGTTCGCAGCCGTTTTTGCGGCCTTGTTCCTGCATGAAGCCTTTATCGTTTTCCACGCGTCGGTCAGCTCGGCAAGCTGTTTATGCGCCTGCCGTCGTGCCTGCACGGGCATACCCGGTCTTAGTTTTAACTGCAGATTTGAAGCCTTTTTCTGATAGGCCTTTCGTGCAGTCTCAAAGGAGCATCCGCTTGATACTCCAAGTATTTTAATAGCCTGTGTTTTTGTCATTTTTGCGGGTTCCACATAATCTGGGTTGCTATTTCTTTATAATGTTCTTTTAGACTGCGGCTGTCGGTAATGAAACGATAGTGGTTGACTCCGGACAGCTCAGTAGTAGCGACCTGTCGAAGCAGTTCTTCGTTTACCGCTTCAGGCTCTCCGCCGATACCGACAACATCGATAGTGCACTGGAGCCGCTCTTTCAGTTTAGTGGCAGTGCGCAGCGGATGGCCGCCGTGGCCGTCTGTAAGAAGTATTATCTGCCTGGCATTTGCCGAGAGCTCTTGGTCGGAGAAGATTTCGACAGCGGCTTTAAGTCCTTTTGTGATATTTGTACCGCCTTCTATTTCGATGCCGTTGATTGCATCTACAATTAACTGCTGCAGTGTGATATCAGTAAGATTTATCCTGATATCTGCCCTGTGATCGAAAGCGATTACAGCGACGCGGTCATACGGCGATATCTTAATCCGCTCTCTGACATACTCTATGGCCGCCTCTTTGCCGCCTTGGAGCCGGTCGGGCTTGAAGTCGCAGTCAGCCATACTCCCGGAATGGTCTATGATTATCACAGTATCCAGACCGAGATGGTTATTGGCTGCTCTTTGTTCTGGCTCTGGCTGAGTCAGGGTAACTGGATCTTCGTAAAAATCCTCGTTATCCAACTGCGCCTGTTCTTTTAAGCCGGTCAAATATGTTGTCATTGATTTTATGAACTTCATTGTATTTATCTCCTTTTAATGATTTATAAAACTTGTTTTCAGTCCTCATGTCTGTCTTTGAGCTGGTCGCGCTGGTCGCGGATATCGTTTTGCGACAGCGAGCCGTCAAAATCAAACTCCAGAGGCACCGGTTCATTTAAAAGTATGTCACGGACATTGATATTGACCAGACCCTGGCAGTTCATAGCGACCTTAAATTCGATCCGGTCACCGTTTTGATTTTTGTCAGTAGGTTTGACGCGGACTTTGACATTCTTAAACGGGGTAAAATCTGAGCTTAGCTTACCGTCGGGTCCGTCGATGATCTTGACTTCAACAGCGTCGGTGCGATGATCCAGAGGTGTGAATTTCTGGACAGATTCATAGGGCAGTTTTGCCCCGCAGGGTACAATCGCCACATTATATTCATCGCCTTGTACTTCTTTCATAGCCGCTACGCATAAATCGCGCGGCGCTATGGCCTTGGGTTTTATAGCCGAGGCCAGGTAGGTCTTTTTGTTGAGCAGTATCTTATCGTTTGCCTTTCCAAAATGGGCTGCTGCTACAACTGCGTTTCCTTTGGCAACGGCCAGGTCGGGATCGGCGTCGTTTACCGGTTCCTGGTTGAATACCTCGGTGATTATCTCAGGTACGAACTTAAGTCTGGTACTGCCGCCGATAAGAACGACTTTGTCGATATCCGCAGTCTCGAGCCCGGCCTTTTGCATAGCATTGCGGCAGCGGTCTTTAAGTGTCTCGATAATATCCGCCGAATACTGACGCAGCTTATTGCGTGTAAGCTCCATAGAATACCTGTTGTTTTCGACCCTTACGGCTATGGTCGTACTGTCTCTGTGCGCCAGTATCTCCTTTGCCTGACGGCAGGCGTCCCTGGCTTCCAGCCAGCCGGCAAGGTCGTCTTCTGCCGAGAGCTCGACATTTTCGCTCTGTCGCAGATGTTTTTGAAGCTGCTCAAATATGACTTCATCGACATTGCTTCCGCCCAGCTCGGCATCGCCGTCGATCGCCAGCGGTTCAACGCTGCCGTCTTTTACTGCCAGGATACTGATATCAAAGGTGCCGCCGCCGAAGTCGAATACCGCTATGGTCTGGTTGCAGCCTTTTGAAAGACCGTAATAAGTTGCCGCAGCTGTGGGCTCATCGATAAGAAATACCTGTTCAAAACCGGCTACAAGCGCCGCGTCCGAGGTAGCCTGGCGTGCGCAACGGTCGAAATAGGCCGGTACGCTGACGACTATAGTCTCTATCACGGTGTCATAGAGTTTTTCAGCGCTTTTCTTGAGGTAGTTAAGTATCTCCGCCGAGAGCATAACGGCACTGTAGTCGGTGCCGTCGGGCGCTGTTACCAGAGATATCTGTTCGGACGATTCGGTAGTCTGGCCCATATACCTTTTGAACTGCTCGCTGACATATTCGGGGCTGAGGAACTTATCTGCCCTGGCGATTTTACCTACCGTAGGTTCGTCGCCGGCTACCGATACGACAGATGTGGTGACCACATCACCGTCCATGTTGGCAATGACAGTGGGAACCCCTGAAGGGTCGATAACCGCTATCGCCGAGTTGGTAGTGCCAAGGTCAACTCCCATATAAATTTTGTTTTCAGTTGCTTTTTGTTTTTTCATTACCGGATCCTTTCAATAGAGTTAATAAATTTTCGGTTCGTAACAGTTTTGCTTAACGGTCTTGTTTTGACTGATTCTGATAGCGAAAGACGCTTACTTTGGCGGTTTTGAGGATTTTGCCTCGGTAGATAAGCCCCGGTACAAGTGTTCGGCTTATCCTGGCATGCGCATCCTTGTCGGCGGCAGCTACGGTGGTGTTTATCTGATGCAGCTGCGGATCAAAGTCATCCAGATAAGAAGGCCGGATGATCTCTATATCGAGACTGTCGAGCTTTTCGGCAGCCATCTGCTGTGCTCCAGCGACGCTTTGGCTTAAAGAGTCAAGCGGCCGGCAGTAGCCTTTATTGTCAAATACTTCATGAGAAGCTATCTCGCTTACAGAACAGACAACAGCCGCCAGTGCCTTTACCGCCGGTTCCAGGGCATGTCTTTGCATGTTGTCGTTTACTATCTGCGATGTGCTCTGCTGGCATCTGGCGGTAACTTCAAGACAGCTTTGAAGCTGTTCAATATAGCCGCTGTTTTCGGCTGCTGTCTTTTCTAGCTGCTTTTCGATATGCGCCAGTTTCTCCTCTATTGCTGCAAGCTTGACTTCTGGTGCCTGACCAGAGATCTGTTGGTCAGTGGCAACTTTCGCCGTGCATTGAGCGTTGGGCTCGCATTTGTCCGGAAAGTTAGAGGTTTTGTCACCTTCTGTCTTAGCCGCCTGTTGACTGCGGTCGCTCTGGTCTTCGGCGGCCTTGTCCTGATGACTATGACAGGGCCCGGGCTCGACAGACTCGCTGTTGGGTTGACTGCTCTGGGTTTGCCCGCAAAGCTGCAACCGTATTTGCTGATTTTCATCTTTGTTTTGCTGTTGCATTTTGGTTCTCCTTAAATCATCTTCAGTAAAATCAATTGTTCTTTTGGCCTCAAAGGCCGACATAAGTTTTCCTGTTTGCTATTTTTTCCGCATCATCACCTCCCATATAACTATCGCTGCTGTTAACATTAAAGCCAATGTGGCAACATAGCGTGACATTTGGGACGATCTTGCCAGAGGCTCAAGGGTAAGAATTCTGCTGCCCTGATAGTCTTGGAACCAGGCAATGATTTTTGCGGTCCTGGACATCACAAACAGCACTAAAAATGCGATTGCTACTTTCTTGAAACTTATCTGATTCATGGTTGCTCCTTCCGGGATTTGTGTTTTCGCCGTCCTTTGAATAAACTGCTTAAAACAGTGCATCTGATCTTCGTGATAAACTCACTGTCAAAACCGGCGTTGTTTATACTTGCCAAGGCGGTTTGTTTGATATCATAGTCCCTGCACAGCAGCACTATCCGGCAAAAGCCTCCTTCAGTGAGTTTGGCAATATTGGAACATATATTAGAAGCGCTTAAGGTTATCTCGTAAGCGATCCGGTCGCCGTTTTTGGTTATTACCAGCAGATCCACTGTCGAGCCGGTTTCGGCAATGGGATACTCGGGCTTTGTGGTCTGTACCGTAGGCCATTGAGCGATTATTCTCTGTGCCAGCAAAGTAAGAAAACTGTGCTCTATGGATATGTTGCGTTTATACGGACATTCGATCTGCATCAGTTCATAAAGAGCCGGCAGCGGCGCTATGAACATTGTCTTTCCGACCCAGATATCTTTGGCAAGGCCGGCGGATGTAAGTTCGGCCCGTACAGTATCGAGCTGTCTTGCTGATTTACCCAGCCTTTTTACCCGCTGTCTGTAGTTTGACTGCGGGAAGTTGAGCACATCCGAGACCAGCATCAAAGCAGCTGCCGAGAGATCTTTCCCGGGCCCTTTACCGGTTATCTGCTTCTGTGGAGCCTCGGTGCTTTGACGGCTTTGCTGGCAGTTACCGTAGGCGATTTCGTAGAGACTCTGGTAAGGCTCTGACTGTAACGCGTTTTTAATTCTCTGATCTTGCATAATTTTCCCTTTTATTTATTTACCTCAACTGTGTAGCCGTGAACCGGCGCGGTCCAGTCACTGCTTCCGCATATACCAACGGCCTGTCTCTTGCGAAGACGCGAAAGAGCTATTCGCTGGGGCTCGGTAAGTCCCATCATCTCGGCTATTATCCTGCTGTCAGGGCCGTACTGAAGGCCTCCGACACAAATTACCGTGTGTGACAATGCGGTCACTCCGGGATCCGCAAGGTGTGGCACCTGTGTGGTAAAGATTGTGCAGTTTCCCGTGGATCGCAGCTTGGCAAGAAGGTGGGTTATAGCCGAGGTCGAGCCGGGCTTTTCAAATGCGCCGCGGGCGGCCAGATAACGAGAAGCGTCGTCAAAAATGAACACCCTTCTGGGATTATCCGTGGGATTATGGCCGCGATGGTGGCCTGAGGCCCATTCAAGAAGATAGACAGGCAGAAAACGCGTTGCGAACTCATCGGTCAGCGATGCCGAACCTATGATAACGTTAGTGTTTATAAGCACCGATAAATCCGCGCCTTTTCGGCATTTAAACAGATTGCCGCTTCCTGTGATTATGCGTGAAAGACCCGTAGAGACCGCTTCGCAGTAGCCATGACGTCTGCCTCTGGTGACCCCTTGAACAAAAGGCAGCGCCTGGTAAATGTCATACAGGCATATTTGAGTTGTTTTGCCTGTTTTCTGGATAAACTTTTTGCGAAGCTCTATACAGACAGATGCCGCCTGCTGGAGTATTTCGGTACCGTAAATTACACCGATAATATCTGCCAGCTGCGGCATAAGTGCCGGCAGAAACTCACTGTAGGAAATACCGCTGGGCGGTTTAAGGTCCAGACTGAGATTCGCTATGTCTATGTAAGTTGCGTTAAGATATCCTGCCCAGTCCTTTAGCCCTTCCTTTGGATCGATGATAATATATGGTATACCAAGCTTATTTAACTGTGTGCACACATATATCAGCAGCCTCGACTTTCCGCTTCCCTGCGGGCCTGTAAGCAGCACCCCTCGCGGCAAAGCCGTCGTCGGAACAAGCCACGGCAGTCCGTCGGCCTGGTTTATAAGATGCAGCTTGCCGTTAGACAGAAGCTGGGCAGGGCCGTAAGGTCTGAACACATCCTGGCTGCGCATATCGTCGATCTGTTGACCGACCAGGATACGCACGATCTGCCGTCTGGCCCATCGACAGTTGGCATAGGCAGGGTTAGAAGCTATAGACGCCAGATGCCGGATATCCGGATCGACCAGTAGGTGCCGCTGACGCAGCCTCTCTTCCAGATCCAGCCACTGCGGATCAATATCAGAAGCTCCACAGCTTGAAAGGTTCCGGTTAAAAAGATTGTCGTTTTTATAGCTTACATTCATAACATATAATCCTTATTCTGTAATATTACGGTCGTGTTATTGATATTTATTCTTCACTGCGGTTCTCACCGAACAGCCGGCCCAGCGGTTTCAGGATTCTTGCTACGGTCTGCTGTCTGTTAATATTTTCCATCTCTTCGCCGTCGACATATTTGTGCGAGCCGTCGGGCAGGTTTATCCTGCCGGCGTGTCTTCGGCAGCAGAGCCGGCCCGACTCGGTCATCCTGGCGCAATGGTTACATACCAGCGAGAGCCGGTCGGCTTCGGATATGCTTATAAGGCCTTGCCTGTAAAGAGACAGTTTCTCGGCCCGGCAGTCATAACAGATCCCTTCGATCCGGCAGGGCTTGTTTGAGTCCTTCCGGACAGGCGGACGCTGCTGACCGGCGCCGGCAAGAACTACCGGCGGAGGCTCTTTGCCCCCGGTATCTGCGTCTTGTTTGTCTGTTTGGTTATCTACTATGTGTCCGCAGCCTAAGATCAGAGAAACAGTTTCTCTTGTACGATGCAGCTGTTTTTGCGGCGTAAGTACCGTATAATCGGATCTGCCGTATTCTATATCCAGTCCCGCTATCGAGGCTTTCTCGTTATAAGAGTCGACAACTATCGGCTCGGTCGAAGAGTCAGGGCCTGCCGGGGCCGCCGTTAAGTTCGGACCTGCCGCCGGGTTCGCCCCGGTGTTAGATGTTGCGGCGTTTCGACAGGATCTTCTAAAGAATGCGTCTGCTATTTTGCTTAAAAAACTTTTCATATCCATGGGCTCCTGAAAAAGATGGCGTGTAAGAACTGTCCTATTCGTATCGCAAAGAAGATACTTGCGTATGCTCCCAGCGCCGCAGCTGACAGACCTATGATAAGGATTAACAGATACGACACTGCTCGGATCGCTGATTCAATAGCCTGAAAAATTACCGTTATCATATTCTTTACCTCGCAATAAAAGATTACCTTATGTATCCTTTTAAACTCATTTATAAATTGAAGCCACAAACAGAGGCTCGCGACGATTATGTTTTTAATGTTTTCCATATTCATTTTTTATAGTAGTAGTGAATTTCTAAATTCGGTATTCATTACATTAACACCGGCCTGTGACAGAAGGTGTCCTCAAATATGATTTAACTGTTCTGACTAATTTTTTTTTATCAGCAGGTAATTTCTTTTTTTATTGAGTTTGTACCCTCTCTGGTTTGAGCCGTAAGAAAGCAGATAGGGCACAGTTGTTATGTATCTGCGCCGGTTGTGGCAGTCACCGAGCATTTTGCGTAGTATGCTGATGGTTTTTCTAAGCGCGCCTTTTTCCAAGGTATCGTTTGAGTCAGGATATATCCTGGCGGCAAGGTCGGTGGTTATTACATAGTCAGGATGCTCCATCATGAATGTCAGCAGCCGTAACCTGGCACTGCCGATATGGTACAAATCACATTCGAGAAGTTTTCCGGCGGTGTTTTTTAATCTGACAGTTCCGGAGATACAGTTGACAATCAAGTCAAAATCTTTTTCATCGTAAGTTTTGACCACAGACCTGCTGCCGTTTTTAACGGCGATGTAACTGACAGTGTCGTTATGCACTGAATGTTTTTCAGAGCCCCGCAGAAAGTTAAGTTCAATAAGTTCACTTCTTAACTGCCGGATTGTCCCGGTAAGGCCGGCTGCTGTTTCTTCCAGTGCTTTCAGTAACTTAATTGCGTTGTCTTTTCTGTCCATTTTTCGCTCCTGTTTTTGCCCTTATGAACGCAGCTGGGCCCTGAAGCGCAAAAACGGCGCCCGTATATGGGCAGAAGGAGACTTAAAAACAGACCGGACGCGGCTAAAGCCTGTTCTGTATCTTCATTATTAACAGACACTTAAGGCAAGCCGGTTGAGCAGAGGTAAATAAAACAGGATTTTTTCGGGAAATTTTGATTTTGCGCTCATGCGTTACATTCGCTATAATAATATAGTGGAATTTCAGATACAGCTTTACCGGCGGTTATGACTGAAAAAAGCAGCACAAATCTTAGCGTAGGGGATGTTGACTACGCCTGCTTTGCGCCCTGGCTTGAAGAGATACTTCCTACCTGCAAGGCCAGATCATATATATTCAAAAGCGGACAAGGAAATTATTGTGACGATATAATCCAGACGGTTTCCATGCGCATGGACAATGCTCGCCAAAGAGGTACTGCTGATATCAGGCAGGCATATGTCTTTACAGCTGTAGTAAATCTGGTACGAGACAGGATAAGAAGATCACAGGCTTATCAAAGGAAAATCGAAAGAGAAAAAGAAAAACAGCTTGCAGAGCCCCAAAGATGCCGCAGAGAAACTTTATTAGATAATATACTCAAAGATGAGGATTTTCGCAGACAAAACCAAAGCCCGACACAGCTGATAGAAAAGCATATTGACAGCTTTGACCTTAGGACCAGGGTTGCCTTAAAGCTTAAACACCTGCAAGATTGTAAGCTGACCTTCGGCCAGATTGCTGAAATAATCGGTTACAGCGAAAGCACAGCGCGTCAGGAATATAAAAAGGCGCGCGGTCATCTTGAGCGATGCCTTAGAAAGTACATACAGGATAACGAAAGCTGAACGAAAAATGGAAAATAAAGATATCGATCTTGACGAACTTATAGCCAGGGCATTGCAGAAAAAGGCCGATGATATCGGCGAGGATATCTCGCAATGCCTAAGCAGCGAAGATATACAGAAGCTGTGCAGGGGTTCTATCTCGGACGATAAAAGGCAGGCGGCGCTGGAGCATTTAGATAAATGTCCGCAATGCTGCCGTGATCTTGCCTTTTATTGTGAGGTGACCGCCCGGCAGGAAGCTGCAGAACCTTCGGCAGTGCTGGCAAAGCTAAAGAAGCTCGCGGGTTTGCTGGACAGCCTTAAAGGAAAGTTAGGTTCAACCGACCTTGGCTCATTGTCCGAGAGGGTGCTCTCAGTTACCGAAAGTGTTAAAGCCGGATGCTCACTGACGAAGCTCGACGAGGCCACAGAACAGATATTTGCAGCTGTCTATGCCAGATTCGCGGGCCTTGCCGTCCACAGACGCGGTGTCTGTGAACACGACGAATATAACGACAACGACGCCGAAGTCGAAGATATAGCGGTGTTTGCCGATAAGCTTGAACATAAGGCAAGGCAGCTTGCCGGCGGCAGTATTAAAATTAGACATATACAGTTAACAGCCGAATCTGAATTATGGCTGATGCGGCAACTCGACCGGTCACTGCAGCAGCGGGCCTTCACTTTAAGGCACTTTTGCCAGGATATACTGGAGAGAATAAACACACAGGGCAGGTTCCGGCTTCTGCCGTCATTGGGCATAAGCCACTGCAGCCGGCAATTCTACTACGCAGGGCAGCTGTTAAAGCACTGCCGGGATGTACTAAATGAACCGCTGGAGTCCTTTATCACGTTTGCCGGTGTTTATTGTCAGCATACAGGGTTGATTCTGGCAGGCGGTATCGAAGATAAGAGGATACCCGAGATTTATAATTATCACGCGGATATTACGCGCTGTCTGCTCTTGGGTGACCACAAGCTCAGTATCGAGCCTATGTGGCCTAAGATGGGTTTTGCCGGCCGTGAACAGGCGTCTTTAGTTGCCGATATCTGCCGGGCCTGTCAGAGGCCGGTACATTACATATCGCAGATGACTCAGCAGCAGAACTGCTTTTACGAAGGGTCAGCCGTCTCGGTTTTTACAGCAGCTATTGCCGGGATAATCAAACTTGCCGGGATTCTGGATTGCCGACCTGAAAGACTTCCGGATAAGTCGCTATTGAAAGGAAAATCTTATTATACTGATCTTGCGTGGGAGTATATAAAAAACGAATCAGTTGATCAGGTCACAATCGATCCGCAGGGGCAGATATTCGTAGAAATCCGCCAAAATTACGAATACCCGCCGGGATACGGAAATGTCATCGAAAAGGTAAAACAGACCCTTGATGAGCAGATAAAACAGATCATATATCTTCTGGCAGGATATGGGATAAGAATTCCTGATCCGGTTTTCAAGACCGAAAAAGCGCTGTTTTGCCCCAGGCATCCGTATCTTGACTGATTTATGTATACAGTACAGGCGCCAGCCAGCTTCCGTCCTGCCAGGCTCGCTCCATAGCTACTTTACAGCGCGTCCGCCGCATTGCCTGAGCGACGTGAAACTGGTCAGTCGATGCCAGAAATTTATAAAAATATGAGGCAAACTGGGCGGCTGCGTCGTCGGATATGTTCCACAGCATCCCGATAACGTTGCAGACGCCCGACTCACGGATGGTGCGGCACATACTTAAATTGCGACCGGTAGTCTTATCAAGCGCTATTTTACCGCTCTGGCAGGAGTTGAGAAAAACCAGCTGCAGTGGTTCGCAGCCGCCGGTCTTGAGGTTGTCAAGCTCGTGAAGGTAAAGCTGGCCGCAACGGATAAGCTCAAGGTAGCTCTGGTAGGGGTGGTGAGTATTAAAAACCGAGTGACCGGAAAAGTGAAGTATGTTGAACCGGCCGGAGTTTAATGCCTTTAGGACGTTTTGGCGAGTAGCTTTGGGGCCTTCAAGGACTTCTATTTTGTCAAAGCCGGCACGAGAAAGAAGCTGTGCTATATTGGCAACCTCGCAGGCAACACCGGGCAGGTCTCCCCGTGAATCAGAACCCACAAGCAATATGCCGAGTTTTTCACCGTTAAAGCGCCTAGCACGGCCGCTGCTGCTTTTAGAGCCAAGCACTCTGGAAAAGCACATTCTGGTCGAGAGAAAATCCCTGCCGTCGTTAAGAGCCTCCCACGGCAGGCCCTCCATCTGCTGGTCGATATCTAATTGCAGAAACGCGTTATTTTCATAATGGAGCAGAACGGGCATTAATTCTGTTAATTTACCGCCTAAATAGTCTTTATACAGGTTGTGACCGAACTCAAAAGCTGCCTGGCGAAATTCTATCTGTTCGGCCGGGCTCTGGCCCTGGCCGCGTATGGCAAAGGCAGGATTGTTTATAGAGGCAAGGACACCGGCGGTATCGGTAATTCTATCATATTTTTCACTGTCCTGGACGACCTCGTTGCGGGCCGAGAGAAAGTGCCGGTCAGGCATCACCGCGTCGGCCTCTATCAGGACAGTCTGATTTACCATAGAGATGCTAAGCGAAGCTTCCAGACTCGCAGATGAAAAGACTTTGCTTTCTCGGGCGTTGAGTCGATTACGAAACCGCTCTATCCTTTGTTGCTGCTCCTGATTTAGCAGCTCTTCTATTTTTTCGTCCTCGTCCTGCAGCAAACGGGCGGTATTCTCGATATCCGTGCAGACACGGTCGAGATATTTGAATATCGCTTTCTTGCGAAGTACAGCGTAAATGCACATAAGCCCGCTTACTTCCATCTCTACATTGATCTGTAACGAAGTGGTATTATCGTCAATGGCATAGAACACATGCATGGAATCACTGAATGTCCTGCCAAGAGAAAGCGGCAGCCTGACATCTGCAAGGCTCCTTAACCGGCCGCTTTTGCCGTCGTATTGGTGTGTAAGCTGCTCTGTATGGAGCTTGGCTGCGAAGATTGTTCCTCTGTATTTTCCTTCAGCGTACCTGGTCAGCTTGAGTGGACTGTCGTTAATGCAGGTGAGAATGTCGTTGTTGCGGATAACAAAGTCGACCCAGTCGGATGAGCTTGCTATGTGCCTGCCCCGTTCAAAGTTTAATATCATGGGCTATTCTCCATAAAATTCGGATTTATGGTAGTCGCAACCACAATTATACCCGAGTTTGACAACCCATAGTAGGTTTATTTATATAAGATGCAAGGCAAATCCTGCTTTTGTGGAAATATTTTCATATACTTGCCGGGCCGATATGGCAATATTTCGGTCAAACCGGCCATTGATACGATGTGGCGGCGAACTGGTAAATCGGCGTGGATTCTGCTAAAATACGCATCTTATGGCGCAGGCTCATTTACCAGAATCAGTACATTTGAAATTCGACCGGGGCACTCTGCTGGTTAATGGGATAGGGTGCAAGGATAAACTCAGTGATGATCTTCCATATTTAAGGTTTGACAGTCGTATAGGTTCGTGGCGTTGTGAGGCTATTTATTATCGCGATATTACAGAGCGATTGTCGAATATCTATGGCCGGAGGTTTATTGATGATATTGGCAAACCCGAATCTGTTTTATGGGCTAAGCTGGAATTGCCGCAATTAAGGCCTGAGCAGGTTAAGGCGGTTAGAGCCTGGCAAACAGCAGCAAGTCGAGGGCAGGTTATTATGCCTACCGGAACCGGTAAAACAGAGGTTGCTTTCGCTGTGATGGCTGACGCTCAGGTGGCTACTTTAGTTGTCGCTCCTGTGCGCGATTTAATGTATCAATGGCACCGCAGGATTTTACAGACTTTCGGTTACGATGCCGGTATTGTCGGAG
>Ga0207421_10005689_pt1 | contig 13860 bp, 16 predicted proteins | sample SodLakKL_010_SED_4_FD_187542 | JGI IMG/M metagenome (GOLD analysis project Ga0207421, IMG submission 187542) | Alkaline sediment microbial communities from Lake Tanatar, Kulunda Steppe, Russia - 8KL_010_SED (SPAdes) (version 2) | ecosystem: Environmental > Aquatic > Non-marine Saline and...
CACAACAATAGCTGAAAATACAACTGCATATTTTCAAGATAAACAGCCATGCCCCTCTGGGACACAACAATAGATGAAAATTTTTCTGCAAATTTTTAAGTTAAACTATCATACTCCTTCGGTGCACAACGATAAATGAAAATATCACGACATATTTTCAAAATAAACCACCATGCCCCTTCGGGGCACAAGAATACATGATAATACAACCCCATATTTTCAAGGCAAAAACTCCTCTGCAATAATTTTCTTGATTTCCTGCCAGTTTTCCACCCGTCTGTAATACATATCGGGAGTGGCATCCAGGTTGTGATTTCTGGTGTAGAGGAGAGCGGGAATATTATTTTTCATTAAATCGCAGACATTGTCTTTATGATCATCAACAAAAACTCTAATATTTTCCCGGGCCGCCAGGGATCCCTTCTCATCACTATGATAGAGCCTATCAAAGGAAAAATTATTTCTGATAAGCCAGTTTTCTGTTATCTCCCGGAATTTTTCATCCCGGGCAGTAATTATTACAATGCTGTTCCCCTGTTTTTTCAGCTCTTCCAGAGTTTTTCTGGCCTCCCGGGAAGGGGGCACTGAAGAATAAATTCTGGCCAGATTTTCTGCCATAAAATTATCCAGTTCAGCAGCTGATAGATTAAAAGCTTCGGCAAAATTATAGGAATCCTTAACCTTTTTAAGGTCTTTACCAAAATATTCTTTTAAATTTTTGTACCAGATATTGTTTTCTCCCTGACCTTCGGCGGTAATGACACCATCTATATCAAATCCCAGAACCGGCATATTTTTTACCTCCTGTTACTCCTGTTATATAAATTTTCTATTACTTTCTATTATATTTATTTTCTATTTGCTTTTTCTTGTTTTTTTCTTTTTTCTTTTTTTATTGTTTTCTTATTGTTATCTTATTGTTTTTTCTCTAACTACTTACTATATCACTATCTATTTACTTTAAGTATTAGACCTGCTAATATCTATTATAAAAAGGGATTGATAGAAATGCAAGACCGTGACCTGGAAAAAATAAGTGAGCTGCTGGCAGAAAAATATCCCGTACCCGAAACAGAATTAAATCATAAATCTCCCTTTGAGCTGCTGGTTGCTACCATTCTTTCAGCTCAAACCACTGATAAGCAGGTGAACCGGGTTACTGCCGGACTTTTTCAAAAATACAGTGAACCTGAGGATTTCGCAAAAATGGAGCCGGAAGAATTAGCTGAAGAAATTAAATCCCTCGGCCTCTATCGCAATAAAGCCAGGTTTATTATTGAAACCAGCAGAAAACTTATCAGTGATTACCAGGGAGAAGTACCGGCTGATTTTGGTGAGCTTTTAAGTTTAAAGGGAGTCGGCAGAAAGACCGCCAGTGTCGTACTCTGCTCGGCCTTTGACAAGCCTGCTTTTCCGGTCGACACTCACGTATTACGGGTAGCCAACAGGCTGGGACTGGCCGACAGCAGCAAACCTGAAGAGGTAGAGAGTCAGCTCAAAGAGCTCTTCCCCCGGGAAGAATGGGGCAGCCTCCATCATCGTTTAATTTTTCACGGTAGAGAAATCTGTCAGGCCCGAAATCCGGCCTGTGAAATCTGTATGCTCAAATCTTACTGCCTCTACTATCAAAATTTACAAATTAACACAAAAACCACTGAATAATTATCTCAATAATTAGTGGATTTCAGGAATTAATTAGGAACTTTTCTTAACCCAATTATAAATTTTTAACCTAACAATTAACCCTTAACCTAATTTTTAATTCATTTTTATTGACTCATAATCTAATTGTTGATTCATAACCAGTTGATTTATTGATAATCCTTAATTCAATAATACTGCTGGATGATTAATAATTTAAAGCTCTTATCAAAAACCATGTTGTTTAGCAGCTTTTGGCGAACATAATGTTATTGATAAATGCTTTTTTATCTCTTACAATCCTGAAAACAAGATCAAGCCAGCACTGATAATTATCAAGCATTACATTAGCAACACGGAAATTTAAATGAGCCTAATTTAAGAACCATTGAATAATTTATAAGATATTGATTAGCTCATGAACTAACGGTTAATTCATAACCCGTTGATTAATTTATTAATCCTTCATAAACCTTTGGTTGTCTTTGGCAAACTTATAGCTCATTGATTAATCTCTAGCTCCCCGGTCAAAGTTGCAGGATTTGTCTGAAGTATGAATTCTTTTATTCCTGTGATAAATAAATTTACCAGAGACATTACCCCTGTTTTTCTGCACCTAAAGGAAAAGGATAATAATAATCAATGGAATAATTTCGCAAAAGCAGCCAGATATCTGGTTTACGTGCCAGAACCTTTGTGTGCCCTGTCTCTCTTCTATGAAATTTCTGATAATTACTGCCCTAAAATCATTTTCTTTTTGTTATTTGCCGAACTGCCGTTGATTAGCTCTCAGGCCTGGCTAAAAGATTCTGACAACAATTTCCAGAGCTTGAGAGCCAAAAAAAGAACTATAATAGGACAATAAGAGAGCGACAAGAGAGCCATAAGAGAGCGCCAAAAGGAATAAAAGAACGAAACAGGAAAAAGAGGAGCAAAATATAGGAAAATATAATCGCTGAGGAGGGAGAGTTAATGAATACTGAAATGGAAAAATTTAAGGGTTTTACCGGTTATCAACCCGGGCAGATTATCACAGGGAGACTGCCCCGGAATCAGGATCTTCTGAAATCCCTGACTGAACTTGTGCAGGATGCTGAAATTGAATCCGGCTTTGTTAAGGTCCTGGGAGCGGTAAGAAATGCCAGACTGGGCTACTTCAACCAGAAAACTACAGAATATGAATATCTTGATTTTAATCACCCCCTGGAAATAATCCACTGCGGAGGCAACATATCACTGCTGGATGGTGAGCCAATGATTCATGCCCATATTGTTCTGGGAGACCAGCAGGGTCAGGCTTATGGAGGACATCTGGCAGAAGGAACCGAAATATATGTAGCTGAAGTGGTTTTACAGGAATTTATCGGCGAACCCCAGGTTAGACTGGAAGATCCGGAATCAGGTCTATCGCTATGGAGTACCTCATGACCAGAAAAATCTTTATTCTTGACACCAATGTGCTGCTGATGAATCCCGAGGCAATCTTTTCCTTTGAAGATAATGAGGTTATCATTCCTCTGGCCGTTGTGGAAGAAATCGATGATATGAAAAATAAGTCTTCAGATCTGGGATACAATGCCCGAGAAACCTCTCGAATTCTTGATCGCTTGAGGGCCAGGGGCAAATTAAGTGAGGGTGTTACCATCAATGAAGATGGCATATTAAAGGTCATCATTAATGGTGATACCGGTAATCTTCCCGAAGCAGTGGATCTAAAAAAGGTGGACAACCGCATCATTAATTCTGGCTTAACTCTGCGTCAGAAATATCCAGAACGGCGGATAATACTTATCTCAAACGACATTAACCTCAGACTGGTGGCCGATGCCTTTGGACTGGAAGCTGAGGAGCACAGGTCTGACAGGCTGAGTGATAAGGAGCTTTATTCCGGCTTTCTGGAACTCAATGTATCTAAAGAAATTATTGATGAGTTTTTTCAAAATAAAAGAATATCTTTCGAAAAGCTGGAGAGCTACCTGGTCAATAATAACTACAATAACAGCGTAAAAAATAATAAAAATAACTATAATAACAACTTCAACAGCAACAATCATGCCAGCAATAATAAAAACAGTAACGATCTAAATTTTTATCCCAATGAATTTGTCCAGCTTACCAACCAGCAAACCTCAAGACAGTCAGCCCTTGGTATAATTGAAGATAACTACCTGGGAGAGCTGCGCTATCAGCAGAGAAAAGTTATGGGGATAAAACCACTGAACAGAGAACAGACCCTGGCCTTTGAGTTGCTGCTGCGGGATGAAATAAATCTCATCACTCTAGCAGGTAAGGCCGGAACCGGCAAGACTCTGCTGGCCCTGGCTGCCGGTATGGAGAAGGTTGTTAATGAAGATATTTATACCAGAATTCTGGTGGCCCGCCCGGTGATTCCTATGGGTAAGGACATCGGGTTTTTACCCGGGACCAAAGAGGATAAACTTCAACCCTGGATGCAGCCTATCTTTGATAACCTGGACTTTATCCTGAAAAGAAGCGGGCAGTCGGATTTAACCTTTAATAAGCTTGTAGAAAGAGATCAGATTCAGATTGAACCGCTGACCTATATCAGGGGCAGGTCGGTCCCGGAACAGTTTATCATTATCGATGAAGCCCAGAATCTGTCAAAACATGAGGTAAAAACTATTATAACCAGGGTAGGCAAAGATTCCAAGATTGTCTTAACCGGCGACCCCTTTCAAATCGACAACCCCTTCCTGGACCGTCATAATAATGGCCTTTCGCATCTGTCCTACCGGCTTCGCAATGAAAAAATATCAGGTCACATTTTATTAACCAAGGGAGAAAGATCGGAACTGGCCAGGATTGCCAGTGAAAAACTGTAATTTAAATCTGACAGGCTCCAATAAAGAAAGCGGTGAAAATCTATGTGGCTAAAATTTCTGGGGACCGGCACCTCTCACGGCGTTCCGGTTCCGGGCTGCCGATGTCAGACCTGCACCTCTGATGACCCCCGCAATCAGAGAATGCGCTGCAGTGTTTTTCTTAAGGTTAATAATAAAAAGATATTAATTGACACCTCCCCGGAGCTGAGGCTGCAGCTGATAAAACACCGGGTAGGGGTGCCCGATATAATTCTCTTTACTCACGGTCATGCAGATCATATCATGGGCTTTGATGATATCCGCAGCTTTAACTGGCGCAATGACCGGGCAGTAGACTGTTACAGCAACTCAGAAACCCGCCAGCGCCTTCAGGAAGCCTTTTCCTACATATTTTTTAACTCCAGCACTGCTAATAGCGGAGGAGGGCTGCCGGAGGCCAATCTCTATAACATTTCCCATCTTCCAAAGGACTGGCAGAATATTATAACCCCTCTGCAGTTAAAGCACGGCCCCACAGGGGTTCTGGGATATCGAATTGGCGATCTGGCCTATCTGACAGATTTAAACGGAATTCCAGCAGAGACCTTAAAAGAACTAAGGGATTTACAGGTTTTAATTCTGGGGGCTTTAAGATGGAGAAAGCATTCAACTCATTTTAACATTGACGAGGCAGTTTCAGCAGCTGAAAAAATAGCAGCTGATACCACTTATTTAACCCATCTCTCCCATGATGTTGAGTATCTAGAAGCCAGCGGCTATCTCCCGAAGAAAATCAAACTGGCCTTTGATGGTTTAAAGATCAAACTGTAAAACGATATAACATAAAACGAAGCAGGAGTGATTTAATTGAACATTGTCCTGGTAGAGCCAAGAATACCCCAGAACACCGGAAATGTAGCCCGAACCTGCGCGGTCACCGATACCGGACTTCATCTGGTCAGACCGCTGGGATTTTCTCTGGAGGATAAGTATCTGAAGAGGGCCGGCCTTGATTACTGGGATCAGCTGAATCTGGAAGTCCATGACAGTTTCTCTGCTTTTCTTGCTCAATATGGAAAAGAAAATTTACTGCTCTTTTCCACCAAGGCACCTCGAATATATACCGAGCAGCACTACCGGGGCGATGAATTTTTGCTTTTTGGTAAGGAGACTGCCGGGCTGCCGGAAAGCTTTATTGCCGATAACCTTTCAAGTTCTCTCCGGATACCAATGAAAAACCATGCCAGATCACTTAACCTGGCAAATTCCGTTGCCATAGTAGTTTTTGAAGCCTATCGCCAGTTAGGATTCCCGGAATTTCAGAAAAAAGGGGACTTCTTGCAGGAATTTTGAGTTAGATGGAGAAATAGGTAATGAATGGAGGATATCTAACTATCATGAATAAAATAGAGAAGAGCACAGACATTAAAAAGTTAATAAAAGAACTTTCTGAGAGAAGTGCAGTCTCCGGAGAGGAAAGAGGGGCCTTTCAACTGGTCAAGGATTTTCTCTCCCATTATACTGATGAAATTAGAACTGACCCTCTGGATAATTTAATCGCCAGAAGAGCTGGAACCGCTGAGGATATCAAAGTTATGCTGGCGGCCCATCTGGATGAAATTGGGTTAATGGTCAAGAGCATTGACGATAACGGGTTCTTGAAATTCGCCACTGTTGGGGGTATCGATCCCAGAACACTGCCAGCTCAGGAAGTGATAGTTAACGGCAGAAAAGAGATCACAGGAGTTATTGGAGCGATGCCGCCCCACCTTCTTTCCCGCGATAAAAGAAAGAAGGCTCATAAACTAGAAGACCTCTACATAGATACCGGCCTTGAACTGGAAGAAGTAAAGAAAAACATCAATATTGGTGATACCGTTACCATAAAGAGGGAATTAACCTATCTGGAAAATGATTACGTCAGCGGCAAGGCACTTGATGATAGGGCCGGTGTGCTGATGATGCTGGAAACTGCCCGGGAGCTTGATAAAATTAAACATCAAGCCGATGTTTATTTTGTCGCCACCTCCCAGGAAGAGGTCGGGCTTAAGGGCTCTGAAACTGCAGCCTATGATATCTTTCCCGATGTTGGAATTGCCATCGATGTCTGTCACGGGCAGATGCCGGGAGTAGACAGGGGAGATGCTTCAGAGATGGCCAAAGGTCCTGCTGTAGCCTTCGGACCTCAGGTTCACCCTGATATATATCAGCTCCTAACTAAAACTGCAGAGGAGCGCAGCATTCCTTACCAGAAAGAAGCCTCAACCACTCCCTATGGAACTGATGCTGCCAGCATTCAAATAGCTCGAAGTGGAGTGGCTACTGCCCTGATCTCAATCCCTCTGAGATATATGCATACCTCGGTTGAGGTAATATCCTTACAGGATGTTAAATCCGGGGCCCAGCTTTTGGCTAGAACCATAGCTGAAATCGATCAGGATTTTCTGGAGGGATTAACATGTTATTAGAAAAATTATCGAATGCCAGGGCTGTTTCCGGCCGGGAAAAAGAGGTAAGGGAACTGCTCAGAGAAGAAATTAAAGATAATGTAGATCGGTTAAAAACCGATGTGATGGGAAATTTAATAGCTGTTAAGGGACCGGACAAACCCGGCCCCCGGGTCATGCTGGCCGCTCATATGGATGAGGTAGGCCTGATGATCTCAGAGATTACCTCTGATGGCCTCCTTAAATTTAAGCCGGTAGGAGGTTTTGATAAAAGAATTCTGGTTTCCAAAAAGGTCAGCATCGGAGAAAAAAATATTTCCGGTGTGATTGGAGCTAAAGCCATCCATCTGCAGAAGAAATCAGAGAGAGATAAGCCCCTTGATTACGATAATCTTTATATTGATATCGGGGCAAAGAACAAAGAAAACGCAGAAAAACTGGTCTCCCCGGGAGATATGGCTGCCTTTACCACAGAATTTAAGAAAATTTCCTCCCATCGGGCCCTGGGCAAAGCCTTTGATGACCGGGTCGGCTGCTCGCTCCTGGCTGAATTAACCGAATATAGTTATGATTATCCGATTTATTTTGTCTTCACCGTCCAGGAGGAGGTGGGTCTTCGGGGGGCAGGTCAGGCAGCCTATTGGCTGAAACCTGATCTGGCTCTGGTTCTGGAAGGGACTTCAGCAGCCGATGTTCCCGAAAATAAAGAATTCAGGTATTCCACCACCCTGGGAAAGGGACCGGCTCTTACGGTTCGGGATAGGACGATTGTGGTCAATAAGAAGCTTTTGCAGGAATTGATAGCCACAGCTGAAGAACATGACATTCCCTATCAGTTCCGTCGGACTACAGCAGGAGGAAATGATGCCGGGGTGATCAATATAACCGGGGAGGGCATTCCCGCCGCCGTTATCTCGCTGCCCTGCCGCTATATTCATTCTCCGGTCTCTCTGCTGGATTTAACTGATTATGCTAACATGAAAAAACTGGTATACAATTACTTACTTGCCATCAAGCGGAAGGAGTTTTAACTCATGATTGAGCTTCTGGAAAAGTTTACTGCAGGATTTGGCCCGGCCGGGGAAGAGTCTCAGATAACCAGTATAATCCGGGATGAAATCGAAGAATTCTCAGATGAAGTGAGAACAGATAATCTCGGCAACCTGATTGCACTAAAAAGGGGCAGCGGGGATAAAAAGATAATGCTGGCAGCCCATATGGATGAAATTGGTATCATGATAACCCATGTTGATGATGATGGTTTTCTCCGCTTTACTCCCATCGGGGGAGTTAATCCCGGGATTTTAAGACACAAAAATTTTGTCTTTGCTGATGGAACTTTAGGAACAGTAGGAGTGGAAAAACTTGACAGCATCAAAGACCTTAAACTTGAAAAGCTCTTTCTTGATATTGGAGCAGCTGATAAGAAGGAAGCCGAGCAGCAGGTTAAAGTTGGTGATTCTGCTGTTTATCAAAAGAGTTTTTACAGCACCAGCAGCAGAATAATTGCCAACAGCCTGGATGACCGGGCCGGCTGTGCGCTCCTGGCCGGACTTCTCCGGAATCTGGAAATGCCTGCCCATGATATTTATTTCGTCTTTACTTCCCAGGAAGAAGTCGGAACCAGGGGAGCGGGAACAGCCGCCTATGGTATAGAGCCTGATCTGGCCCTGGCGGTGGATGTAACCGGAACAGGAGATACCCCGGAAGCCCATACCATGGATGTAAAGCTGGGGAAAGGGGCTGCCATTAAAGTAATGGATAGGGGCAGCATATCCCATCCCGGAATAAAAAATCTGCTGGTCAAGCTGGCCGAGCAGGCTGAAATACCCTATCAGTATGAGGTTCTGGAGTTTGGAGCTACCGATGCCCGGGCCATTCAGCTCAGCAGAAGCGGAGTTCCCAGCGGCACCCTTTCTATTCCCTGCCGCTACATACATTCACCTGCAGAGATGCTTGATATCAGTGATTTTAAGGCCTGCGCTGGACTGCTTCAGGAGTTTGTCAGCAGTAAAGAGCTGAAGGAAATTATTAAAAATAACTAAAACAGATAGATAACAGAAAAGGGGGTAGATGATCGGGATGTCGAAGAAAGCAGTACTTATTTTTACAGTATTATCACTGATTTTTCTTACCGCGGTTTCCCTCTCAGCTGCTCAGGTTTTAAGAGAAGGAAGCCGGGGTGCTGAAGTGGAAAATCTTCAGGAGAAGCTTCATCAGACAGGTTATGAGGTTAATATTGATGGAGTATTTGGTCCAGAAACCCGGGAGGCTTTAATTGACTTTCAGGCTCAGGAGAATCTTACCGCCGATGGAGTATTTGGACCAAAAACTTCTGATGCTTTAACTCAGGCTGTGGCCGAGCTTCAGCAGGAAACCACCACTACTTATACTGTTCAAAGTGGCGATACCCTTTCCCGGATAGCCAGCAAATTTGACAGTGAGATTGATGAAATTATGCGGTTAAACAATCTTTCCGATTATATGATATACCCGGGAGATGAGCTGGAAATACCTTCGGAAGGAGCTTCAAATGAAGTAGCTCAGGCAGAGGAAGAACAGCCCGAGGTGCTGGAGTATGATATTCAGCGGGGGGACTCTCTTTCTCAGATAGCCAGCCGCCATGGGGTAGAGGTGGATGATATCAGGGAAAAAAATAACATATCCGGTGATAGAATAACCGCCGGTGAAACTCTGAAGATTCCTGTAAGCGGTTCAGCAGCTCGTTCCCCTGGAAGGACCAGCAGCAGCGAAAATCTAAAATGGCCGGTTCAGGGGAATATCACCTCCGGATTTGGCAATAGAGTCCATCCTGTCACCAGAAACAGGGATTTCCATACCGGTATTGATATTTCGGCCGGCTACGGTGAACAGGTCAAAGCTGCCGGCAGCGGCCGGGTTGTCCACAGCGGCTGGATGGGGGGATATGGCCATACGGTTGTTATCGACCACGGAAACAATAAAGAGACTCTCTACGCCCATAATTCTGAGCTCTATGTTAGAGAAGGCCAGAGGGTTTCCCGGGGTGAGGTAATTGCAGCTGTTGGTAATTCCGGGGTTGCCACCGGCTCCCATCTCCATTTTGAAGTAATTATCGGGGGAGAGCATCAGAACCCTAAAAATTATCTTCCTTAATATTAGAGAAGCAGAAATATCAGAGAAGCAGAGACAGGATGATTTCCATGAAATATCTCAAAGGGCCGGTCTATTCCCGGAGGCTTGGGAGATCGCTGGGAATAGATCTTTTACCACAGAATATCTGCAGTGAGGACTGTCTTTACTGTGAATGCGGACCAACTCAAGTATTAACCAGGGAAAGAAAGGAATATGTGCCTGCAGCAGAGGTGAAAAATGAAATTGCTCAGGTTCTTGCCCGCAAACCGGAGACAGATTTCATAACCTTTTCCGGTCGGGGAGAACCTACCCTGAACAGCAAAATAGGTGAAATTATTTCCTTTATCAAGGAGAGCTATCCTGACTATCAGGTTGCTCTCCTGACCAACAGTACCCTGCTGAAAGATCAGCAGCTCCAGCAGGAACTGAGGGAACTGGATCTGCTGGTTCCCTCCCTCGATGCCGGCCGGGAAGAAACCTTTCAAAAGATCTGCCGTCCGGCAGCCAGCATAACCCTTGAGGATCTGGTAACCGGAATCCTGGAGACTAAAAATTTACTTCAGGGAAAGCTCTGGCTGGAAATACTTTTGATTAAGGATCTCAATGATGGGCCTGCAGAGATACAGGCTCTGATTGAGCTTGTTGAAAAAATTGAACCGGAGCGAGTCGATTTAAATACCATAAATAGAGGTCCGGCCTATCCCGGTTATCAAGCTTTAACCACTGAAGAGCTGACTGAACTTGCTAAAAAGTTTCCCGGGGATGTTAGAACCTTTACCTGAGAAGCACCTTAAAAATAGCTGAAAAATCTTCATTGCAATTCCATTGCAATCTGGTTTTATTTATGTTATTATATTTTTGTTGTCAAAAAGTTATATTATTATTTTTCGGTGGTGAGATAGCTCAGTTGGTAGAGCAGGGGACTGAAAATCCCCGTGTCGGCGGTTCGATTCCGCCTCTCACCACCATTTATTTATTAAAAGACAAGGATTTTTTTGCTATTACTAGAATTATATATTATAGGAGGGTTTGCCATGCCCTGGTCTCTGTTTATTTTTTTAATATTTCTTTTTCTGATACTGTTCCCATTGGTTAAAAGCCGCTCTCTAAATTATAAGAGATTCAAGCAGATTAAGTCCCTGGAAGAGAAGAGAGAGAGCAAGATAATAACTTTGATTCATCGCCAGGAAGTGCTCAGCCTGGTGGGAATCCCCTTTACCAGATTTATCGATATCGACGATTCCGAGGAAATTCTCCGGGCCATCAGGGCTACAGCAGATGATAAACCCATTGATCTTATTCTCCACACTCCCGGAGGGCTGGTGCTGGCAGCAGAGCAGATAGCCAGGGCAGTCGATAATCATCCCGGCCGGGTTACGGTAATGATACCCCATTATGCCATGTCAGGCGGCACCTTAATTGCACTGGCAGCAGATGAAATTATCATGGATCACAATGCCGTTTTAGGACCGGTAGATCCCCAGATTAATGGTTTTCCTGCTGAATCGATTATGAATGTGGCCCGGCAAAAATCAATCGATGAAATTTCTGATGAGACCCTGATTTTAGATAATATTGCTCAAAAGGCTGTCCAGCAGCTGGAACATTTTATCCGCAAACTGCTGAAAGATAAATTAACTGAGGCTGAGATAGAGAATATTATCAAAAATCTCTGCCATGGAAAATACACCCACGATTTCCCGATCACCTGTGAAATTCTCAGGGAATTAAACCTGGACTATTCCATTGAGCTTCCGGAAGAGGTGTATAATTTAATGGAACTCTATCCTCAGCCCAAGGGCCGAAAGCCCTCGGTCTATCATGTATCCAGCAAATCTTAAGCTTAAATTTCAGGCAGTTCATCAATAGCCTTTTTCTTCTGTTCCGCATCGGTATGGGTGTAAATCTGAGTGGTTGAGATATTGGCATGGCCCAGCAGGTCCTGAAGAACCTTGATATCCTTGGTCTGATGGTAGAGGGAGGTAGCAAAGGTATGTCTCAGCTTGTGAGGGGTTATTTTGCTGGCCTGACGCAGCCCGGCCTCTTTAGCATATTTTTTAACAAAAATCTGAACGGTTCTGGGTGAGATTCTCCGTCCATGTCCGGAAAGAAAGATGGCATTTTCATCTGCTTCCTCTTTAACCTCTATCTCCTCCCGGAGTGGAAGATAATCCAGGATTGCTTCCATCACGTCGTTATGCAGGGGAACATATCTTTCTTTATTGCCCTTGCCGTAAAATTTCAGGGACTCCTCATCAAAATCCAGGTTTTCCAGGTTAAGATTGACCAGTTCCGATATCCTTAAACCGGCATAAAGAAAGAGCTTGGCAATGGCCAGGTCGCGAATTTTATACCGGGATTCAGAGTTCTCAATCGTTCTGATGTATTTCCGGGCTTCATTGGTTTTCATATAAATCGGTTCTGCTCTGGTTTCAGTTTTAGAAGCCTGGACCGTTTCTGCAGGATTTTTTTCCAGCTTTTTTTCTCTTACCAGAAATTTAAAAAAGGAACGGAGGGAATAAAGTTTTCTGTTACGGGTGGCAGGAGAGTTTTCCTGGAGAATAATTATATCACCCAGAAAGTCGACGATTTCGTATTTTTCAATTTTTTTAACCGGAAATTTTTCCGGATAGCCCTCCTTTTCCTGAAGATAATTTTTAAATAACTCCAGATCACCGAGGTATTCTTTAACGGTCAGTTTGGAGTAGCCTCTTTCGGCCAGTAAATGGCGCTGAAATTCCTGCATAGCCCGGGAGTAGGTTATTGATTTGCTCATCTATCTCATCCTTTCAGAAAAGTAGGGTTTTGCGAAATTTTGTCTATATCTTAAATTAAAGAAAAACTATCTAATTCCTGCCTGAGAATAAAAATAGCCGGAGGTGGTTTCTGTGAGTAAAAAAAATAATGATAAAACGACCTATCAGATTAAAAATCAGGAACAGGCTGATCTGCTGACCGATCCCATTGGCCTGACAATTTTAGTGGCCATGGAGGAGGGGGAATGGGTTACGGCAAAGAAGCTGGCCCGGGAAATCGATGAAAAACCTTCCATGGTAATGGATTATCTGCTGCGCATGTCTGAGGCCGACATGGTAGAATCCCGTCAGGAAGAAGATATGATGTTCAGAAAAAGGGCTCAGTATTATTCGCTTGGGCAGGTGTTTTCCAGTATTCCTGAAAATGTTGATAATCACTGGGTCTTTGGTCTGATTCAGCACCTTTCCAGTGATTTCAGAGATCTTCTTGGTTTGCTCCAGGGTTATGACAACATTGGTGATGCCCTGGAAGATAATGAGTATTACGGCCGGGAGTCGCTGTTTCTGGGTATTCAGAAACTTTATCTCACCGAAGAGGATTTAAAGGATTTTCGCCAGGAGATCAATGATACCATAAAGAAATATCGTGATACCTCCAGAAAAACCTCTGAAACCAGAGAGTTTGAAGCAGCCTTTTTTGTTAAGCCCTATCTGCCCTCAATCTACAGGATAGTAACAGATAAAAAAGATAAGTAAATGTAATTCAGGATACGGCTTTCTGCTAAAATTTTGTTATAATACAAAGCAGTGCTAGTTTTGCAGTGCTAATTTCACAAGAAAGGAGGTTCAAGCTTTGGAGAAATTAACCCTGTACTATACTCCCTACTGTCCCTACTGTAAAAAGGTCCTCAACTTTCTCGAGGATAAAAATTTAGAGGTTGAATTGAAAAATATCAATGAAGATATTGAGGCCAAAAAGAGACTGCAGGAGGTGGGGGGTAAATCCCAGGTGCCCTGCCTATTTATTGAGGATCAGCCGCTCTATGAGTCAGATGATATCGTTGACTGGTTTAAAGAAAA
>Ga0207421_10005690_pt1 | contig 13860 bp, 9 predicted proteins | sample SodLakKL_010_SED_4_FD_187542 | JGI IMG/M metagenome (GOLD analysis project Ga0207421, IMG submission 187542) | Alkaline sediment microbial communities from Lake Tanatar, Kulunda Steppe, Russia - 8KL_010_SED (SPAdes) (version 2) | ecosystem: Environmental > Aquatic > Non-marine Saline and...
GTGACCGTCAGCGTACCCTGGCCCGTTACCAGATAGAATTTCACCGCAAGTTTACCCTTTCATTTGCCTGCATTGTGCTTTTTCTGATAGGTGCACCTCTGGGGGCGATTATCCGCAAAGGTGGCTTTGGTTTGCCCCTGGTGGCTTCAGTTTTACTTTTTGTGGTATTTCATGTCATTTCCATGATGGGCGAAAAGATGGTGCGGGAGGGTGTGCTGGAGGCGCATCAGGGCATGTGGTTATCATCCGTGGTGCTGCTCCCTGTGGGCATATTGCTTACCTATAAGGCCACTACCGACTCTCCTGTCCTCGACATGGATATTTACAAGTCAAGCATTGAAAAACTCACAAATAAGGTTGCATTTTTTAGGAACAGGCGCCATAATGAAGATTCTGCAGCTGACCAATAAAGTACCCTACCCACCTAAAGACGGTGGAGCCATTGCCACACTCAACCTTTCCCTGGGCCTGGAAGCCATCGGACACCAGGTATGCATGCTGGCCATGAACACGCCTAAGCACCATTACGATATTGACCAGATACCCACACACATAAGAGAAAAGCTTCGAATGGAGGCGGTTGACATCGACACTACGATCAGGCCTGCAGCAATGGTTTCCAACCTGTTGTTTTCTTCGCTGCCTTACAATGCAACCAGGTTTTTTTCGAAAAGCTACGCAAACAAACTCACGGAGGTCCTTACGGAGGAGGATTTTGACATCATTCAACTCGAAGGGCTCTATCTTGCCCACTACATCCCATTGATAAGGAAGCACAGCAATGCGAAGATTGCACTGAGAGCTCATAACATAGAACATGAGATCTGGCAGCGCGCGGCAAAGCAGGAAAGGTCGCTTCCCAAAAAGATGTATTTCCGCATCCTGGCCAAGCGCATATTGAATTACAAGAAAAAAGTGCTGAACACTTACGACATGCTTGTCCCCATTACCGATCGGGATGCTAAAAGGTTCAGCAGCATAGGCAACACACAGCCCATACACGTTTCACCTGTTGGCTACCAGATAGCTGAAAGCAAACCCGAGCCAGGAAAGGTCTTGTTTCCCTCCGTGGGTTGTATTGGCACGCTGGATTGGTTTCCAAACCAGGAAGGCCTGATATGGTTTGTGGATCATGTATGGCCAGCAATACATAAGAAACATCCGGATCTTCCTTTCCTGATCGCCGGACGCAATGCCCCCGCCTGGCTTGAAGCATACCTTGCAAGCAAGCCCGTCACCTACCTGGGAGAAATTGAAGATGCAGAAAAATTTATCAAGGAAACAGCCATAATGGTTGTACCTTTGTTTTCTGGCAGCGGCATGCGCGTGAAGATCATAGAAGGCATGGCGCTGGGAAAAACCATCGTGACCACAAGCATCGGTGCGGAAGGCATACCGGTAAAGCACCTGGAAAACATTGTAATTGAAGACACGGCAAGAGGTTTTATCAACAAAATAGATCAGCTTATACACGAACCGCATCTTTTCAAGTCCATTGGCAGCCAAGCCAGCAGCTTTATTCATAAGCACTTCGACAACCTGGAAATCTGCGACGCGTTAAGCGCTTTTTACAAAAAGAACCTGGAATAGTGATGGAATACGGGATTGGCTTCTGGTTGTTGCTCATCGTATTTTTGATCTCGGTGACCGCCATTGGCTATTCCTATGCCTTGTATCCATGGCTCATTTTTTTTCTCTCACGCAAGAAAAAACTGCGGTTGGAACAATATCAGGAAGATGATGAATTGCCATTCGTCAGCCTTATCATCTCGGCTTTCAATGAGGAAAGGTTGATCGGCGAAAAAATTCAAAGCGTTTACAAGACAAACTACCCTGGTAACCGTTTTGAAGTGCTGATAGGCTCGGATGCATCGACCGACAAGACGGATGCCATCCTTCAAAAGCTGTCTGGACAATATCCCTCCTTGCACTATTTCATATTCACTGAAAGGCGCGGCAAGGGAAATGTCATGAATGATCTGTACAGATACGCACGGGGTGACGTCATCGTATTCACCGATGCCAACGTAATGTTTGAAGAGCAGACCCTGAGGGAGCTGATACGCTTTTTTAAGGATCAGCGCATAGGTCTTGTCGATTCTCAGATGATCAACACCAACACGAAGGAAGAGGGCATATCGTACCAGGAAAAATCCTATATATCAAGAGAAGTGAAAATCAAGCACAGCGAGAGCATACTATGGGGTACTATGATGGGGCCTTTTGGCGGCTGTTTTGCTTTACGCAGGAAACTTTTTGTCCCGGTGCCAAAAAATTTTCTGGTGGATGACTTCTACATCAACATGAAAGTGCTGGAAGCAGGTTATCTTTGCATTAACAACCCCAGGGCAAAAGTATACGAAGAGGTGCCCAGCGACCTGGGTGCTGAATTTCGCAGAAAAAAACGCATTGCCACGGGAAACTTTCAGAACTTAAGGACTTTTTCAGGTATGTTGTGGCATAAAACACCGGGATTATCATTCAGCTACATATCGCACAAGGTGCTGCGATGGCTGGGTCCCTTCTTTATGCTGATTGCAATCATCACCAATGCTGCACTGGCTTTTTATCATCCGCTGTTTATCTATTTGTTGATATTGCATCTCGTATTGATCTCATTGCCATTCATCGATTACCTGTTAAAAAAGAGTCATATACACAACCGGACATTGCGCTTCATTTCTCATTTCTATGGAATGAACCTGGCAATGTTTCTTGGTTTTTTCAAATCGTTAAAAAAAATTGAAACCAATGTTTGGAAACCCACAGAACGAAAGTCGTGACGATTTTTGTTTCAATGCCATCGACGAAGCCATTGAGGACATTCGTAAGGGCAAGGTAGTGATTGTTGTTGATGATGAGGACAGGGAGAATGAGGGCGACTTTATTGCTGCGGCTGAAACCATAACCCCCGGGATCATCAATTTCATGGCTACCCACGGCCGGGGTCTTATTTGTGCACCCATTACCCGGAAGCGTGCAGAAGAGCTTGACCTGGAGCTGATGGTTCCCAAGAACACGGCTTTGCATGAAACACCATTTACCGTTTCCGTTGATTTACGTGGTCACGGGTGTACCACAGGCATATCGGCTGCCGACAGGGCAAAAACCGTAAACGCCCTGGCCAATCCGGATACGGATCCTGCTTCTCTGGGGCGTCCGGGACATATTTTTCCGCTTCGTGCAAGGGTTGGCGGTGTATTGCAACGTGCGGGCCACACCGAGGCATCCATTGACCTGGCCCGCCTGGCAGGCTTGCAACCCGCGGGCGCACTGGTGGAGATCATGAACGATGATGGGACCATGGCCAGGTTGCCAGAGTTGTTTGAAATTGCCAAACGCTTTGGCCTGAAAATCATATCTATAGAAGACCTCATTGCCTACCGGATCAAAAACGAAAGCCACATTGAGCGGGAGATCACGGTGGATTTACCTACAGAATGGGGGCACTTTAAACTCGCTGCTTACAGGCAAACCACCAATGACCAGCTACACCTGGCACTTACCAAGGGAAGCTGGACTCCGGACGAGGAAGTGCTGGTCAGGGTCCATTCCTCCTGCATCACTGGTGACATATTCGGCTCATGCAAATGTGATTGCGGCGGACAACTTCACCAGGCCATGGAGATGGTCGAAAAAGAAGGCAAGGGTGTTGTGTTATACATGAACCAGGAAGGCCGGGGGATAGGATTGCTCAATAAGCTTAAGGCATATCACCTGCAGGAACGTGGTCTGGATACAGTAGAAGCCAATATAGAGCTTGGCTTCAAGGCAGACGAGAGAGACTATGGGATTGGTGCACAGATTTTGCGAGATCTCGGAGCCAACAAAATCAAACTCATTTCCAATAATCCCGGTAAGAAAGCAGGCTTGATGGGCTACGGCATAGAAATCACCCGAAACATACCAATCGTGGTGCCTGCATCATCCCATTGCAAGGTATATTTGGATACCAAGAAAAATAAATTGGGACATACGTTCTAATTTCCATCTCCAAGCTGTTCACTTTTATTCTGCGGGTCGTTGTCGTCGTCACCAGTCTGAGCATCTGTGGATGATATGCGCTGACGACGAAAAAAATCATGCAGCTGATCAAACTCCCGGCGGTAAAATACACCAATGCCTTGTGTATAAGGTGCATTGGTATGGATGATGTCAAAGGTATTGGAACGGTTAAATGCCTTCACCCGGAATTTACCTTCGGGCGTAACCTTTACCTCCACATTGACATCTCCGATAATCTGGTTGGCACCCTGTGCCTGATGACCGGTGGCTGTCTGGTTACCAGCTACGCCAAAATTTCCGTCAATGAGTACACGGTCATCAAACAACTGTGTAGACAAGGCCAACTCAACCTCCTGGCTGGTAATTTCATCACCCGGGCGGTAGTTTACACCGATGTCAAAATCAGAACTGATCTGGGAAAGCCAGCTACTCAGCTGATGCGATAACAGCTCTGAGGAAGTGGCACCCATGCCATATCCCAGCGCTGCATATTGATCGCGTGGCATAAAGCGGTTGAGCACAAGCAGGGAAAAAACCTGCCGGTTCATTTCCTGGTCGGTGGTGATCTCTCTTTCAATGAGCTCCCTGGTATTGTCATCACCGCCGGGGACGTCGATATCAAAAGTGATGCTTGGATTAAAGAGTTTATCTTCCAGGATCAACACGGTCTCAACAGGTACCCTTCGACGGAACTGGTTTACCATTTCATTGTCCAGACCTCCTCCGGTAAGCAGGTCATAAAGGGAGGTGCGCAGGCGGTAAACAGCTCTGAGGTCAACATCCGCATCATTGATGTCACCTGTCCATCGTATGCTGCTGCCCTGATCTATACGGAAACGTTTATTGATAATATTTTGCAGGCTGAAAAGATACTCTCCGCTTTCGATCAGGTAGTCACCATACATATTAAAGGAGCCATCGGGAGCAATCTCCAGGTTCAGGTCACCGCTGCCCTGTCCTCTGATTATATCACCAAATTGCGCATCAAAAAACAACTCCACCTCAGCATCCGGTGTAACCTCAAGGTCGAAGTTCATGGTCACATTGCCGCCGGTTGCTGAAAAGACAAAATCGTTTTCACCTTCTGCTTCATCCGGTGAAACAAAAGAAATAAAGTGTCTTTCCCTTACGTCCCCGGTGTAGTTTAAGGGCAACATCACCCTTGTGCCTCTTTCGGTCCGTGCACTCACATCTATGGTGATATCATCAGCGGGCCCGTGTATCCTGCCTAAACCAGTAAAAAAGGCAGTGCCAAAAAAGATGTCATTGTCGGCAGCAGTGGTATTAAAAATGATCATCTCCTCAGGCCGAAGCTCAAAATCGATAGCAAAGTTCCTGAAATAATCATGTGCGACCGCACCACTGACCTGCGCGGTATTTCCCAGGGTGTCATGCAACATGACCTGCTCAAAAATGAACCGGTCATTTTCGATGGTAGCCTCATGGTCAAAGGTATAAGTCGTATTCAGGTATGGGATAGGCATCACGATGTCGGAAAGCTTGAGTTGTCCGCTAAGCTGCGGCCGGCTGAAAGGACCACCCAAACGCAACTCCCCCGTAGCAAAGCCACCGAAGCCTTCCGTAAAGCTCTGCAGGTAACGGCCCCAAACATCCATTTTGAAATCATGCAGGTTGATATCCAGGTCAAAATTATCTGCATGGCTTCCGGTATAGAGGTTCCCAGATGCGGTGAGCATTTCGTTCTTCTCCTGCTCATTGTGTTCATGAACCCTTGCGCACACATCAAAGGCTTGTTTTATTTCATTCCAGGAGCTGCTTACTTTCAAATTACCCATTGTCACCTGATTAAAGGTAAAGTCTTCTACGGTAAGCTCTGCTGCAATCCCTGGTGGCTGGTATATGCCTGTAAACCTGACATACCCATCCATCAAGCCATCAAAGCTGAAGTTACTTTGACCCAGCAGCACATCACTGTACCCTACATCAAAATTGGAAAAAGAAAGTCCCATGCGGTCTTCGTTTTCCGGACTAAGCACCCCATCGGCTTTGATAAACTGGTCATCATGATAGGCCATGAGTTGAGAAATTTCCACCCGGTTGGTGTCCAGGATGATGCTGTGGTCTGTATTGAAACGCCATGTGTTTCCGTTGATATGTGCTTCCGACTCAGGAATGGACAACTCTATCCTGTGTGCATCATAAAAATACGTTAGCCCTATGACCCTTCCTTTGTTCAGCGCTTCATCCCCACCCCATGTCAATTCAGACCGGATGCTGTCCTGTTGCCATGAATTGATCATGGAAACATGTTCAATCGTCCGGTTTTCAGAGAGCATCAATCGTTCACTCTCCATGGCCAGCACATAGCTATCCGCATCATGATAACCCTGCAGCTGGTAACCATAAAAGGTGCGACCGGCAAATTCCAGGATGTCGGCATGGCCTTCCAGTTCAAGATGGGAGTGGCCGGAAGATAGTGAGCCATTGATCCAGCTTCCCGGGGATATCTCCAGTCCAGGCATAAACAAGGTTGTCAGCAGACGGGTGTCTTTGAACCTGAGGGAAAAATCGATATCCTGTGTAATCACAGGATCCTGCAAGTCAGGTGGATCTGCCAGTTTGAGGTTAGGACTATGGCTTGCAGCAAATAAGCGCAAGGATTCAACCAATTTATCAAAACGCAGGTTTCCATGCATGTCGATATCAGCAAAATCCGACCTGAGCCGCAGATGCCTGTTCTCCTCCGACCATCGGGTATTGTTTATATAGACGCTGTCTATGCGATGGCTCGTCGGATGAATTTCAGCAACAGAGGGATCGAGTGGTATTTCTGAATACCGGATATTCCGGACGATAAGCTCACCCTCCATATCATCTATGGAAGAAGCACTGGCGTTGATGTCTACTTCAGCACCAAGGAGTGACCCATACAGGGTATCTCGCTGAAAAACACCGATATCCGTCAAATTGGCATGATCCAGGCCCATTTGAAAATGAAAAGTTGGGATGTCCGTATCGAAATCCACCAATCCATTAAATGAGAGGTTTAATTTTTCATCATTCACTTGCAGGCGCCCATCAAAGCGCTGATTCATGAATTCGCCTTCCAGGTCAATGTTTGTGAATGCTACACCCCCCATGGTCGTGCCATCCACATAGCCGTCAAGATGCAATCGCAGCCCTTCAGCCGCAAAACCCGAGCCGCTTACCTCTGCATGCATATTCAGATCACCCGGATAGCCATCTCTTCCCAAAAGGCTTCCCAGTTGGAATGCTTTTGTAATGATTTTTCCGCGGTAATGGTATCCTTCTCCATTTTCGCCTTTGGTGAGTGAAATTTCGCTTTCCAGGTGACCAAGGGATGTTTGCATTTCCCCTACGGCCAACAAATCATCCCTGTTTCCCTCCAGTTTCCCGGTAAAGTGAATGTCACCAAATGCTTCAAGATATGCTGGAAGCTCAATATGTCTGCTATTGGCGGACTCAGGCAAGTCAAAGCCTTGGATGTCATTGATGCTGCTGCGCAACTGATCTATGCGAGCCTCCAGATACGGGCCGTTTCGAGCGTCAAGCCGACTCAGCAGTACTTCCCCATAGAATACAGTATGGGGGCCATATTCAAGTGTAATGTCACGGGCTTCTATGTGCCGTTCATCAAGGTGAACCTGCCCCCCTGCATGAAGTATGCCATGAATGCCATAAAACGGTTGGTAATAATGGCCAATATCCGCCAGGTCTATGCGACCGGGCTCCAAAGATATATGGCCCCTGACCTGATCGATAACATCCCGGACAGGCCCACCCTCATCAAACAGCAATTCCATGTTCCCGCGCAAAGCTGTTTGGCCGGCTTCGAGCATGAAGTGATCTGCGTACAAGGTGTCATCTGTCAGTTTAAGTGAGGCGGTTAACTGATCAAGCTGAAAGCCTCTTTGTTCAGAAAACTGCCCCTGATCAATACGAAAGGATCGGACAGAGTCTGTGAGGTAGATGTCATGGATGGCGAGGTTCAGGTTGGACAGAGTGAAATGGTTATAGTCGAACCCTTGTGGATTCTTAGGGACGTTGTGGTTCTGGTAGCTGATGGCAGCATCACTGATTCGCAAAGCGTTCGTGCGGAAGTGCCACCTGTCCTGATCGATGGCGGGTTCGCGACCGGAAAAATAATCCAGGATAAAGCGGAAATTGTGCATATCCTTTTCGGCCTCCTTATACATTTCCAGCTCAGCTTGGCGCAGATGTATTTCACTTAGGACCAACTTCTTTTGAGGAACAGACAAGCGCTGCAAATGCAAATCGAGTCTTCCAAGATCCAGGAGCACTTCCTGTTGCCGGTCAAGCACACGGACATCATGAAGGATGACACTTCGGAAGAAACGCACATCCACACCACCAACATTTACCTCTGTCTGTAATTCTTCCGAAAGGTAGGAAGTTACGCTGTTTACCAGATATTGTTGCACGAAGTTGATATGCACCAGGCCGTAGAGCAGGACGGGCAGCAGCATAATTGCCACCAGCAGAGACAGAAGTATTTGCCTGAGTTTTTTGATATCTTTGTTCTCCGATTAATTATTAGCCAGCCATACTATTCTGCCTGTACCATGAGCATATACATTTTGGGCATTGAGTCATCCTGCGACGATACTTCGGCAGCTGTGATCAGGGATCGCAAAATCCTTGCCAACCTTATCGCCAATCAGGACATACATAAAGATTATGGAGGTGTTGTTCCCGAACTGGCGTCAAGGGCGCATCAACAGCACATTATTCCTGTCATAACCAATGCCTTATCGAAAGCAAATATACAAAAAAATGATCTGCATGCCGTTGCCTATACCAATGGGCCAGGGCTGCTCGGGTCGCTCCTGGTTGGCACCTCTTTTGCCAAAGGGTTTTCCCTGGCCATGGGCATCCCCTTGATTACGGTCAATCACATGCATGCGCACATCCTGGCCCATTTTATTGAAGATGAGCAACAGGGCGCATCACCGCCATTCCCTTTCCTTTGCCTGACGGTTTCTGGTGGCCATACCCAAATTGTGCTTGTTAAGGGGCATCATGACATGGAGGTCATTGGCCAGACGATTGATGACGCTGCCGGCGAGGCTTTCGACAAGGCGGCGAAGATCATGGGCCTTCCTTATCCCGGTGGCCCGCTCATCGACAAGCTGGCTGGCGAGGGTGATCCGCATGCATTTACCTTTCCGCATCCCCGGGTGCCCGGGCTTAACTATAGCTTCTCCGGGTTAAAGACCTCCATCCTTTATTTTCTTCGCGACCGTTTAAAAAACAATGTGCATTTTATCGAAAACCACAAGCATGACCTGGCTGCCTCCATTCAGTACAACATTGTGGAGATCCTGATGAAGCAATTGCGCCGGGCAGCAAAACAGACCGGCATTCAGCACATTGCCATGGCCGGCGGGGTCTCAGCCAACAGTGGTTTGAGGGCTGCCTTCCGGCAGGAAGAAGCACAGGGGAACTGGAAAACCTATATACCAAAATTCGAATATTGCACAGATAATGCAGCCATGATAGCCATCACAGGCTATTATAAATACCTGGAAAAAGATTTTTCATCACAGCAGGCCACCCCTTTTACCCGTTACAGTGACAAATAATCCGGCTTGATTTGCTTGATCACGGTGCCGGCTCCGGCGCTTCTGATGAATCATCCTCTTCGCGGGGCTTGATCTCTATGAAAGGCGGAAAACTTCTTTCTATCAACCGGTGTTCATCCACATCATAGTGGAAATAGTATTCAGGCTCCTCTTCCATTACTCTTTGCACATGCAAGTTAAGCAGGTGATCAAAAATGTTTTGGGCATTTCTTTTGCCCGAATACGCCGCCAGGTCATACACATCATCAATGGACAGCGGGTATCTGTCAGGCACAAAGCGCACAGATCCCCCGTCATCCCTGACAAAACGCCCCTCCACATAGTCGCTGGTTGACCTTACATCAAAGAGCACCTGCATGTCTTCATCCTCATCATGTACTTTCATGAACTCAAACCACACATTCGCTTCCAGCACCGTGACAGCTACTGCGGCTTCATGCCTGTAGCCGTCTGCATAACCCACAAAGTTTGTCCGGCCAGGATATTCCAGCAACTCCATTTGCCCGACAGCAAAAACATAAGCCGGTTCATCCAGCTCAAAAAAATCATCTGCTTCATCCGGCCCATAATGATTGATATAAAGCACATCCAGGTATGCCCTTATGGAGTTCATGAAATGGTCGACAAAAACCGAGTCCAATGTCAGCCTGATAAAACGGGAACGGTCATCTTCAGGACCAAAAGCACTATCGGCGGGAAGGTCATCGGGAAGTCCGGGCATATATGTTTTAATCAACTCAGGGGGAGGGAGCAACAGCACGTGGATATCTGTCTCCTCCACCACAAAATCTGTGGCGAGCTGCCTGCTGCTTACACATGCATAAGAGAGCAAGGCAAGAAGCAGCACGAGGATGAGATGACGTTTTCCCGGCCTGGTTAACATTTTAAAAGCTTTTACGCTTGTTTTTCTTTCAATTTTTCCCCAATCTTTTTCCCATATTCATGGCAAAGGGCATATTCGTCTTCATGCGGCGTGAACTTGACGAACACGCCGTCGCCCTCTACGTTGAGCTTCAGGTTTGCCATGGTACTGTTGATCAGCTTGCTGGCCTCTCCACTCCAACCATAGGAACCAAAAGACCCGGCGATTTTCTTGTTATCCCTGATGGGGCTGATCACGGCAAACATCCGGTATATAGGCAACAGAATGTTCTGGTTGATCGTCGGACAACCGACCACAATGGCGCTGCTCTTGGCTACGCGTTCGTCCACATCCCCCAGGGGCATATTCTCAATGTCGGCGACTTCAACCTGGAAATCTCCGGCACTTTTGATGCCGTCACGAATGGCCTCAGCCATCATACCGGTATTGTGATAGGCAGACACATAGGGGATGAATACGTGGTCCTGTTGTGGCGTTTGTAAGGCCTCTCTGGCATATTGCTCACTCAGGTCAACCCACTTCTTCCAGTCCTTCATCAGCAAAGGTCCGTGTCCGGTCAGCACCGCCTCAATTTCCAGGGGACGGATCTTGTCAATGGCCTTCAACATGAATTTGCTGAAAGGCTTCAGGATGACATCATAATAATATTTGAAGGCCTCACTGAAGTCACCCACCTTGTCGTCATACATTTCGGGGTGTGCATAATGGCAACCAAAGGAGTCACAGGTAAACAACAGCTTGTCCTCTTCGAGGTAAGTATACATGCTGTCCGGCCAGTGCAGGTTGGGTGCCGATATGAAACGCAGGGTTTTGTTGCCCAAGTCGATGGTGTCTCCGTCCTTGACGATCTGATGTTTGAAGTCCTTGCCAAGGAAATCTTTCAGGTACTGGATCGCCAGCCTGCTGCCCACCACCGTGGCATCCGGTGCCAGCTCCAGGACATTGGCCAGGTTGCCGCTGTGGTCGGGCTCCGTATGATTCAGAATCACATATTCAATCTCCGAGGGATCACCGGCCTTGTGTAGCTTCTCTTTGTATACATCCCAGAACTTTTCCTTGGATGTTTCCACCAGTGCCTTCTTGTCGGCGTTGATAAAATAGGAATTGTATGTGGTGCCATATTCCGTGGTCATCACCACATCAAAGGTTACAATGTCGTAATCGATCACACCGACCCACTTCACATCCTTATTGATGTCGAGTACTTCGGTATCGGGTCTCTTCAAGTCCTGTACGTTCATGTGTTTAAATATTGTAAAAATGTCAAAAATGTCCTAAAGTAAATATTTAAGGGGTTTAGCTGGTTGCAAGCATGGATATCCACAGTGCCCGACGCACCGCAGGCAACACCCATCCTCCTGTATTTCAAAGCTGCTGGCATGGCTTATATTTGATGGTTGCCTGTATAACCTGCCTTTTTATAAACGCTGCCAGCAAATGTTTTGTTGATTGCCGGATAGCTTTTTTTAACTGTATGCCAGGTGCTGCAAACAGAGCAATCAGTCAACCGGCATTCCCGAAAAAAATGACAACTTTGGGCAAATATACCTAATATCTTATGATTTCCTGCGCCGGGCAAAATGTTTTGAGTCTCCCCACTCCCCGTATCCAATCTCACCGCCTGCCATGTGTATCCGGGCTTCAAGGCATCGTTTGCACTCCTCGGCATCTTCGTCCGTACAGGGCTTGTCTTCATACAGAAGGTAATCCTCGCGGTAGCGCGAGGGCGTGAGGTTGGGCATGATGATGTTTGCCCCGACCTTGATCGACTTCTCCCGGCCCATCGGGTCGATGGCTTGCATGGCGGTGGTGGCGGCGATGTTGATGTCTTTCATCATGATCCGAAGGATGGCCACCATTTTCAGGCTCAGGTAAAACCTGTCCATCTTTGGCATCAGTTGATCGCGGTATTGGTACATCGGGGTATCTTCATGCTCAATGTAGGGTCCCATGCCCACCATGTCGATATCGTGCTCCTGGAAAAAGAGCAGGTCGTCAGCCAGGTCTTCCATGGTTTGGAATGGCAGGCCGATCATCACGCCGGATCCCACCTGGTATCCTACCTTGCGCAGGAGATGGAGCGCTTGCAACCGCGCCTCGTAATCGTGTATTTTATTTTGGGGATGATAGCGGTGATACAATTCAGGATTGGACACCTCAATGCGTAACAGGTAGCGGTGGGCACCAGCCTCGAACCACCGGCGATACGTTTCTTCGGATTGTTCTCCCAGCGACAAGGTGATCCCCAACTCCCCATTGCTCATCTCCTTGATCTCCTTCACAAGCCGCTCAATGCGTCGCACATAATCTTTTCCACTGCGTTCGCCTGCCTGCAACACGAGGCTCCCAAATTTGTTTTCCCAGGCATAGCGGGCTGCTTCCAGGACCTCCTCCTCGGTGACTTCGTAGCGGTGTGCGTTTTTATTGCCGGCACGGATTCCGCAATACAGACAGTTTTTCCCACACAGATTAGAGTACTCAATCAAGCCCCGGTAAAAGACTTTTTTCCCTACATGTGCTTCCTTCACCTCTGCAGCATGTGCAAAAAGGGACTTTCTTTCCGTTTCATCGCTATTTAATAAACGGACGATGTCTTTTTTTGAAAGATTTTGCTTCTGTAGTATGTGTTGAATAAGTTGTGTCATGGCCCGTGATTATAAATAATCCTCATCCGTTTTCTCCAGTTTGACAAAAGGTGCTACGGCCCTGTGGTATATCCCATGCATGAAAGCAATTGCCATGCCGATGTCCAGCATTTTTGTAATCCTGCTGGTTTTCCCTTTGATCTTCAATTCATATAGCAGGAATACCGGTGGACCTAATAACGTGAGCAGCAACGCTCGTTGCGTAATTGCCGAAAATATTCCAAATCCAGCAGTATACATATATATCAAAGATGTAGCAACCATAATTATTGTAATTCCTACTGAAGTAATGCGACTGGACTTAACTGTCATCTATAACACACCTTTTTCTTCAAAATATCTTTCAGCACCGGGGTGAAGCGGTACCGGTAAATTTTCTACTGCTCCTTCGATTGTTAGCCCGCTTGCTGCAGGATGCGATTCCGTGATCGTATCAAGGTTCTCGAAAAATGCCTCGGTCATGTTGTATACCGCTTGTTCGGAAAGTTGAGCATCCACTACAACTACATTGGATAAATAAATCGTTGTAACATCTTCCGATAATCCATAAACCGATTGTTCTATTGTAATATCGCTATAAAATGGATATTTATCCAATAAAACTTCGAGGATATCCTCTTCAATAGTCAATAATCTGAAATTATCACTTGTTGCAGAAAGCTGTGTGATGGCAGCTGCCGGGATTGCCGATTGCACGATCACTGCGTCTACATTCCCATCGTTCAATGCATCTGTACCTTCT
>Ga0207421_10005691_pt1 | contig 13858 bp, 14 predicted proteins | sample SodLakKL_010_SED_4_FD_187542 | JGI IMG/M metagenome (GOLD analysis project Ga0207421, IMG submission 187542) | Alkaline sediment microbial communities from Lake Tanatar, Kulunda Steppe, Russia - 8KL_010_SED (SPAdes) (version 2) | ecosystem: Environmental > Aquatic > Non-marine Saline and...
CCAGCAGCGACGGATGTCCGGTGATATCTGAGATGTTGATCACATCGACACCTGCTCCAGCCAGGTGCTCCGCCGTTCCGCCGGTCGATATGATGCGCCATCCCATATCTTCCAGGGCCCGGGCGAGCGGTCCCAGCCCGCGCTTGTCTGAACAGCTAATCAGTGCTGTTCTGGTTTCACTCATCGAGAATCTTCACCTTCCTCCCACATCTCTTCAACCTGTCCTCAGCGTACAGCTGCAGTGCGCGGGGATAGAGGCGGTGTTCCCAACGCAGGATTCGCGCGGATAGAGTATCCTCATCATCGGAGGCATACACCGGGACGGAGGCCTGCAGAATAACCGGTCCGGTGTCCACCCCCTCATCGACAAAATGAACCGTACAGCCGGAGACCCGCACCCCGTAATCTATGGCCTGCTCCTGTGCGTCCAGGCCCGGAAATGCGGGAAGCAGCGAGGGATGTATGTTCACAATATCTCCCGGAAAGTCCCTGAGGAAGTTTGGCGGTACAATGCGCATAAACCCCGCCAGCGCTATCACATCTACTGAATACGGTGCGAGATACCGCAGCAGCTTTTCGCCGTAACCCTCCGCGTCTCCAGTAAAGGGAAGCACTTCGGTCGCCACCCCGGCCCGCCGGGCGCGATCCAGGGCCCGAGCATCGGGCTGGTCGCTCAACACCAGGACAAGCTCCATGTCCAGCTTCCCGTTTGCGATCGCTTCCATGATCGCCTGCAGGTTGCTTCCGCGACCGGAGGCAAAAACTGCAAGCGCCTTGTTCCCCACCATCTCACTTCTGACCTCCTTCGACCACCGTCCCGACCATCCAGCTGCACAGACCGTGTGCCCCGGCCGTCGCCAGGGCATCATCCCGGCATTCCGAAGGCACCACCACCACCATCCCCACCCCCATGTTGAAGGTGCGGCGCATCTCCTTATGCCCAATGCCACCGGCCTCATCCAAAAGGGAAAATACCGGCGGCACCTGCCAGCTTTGCCAGTCTACATCCGGTGCCAGGTGAGCGGGAAGAACCCGCCTTACGTTATCCTCGAGCCCCCCACCCGTTATGTTTGCGGCGACCAGGGCCGAGCCCTCCCGGAAGAGATCGAGGACCGGAGCTGCGTATATTCGCGTCGGCCGCAGCAGCGCCTCTCCCAGCGGGCGTTCGAGAGGTGGGATCTTTTCTGTCAGGCTCCAACCCTGACGCAGAACCAGCCGGCGAACCAGGGAAAAACCGTTGCTGTGCAGGCCGGACGACGGCAGCGCCATGAGCAGATCGCCTGCCTCCGGTTCGCGGGGCTGCAGTGAGGGATCGCCTTCGGCAATGCCGACTGCAAAACCCACCAGCTCGTATCCGTCGTCTGCGTAGGTTCCCGGCATCTCGGCGGTCTCGCCGCCGATCAGGGCACATCGGGCGCGCCGGCACCCATCGGCCAGGCCCCGCACTATCTCCAGCACATCATCCGACTCCAGGGTATTTGCAGCGAGATAGTCCAGAAAGAACAGAGGACGTGCCCCCGAGGTGATAAGGTCGTTCACCACCATGGCCACACAGTCAACACCGGTGCCCCGCAGGCGGCCGGCAGTTCCAGCCAGTTTGAGCTTGGTCCCAACCCCATCAGTGCACGAGACCAGTCTCGGATGCCTGTAGGCAGACCAGTCCGGCACGAAAGAGGCTGCAAAACCACCGAAGTCCTCCTGCACACCCTCAGTCCATGTCTCAGACACGATGTCCCGCATATCCCTTACGATTCGATCCGCTTTTCTGATATCCACCCCGGCGTCGCGGTAGCTCATTCCCTCACTCACGCTCATCACTCTCCATCAGTGAAGATCCGCCATCCTCATCGACCGGAACCGGATAACGCCCGGAGAAGCAGGCCGTGCAGAAATCTTCCGGGCATCCCCCGGCCGCCTCGGTCACCCGTTCTTCCGACAGATACCCCAGTGAATCGGCGCCGACCAGCTTCTGTATTTCCGCCACAGTCCTCCCCGCGGCAATCAGGTCCCCGGGTGACCTGGTGTCTATTCCGTAGGGACAGGGGTGGCGGTAGGGAGGCGAGCTTATGCGCAGGTGAATCTCCCGTGCACCCGCTTCTTTGAGCAGCTCCACCAGTGCCCGCGATGTGGTACCCCGTACGATTGAATCGTCCACCAGAACGACCCGGGCGTCGCGCACCACCTTGTGCAGCGGATTAAACTTCAGGTTCACACCCAGCTGCCGCAGTCTGTCTTCTGGTTGGATGAACGTCCGGCCGATGTAGCGATTGCGGACCAGACCCATCTCGTACGGGATGTCGGCCGCCTCGGCATAACCTGTGGCGGCGGAGATGCTGGAATCCGGAACCCCGGATGCCACGTCAGCAACCACCGGATGATCCTCGGCCAGATACTCGCCCAGTCGCTTGCGAACCTGGTGCACATTGCTTCCTGCGAGGTTGCTGTCCGGGCGTGCGAAATAGATATACTCAAAGACACAGGGGGCGGGCCGGACTTCTTCCCGGCTGATCCGCCGGCTATGTATGCCGCTGTGGTCGATACGAACGAACTCACCCGGCTGCACATCCCGCACAAATTCCGCGCCGGCAGTATCCAGGGCGCAGGTTTCTGACGCGATAATCAATCCATCACCCACGCGACCCAGGCACAGGGGGCGGATGCCGTGCGGGTCACGCGCCGCATACATTGCTTCCGGCGTCAGCATGACCAGCGAGTACGCGCCCCTGACGCGGCGCAGGGCGGCCAGCAGTCCCTCCTCAATATCTACCTCTCCGTCGCGCGCGGTCAGGTGCGCCAAGACCTCGGTGTCCGAGGTGGTCTGAAAAATGCTGCCGCTGTGCTCCAGCTCGCGTCGCAGTTGGGTTGCATTTATCAGGTTCCCATTGTGCGCCAGTCCAAGCGATCGGGATTTGAGGCGCACGACCAGTGGTTGAGCATTGAGAAGGGAGTTGCTGCCGGCGGTCCCATAGCGGACGTGGCCTATAGCTGATCTCCCCTGGAGGCGATCGATATCTTCCCCGGAGAACACCTCCGATACCAGACCCATCCCACGATACAGCGACAGCGGCTCACCTGCACCGGGAGAAACAGCGATCCCGGCCGACTCCTGCCCCCGGTGCTGCAGGGCATACAGGGCATAGTAGATAAGAACACTGGCATCTGGGTGGTTCCAGACCCCACAGACCCCACATTCCTCGCGCAATTTACTGCTCATAAAGCAAGCGCCTCCTCTCGAACATCAACCGCCACCGTACACAGTCACAGTACCGCCCCCAGGAGAGTGTCAGGAGCGGGACCGGCAACACCCGCCGCAGGCGTACACCTCAGTTATCAACGTAGCATGCCCGACCTCGTGTGCAATCTCCCGGCCGCGGCTCGTAAACATTCAGTCCTCCCAGGCCACGCGGCGGTATACTTCCTGGTAGGCCTCCTCGACCTCACCCATGTCGTGGCGAAAACGGTCCTTGTCCAGCTTGTCACGGCTGGAGATATCCCACAGACGGCAGGTATCGGGGGTGATCTCATCACCGAGGACGAGAGCGCCATCCGCTGCGCGCCCATACTCCAGTTTGAAGTCTATCAACTCCAGATCTCGATCGAGGAAGTACTCCCGGAGCATGGCATTTATGCGCCAGGAATCCTCTTCCAAACGGACAATTTCGTCATCAGAGCAGAGATCCAGTGCACGAATGTGATATCGATTGAGCCAGGGATCACCTAGCTCGTCCGACTTGAAGTAAAACTCCAGGATGGGCCGTTCCAGGGAATCACCCTCGTCAAAGCCAAGTCTCCGGGCCAGGCTCCCCGCTGCCAGGTTTCTGATTACCACCTCGACCGGCAGCATGTCCAGGGGCCGCACGAGCTGGAAGCGATCCTCCATCTGCTCCAGAAAGTGCGTGTTGATCCCGCACTGATTCAGGTACCGCATGATCGCAGCCGAGATGTGGGAGTTGTACATGCCCTTGCTGGAAATACTGCCCTTCTTCTTGCCATCAAAGGCTGTGGCATCGTCCATGAACTCCATCAACATGACACTTTCCTCTGTGGTCCGGTACACGAGCTTGGCCTTGCCTTTGTGTATGATCTCGCCCTTTATCTCATTGATCGGTTTTCCGACCAGATCAACAATTTCGGGGGTCCGCTCCGGGGATCCAATCCCATCAGTCATTTCTATATCAACCCCAATCTCTCAAATACCTGATCAACATGCTGTAGATGGCTGCCCAGCGCGAAGCACTCTTGCAGCTTTTCCGGACTCAAGTAGGCAGTGGCGCGCTCATCGTCTCTGATGAGTGCAGCGAACGATTCACTCTCCCGCCACGATCGCATCGCACAGTCCTGCACCACCTCGTAGGCGTTTTCCCTGCTCATTCCCGCAGCCACAAGCGCCAGCAGCACCTTCTGCGAGAAGATCAGCCCCCCTGTCATGTGCAGATTCTGCATCATCCGTTCGGGATAAACCTCGAGGTCGTCCATGACCATCGTGAATCGCACGAGCATGTAATGCAGGAGTATGGTGGAATCAGGAAGAATCACGCGCTCCACCGACGAGTGGGAGATATCCCGCTCGTGCCACAGGGCGATGTTCTCCACGGCAACCTGTGCATTACTCCGGAGAAGACGGGCCAACCCCGTGATTCGCTCAGTGACGATGGGGTTTCTCTTGTGCGGCATGGCCGAGGATCCTTTCTGCCCGGAGCTGAAAGGCTCCTCCAGCTCGCGGACCTCGGTCCGCTGCAGGTGCCTGATCTCTGTGGCATACTTCTCCAGCAGGGCACCGATGAGGCTGATCTGTGTCAGGAACGCAGCATGCCTGTCCCTGCCGAGGATCTGCGAGCTGATCGGCGCGCGACTGAGACCGAGCTCCTCGCAGACCATGTCTTCCACGTGCGGTGGTACCTGGGCATATGTTCCCGTCGCCCCGGAAATCTTGCCAAAGGAGACTTCCCGAACGGCATCCTCCAGCCGGACCCGGGCCCGGTCGAGTTCCTCGTACCAGATAGCAAGCTTGAGGCCGAGGGTCACCGGTTCAGCATGCACCCCGTGCGTACGACCTATCATCGGTGTTTTGCGGTGTCTTTTGGCCTGTTCTCCGATGACTCGCACCAGGTCCTGCACATCATCGATGAGCATCTCCCCGGCCTGCTTCAGCTGAAGTGCCAGTGCTGTGTCCAGTACGTCTGAAGAGGTAAGCCCGTAATGTATGAAACGGGAGGCGTCGGCGTCTGTCTGTTCGGCCAGGGAAGTGGTAAAGGCGATAACATCGTGCCTGACCTCCGATTCAATCTCCTGGATCCGGCTCACGTCCACACAGGTATTTGCTTCTACTTCCTTTACCGCAGATTCGGGCACCTTCCCGACGGCAGACCATGCCCGCATCGCGGCGATCTCGACCTGTCTCCAACACTCGAACTTATTTTCATCCGACCACACCTGCCCGATTTCGGGGCGAGTGTATCTGGGGATCATCAATACTCACCCATGCCATTTTCCTGCAGCCGCGCGTTCTTCTGCCGGACCACAGACGCCTGCTTCTCCCCATATTCCCGCAGATGGTCGCGCAAACCCTCATCACTGGCAGCCATGATGCGGGCAGCCATAAGGGCTCCATTCTTGGCCCCATTTACGCCCACAGTTGCCACAGGCACACCGGGAGGCATCTGGGCAATAGACAGCAGCGCATCCATTCCGTCAAAGGCCCAGGCCTTGAGGGGAACGCCGATGACCGGCAGATCAGTGTATGCAGCCACCACTCCCGGCAGGGCAGCAGAGGCTCCCGCACCGGCGATTATGACCTCGACACCGCGATCTCGCGCTTCCCTCGCCCAATCGGCGGTATCATCCGGAGTCCGGTGCGCCGAGGATATTGTGACCTCATATGATATCTGCAGTTCGTCCAGCATCTCCGTGGCGTCTTTCATTACCGGTATATCGGAATCGCTACCCATGATGATGCCTACCTTTGACATCGCTTCCACCCTTTCGTCAGCCCCAATGACAAAACCGAATATTAACCTCAATTCCAGTCTAAATATTCGATGTCGAACAGTCAATTCCGAATCATGCTGCAGAATCAGTGAGGTAGCCTGCAGAGCGGTACCTGACCCATCCTTCGCTGCGCATCTGTTACTGTCCGGCTCAGAGGGAGATCAGACCTCTCTTGATGGCATACTTGGTCAAGTCCACGCGGTCGTGCAGGTCGAGCTTCTCCATGATATTCGCCCTGTGGGCCTGCACAGTTTTGACTGCTATGTGCAGCTCATCGGCAATCTCCTGATTGGTCAATCCCTCGGCCACCTGGACGAGTACCTCGACCTCCCGATTGGTCAGATTATCGCATGAAGGCACTCCCTCTTCCTCTGCCGCCGCATCAATTTCGGCCGCACGACCCTCGTCTCCCTCCACAACCAGACTATGCGCTATAGAGGGATGGAGAATGGTGTTGCCCTGCATGACTGCCTCGATGGCGGAGACCAGCTCCCGCGTCGCGGAGCGTTTTACCACGTATCCTGAGGCTCCCACGCGAAAGATTGGGTATACGTACTCCTCCTGATCGTGCATGGTCAGAATCAGTACCTTGGTATCGGGCGAGTTCTCCTTTATAACTTCTGTAGCTTCAATTCCGTTGAGCCCCGGCATGCTGATATCCATGAGTACGACATCCGGCTTCAGCTCCTCGACCGCATCCACCGCCTCCTGCCCATCGTCAGCCTCTCCCACCACCGATATGTGATCGTGATCGGCCAGAAGAGACTTGATCCCCTCTCGCAATATTGTATGGTCATCGACCAGCAGGACGCGGATGGTTTCTGAATCCATGATCATTCCTCCTTCCAGCTGAGCTGTGCCGGGTCGGCCTCCCCGTCGCGCCCGGGACGAGCTATCTCAACGCGAATCTCCGTTCCCTCATCGGGAGCAGAGATTATTTCACAGCTGCCGCCGAGCAGGTTCGCCCGTTCATGCATTCCAAACAACCCCAGCCCCCCCTCCTCCTTGGCCGAAGACGGGTCATCGGGGTCAAAACCCACCCCATCGTCCCTAACGCGCAGCATTACAGCCGACTTGCTCATCTTCATTTCGACCTCAACAGAGCCTGCCTCCGCGTGCTTCATAAGATTGGTGATAGCTTCCTGGAAAATTCGAAACAGGGCCGTCTCCGCATCTGGAGGCAGCCGGTCATTCTGCTCCACCTGGACATCAAAACGGGTGTCGATGCGATCGGCCTCCAGCTTATTCATGGCGTACCAGCGCATGGCGGGAACGAGCCCCAAGTCATCAAGTATGCTGGGGCGGAGATCAAAAATCAGCTTCCGGATCTCCTCCAGCGTGGTCTCAGTGAGGTCGCGAGTGCCGGAAAGGGTTTCCACTACCGACTCTACTTTCTCAACCGCAGACCCGGAAAGTTCGTCGAGGCTCTCAAGAGAGCTCATCGCCACCTCCAGGTTAATGATGAGCGTGGTCAGTGCCTGGCTGGTCTCATCATGCAGTTCCCGGGCAATCCGCTTTCGCTCGCGTTCGAGGGCATTCATGATTCGCGAGGCAGTGTACCTGCGACTCCGGTCGAGGTTGTCCAGAACCAGATTCAGGATACCCCCGACCCGTGACAGCTCGCGATCGAGGGTTATGACCGGGGCCCGGGCGCGGTAATCACCCTCCTGCAGCCGAGAGACAGTATCCATAAGCTGAAAGAGCGGCCGGAACAGGATCCGCAGCGACACGTAGTTGAGATAGGCCAGCCCACCGAGAATCACCACCCCAAATACGGCCAGCTCCTCCGCAGAAAACTGTGCAATGCGGCCCCGTCTGCCCAGCACCAGCGTCATCAGCAGCGGGGGCATCAGGGTAATCAGCGAGCCAACCAGAACCTTATAGATCATGGACCACCGCGCGTAGCGGTGGAGAAGCCGGGTCATCAAATTGCGCAAATGCCCTCACTCCCACTCGATCGTACCGGGGGGTTTGGAAGTGATGTCATACGCAACTCTATTTACCCCTCTGACTTCATTTACAATACGTCTCGCTGCCGTATCGAGGACGTCATCAGGAAGGCGGGCCCATTCGGCCGTCATCACGTCCTCGCTGGTAACCGCCCGGAGCATAACAGTTCGACCGTAAGTACGATCGTCTCCCATGACTCCCACGCTCCGAAGATCAGTAACCACGGCAAAGGACTGCCAGACATCGCGGTACAGGTCGGCAGCACGAATCTCTTCCTCAAAGATTGCATCAGCCCCCCGGGCAATGGCCAGCTTCTCCTCCGTCACCTCCCCGAGAATGCGCACCGCGAGGCCGGGACCCGGAAAGGGGTGACGCCAGAGAATATCCTCTGTCAGTCCCAGTTCTTCCCCCACTCTCCGCACCTCGTCCTTGAACAGGTCACGTAGTGGTTCAACCAGCTCAAGTTCCATTCTCTCGGGGAGGCCACCGACATTGTGATGGCTCTTTATCACCGCCGAGACACCTGTTCCACTTTCCACCACGTCCGGATAGATCGTCCCCTGTACCAGAAAACGCAGATCCCCCAGAACTCTCGCCTGTTCCTCAAAAACGGAAATAAACTCATGCCCGACCCGACGGCGCTTCTCCTCGGGATCAGTCACCCCGCGCAGCGCGGACAGGAATCGCTCTCTCGCATCCACGGATACCAGATTAATGTCCATATGCCCTGCGAACATCCCGCGTACCAGTTCTGGCTCGTCCCGACGATGCAGCCCGTGATCGACAAAGACGCAGGTCAGACGCTCACCGATGGCCCGGTGCACCAGAGCTGCCGCCACGGAGGAATCCACTCCACCGCTCAGGCCGCATATGGCCCGCCCGTCTCCGATTTGCCGCCGGATTTGCTCCACCGCCTCATCAACGAAAGACACCATGTTCCAATCCGCCGATAGGCCGCATATCCGGTGCAGCCAGTTTTGAAGTATTTCTCGTCCGTATGAGGTGTGACGAACTTCCGGGTGGAACTGCACGCCGTATATTCTTCTCTCAGGCCGGGCCATGGCCGCTACCGCGGACGATTCGCTGCCGGCCAGCCGGACAAAAGATTCGGGCACTTCCTCGACCACATCGCCGTGGCTGACCCACACCTCCATCTGCTCCGGCAGGCCACTGAAGAGGTCGGTGGGTTCATCAACCTGCAGGTTCACCCGCCCGTAACCACCACGTCTGCCCCTGTTCACACACCCGCATCCGCCGAAATGTGCCGCGATCAACTGGTGCCCGTAGCATATTCCAAGAATGGGAAGACCCAGCGAGAAGACGTCCGGGTCGGGACGGGGCGCACCGCCGGCGTACACATTGCCGGGGCCGCCGCTGAAGATCAGGGCCGAGGGTCCCCGTGAGCAAATCTCGTCAGCGGGCGAGTCCCCGGGCACAATTTCACTGTAAACGCCGCAGTCACGCACACGCCTGGCTATCAGATGAGTGTACTGACCGCCGAAATCAAGAACCAGTACTTTATCCGCGTCCATAGCCGTCAAGTTGTCTCCTCCCCCTCACTCTCGATGACTGCAACGAAAGGCAGGTCGCGATACCGCTCATCCAGATCGAGGCCGTAACCGACGAGAAACTCATCCGGCACCTGCCGCCCACAGTAGTCTATCTCGACCTCCACCTCGCGGCGGTCCGGTTTGTCCAAGAGCGCACACACGCGCAGGCTAGCTGGCCCACGCCCCGCCAGGTGCTGCTGGAGATACTGCAGGGTCAGCCCGGTATCGACGATATCCTCGACAATGATGACGTGCCTACCCTCAATGGAGGATCCCAGGTCGTGCAGGATGCGAACCACCCCGGATGATGTGGTGCTCGCCCCGTAGCTGGAAACTGCCATGAAGTCTAGAGCTGTGGGAAGGGGGATAGCCCGCACTATATCCGACAGAAAAGTCGCGGCTCCCTTCAAAATTCCAACCATCAGCAGCGGTTCCTCAATCCCAACCTCACCCTGATAGTCGGAGGAAATCCGCCCCGCCAGCTCCTCCACAACTGCGGCAATTTCTTCCCGACCGATGAGGCAACGCAGAGGCTCGCTCCTCCAGTAGTCGCGCATACTCCCGCCTCCTCCCCTACCTGATTGCGGTCCGTCATATGTTCTGCTCCTGCCCCCAGTCTGGTTGAGGGCCAAACTGGCGATGCTTGTCTCCTAATTCACCGCCACATATCTGCACCGACCAGATCTCCGGTGTTCATCTCCCGCCGTGTTTCTCGACGTACCGCCGGATGGTCTCTTCACAGACACCGTCCGCAGTGGCCACATAGTATGCACGTGTCCACAGGGAAGGCAGCTTCAGCAGATGAGGAAACTCCCCGCGCAGTTTGCGAGAAGAACGGCTCTTGAAGGCGTGGATGATCTGATACGGCGCCCTTCGCGGCGTCGCCTCCAGCAGCAGGCGCACATAATTCTCCCGGACGGTCAGGTGCAGGAGACGCCAGTCATTATCCGCCGCCACGCCGTCGATGATCTCGTGCAGTCGCTCCCCGACGCCATCAATCAACACTGGCTTGCCCCGCTTGGTGACCCACACCAGATGATATCTTATTCGGTGCACTGCATGTCTGTCGAAACGATGTTCTTTCATGTTGATAGTGTAGCACTGGCAACACTGCCGGACAAGTCTGAGCCGGACCACAAGAAAACTCTTCTGCAGACATTCGGGCTTCAAAATCACCACTATGACGAAGCCATCCGGTCCAGACGGTTGAGTTCCTCTGTCCTACCGACCACCACCAGCACCATGCCGGCTTCCAGGCAAAATTCCCCGCTCGGAGAAAGCACGGTCTCATCCTCATGCCGGATCAGCACCACCCGCGCGCTCACACCGAGTTCCTGAAAGTCGTGCAGGCATTTTCCGGACAGATCACTACCTTCGGAAACCACTATCTGCGTGATGGTCTCCCCGGGGGCATCACCGGACATCATGTCCGACATGAGTTGATATATGTAGGGATTGTGTGCACTTTTGGCCAGGATATCTCCCACAAGAATCTGCGGCGAAACCACTCGGCTGGCCCCTGCCAGGTAGAGACGCCTCCTGGCCTCCCTCCCCGAAGCCGAAGATATTACCGTCACATCAGACTCGATCTCGCGCGCCTCGAGGGTCAGGTAAACATTCCGAGTGTCATCGCTGAAGGTGGTTATCACACACCGCGCCCGATCGATGCCTGCGCGGACGAGCGTCCCCTCTTCCAGGGCATCGCCCACAATGTAGAGCACTCCTTCTTCCTCCAGTCCGCGCAGACGCTCAAGTTCGAGATCTATGACCACTACTGGCCCCTTCATGCGCTTCAGGCTGTCGACGACCTCCTGGCCGAGCCGCCCGTAACCACACACTATGAAATGATCCCGCAGTGACTTCACTCTTCGTTCGATTCTTCCAGCACCTCCCCGGAGCATCAGATCCCATAGTACGTCAGCGGAAAGACTAACTCCCAGACCGAAGACCACAAGGATCCCCACCGGTACCACAAAAAGCGTGAGAATCCTCCCAGGTATTGTCGTCGGGTACATATCTCCATATCCAACCGTGGTCACACTGATTATTAGAAAATACAGTGCGTGGAACGGATCCATGTCCTCCACGACGGCGTAGCCCCAGGTCCCGAGTACCAGCAGGCCCACCGCCGCAATAATGAGCACTGTTTTTGTCGATACTCTCCGCAAGATCATCCCTCTCTCCATCGCATAGACTTCCACAACAGGCGTGCTATTCCTCCGCGGTGTTTACCTGTTTCAATAATGCGGATATTACCGGCGCCTCAGCAGCCGGGAATTCACCTCCCGCGGGCAAGGGGGATACAGCGACCGCACCCGGCGCGACCCTCCGATCTAATGCACCCCCTCGGGGCTCTCCTCACCTGCCCCACCCATGTCGTGGGAGAATTCACGACGGCGCACGTCGGAATGGTATTGTGTATATAGGAATCCATATCGCGCCGGCACACCGCGCACCCCGAGGAGGAGAGGCCATGCACAGGATAGAGCTCAGCATCGAGCGACTGCCACCGATGCGGGTGGCTACCGCGCTGGGCTACGGCCAGAGCCCGGAGAAAGAGGCCTGGAAGAAACTGCTGAGGTGGGGCCGGAAGCAGGGGCTGTTCCCCCGCCTGCAGGAACACCGGTTTCTCGGTTTCGACCATCCCGGACCCGGGGATGGAGATACGCATTACGGGTATGAGCAGTGGATGGCCGTGGATTGCGGGGCCACGGGATCGGATGACATCGAAATCAAGGAGTTTCCCAGAGGAACTTACGCGGTGACCCGCTGCCGGTTCAGTAATCTGGTGCGGACGTGGCAGGAATTCGTGGCCTAACTGACTGACCGTCGGTATATTAATAGTAGCATTGGCCCATCTCTGAGGCAATGCGTCTCACCAGACTGTCTGGCGCTCGTCGCCAAGCGCCAGAGGTAATCCGTGTGCTCATGTTCGGTCACGATAGGTCATATAGCAATGACCTCTTCGCGGGATGAGTCTTCAGATCGTGCCGGAGTTGCACGCGACCCGCCGCCGGGCCCCGACGGATTCACCGCCTACTCCCGACGGTCGGCTCCCAAGGGAGTTTTCCGTCGTCTGTGTGCATCCCTCGAACTCACTGGGAACATCCTCTCGAACATGTTCGGTCCTTCGGTGAGGGACAGTCCCCGCCTATTATGACCCCGGTTGACTTCTGCCGCCTCATCTGAACCTCACAGCACAGATTGTCATTTCTGACCAACGGCAGACCTCCCCGGGTAAGGACGAATACTTTCCCCGCACACCCGCCCTGTTTACGCAACGGACCTTCGGCCAATATTGGGCTTCGTCTTGTGTGGCAGACTCGCCCAGCCCGTCACGCCTCGTCCAAGGTTCGTGCTCCTCGGGTCGCGGTTTTGCCTCCGGCTTCCTTCAGATCCCGCGTCACCGCGGGCACCCTTCCATACCAGTGGTCCTACGTGGCCACGGGCCACAGGGGACTTTCACCCCTTAGCATTCGCCCATGCCGGGCATACCACCACCTGCGAAGGAACTGTACGCGTACAGCTCCTTCGTATCGGGATTTATTACATCACCCAGGGCGTTCACGCACACTACGGCCCCCACTGTAGCGCCCGAGTGAAGAACGGCGCTGGCGGTGCCGGTACCCCCTTTAGTAGGGACGCCCGTCGGCGTCTTACCGGCAGTACCGCCCGTTCCTCCCCCGACGTTTCCCTCCCGCACTTTTGTGCAACCTACCTTCTACATCCAGAAGGCATTTCGATGGCATCGCAGCGATTTCCTGCAAATGAAGCGAGACTACAGGCTTTATTCGCATACTCAACCCGCACACATTGCGCTGAAGCGCAAAAACTGTCCCCGCCGGACTGGGGTGCAGCGGACCAGATACTCCAACGACCAACAGGCGTATGACACCGCATGCCTCCATACACCTTGGGCATTTACTCGGTAGACGGGAAGGAGTTCATGCATTGCGCATCAAATATTCTACGTAATTGCGGATTTCGTTTCTGGAGGGAGTCTGGAGTCGGCAGTGTAAAGTGGCATCGGCTCCTTTCATCTTGTCTGCTTTATCACTTTATCCCAAAGACCAATGCAGGAACTTTCAGCACCGGGCTAGAAGCACTATTTGCTGGCATCTTCCTGGGGGAGAAGGAATTACATGTTTCACCGTAGTTTGAGCAAACGGCATCAACACCTGATGCTCGCCACTGCGATGATCGCAGCTTGGATGTGGAGCCTGCCTCTCTTCGGCGGGCTACAAGTGATGCTGCCGGTGCCGCAGGAATCCGGGATCGGCATTTCGCTGAGTTTCCTGTTTCTAATCGGCAGCGCCTGCGGCTACCTACCGCTGGCGGTGGGGCGTCCCGTGCGGCACAAGAGCCTGCTT
>Ga0207421_10005693_pt1 | contig 13856 bp, 13 predicted proteins | sample SodLakKL_010_SED_4_FD_187542 | JGI IMG/M metagenome (GOLD analysis project Ga0207421, IMG submission 187542) | Alkaline sediment microbial communities from Lake Tanatar, Kulunda Steppe, Russia - 8KL_010_SED (SPAdes) (version 2) | ecosystem: Environmental > Aquatic > Non-marine Saline and...
GAAGGCGACGAAGAAGGCGGCGGCCAAGAAGGCGACGAAGAAGGCGGCGGCCAAGAAGGCGACGAAGAAGGCGGCGGCCAAGAGGACCGGCGCGCAGGCCCCGCAGGATCAGACCGCGCAGTCCGAGCAGACTCCCGCCGAGGCGCCCGCCGAGCCGCGGATCGAGCCGCCCACCGAGCCGCCCACCGAGCCTCCTGCCGAGGCGCCCGCCGAGTCGCCGGCCACTCAGGCCTCCGAGGCGGGTGCTCCGAAGCGCGACGTGGACGCGCCCCACGCGCCGGAGGACGCCGACGGCGACGACGCTCCGCAGCGTGACGAGCCATGAGCGAGCGCCCCGCGAGCGAACAGCCGGCCAGCGAGCCCCCCGCGAGCGAACAGCCGGCCAGCGGTCGCCTCGACCCGGCCCACCAGCCGGCCGAGGCGCACGACGCCGATGCGCCGGCGCTGGCCGCCGCGCGCGCCGAGCTCGACCGCGTCGACGAGGCGCCGCTGGAGGAGCACGCCGCACTGCTGGCCCGCGTGCACGAGCGCGTCACCGAGGAGCTCGACGCGATCGACGCGGTCGCGCGAGCCACGCGGCCGCGTGGCGGGCAGGACGGTGGCGGGCAGGACGGTGGCGAGCAGGACGGTGGGTGAGCGGCGTCGGCTGGACCGCGAGCTGGTGCGGCGCGACCTCGTCGCCTCCCGCGAGCAGGCGCGGGAGCTGATCGCCGCCGGCAGAGTGCAGGTCGAGGGCCTGCCGGCGCGCAAGCCCGCCACGCTGGTCGACACCGACGCCGCAGTGGTGCTGGTCGGTGACGAGCCGACCTGGGCCTCTCGCGGCGCCCACAAGCTCCTCGGAGCCCTCGAGGCGCTGCCCGACCTGCCGGTCGCCGACCGGGTCGCGCTGGATGCCGGCGCTTCGACCGGGGGCTTCACCGATGTGCTGCTGGCGCGCGGTGCCGCTGCGGTCATCGCGGTCGATGTCGGCTACGGCCAGCTCGTCTGGCGCCTGCGTGCCGACCCGCGGGTGACGGTGCTGGACCGCACCAACGTGCGGCACCTGACCCCCGAGGACCTGCCCGCGCGCCCCGAGCTGATCACCGGGGACCTGTCGTTCATCTCGCTGCGGGTGGTCCTGCCGGCGCTGGCCGCCTGCGCCGCGGCGCAGGCCGACCTGCTGCTGCTGGTCAAGCCCCAGTTCGAGGTTGGGCGGGCACGCGTCGGTGGCGGCGGTGTCGTGCGCGATCCGGCCGCCTGGCGCGAGGCAGCCGACGGCGTGGTCGAGGAGGCCAGGGCTCACGGCCTCGACCTCATCGGTGCCTGCGCCTCGCCCCAACCGGGACCCAAGGGCAACGTCGAGCTGTTCGTGTGGGTGTCGGCGAGCCGTCCGCCCCTCGCGGACCCCGATGCCGCACTGGATGACGCCGTGGTGGCCGCGCGCGCGGTCGCGGGCTGCGGCTGATCGTCGAGGCGCTGCGCACGGCCCTCCCGTCGGCGCTCTCGGCACGACCCGTCCGGCCTGGCGCCGCCCGGCGCGCATGGCACGCTTGCACGGATGGCCACAGCCGACACCGCCTCCCAGCGACGCCCCGTGCGCGCGGTCGGCCTGGTGGTGCATGGTGGGCGCGCTGCCGCCCGCACCACCGCCGAGGAGACCGCGGCGCGCCTCACCGCCGCCGGCGTCACCGTCGCGGCGTGCGCCGATGACACGTGGTCGCAGCGCCACGCCGAGCCGCGACCCGCCGAGACGCTCGCCAAGGGCGTGGACCTGATCATCGTGCTGGGTGGTGACGGGACCTTCCTGCGAGCCGCCTGGCTGGCCCGCGACGAGGGCGTGCCGCTGCTGGGGGTCAACCTCGGACGGCTCGGCTTCTTCTCGGAGATGGAGCGCGACGAGCTGCCCGGCGCGGTCGATGAGCTGGTCGCCGGCCAGTGGCAGGTCGAGGAGCGCATGACCCTCACCGTCACGATCCGCGATCACGAGGGGAGGGTCACCGCCAGCAGCTGGGCGCTGAACGAGGCATCGGTCGAGCGGCAGCTGCCCCAGCGGCTGGTGGTGCTGGACGTGCGCATCGGGGACACCACCTTCGCCCAGCTGCCCGCCGACGCGGTGATCCTCGCCACGCCTACCGGCTCGACCGCCTACGCGTTCAGTGCCGGGGGGCCGATCGTCTCCCCGCAGATCGATGCGATCCTGCTGCGACCGGTCGCCAGCCACTCGCTGTTCGACCGCACCGTGGTCATCGACCCCGACGAGCCCCTGTCGGTGGCCCCCGCCGAGCGCGCCCAGTGCCTGGTCAGCCTCGACGGGCGAGAGACCCTCGAGGTGCCAGTCGGTGGGCGCGTCGAGGTCTCGCGGGGGGTGGTGCCGGTGCGCCTGGCCCGGCTGCGACCCTTCGACTTCTACCAGCGCGTGCGCGCCAAGTTCAACCTGGGGTGAGCGCGCTCGGGTGAGCGCGGCCGGCAGGGGACCCCGCGCCTGGGGACATCGCCGTGGCCGGCGCGTGCGGCTCTCTAGACTTGAGCGCGGCGAGCCGGCCGCAAGGAGCGCGCGTGCTCGATGAGCTGCACATCCGCGGGCTAGGGGTCATCGACGAGGTCAGCGTCCCCCTGGCCCCGGGCCTGACCGTGGTGACCGGCGAGACCGGCGCCGGCAAGACGCTGGTCGTGGCCGCCCTCGAGCTGCTGCGCGGCGCCCGCGCCGACGGGGATCAGGTGCGCGCCGGTGCCGAGCGCGCGCTGGTCGAGGCGCGCCTGGCGCCCCCTCCGCCGGCGGCCGGCGACTGGCTCGACGAGGACGACGACGCGCTGGTCGTCTCCCGTGAGCTGACCGCCACCGCCGAGGGCGCGGTGCGCAGCAAGGCGCGGCTGGGCGGGCGGATCGCGCCGGTGTCGGCGCTCGGCGAGACCGTGGGCGAGAGCATCGACGTCCATGCCCAGAGCGACCAGGTGCGCCTGGGCGAGGAGGCGCGCCAGCGGGCGCTGCTGGACCGCATCGGCGGTGCGCCGCTGGCCGAGCGCCTCGCCGCCTACCGCGAGGCCTACCGCGTCTGGCGCGAGGCAGACGCCGAGCTCGCCGCGCTGCGCACCGACGCGCGCGAGCGCGCCCGCGAGCTCGACCGCCTGCGCTTCGAGCTCGAGGAGATCGACGGGGTCGCGCCCGAGGCGGGGGAGGAGGAGGCGCTCGACGCAGAGCTCGCTCGGCTCGAGCACGCCGCCGCGCTGACCGCGGCGGCCGAGGCCGCCGCCGAGGCGGTGAGCGGCGAGGGCGCCGCCCGGGACGCGCTGGGCAGCGCCCTCGGCGCGCTGCGCGACGTCGCCGGCATCGACGCCGAGCTCGATGCGCTGTGCGAGCGCGCCGAGGGCCTGGCAGCCGAGGCGCAAGACCTCGGCCTGGCGCTGCGCCGCCACGCCGAGGCCGTCGAGCTCGACCCCGCGCGCCTCGAGCAGCTGCGCGAGCGCAAGGCGGCGCTGGCCGGGCTGTGCCGCAAGTACGGCCCCGATGCCGCGGCGGTGGCCGCCTACGCCGAGCAGGTCCGCGAGCGGCTCGCACGGCTGGAGGGCGGGGAGGAGCGCGCCGAGCAGCTCGCCGAGGAGGTCGAGCGCGCAGCCCGCGCCCGCGACGCGGCCGCGCAGGCGCTCACCGCCGCCCGCGCCGAGGCCGGTGAGCACCTGTCAGGCCAGGTCGAGGAGCACCTCGCCGACCTCGCCATGGGGGGTGCGCGCTTCCACGTCGCGCTCACCCCCGTCGAGCCCGGGCCCACCGGCGCTGACCGCGTCGGCTTCGTCCTCGCCGCCAACCCGGGGGAGCCAGCGCTGCCGCTGGCCAAGGCGGCCAGCGGCGGCGAGCGCAGCCGCGTCGCGCTGGCGGTGCGCCTGGCGCTGGCTGACGCCGATGACACGCCGGTGCTCGTCTTCGACGAGGTCGACGCCGGCATCGGCGGGGCGGTGGCCACCGAGGTCGGGCGCAAGCTGGCGCGCCTGGCGCGGGGCCGGCAGGTGCTGTGCGTGACGCACCTGGCCCAGCTCGCCGCCTTCGCCGACGCCCACCTGGTGGTGCGCAAGGCGACCACCGACGCCGACCGCACGCGTGCGGAGGTCTCGGTCCTCGACGACGACAGCCGTGTGACCGAGCTGTCGCGCATGCTGTCGGGCGCGGTCGACAGCGAGCTCGCCACCGGGCACGCCGCCGAGCTGCTGGCCGCCGCGCGCCAGGACTGACGCGCGGCCAGGAGCCGACGCGTTGGAGGTGCCCCTCGCGCCTGCTACCTTCGCCACGTGTCGCGGAGGTCCGGTCCGCGTCTCCCCGTGGGTGGTCATGCGTCGTCGTTGCCAGGAGGGCCTGCCGTGGCCAAGCACATCCTCGTCACCGGTGGGGTGTCCTCCTCGCTGGGCAAGGGCATCACCGCCGCGAGCCTGGGACGGCTGCTGATCGCGCGCGGGCACAGCGTGGTGATGCAGAAGCTCGACCCCTACGTCAACGTCGATCCCGGCACGATGAACCCGTTCGAGCACGGCGAGGTGTTCGTGACCGAGGACGGCGGCGAGACCGACCTCGACCTGGGGCACTACGAGCGGTTCATCGACGTGAACCTGCGCAAGGCCTCCAGCGTCACCACCGGCCAGATCTACTCGTCGGTGATCACCAAGGAGCGTCGGGGCGACTACCTCGGCAAGACCGTCCAGGTCATCCCGCACGTGACCGACGAGATCAAGGAGCGCATCCTCGCGCTCGGCGAGAGCGCCGACATCGTGATCACCGAGGTCGGCGGCACCGTCGGCGACATCGAGGGGCTGCCGTTCCTGGAGGCCATCCGCCAGCTGCGCTACGACGTGGGCCGCGACCACGTGTGCTACGTCCACTGCGCCCTGGTGCCGTTCATCGCGCCCACCGGCGAGCTCAAGACCAAGCCGGCCCAGCACTCGGTGCGCGAGCTCCGCTCGATCGGGATCCAGCCCGATGCGCTGGTGTGCCGCAGCGACCGACCGATCCCCTCGGACCTCAAGCGCAAGATCGCCATGATGTCCGACGTGGACGTCGAGGGCGTGGTCAGCGCCCACGACGCCGACAGCCTCTACGCCGTGCCGATGGTGCTGCGCGATGAGGGGCTGGACGACTTCGTCGCCCGACGCCTCGGCCTCGACCCGTCGGTGGAGCCCGACATCGGCGATTGGGAGGAGCTCGTGGCGCGTGCGCGCGCGCCCGAGGAGCAGGTCGAGATCGCGGTCGTGGGCAAGTACACCGACCTGCCCGACGCGTACCTGTCGGTCGTGGAGGCGCTGGGCCACGCCGGCATCGCCCATCACGCCGCGGTCGACATCCGCTGGGTGCCCGCCGACGGCATCGCCGAGCCGGAGGCGGCGCGCGACGCGCTCGCCGGCGTCGACGGCATCCTCGTGCCCGGCGGGTTCGGCGAGCGAGGCATCGACGGCAAGATCCGCGCTGCCCAGGTCGCGCGCGAGCAGCAGGTGCCGTATCTCGGCATCTGCCTGGGACTGCAGGTCGCGGTCGTCGAGTTCGCCCGCCACGTCCTGGGCCTGACGCAGGCGCACTCCAGCGAGTTCGAGCCGGAGACGCCCGAGCCGGTCGTGGACCTCATGGCCGACCAGCGCGATGTCGCCGACCTCGGCGGCACGATGCGCCTGGGCACCTACCCCTGCAACCTCGTGCCGGGCACGCGAGCGGCCGAGGCCTACGGCGAGCCGGTCGTCTACGAGCGCCACCGCCACCGCTGGGAGGTCGCCAACCGCTACCGCAGCCGCTTCGAGGCGGCCGGGATGCGCATGGCCGGGCTCTCGCCCGACGAGCGGCTCGTGGAGATGATCGAGCTGGCCGACCACCCCTGGTTCGTCGCCAGCCAGTTCCACCCCGAGTTCCGCTCGCGCCCCGACCGCCCGCAGCCGCTGTTCGCCGCCTTCGTCGGCGCGGCCATCGAGCGCATGCGGGCTCGCGCCGGGCGCCTGCCCGACATCGAGCCGGCCGCGCACGACCCCGGGGTGGCCTCGGGGGCGCGCTGATCGGCCTCGGAGGCCGGCGCACCGGGGTCGGGGCGCCCGCGCGGCCGCACGGCACGTGGCGCGGCGGGTCACGCTGGGTAGGAACGCCGTCGGCGCGCCCCGGGCCAGCCCACGCGCCCGACCTGCCGCGACACGACCACGGAGGACGACCATGGCCGAGCAGTCCGTCATGCTGCCGCTGGGCACCACCGCGCCCGACTTCGCGCTGCCCGACCTCGACGGCGCGCAGGTGACCTTCGACGACGTGGCCGGCGAGCACGGGACGCTGGTGATGTTCCTGTGCGTGCACTGCCCGTTCGTCAAGCACATCCAGGCCGCGCTGGCGCGCCTGACCGCCGAGTACGCCGAGCGTGGCATCGGCGTGGTGGGCATCAACGCCAACAGCCTCGAGACCCACCCGCAGGACGGGCCCGAGCACATGCGCGAGCAGGTCAGCGAGGTCGGGTTCACCTTCCCCTATCTGCGCGACGACAGCCAGGAGGTCGCCAAGGCCTACCGGGCGGCCTGCACCCCCGACTTCTACGTGTTCGACGCCGACCGCACGCTGGTCTACCGCGGGCAGATGGACGACGCGCGCCCCGGCAACGACCAGCCCGTGGACGGCGCCGACCTGCGCGCCGCGCTGGATGCGCTGCTGGCCGGCGAGCCGGTTCCGCAGGACCAGAAGCCCTCCATGGGCTGCAACGTCAAGTGGGCGCCGGGCAACGAGCCCGTCTATGCGGGGGGCGCGGCCTAGCGCTCGGCCGCGGAGGCCTAGCGCTCGGCCCCGCAGGCCTAGTGCTCGGCCCCGGAGCGGCCCGGGCGGAGCGACAGCACCGCCAGCCCACCGAGCACCGCCAGCCCGCCGATCAGCTCGAGCGCGGTGAGGCGCTCGGCGAGCAGTCCCACGCCCAGCCCGGCGGCGGTCAGCGGCTCGGCGAGCGTCAGCGTCGCGGCGGTGCCGGCGCTCACGTGCGCGAGGCCGCGGCCGAACAGCGCATAGGCGGTCGCTGTGGCCACCAGCGCGATCCAGCCGATGGCCGCCGCGCCGGGGCCCTGCGCGAGCCAGCCCCAGGGGGCGCCAGAGGTCGCGGTCAGCGCCAGCGCGACGGGTGCCAGCAGCCCGCCCGTGGTGGCGAGCAGCCAGCCCATCGTGGACACCGGGTCGGCTCCGCCCGACAGCACCCGGCGGCTGGCCACGGCGAAGCCCGCGAAGGAGGCGCCCGCCAGCAGCCCGGCGCCGAGGCCCAGCGCGTCGGCTGCACCGGTCGGGTCGTCGTCGGCCAGCAGGATGATCACCCCGGCAACGGCCAGGGCGGTCGCCGGCCACCAGCGCCGCTCCGGTGCCACGCCCAGGGCGAGTCGCTCGATCGCCCCGGCGAACACCGGGCCGCTGCCGATCGCCACGGCGGTGCCCAGCGCCACGCCGATGCGACCGATCGCTGCGAAGTACCCGACCTGGAACAGCGCCATGGCGGCCGCCGCCGTCGCCGCGGCGGCGCGTGGCCGCGGCGGCGCCCCGATCCCGACGGTTGCCGCCGCGACGATCAGCAGCAGCGTCGAGCCGATCAGCATGCGCAGCGTGGCGACCTGCCAGGGCTCCGCGGCCTCGGGGCCCAGCGCCAGCGCGGTGCCGGCGGTGCCCCACAGGACCGCGCCGGACAGCACGAGCCCGCGCCCTCCCGCGCCCGCTCGGGCCACCCGTGCGGTGCTCACCTCTCCGGCCACCTCCCTGGACCCGCTCCGGTCACATCGCGTTGACGGGCTGTGCAGCCGAGCGCAGGATAGTCGCGGTCCAGCGCGCGTCGTCCCGACGCGTGCGCGTGTGGAGGAGCCCATGGGACACCAGCCGCACGACCCCGCCGCCCTGCCACGCAAGGAGCCCGTCGACCCCACGAGCTTCTTCGCGCTGGACCTGCGGGTGGGCCGGGTGGTCGCCGTCGAGGACTTCCCCGAGGCGCGCACCCCCGCCTACAAGGTGACCGTCGACTTCGGCCCGGCGGTGGGCACGCTCGCCACGAGCGCCCAGATCACCAACTACGCCCCCGACGAGCTCGACGGGCGGCTGGTGGTGGGCGCGATCAACCTCGGCGACAAGCGCATCGCAGGGTTCACCAGCGAGTTCCTGGTGCTCGGGGGCCTCGAGCCCGACGGGACCGTGCGGCTGCTGTCGGTCGACGAGGGGGTCGACCCCGGCGCACCCGTCGCCTGACACGCCTGGCCGCCTCGGCTCGTCCCACCCAGCCCGCCTCCGCCCCTTCGACCGACACAGGAGCCCACCATGCACGTCGAGGTCATCGACTCCGCGATCCTCCACGACGGGTTCCGGTCGCGCGTGCGCAGCGACCAGGTCCGCTTCCCCGACGGCAGCCAGGGTGCCCGCGAGGTGATCGAGCACCTCGATGCCGTGGCGATCGTGCCGGTGCACCACGACGGCACCGTCACGCTGCTGCGCCACTACCGCCACCCGCTGACCGAGGAGATCCTCGAGATCCCTGCCGGCGTGCTGGACGTCACCGGCGAGGACCCCGCCGACGCCGCGCGCCGCGAGCTGGCCGAGGAGGTCGGCCTGGCCGCCGACGAGCTGACCCACCTGACCACCTTCGCCAACTCGCCGGGGTGGACTGACGAGACCACCGTCGTCTACCTCGCCACCGGGCTGACCGCCACCGCCGCGCCCGACGGCTTCGTCGCCGAGGGGGAGGAGGCCGCCATGCGCGAGGAGCGCCTGCCGCTGGGCCAGGCCGTGGAGGCGGTGCGCGGCGAGCGCTCGGACGCCAAGTCGCTCATCGGCCTGCTGCTGGCCAGCGAGGCGCTCCGGGGCCAGCAGGCGGAGTAGCGGGGCCCGGAAGGCCCTCGCCGAGCGGGCGAGGGCCCCCGGGTGATGCCGGCGGCCCAGCAGTAGACTGCGGGCGCTCGGCGAGGTCGCCCCGCATGCCTCGCCGGGGTCTGGAGCCGCCATGCGCATCGGAGTGCCCGCCGAGACCAAGCGTGGGGAGCATCGGGTGGCGATCACGCCGGCTGGTGTGCGCGAGCTCACCCTCGCCGACCACGAGGTGCGCATCCAGTCCGGGGCGGGACACGGGTCGTCGCTGACCGACGACGACTACGTGCGGGCCGGCGGCCGCGTCGTCGCCGACGCCGAGACGGCCTGGGGGGAGGCCGACCTCGTGCTGAAGGTCAAGGAGCCCACGCCCGAGGAGCACCGGCTGCTGCGCGCTGACCTGACGCTGTTCACCTTCCTGCACCTGGCTGCCTCGAAGGAGCTCACCGAGGCGCTGGCGGCCTCGGGCTGCACCGCCATGGCCTACGAGACCGTGCGCGACGCCGACGGGGGGCTGCCGCTGCTCGCGCCGATGAGCGAGGTGGCCGGGCGCATGGCGACCCAGGTCGGCGCCCACCTGCTCGCCGCGCCAGCCGGGGGACGGGGCGTGCTGCTCGGGGGCGTGTCGGGCGTCATGCCCGCCCACGTCGTGGTGATCGGCGCGGGCAGCAGCGGCCACAACGCCGCATGGGTGGCGGCCGGCATGGAGGCCGACGTCACGGTGCTGGACATCGACGTGGGCACGCTGCGCGGCATCGACCAGATCCAGCAGGGTCGCGTGCGCACGCTGACCTCGAACCAGCTGACGCTGGAGGAGCAGGTGGCGCTGGCCGACCTCGTCATCGGCGCGGTGCTCGTGCCCGGGGCGCGCGCGCCGGTGCTGATCAGCGAGGAGATGGTGGCCTCCATGCCGCGCGGCAGCGTGCTCGTGGACGTCTCGGTGGATCAGGGCGGGTGCGCGGCCACCACCCGGATGACCACCCACGACGACCCCACCTACGAGGTGGACGGGGTCATCCACTACTGCGTCGGCAACATGCCCGGAGCGATGCCGCGCACCTCCACCTACGCGCTGACCAACGTCACGCTGCCCTACGCGGTGCGCCTGGCCGAGCAGGGCATCCGAGGGGCCACGCGCGCCGATCCGGGCCTGGCAGCCGGTGTCAACGTCACCGAGGGGGCCGTGGTCGAGCCGGGCGTCGCCGACGCTCACGGGCTGGCCCACACCCCGCTGGAGCAGATCTGGGGTGGCCATCAGCACTGAGCAGGACCGGAGCCCACAGCTGCCCCGGCACGCCGACCGCTTCCTCGACCACCTGCGGGTCGAGCGCGGCCTGTCGGGCAACAGCCTGGCGGCCTACCGTCGCGACCTCGGCCTGTACGGCGCCTACCTGGCGCAGGCGGGCCGCACCGACCCTGCGGCGCTCACCCGCGACGACCTCGCCGGCTTCGTCGCCTGGCTGCGCGCCGGCGGGCAGGACCGCCAGGCCTACGCCGAGTCGTCGGTGGCCCGCACGCTGGTGGCGGTGCGCGGCCTGCACCGGTTCCTGCTCGCCGAGGGGCTGGCCGGCGCCGACCCGACTCTGGAGCTGGCTGGCCCGCGCGGTGACCGGCCGCTGCCGAGCGCGCTGACCGTGGCCGAGGTCGAGCGGCTGCTGGCCGCTCCCTCCGGCGAGGACGCATCCGCGCTGCGCGACCGCGCGATGCTCGAGCTGCTGTACGCCACGGGCCTGCGCATCTCCGAGCTGGTGGGCCTCGACGTCGACGACGTGGACGCCGACGAGCGCGCGGTCCTCGCGCGCGGCAAGGGCGGTCGCGAGCGCGTCGTCCCGCTGGGGCGCGCCGCCGTGGCAGCGGTGGAGGGCTGGCGCGTGCGGGGCCGTCCGCAGCTGGCGCCTCACGTGCCGGCGCTGCTGGTCAACCAGCGCGGCGGGCGCCTCACGCGCCAAGGCGCCTGGAAGCGGCTGAAGGCCCACGCGGGCGCGGTCGGCCTCGCCGAGCGCGTCAGCCCCCACACGCTGCGCCACAGCTTCGCCACCCACCTGCTGGAGGGCGGCGCTGACGTGCGCCTGGTTCAGGAGCTCCTCGGCCACGCGAGCATCCGCACCACCCAGATCTACACGCTGGTGTCCGACACGCGCCTGCGCGCCGTCTACGACCTCGCCCACCCGCGCTCCGGGGTGGCCGACGAGCCCTTGGGGACGCCATGAGCGACGCTCCCGCCGAGCCCGCCGACCCGGGGGAGGGCGCGACGCGCGCTGCGCCCGGCGACCTCGGCGCGCTGCGCGCTGCGCCCGTCGACCTCGGCGCGCTGCGCGCCCCCGACCTCATCGCCGCCAAGCGGGACGGGGGCGAGATCGACGAGCGCGCGCTGCGCTGGCTGATCGAGGGCTACACCACCGGGGGCACGGTCAGCGAGGCCCAGATGGCGGCCTTCCTGATGGCCGGGTTGTGCCGCGGCTTCTCCGATGCCGAGGCAGCGGCCCTGACCCGCGTGCTGGTCGGCTCGGGCGAGACGATGAGCGTGGCCCACCTGCCCGGGCCGGTGGTGGACAAGCACTCGACCGGCGGGGTCGCTGACGGCACGACGCTGCTCGTCGCCCCGCTGGTGGCCGCGGCGGGCGCGACGCTCGTCAAGCTGTCGGGGCGGGGGCTCGGCCACACCGGCGGCACGCTCGACAAGCTCGAGTCGGTGCCGGGGCTGCGCACCGCGCTCACCCCCGACGAGGTGCAGGCGATCGCCGCCGAGGTCGGCTGCGTCGTCGCGGCGCAGTCGTCGCGGCTGGTGCCCGCCGACGGCGCCCTGTACGCGCTGCGCGACGTCACCGCCACGGTGCCCGACCCCGCGCTGATCGCCTCGAGCGTCATGAGCAAGAAGATCGCCGGGGGAGCGCCCACGCTGGTGCTCGACGTCAAGGCGGGCGCGGGGGCGTTCCTGCCCAGCGTCGCCGCAGCCCGCGACCTCGCCCAGCGCTGCGTCGCCATCGGGCGCGCCCACGACCGTCAGGTCACCGCCCTGGTCACCGACATGGACCAGCCCCTGGGCGGGGCGGTCGGCAACGCCCTGGAGGTCGCCGAGTGCGTGGCGCTCCTGTCCGGCCCGCCCCGGGGGCGCCTGGCCGCGGTGGCCCTCGAGCTCGCCAGCCACGTCGTGGCCATGGGCCGAGCCCAGGCCGAGCCCGACGCCCCGGCGATCGCGGCGGTGCGTGCCGAGCTCACCCGGCGCTGGGCCGACGGCGAGGTCCGCGAGCGCCTGCGCGCGCTGCTCGCCGCCCAGGGCGGGGACGCCGCGGTCGTGGACGACCCGGCCGCGGTGCTGCCCACCGCGCCGGTGCGCCGGCCGGTGCCCGCGCCCCACGCCGGCGTCGTGCAGCGCGTGGGCGCCCGGGCGATCGGCGAGACGGCGGCGCGGCTCGGCGCCGGGCGCGTGCGCGCCGACGCGGCCATCGACCCGGCGGTGGGCGTGCAGGTCCACGCAGCGGTCGGCGACGCGGTGCGCGCCGGCGAGCCGCTGGCCGAGGTGCACGCGCGCACCGAGGACGCCGCACAGGCCGCCGTCGCTGCCCTCGGCGAGGCGATCACGGTGGGCGCGGAGGCCGTCGAGGCGCCGCCGGTGGTCCACGCGGTCGTGGGCTGACCCGCGGGGGCGCGGCGGGCAGCCCCTACACTCGGCGTCACCATGTCCAGCGCCACCTACACCGTCTCCACCGCGGCCTTCGAGGGCCCCTTCGACCTGCTGCTGCAGCTCATCACCCGGCGCAAGGTCGACGTGTGGGAGGTGTCGGTCGCCGAGATCACCGAGGACTACCTGTCGGTGCTGGCCGAGATGGAGGCCCTCGACCTCGAGGTCACCACCGAGTTCCTCGTGATCGCCGCCACGCTGATGGAGCTCAAGGCGGCGCGGCTGCTGCCCGACGCCGAGGACCCCGAGGCCGAGGAGGCCGCGGTCGCCGCGCGCGACCTGCTGTACGCGCGCCTGCTGGACTACCGCACCTTCCAGCACGCCGCGCGCTGGGTCGGCGCGCGGCTCGCCGACCAGGACGGCCACGTGCCGCGCGAGGTCGGCCCTGAGCCGCCCCTGTCCGACCTGCGCCCGCCAGCGCGGCTCACCGCGAGCCCCGACCGCCTGGCGGCGCTCGCCGCTCGCGCACTGGCCGAGTCGCGTCGCACCGTGGACACCGGCCACCTGCGCCCGGTGCGGCTGTCGGTGCGCGAGGCCGCCGCCATGGTGGTCGACGAGCTGGCGCGCGCCCGCGGGGCGGCCACCTTCGCCGAGCTCACCCGCGGCTGCCGCCACCGCTCGGAGGTGATCGCCCACTTCCTCGCGCTGCTGGAGCTCTACAAGCTGGAGCTGGTCGACCTCGACCAGCCCGAGCGGCTCGGCACGCTGATGGTGCGCTGGCAGCCCGAGGACGTGCCGCCCTCCGAGGAGGCGCTGGCCGCCGCGGCCTTCGCTGACACCGCCACCCCCGAGGAGGGACACCGGTGAGCGCGTCGTCGCACGCGACCGCGCCCGGCGCCGGGGAGGTCGGGCTGCGCAAGGCCCTCGAGGCGATCCTGCTGATCGTCGAGGAGCCCGTCGAGGTGGCGGTGCTGGCCGAGGTGGCCGAGGCCGATCCCGACGCGGTCACCGCGACCCTGCACGCCCTGGCCGCCGAGTACGCCGAGGCCGACCGCGGCTTCGTGCTGCGCGAGGCAGCCGGAGGGTGGCGGCTCTACACCGACCCGGCGACGCAGCCGCTGCTCGAGCGGTTCGTGCAGCACGGGCGCCGCGCCGCGCTGAGCCAGGCCGCGCTGGAGACCCTGGCGATCGTGGCCTACCAGCAGCCGGTCACGCGCGGGCAGATCAGCAGCATCCGCGGCGTCGACGCCGACGGGTCGGTGCGGACCCTGCTCGCGCGCGGGCTCATCGAGGAGGTCGGCCGCGAGACGGCGCCGGGCCAGCCGCTGCTGTACGGCACCTCCCGCCTGTTCCTGGAGCAGCTCGGGCTCGCGTCGCTGGCGGAGCTGCCGAGCCTGCCCGACCTCGATCCGGGCGGCCCTGCTCCGCCCG
>Ga0207421_10005694_pt1 | contig 13853 bp, 8 predicted proteins | sample SodLakKL_010_SED_4_FD_187542 | JGI IMG/M metagenome (GOLD analysis project Ga0207421, IMG submission 187542) | Alkaline sediment microbial communities from Lake Tanatar, Kulunda Steppe, Russia - 8KL_010_SED (SPAdes) (version 2) | ecosystem: Environmental > Aquatic > Non-marine Saline and...
CGTCTCGAGGAACGACAGGTCCTTCTCCAGCTCCTCGGTTTCGTAATCGGTTGCGATGGCGGTTTTCCGCCCGCCCGGCTTCGTCAGCAGCTCGCACATCCCGTCGGGCCGTTGGTTCGCACGAATCGTTTCGAGTGTGCTCCGCAAGCGCTCGCGCGCGTCCACGAAACTCGGGTTCTCGGTGCCTTTGTCTCGCGCAAGCAGGTGCTCGACAATCGTCCTTCGAAGCGGTACCGTGCCACGCATGAGCTCATAGAACTCTGCCAGGGTGTCGAGTCTCTGCATTACACCTACCTCCACCCACAAGTATACCAACGATGCCGCGCCCGAGACGAGTCGGGTCCGCACATAAGGGTTCCCCCGCGCCGCCGCGACCGGCCCGACCGCCGCCCGCCGCCGCGGCGCGTGCCGCCGCTTTCTTCTTGACAATTCTCAAACGGCGCTCGTATAGTACTAACCGACTCACGAACAACCACTGCCACCAATTCATACAAACCTGGTGCCGGATCGCAAGGAGACAGTATGGGGACAACTACGGGATCGATTCGAAACATCGCGATAGCGGGGCATAATGCAACCGGCAAGACCACGCTGTTGGAGCACCTGCTGTTCCAGGCGGGCGCTATTCAGAAGCCTGAAACGGTTGAGTCCGGTAAAACGGTAAGTGACTACACCGACGAAGAGACCGGCAACGGCGTGTCGGTACACGCAGCGCTCGCTCACCTCGAGCACGCCGATTGCAAGATGAACTTTGTCGATACACCCGGCCTCGGCGACTTCGTCGGGGAGGTTGTGGCGGCGTTTCGTGCCTGCGAAACCGCCGTGATGGCTGTGGGAGCCAAGGCAGGCGTCCAGATCGAGACCATCAAGCTCTGGAGGCGACTCGACGCACGCAACAAACCGCGCATGGTGTTCGTCAATAAGCTCGACGAAGACGGGGCCGATTTCGACCGGGTGGTCTCCGACCTCGGTGAAAAGTTCGACCACACCTTCGTGCCGCTGACGATCCCCGTCGGCCAGGGTGGCGAGTTCGCCAGCGTAATAGACGTCGTGAACCGGAAGTTCTACGCAGCCCCGGGCGACAACGCCAAGGAGAAGGCCGCCGAGGTGCCGGATGAGCACAGCGACGCGCTCGAGGATGCTCGTCTCGTTCTGATTGAGGCCGCGGCCGAGGGGAACGACGAGCTGCTGGCAAAGTTTCTCGAGGAAGAAAGCTTGACCGACGACGAGCTGAAGCAGGGTCTTATCGAGGGGCTGCGCAATAACAAGCTCGTGCCGGTGCTCTGCGGCGCAGGACTGCGCAACGCGGGGCTTGTGCCGTTACTCGATGCAATCGCCAAGATCGCGCCTTCGCCCGACGGAATCCCCGAAACCGTGGTCGCCGAGGACGGTGCGGGGCAAACCCTGCCGATCAGCGCCGACGGGCCGTTCTCCGGTTTTGTGTTCAAGACATCGATAGACCAATTCTCGGGAAAGCTGTCGTTCGTGAAGGTTGTTACCGGAAAACTGTCCTCCGAGAGCGAGCTTTACAACGCACGCGAGAGCAAGAAAGAACGCGTGAACAAGTTCTATACCACCCAAGGGAAGAAGCTCACCGAGATAAACGAGCTCGTCGCCGGTGATATCGGGGTACTCACCAAAGTAGGTTCGGCGAAGACCAACGACACCTTCTGCAGCCCCGACAACGTGCTCTCGTTCCGTCCGCTGCAGTTGCCTCAACCGGTGCACTCGGTTGCGATTGAAGGGGCCGAGAAAAAAGACGAGGACAAGCTCGGTGAGGCGCTACACCGCATCGTGGAGGAAGACCTCACTTTCCGGGTTGAGCTCAACGCCGAGACCAAGGAAACCGTGATCGCCGGGATGGGTGAGCTGCACTTGAACATGATCCTCGACAAGATCAAGGACCATCAGAAGATTCAGGTCAACACGCGGGTTCCGAAAGTCGCGTATCGTGAAACCATCACCAAGAGCGCCGACGCCAATTATCGACACAAGAAGCAGTCGGGTGGACACGGTCAGTTCGGCGAGGTTTCGATCAAGGTCCGGCCGCTCGAGCGTGGCGAGCAGTATAAGTTCGACAACTTGATCCGCGGTATGGCGGTCTCCAAGGGTTACATCCCGGGCATCGAGAAGGGTTTGCAGGAGGCCATGAACGAAGGCGTTGTAGCCGGTTATCCCGCCGTGGATATTGGTACGGAACTCGTCGACGGGAAGGAGCATTCGGTGGACTCCTCCGAGATGGCGTTCAAGATGGCGGCCAAAGGCGCGATGAAAGATGCGATGAAGAAGGCCGGGCCGACGCTACTCGAGCCGGTGATGAACCTGGAGGTTTTCATCGATGAACAGTACCTCGGAGACGTCCTCTCGGATCTCACCAGTCGCCGCGGCCGCGTTCAAGGTCAGGAGTCGCTCGGCGGCGGAATCATCCAGATCAAAGCGCAAGTACCGCAAGCCGAGCTCCTGCGCTACGCGATCGACCTGCGCTCGATCACTTCCGGAACCGGCGCGTTTGAGGTTGAGTTCGACCACTACGCCCCGATCAGCGGAAAGATTGCCGAGCAGGTGATTCAGCAGAGCGCCGCGGCCGAGTAGCCCGGCGCGGCGCCGGGCTTGCGCCCGCGCCGGGCGCCTTGCCCGCGCCCCGCGCTGCGCGGATGGTGCACGGGTTGTGCAGCGCTCGCTGGACGACCGCGGGGCCGGGCGAGCGCTTGCCGCTCAGCGCTCGCCCATGGGGCTGTAGCGCCGGCGCGGTACGATGCTCTTGTACGCCGGGCGGATGATGCGCCCACCGCTGATGAGCTCCTCGAGGCGGTGCGCGCACCACCCGGCGACTCGGGCAACCGCAAAGATCGGTGTGTACAGCTCGGTTGGGATGTTGAGCATCCGGTACACAAATCCCGAGTAATAGTCCACATTCGGCGCGATCACCATCTGTCGGCCTTTCACCTCGCTCACCACGTTGGGAGTGAGCCGCTCGATTGTCCGCAAGAGGCTCAACTCCTCGCTGAACGCCTTGTCCTCGGCAAGCTCGGCCGCTTTTTCCTTGAGCACAACCGCCCGCGGGTCTGATAACGTATAAACTGCGTGCCCCATCCCGTAGATTAAACCGGTGCCGTCGTAAGCCTCGCCGCGTAGAATCTTTCGGAGATACTCCGCCACCTCGTCTTCGTCGGACCAGTCGCGCAAGTTGCTCTTTATGTGCTCCATCATGGCGTGTACCTGATTTGCGGCGCCGCCGTGCTTGGGACCCTTCAGTGAGCCGAGCCCGGCCGCAATTGCCGAGTAGGTGTCGGTGCCGGCGGATGAGACCACATGCACGGTGAACGCGCTGTTGTTACCTCCGCCGTGCTCGGCGTGCAGCACCAGCGCAAGATCGAGCACTTCGGCCTCGAGCGCGGTATACTGCCGGTCCGGCCGGATCATCTGCAACAGATTCTCCGCGGTTGAAAGCTCAGGATCGGGAGCGTGAATGTAGAGGCTGTCACCGTCATAGTAGTGTTTCTTGGCCTGGTAGCCGTAAGCCGCCATCGCCGGAAAGCGAGCGATCATCTCGATCGTTTGACGCACTACGTTCGGGATAGAAAGATCGTCGGGGTTATCGTCGAACGAGTACGCTACCAACACAGACCGCCCGAGCTTGTTCATAATGTCTTTGCTAGGAAAGCGCAGAATCGAGTCTTCCACGAAGCGTTCCGGAAGCGTGCGCGCGTCGCCCAATACCGAGCGAAACTCCGCGAGTTCCTCCGCGTTCGGCAACTCGCCGAACACAATGAGATACGCAACCTCCTCGAACCCGAAACGCCTGTCGTGTTGAAACCCACGGACGATATCCTTGAGGTTGTACCCGCGGTACGAGAGGCGACCTTCGTCCGGCACGCGCTCTTGGTCGTCTATGAGATAGCCGTGGACCTCACCAATCTCGGTGAGCCCCACCAGCACGCCGGTTCCGTCCTCGTTGCGCAGACCTCGTTTAGCGTTGTATTTGCGGTACTCGCCCGGATCGATTGAGTTGTTCTCTTTGGCAACCTCGGCGTGTCGCGCGATAAACGATGCAGTTGATTCCAAGAAGTTCGAGTTCGTCATCATGTCGGCATCATAGTGCTCGGCCGAGGCGTGAGTCAATCGCGGGTGTCAATCAGGTTGGCGCGGCGAAGCCGCGCGGTAGCACAGCTCGTGAATGGTGTGATCCAGCGCCCGACCCTTGCGCTCGAACTCGGTTTCGGGCCTGCCGCCGACCGCCTCAACGGACTCTCGAATCAGGTTCGGAGCGTTTCCGAGGATCGCGGAGATCTGCTCGGCGTAATTGTCCCAGTCGGTGGCGACGTAGAGATACCCGCCGGGCTGTAGAGCCGGTGTCACGAGTTCCGGGAATCCCGGCTTTATGAGTCGCCGCTTGTGATGGCGCTTCTTCGGCCACGGGTCGGGAAAAAACGCATGGATGCCGGCAAGACTGCCGGGCGCGATCATTTGCCGAAACACCGTAACCGCGTCCTCCCGAATAACGCGCACATTGGAAATACCTTCTCGCTCGATACGACCGAGCGCCTTACCCAAGCCGGGCTTGTGCACCTCAATACCGAATAGATTGTGATTGGGTCGACGAGCAGCCACCTCTATCAAGGCCTCGCCCATCCCAAACCCAATCTCCACGATCACGGGGTTATCGTTGCCGAACACCTCGCTCCATTCCGTAGGTTGCTCGGTAAGCCCTACGCCGTACACCGGATACAGGCGTTCGAACGCTTCGCGCTGGTGTTTGCTCATGCGCGTCTGGCGGATAACGTAGCTTCGGATGTGATCGTACTGTGTGCTCATGACCGCTCACCGGGTCGGCCGGTCTCAGCCGCTTTACCGGTCTCACCCGATTCATCCGGCGTACTAGGAGTGCTGATCTGAAGCAGGCTTTCGATCTCGGCAATGCTTCGACACTCGAGCATGCGAGCGGCTTGTTTCTGCGCCTCGTCGATCGAGACGCGAGACAGCGCTCGCTTAATCTTCGCAATCATTCGCGGCTCAACACTGAGCGTGCGAAACCCGATGCCGACGAGAAACGGGAGCATCGCGGGATCATAGGCCGCATCGCCGCAGATCGAAAGTTGCTCAAGGCGCCCGCTCATCGCGGTAGCGATAGCCTTAAGTGCATGCAGAACTGCGGGATGGTAGTGCTTGTACATCTTGCCGACATGCGTATTGGTGCGGTCTACCGCGAGCATATACATCACCAGATCGTTGGTTCCTACCGAGAGGAAATCCGCCTCGTCGGCAAGTGCTTCTATCGAGCTAACCGCCGAAGGTAGCTCGATCATTGCCCCGAAACGAGCCTCCGCGTCAAACGGAATGCCCTCCTGCCGAAGCTCCGCAATGCATTCATCGAGCACTGCTCGAGCGCTTTGAAATTCGTCGATCGAGGAGATCATCGGAAGCAGTATCTGGACGTTGCCGTGCGCTCCGGCGCGGAGCATCGCACGCAACTGTTCCTTGAACAACTCCACATTGTCGAGCGAGAAGCGTATGCCGCGAAAGCCGAGAAACGGGTTGTTCTCGGTGACCGCGGGCTGCTGGAGCACCTTGTCACCTCCGATATCGAGGGTGCGCAACACCACGGGACGGTCCGGCATTGAGCTGACGATCTTTCGGTAGATGTAGTACTGCTCGTCCTCGGTCGGAAAATCGTTACGCACGATGAACGGAAACTCGCTGCGGTATAGCCCGATTCCTTCCGCCCGATACTGAGTAGCAACCTTCACGTCATACACAATGTTAATGTTGGCCTGCACCTGCACTCGCACGCCGTCGAGCGTGTGCGCCAGTTCCGGCACCGGCTCATCGCATTCTTCCTCGTGCTCGAGCGACTCCCTGATCTGCACCAGCCGCTCGCGAGCATGCTCGTCGGGGTTTAGGTAGACGTTCCCTTGAAACGCGTCGAGGATAACCGGTGTATGCTCCGGCACATGGAACACACGTGGCTCATTGATGGCCACTACCGGAATGCCGAGTGAGCGTGCCAAGATCGAGACATGCGCGGTAACGCCGCCGGAGCCGAGGATGAGGCCTTCGGCATGCTGCGCCGAAACCCTGACCAACTCAGAAGGGAGGATGTCAGGCGCGATCACAATCTGCCCGGTGTAGTCGCCGTCACCATCCTCGTCTCCCGAGAGGTTTCGAAGCAAACGATGCTCTAAGTCGTGTAGGTCCTGAGTCTTCTCCTGTGTCCGTAGGTTACCGCTTCGCTCGAGCAGTTCCACGTAGGTGTGCACAACCTCACGTACCGCCGATTCCGGCTTCCGCCCTTCCACGATCAGCCGGCGAATCTCGTCACAGAACTCACGATCCATCAGCATCAACAGATGCGAGCTGAAGATCAGAGAAGCGACGTCGGCAAGATCGTCTTCCATCTGCCGTTGCAGCTCTTCGAGCTGTCGGCGGGTGTCTTGCAGCGCGACGGTGAAACGGTTGAGCTCCTGCTGCGGGTCCTCGACCGGTTCGGCGGCAGCCGAGCGCGCCCGCTCTTCGCGTTCGCTCAACAGCACCGCCCGCCCTTCGGCGAAGCCTTCGGCGGCCGCGCGGCCGTGCACAACCTTGAGATCCTCGATCATCGCGTGGTCAGCCTGCTTTGCGTGATCGTTGTGCAGCGTGATCAACACCTCGGCATTCTCGAGCGTCGCAGCGAGCTGCGATGCAATCGCCTGCAGCGCGCGACTGTCGGAAACATCGAAGTAATCCGGCGTGTGGTGTTGCACCACCATCACACCGATGCGGTTGAGACTGCGCTTAATAGGCACCGCGAGGAAGGACTCATAGCCCTCTTCGCCGATATCCGGGATATACTTGAAGTGCGGGTTGCGTGACGCGTGTGCCGAGCGTATAGGGCGCAGCTCTTTCAGCGCGCGACCGGTGATACCTTCACCGAGCGCAAGAGACACCGTGCGGTCGCCTTCAATCTCGAGACCACGCGTAGCGCGCAGGTACAAGAGTTGACTAGCTTCGTCGTACAGATAGATTGAGCACACGTCGGCCTTGGTGTGGCTCGCTATCAGCTCAACCACTTCCTGGAGAAAATCCGTGACGGTAGATTTGCGCTCAAACAGCCCGGAGAGCTCGCTGACGCTCCAGACCAAGTCTATGTTGTCTTTTTTCATGCTCGGTTCTCATGCTACCGGGGCTTTTGAGGAAGCAATAGTAACACACTCAGATTAGGCTTGAAAGCCTCCCTCGAATAAACTCAGACTTCTCTTGCAGGCCGATCGCTCCGGTTTCGAGCAGTAGGCTGTGCGGCTTCTCGGGATGGAGCCGAACGCTCCCGCCGCCGGCGTCGATCATCTGCATGACACGATCCACCGAAAGCTTCGCAACCTTTGCAAACGTAATCTCGAGTACACCCTTGCGCTCGACAATGCTCGAGATATGGAGCTTCGTGCAGATCGAGCGAATCTCGGCGAGCGACAACAGGCTGTGCAGCTCGTCCGGTAAGGGTCCGAAGCGATCCTCGAGCTCGGCAACTACCTGCTCGAGTTCTTGCTCGTTTCTGATAGCGGCGATCTTCTTGTAGATCGCCATCTTTTCCATCGGCTCCGAGATATAGTCGTCGGGAATATAGCCGCTGTAGTTGAGATCGAGAAAGACCTCGGGAGCAACCTCCTCACCGTCGTCGCTACGACGGCGAATCGCCTCGTCGAGCAACTGAAGGTACATATCGAAGCCCACCGAAAGGATATCGCCGCTTTGCTGGCGGCCGAGCAAGTTGCCGGCGCCGCGCACCTCCAGGTCTTTCAGTGCGATCTTGAACCCCGAGCCGAGCTCGGTATAGTCGCTGATGATCTGCAGACGCTTCATCGCGATCTCGGACAACGCACGCTGATCGGGGTAGAACAGATACGCGTAAGCGGGGCGATCCGAGCGTCCCACCCGTCCCCGCAGCTGATAGAGCTGCGCGATCCCGTACATATCGGCGCGGTCGATAATCATGGTGTTGACGTTCGGGATGTCGATACCGTTCTCGATGATAGTGGTTGACACCAGCACCTGCGAGGCGCCGTGCACAAAGCGATGCATGATCTCCTCAAGATCCTTGGCCGGAAGCTGCCCGTGCGCGGTCTCGATCATGAGCTCGGGGAGCAGTCGCTCGAGAAACTGCTTGACGTGCGGTAAGGTCTCTACGCGGTTGTGCAGATAGAACACCTGCCCTCCCCGCTCTACCTCGCGACGGATCGCCGCAGCAACCTCTTCTTCCGAGAACTCCTTGATCACGGTTTCGATCGGTAGACGGTTATGCGGCGGAGTCTCGAGCAGCGAGAGATCACGGATGCGAAGCAGCGACATATGCAGCGTGCGCGGGATTGGGGTGGCGGTCAGCGTGAGACAATCGATCGTAGCCTTGAGCTCCTTGAGCCGCTCTTTGTCCTTTACGCCGAAACGCTGCTCCTCATCGACAATCACGAGCCCGAGATCCTTAAACTGCACGTCTTTCTGCAACAAGCGGTGCGTCCCGATGACGATATCGACCTCGCCCGAAGCGAGTTTGGCGAGAACTTTCTTCTGATCGGCGCGCCCCACGAAGCGCGAGAGCATCGAAGTCTCGACCGGAAAGCGCTCGAGGCGCTCGAGAAGATTCTCGTAATGCTGCTCCACAAGAATGGTAGTGGGCGCGAGCAACGCAACCTGCTTCCCGGCCGCAACCGCCTTGAACGCCGCGCGCATCGCGATCTCGGTCTTGCCGTACCCCACGTCTCCGCAGACCAGCCGATCCATCGGCTGAGGGCTTTCCATGTCGGTCTTGACTTCCTCGATACAGCGCAGCTGATCGGCGGTCTCCTCGTATGGAAACGCAGCCTCGAAATCGTACTGCCACTCGCTATCGGGCGGAAACTGGAACCCGAGGGCTGTCTTGCGCCGTGAGTATAGCTGAACCAACCGATCGGCAAGATCCTCGACGTTCTTGCGGACCTTGTTCTTGCGGGTCTGCCATGAGCGTCCGCCGAGCGTGTCGAGTCGCGGAGGTGCCCCACCGGTACCGATATAGCGCTGAATCAGATTGACCTGCTCGATCGGGATATAGACGTACTCTTCACCTGCGTACTCGAGCTGGATGTAGTCGCGCTCGGTACCGGCGGCGGCGATGCGCTTGATGCCGTTATAGCGTCCGATCCCGTAGTTCACGTGCACCACGAGGTCGCCGACGTTGAGGTCGACAAAACTCTCGATCGGCGAGCTCTGCGTCTTGCGCACCGAGTGCGCAACGCGCTTTCTGCGCCCAAAGACCTCGTTCTCCTGCACAACCGAGATCTTGCAGTCGGGAATCGTGAATCCCTCCGAAATCACGTCCGGCAGCACCGTGACCCCGGTTTCGTGCAGCATATGGCTCACGCGAGCGGCCTGCGACTCGCTCTCGGCGAGTACGTAGACCTCGTAGCCGGCGCCCTCGAGATAACGCATCTCCTGCTTGAAGAACTCGATATTTCCGAAAAACGACCGCGGCGGATCGTACGAAAAGCGGATTGCGCCGGCGTCCCCGGCTGCGCCGGCCGTTGAGGACGCAGATGAGGGTGCAGGTGCGGCACCGGCAGCCGGCCGGCCGGCCGGCGCGGATGCCGGCGCGGATTCCGCAGCGGCTGTGCGAGCAACCGTGAGGGCGTGAGTTCGCAGCGTTTGGTGGGCCGGACGTAGCGCCTCCTCGGCCGGCTGGAGAATACGCTCGGGGCGCGGGATCAGGCCGCGACGATCTGAGTTGAGAAAGCTGTCGCGGTACTCTTTCTCGAGTGCCTCGATTGCTCCGGGCAGCCGTTCGAGGCCCGCGAGCACTACCAACCCGTTGGAGGCGAGATAGTTGTATATGCCGGCCGATTGAGGAAACGCCAAGGGGTAGAGATACTCTTCGCCGTCGCTGCTGCCGCGCGCTTGAAGTTCTTCAACGAGCCCGTCAGCATGCTCGCCGAACTCCGGAAGCCCGGTGAGCGCTTCGCGGAGCCGACCGATTCGCTCTTCGTCCCACACAACTTCGCGCATCGGGTGTATTGTAATTTGCTCCGCCTTGCCGGTAGAGCTCTGCGTATCAGGGTCAAAGGTTCTGATCGCTTCAACCTCATCGAACGAGAACACAACGCGATACGGTTCCTCGGTGCCGGGTTCGTAGATATCGAGCACCTCACCGCGCAGCGCGTACTCACCCCGAACCGTGACACGCGGAACCCGCATATACCCCATACGCGCCAAACGCTCGGATAACTTCGCCGGATCAAACTCACCGCGCATCTGCACAGTGAGCAGGTCGCGCTCGAGCTCATCCGGCGCGGGAAGACGCCCGATCAGCGCTCGAACCGGAACTACCGCGACAAAGGTTTCCGCGCGTAACATACGCGCGAGCAGATGCACGCGGCGTCCAAAGGCGGGTGAACTCTCCGGGCTTGGGCGGTACGGCATCGTACCCCACCATGGGAATAACTCCGCCTCGAGCCCGAACAGGCGCAGGTCCTCGACCGCGTGCTCGGCCTCGGCATCGTTTGGGACAACCACCAACGCCGGCCGTTGGTGTGACTTTAGGTACTCGGCGAGCAAGAACGCGAGGAAACTGCCTTTAGCGCCCGAGACCTCAACGTCCGATTGACCGGCCTGCAGCGCAGCATGTAAACTTTTGCGTGGCGGGTAGCTCTTGAGCGCCTTTTGCAAGCGAGTATACAATAATGATTTCATGCAGTTATACCGACAAACAAGATAGGATGAAAAGCATTACGCGGCTTCCGATAGCGGTCGTGGTGTTGTGTTTGCTACTACTTGCACCGAGCACCGCAGCACTCGCTCATGAAGATGATATCTCGGTTTCGATACGGTTTTACGATCAGGAAGTCTACTTCCCCGACAGCGACATCTATATCAAAGTGACGATTCGCAATGAATCCCCCGATACCTATCGTTTCCGCCTTGCCGACCGTCGCGTCTTTAACGTTGAGTTCGAGGCGCGCACAATGACGAATCGCCTACTCGAGCGTGCGCGGCAGTTTAGCACACAGCGGACTGCCAATCAACAGGTTTTCTATCGCGAGATCGCGATCGCTCCCGGTGAGCAGTACGCATTCATTGAGAATCTTTCTGAATATGTGCACATTCCGAGATCCGGCATGTACGTGATAGACGCCGCGTTCTATCCGGAGCTCGCCGGCGGCCCAGGCGACCGCCCGCGCCTTGAGTCCAACAGAATAACGCTTTCGGTTCGCCCCGGCAGCGCCGGTACTCCTCCGGTCGATGAAGTGCTCGATGCCGAGGCGGCCGAGATACTGCGTCGTCACCCGCTTTCTCCCGACGCGGTAGTACAGCACACCATACAAGCGCGCCGCCAGGAGCACTGGGACCGCTTCTTCCTCTACATCGATCTCGAAGCGCTTCTGCGTACCGACCCCGCGCGTGAGCGGCGCTACCTGCGGCTCTCTGAGGAAGACCGACGTGCCGAGCTTCGCCAATTTCGCGAAGACCTGCAGCGTGAGCGTACCGACGAGGACATTATTCTCGCCCCCGAAACCTACGAGATGGTGCGCACTGAGTACACCCCGCATCGCGGCACCGTGATAGTCGATAAGCGATTTCGGTTTCCTGGCTATACCGAGGTTAAGCGCTATAGTTACCAACTGGAGCGCGACGACGATATCTGGATGATTGTGGACTACAATGTTGAAAACTTGGGAACCGAAGAATGAAGTTGATGCTGGTTGGGTCAAGCCGGGAGCTTGTGAAGCACGTGCACGCGCGTTTCGGCTCGCAGGGCGTCGATGTCATCAGATATAGCCATCCGATCAAGGCTATGGACAACCTCGAAGAGGTGCAGCCAAGCGTCGTGCTGTTCAGCTTCTCCGACTTCCCGCGCCACTGGAAACCGTTCTTGACCTTTCTGCGCGGCGAGCTCTACCGCGACCGCTGCGTGTTCATCCTTTTGATCCCGCCGGAGTTCTCGGAAGACGACGCCTTGAAGGCGCAGCATCTCGGCGCAAACGGCCTGATATCTGAAGCGCTCGCGGACGAGAGTGAGCTTGCTCGGCTCCACGATATGATCGCGCGTTACCAAGACCTTCGCGACACGCGCTCGGCCACGCGCTACCGCCCGGCGCCGCATGATCGCATAGAGTTTCTCGCCACACATCCACGGACGCGTCAGCTGATCTTTGGGACGGTCAGAGATCTCTCGGTCAGCGGGCTCGCGTTCATCCCCGATATACCGGCCGGAACAGCCGGACTAGACCCCGGCAGCACCATCCCGACCGCTGCACTCCGAATCGGCGACGATATTATCCTCACCTCGGTTACGGTCCTTCGTCACGACGACGCGCTCATTCTGTTGTTCGATCATTTGAGTGCGCGCGAATCCGCGCTACTCGAGGAGTACTTCGAGCAGCGCGCCGGCCGCCCTCAGGCCGGAGTATAGCCTACAAACCACCACAACGCCACACGCCCACACCCGGACGCCACACCCCGACCACAGACCACAGACCACACCCACACCCCGACAATCCTTGACATCCGGCGCTACGCGGCGTAGAATTTTCACTATGGCAGTACGTAAATACCTTGAGATGCAACCGGTATACGAACTGGTACGCTACCGCAGCCACGACAACTACGCCGAGAACTCGGTCCCGTTCAGCGGCACACCGAGACGTCACCCCTACGATTCCGATAAACTCGTGCTGGTTCCGCACCCGTTTGAACAAGAGCGGGTTCTTTACGAGTTTCATCTGAAGGACGTACTGCACGTGGATGAACTCAGCAGCATCGTAACCGAACGCGGCGAGAACCTGCCGGTTATGAAACTCTGGGTCCGCCTCGGCAGCCGTGCCGTACAACTTTTCCCGATCATAGTGGGCGCCGAACATGCAACCTCAACGCCGGAGGCCCTGCTCGGCCAAGAGAAGTAAGCCGGTGCCCCAGGCGCGTTATTTTTCCATCGGTAAGGAAGGGCGCCTTGACTGTACCCTGTGCCCGCATCGCTGCCGGCTCGCCGACGGGTCGCACGGGTTGTGCGGCGTGCGTCGTAACGATGGCGGGCGGCTCCAGTTGCCGTACTACGGCGCGGTCTCGGCGCTCGCGACCGATCCGGTCGAGAAGAAGCCGCTCTATCATTTTCACCCCGGAGAGCAAATTCTATCGGTAGGGTTCCTCGGCTGCAGCTTACGCTGCCCGTTCTGTCAGAACTACCGCATCTCGCACAGCACAACGGCGCAAACTCGCTATATCGGCCCAGGTGAGTTGGTCGAAACCGCTCGCAGCTCCGAGTCGTTCGCGATTGCATACACCTACAACGAGCCGACAATTCACTTTGAGTATGTGCTCGAGGCGGCCGAGGCCGCCCACGCAGCCGGGATCAAGAACGTGTTGGTCACGGCCGGCAATCTCAACGAGGGTCCCGCCCGCGAGCTTCTACGCGTGATGGACGGCGTCAACATAGACCTCAAGAGTCTAAACGCCGAGTACTACCGCCGGACACTGCGAGCCGATCTCGATGCGGTGCTGAACTGCATTCATATCGCGGCCGAGGTAACACATATAGAGGTTACCACGTTGCTTGTACCGGACGTTGTCTCACCGGAGGAACAGGTGGACGAGATCGACCGCATGGCTACACTCCTCGCGGCGCTAAACCCGGCTATCCCGTATCACATCTCGGCGTACCACCCCACCCCCTCCTACCGCGCCGCACCTACCTCGGCGGCGCTGGTACATCGCTGCGCCGAGACAGCCCGCACGCAGTTGCACTACGTCTACACCGGCAACCTCGGTGAAGACTCCTGCACCGCTTGCCCCGAGTGCGGCAGCGTTTTGGTGGAGCGTCGAATGCCGAAGGTGAGAATCGGCTCGCTAACACCGGACGGGCG
>Ga0207421_10005695_pt1 | contig 13853 bp, 10 predicted proteins | sample SodLakKL_010_SED_4_FD_187542 | JGI IMG/M metagenome (GOLD analysis project Ga0207421, IMG submission 187542) | Alkaline sediment microbial communities from Lake Tanatar, Kulunda Steppe, Russia - 8KL_010_SED (SPAdes) (version 2) | ecosystem: Environmental > Aquatic > Non-marine Saline and...
AAAATCATGGATCGACATGTCTCGGAAGATGCCACCTGATACCTTCACGTATGAAATCGGCGGTGGTTCGGGATCCCGCGAAGTAATCGTGACCTGTTCCACCTGGCCTAGGGAGCCTGACTGGACAAGCTGGCGTATTTTGGAGAAGTTGTGATCGAAGCGCCGATTGAAACCCAGCTGCAGGCGTACGCCTGACCGCTCCACGGCTTCGAGCGTACCCTTGGTCTCCTCCAAACTCAGCGAAATCGGTTTTTCACAGAAAATGTGTTTGCCGGCCGCCGCGGCCGCCTGCATCAGGGAAGCGTGGGTGTCCGTGGGGGAGCAGATGACCACCGCGTCGACGTCATCTCGCTCCAGGACTTCGCTTGGATTCGTCGTAAAGAATCCAATGTCCAAGGCCCGGCACCATGCCCGCCCGTTTTCTTCGTCCGGCTCCGCCGCCGCGGTGACCACAGCACCGGGTACTGCCCGCATCAGGTTTTCGGAGTGAATCCGTCCTATCCGTCCTAAACCAAGTACTCCAAATCGCAGTGTTGTCAACCGATCCACCTCACAGTCCCGTCCAAAGACGGATATTTTCCCGAGCCATTTTGGCATACTGCAGCGGGGGTGCCTTTCTTGGATCCTGCTCTGCCTCTACGACTATCCAACCCTGGTATTCGATTTCGCCCAATGCCTGTACGATGGGCTCAAAGGCAAGCATGCCGTCGCCCGGAATGGTGAATACACCGGCTTTTACAGCATCCAAAAAGCTCAACCCGTCTGCCTTCACCTGTGCCACAATGGGTTCCCGCAGATCTTTGAAGTGCACATGCTTGATGCGGCTCTTGTACCGCTGGATGAAATCCACAGAATCGCCGCCGGCAAATGCAAGATGGCCCGTATCCAACAGCAGCGACACCCACTGCGGATCTGTCTCCGCCATCAGGCGGTGGATCTCGGGAGGGTTCTGCACCCCGGTTCCCATGTGATGGTGGAAGACGATCTCCATATCCTTCTCGGCCGCAGCCTTTCCCAATTCCTCTAAACCGCCCACAAGGCTGGCCCATTCTTCGGAGCTAAACTGCGGTTCATTGTTCCAAAGGGGCGTGTCTTGGCTGCCCTGGATGGAATGTCCCTGTTCCGAGACGACAATGACTTCGGCACCCATGGCATGCAGAAAATCGCGGTGTTCAACAAAGGCATCCAGCGTCTCCTGCAGCGGTTGTGTCGTCAAAAATGCACTGAACCAAGCACTGGCGATCTGCAATCCCCGAGGCTGCAGGGCCTCCTGCAGCTGCTGGGGATCCCGGGGAAACTTATTGCCGACTTCGCAGCCTTGATATCCGGCCGACTGCATCTCATCAATGCATTGCTCAAAGGGAATGTCGCCCCCAAGTTCCGGCAGATCGTCGTTGGTCCAGCCGATGGGCGCAATGCCGATTTTGACGTGTTCAGGTCGCAGCATATCCTACCTCCTACCACTGATGTTTTTTTAAATACTGCTGTGCTTCTTGGGCAGCCTTTTCCACCGCAGGCTCCTGGGACACCTGCGACACACCAACCCGCCACCAAGAGGCATAACCGCCCGAATGGGTTCCGGGTTTGACCTTGATGTCCAGCAGAACACTCTTGGGGCTTTCCTGTGCCCGGCGCAGGGCATCCCGGAGCTGCACTGCGTTTTCGGCCCGAAAGGCTTCCAAACCCAGACCCTTGGCCATGGCAGCGAAATCGATGGCAAGATAGTCGCCCGACAAGGTGTCACCGCTGCGATAGCGCAGCTCATTGCCGAAGCCTCGGCTGCCGTGGGAGCACTGCAGATCGTGAATACACTGATAACCGCCGTTGTCCATCAGCACCACAACGATTTTCACACCTTCCTGCATGGCTGCGGTTAGTTCCGAATGCATCATCAGATAGGAACCGTCGCTCAGCATCGAATAAACCGGTCGGTCCGGCTCGGCTAGCTTGACGCCGTACGCGCCGGCAATTTCGTAACCCATGCAAGAAAAACCGTACTCCATATGATAGGTGTCTGCCCGTCTGCAGCGCCACAGCCGCTGCATGTCCCCCGGAAGGCTTCCCGATGAGCCAACCATGATCGCGTTGTCTTCAACGCATTCATTGACGATACCCAAGGCTGTCGTCTGGGGCAGCCCTTCATCGTCCGGCATGGCATATAGCCGGTTAACCTCTTCATTCCAGCACTTCTTCAGCTGCTGCAGGTGATCGCTGCGCTGGGCCGGCTGCCACTGCACTGCATCCAACCCCGCATCCAACGCCGACAAACCTTCTTTAGCATCGGCATCCAGCCACATGGCCTCCATTTTGCGGCCATCCATGCGGTTGACGTTGATGGAGACAATGTCAGAGTGCTCGCGGTCGAAGGCAGTCTTGGAAGCCGTTGTGAAATCCTGCAGCCGCGTTCCCACGGCGAAGACCAAATCGGCTTCCCGGGCCAGCACATTGGCTGCCTCGGTTCCCGTGGTCCCAATGCCGCCCATATTGAGCGGATGGTCCCACGGCAGCGCGCCCTTGCCTGCCTGGGTGGTAACCACGGGAATGTGCCGCTTTTCGGCAAACGAACGCACCCATGCTTCGGCTTCGGAATAGCGGACACCGCCCCCGGCAATGAGCAGGGGCCTCTGCTTCTGCGCTATGGCGGACACAAGCCGGTCCACAGCCTCCAGGTTTGGAGGCCTACGGTCGAGGTAGTGAATGCGTTTGGCAAAAAAGTCTTCGGGATAGTCCCAGAATTCCCCCTGCACGTCCTGGGGAAAGGCCAAAGTCACCGCACCGGTATCGGCCGGATCGGTCAATACCCGTACGGCCTCTGAAGCAGCGGCCATGACCTGTTCCGGCCGGTTGATGCGGTCAAAGTACCTGCTCACGGGACGAAAGGCGTCATTCACCGTCAGCGAGTAGTCCTGGGGCTGTTCGAGCTGCTGCAGTACCGGATCGGGCTGCCGGTCAGCGAACGTGTCGCCGGGAATGAGCAGTACCGGCAAGCGATTGACCGTAGCCGTACCGGCCCCCGTCACCATGTTCAAAGCACCCGGACCAATGGAGGACGTGCAGATAAAGGCTCGGCGGCGGCGGTTCTGCTTGGCAAAGGCCGCGGCCGCATGCACCATGCCCTGCTCATTGTGGCCGCGGTAATATTTCAGCTGCAGGGGCCGATGGTATTCTAATGCTTCCCCAATCCCGAGAACGTTGCCGTGCCCAAAAATACCGAAAATACCTTCAAAGAACTTGTACTGTCTGCCCTCATGCTCTAGGTACTGGTTGTCCAAGAACTGCAGCAGCGCCTGCGCCGCCGTCAAACGAACGGTGTTCTTCAATCTTCTCCCTCCTACGATCTGCGATCCGGAAACACGACGGCATCATCTTCCATGACCCATGTGTGTTCAGGCAGGAACGTGGGACCCGTGTAGGGTTCTTCGGGCTGGTGACGGATGGCCCAGATGTAGTACATGGCATACCCCGGCGCCGCCGTCTGCGGGTGAACACGGCCCCCGGGCACCAGCAGCGTATCTCCATGTTCTACCTTATACACGTCGTCGCCGCAGAAACCGGCGCCGAAACCTTGCTCCGGCAGGAAGCGATAGTGATAAATTTCCGGCTGGGCGTGGTGATGGGGAGAATAACTGGACCATTTGCCTGGGTAGTTGATCACTTCGCCCAAGACCAAGTTGGATTCAGGCGTATTGCTGTAGTCAAAGATGGTGCGGACTACCCGGGTGCTGGTTTCCTGCATGGTACCAGCCCCCCGCTTTTCACTGCGCACCTGGTCGGGACGGAACCATTTGCTGCCGAAGTCTGCGTTCGATGTCGTCTGTACCAGTGCCCATTCCGATGCGTCTGCTGCCTCGATTTTGACTGCTCCACCGGGGCTTATCAATACACAGCTTGGATCTTCATGGAAGAACGAGTCGCGCTGCATATCCCGCGTCTCGCTGCCCACCGATACTGCGCCCCGTCCTTGCATGAGCAGAATTGCAGTTTCTTTCTCGCACTCCATTGTGTGTGTCTGGTCAGCGTCCAACACAAGCAGTGCAAAATCCATGCCGGTATCCACCGGCCCTTGTCCTTCGCTAACCAAGAAGGCCGGCTTTCCCGCCTGCCGCTTGTCTGTATCCGCCTTCAGAATCGCCACGCTGCATCACCCCTCTAAAGATTTTCGTACAGTGTTTGCGCTGCGGCAGCCACATCGGCCGCCGTCATGCCAAAGGTCTTCTGCAGATATTCCACGGATCCTACTTCGCCAAAACGGTCCTGCACACCTATCCGGTGCAGAGGAACGGGACATTCTTCGCCTAAGACTTCAGCCACGGCGGACCCGAGTCCGTTGTTGATATTGTGGTTTTCTGCCGTTACCACTGCTCCCGTCGTCCTGGCACAGTCTGCCAGCAGTTCGCGATCCAGGGGCTTGACCGTGTGGAAGTGGACGACCCGAGCAGAAATGCCCCGGCCGGCAAGAATGTCCGCTGCCCGCAGGGATTCGGCTGTCATCAGCCCTGCCGCCGCAATGGTCACGTCGCTGCCCGGGCGCAGCACAACGCCTTTTCCTAAGTTCAAGTCCTGTCCGCGTTCGTAGACGGTCTCGGTCTCTTTGCGGCTGATGCGAAGATAGGCGGGTTGGGGAGACCGCACCACCTGTGGCAGCAGCGACTGCATGGAAACTGTGTCCACCACCTCCACAACCAGCATGTCCGGAATGCCCCGGAACACGCCCACATCTTCCAGCGGCATGTGGGTGCCGCCGTTGTAGGCCGCTGTTATTCCCGGATCGGTTCCTACCAGTTTAATGGGCAGGCCGGCGTAGGCACCGGACATATAGGCCTGGTCCAAAGCCCTGCGGGCGTGAAAACACGCAAACGTATGGGCCAGGGGAATTTTGCCGACAGCAGCCAGCCCGGCTGCCATGCCAACCATGTTCGCCTCCTGGACGCCCACATTCACGGCCCGATGGGGGAAGGCTTCGGCAAACTTCACTGTGCCGTCGGAGTTCATCAAGTCCGCATTGAGCACCACAATCCGGGAATCTTCCTCGGCCAACGCCAGCAGCGCTTCGATATAGACATCTTTCATGACCTTTTCATCCCAGCGCACCGCGGTCATGGGGCCACCTCCCCGCAGCGGATTTTCCAATCATGAATGGCCTGATCCATCTCTTCTTTGCTGAAGCGCATATGGTGATTCATTGTCTTGCCTTCGGCCAAGCTGCACCCATAACCCTTTTTGGTATCCAAGAGAATGACAGAGCTGCGTCCTGACGCATCGAGCGCCTCTTCTATGGCTCGATCCACGGCGATGACATCATGGCCGTCCACCTGCTGCACGTGCCAGCCAAAACTTTCCCATTTCCGGGCAAAGGGTTCCATGGGACTGATGTCCATTACATAGCCGTCCAGCTGCTGGCGGTTATAATCCACGAACACAACCAGATTGTCCAGTGCAGCATTGCCTCCCCAGAGAGCTCCTTCCCAGATCTGGCCTTCCTGGCATTCGCCGTCGCCGAGAATGATAAACACTCGATTGCTGCGGCCATCAATTCTGTGCCCCAAGGCCGCACCCAGGCCCGAGGAAAACCCTTGTCCCAGAGAACCGGTGCTGATATCGACACCGGGCGTCCTTTGGCGGTCGGCATGGGAGGGCAGCCGGGTACCGCCCTGGTTGATGGTCTTTAGTTCTTCCAACGGAAAGAACCCTTTGACGGCCAAGGCAGCATACAGGGCCGGCCCTGCATGGCCCTTGGAGAGTACCAGCCAGTCGCGGTCCGGCCAGCCAGGATCCTCCGGCCGGTAACGCATGACCCCGCCGTACAGTACTGCCAGCAATTCTACGATCGACATACAGCCGCCGATATGGCCAAATCCCAGCTGCCCCAAGGCGGCCATGGTTTCTATGCGGATAGCGGACGCGAACCGCTCTAGCTGTTCCCGTTTGTCTGTTGCTTGCATGTTACTCCCTCCTCGCTGCACAGAGCATTGACGCCCCGCGGTGAAAGATGCCCACTGAAGCCCCAGGTCCGTGCCGCTCCAGGGCAGAGTCCAGGGCGTGCTGTAGATCTTGGTAGCAGTCCATGCCCGTGAAAGGCCTTCCGATGCCATCGGATACAAGGATAAGCCGCAGTCGTCTGGCAATCTTGGCCACAGCCGCTGCCTTATGGCCGCCCAATACAAAGCGCTCTTCAATCCATTGCAGCACCTGATCCGGTGAATGGCTTCCTTTGAGCCACTGTTCAAAGGTTTCCTCTCCGAAACCTTCCGGACAGGCGGCTGCCAATATCAGTGTCCCGCCGTCACGTACCGCGTCAGCACAGTTGTCCAGGGCTTTTTGAGCCTGGTACAGATTGATGTCTTTGGGGTGGCCGCCGGGGCTCACCACGGCGATATCCACAGGCTGCTCCAAGGTAACCAAACCTTGGCCGGCCAAAATCGCCGCCAGGCTGCGATGCGCTTCTTGAACATCGCCAGCGGCCGCGGCGACGATGGACTTGTCTTCATCCAACAGAACGTTAAATGTGAAATCGACGCCCACAAAGGCAGCGGCTTCTTCCAGATCCAGCCGCACGGGATTGTCTTCCAGGGCGGCCGCTCGGGCTTCAAAACACAGCATATGCCGGTGGTTCTGTTCAATCGTGCGTTTGGATGCAGTACCGGGCACCAAGGCCTTTGCTCCGCCGGAAAACCCCGCAAAGTAATGAAACTCCACGTGTCCGAGGGCAATGCGGAAATCGGATTCCACCACAGGGCGAAAAACATCGACCGCCGTACCGCGGCTGGTGGTCCCCATGTAGACCACATCGTCTATGTCATGATTTATGACCGGATAGCGGGCAAAGACATCACTCCCCACGGCCTGCTCCATTTCTTCCCAGGACATCCTGCGGTGCAGTCCCAGTGCCGTTACAATCGTGACATTATCCGGGCCTGCTCCGGCTACCTCCAAACGTTCTAGAAGCGGCGGAAGCATCTTGTAAGAGGGACAGGCCCGTGTCAGATCGCTGATCAGAATTACGATCTTGTCTTTGTCCCGGGCTGCGATTGTCAAATCCTTGGTACCGAGCGGTTGTTGGAGGGCCTCGTTCATTACAGTCTCTTCATCGCCCCCGTCGAATTCCACCGTCGGCGGGTCATAGATGCCGGACAAATTCCTTTCCGGCACGTCCGCTGTGATGGTACCGCGGCCGTAGGCTGTCTCGATTCGTCTCAGATGATCATCTCCCCAGGACTTTCTTGTCTAGTAGGTACAACGGCGCACTTCATCGGCAAAGGCTTCCAAGAGCGGTATTTCTGCTTCAAAAAAGTGGTCCGATGCCGCTGCGATGTAGCCGCCCCCTTCACCGGCAGCTTCAAAACAGCGCCGTACGGCTTCTCGGGTCTCCTCCGGCGTACACCCGCTGAAGTGGTGATATTGGTCAAAGCCTCCGATCATGCAGACTTGATGGCCAATGCGGGCCTTGGCCTCGGCTAAACGGACATCCCCGCCCATACCTTCCGGCGTGAACGTTTCCATGGCGTCGGGGCCCATGGCAGCAATGTCCTCCAAAATGGGCATCATACCTCCGCATGTGTGATAGACAATGCGCTGGCCGGCGCTGTGGGCCGCCTTTATAAGTTCGCCGTCATAGGGAGCCGTGAATGTCTGGAATATTTGCGGCGAAATAACCGTGGAAGACGCATCGCCGCCCCCGAGTTCGATCAGATCATAGGCGGCGCCCCGACAGGACTCCAGGAAGCGCTTCTTCTGCTCTTTGAGGATATCCAGCAGTTGATGCACCCAAGCAGGATCGTCGAAGGTTTCCAGGATCAAATTCTCGATTCCGTAGAGACAAGACGCATCCTGCCAGCAGCCAGGTTGGCCCAAGGGGGCGAAGGCGTTGACGTTGGTACGCACAATTCCCCGGTCTCCGAACTGCTCTGCGGCCCGGTTGACGGCTTCCACGTCGCAAAGCGGCTGCGGCAGATATTGGGCCAGCACATCGATGTCACTCTTTTCCTTCAGCAGATGCTCTTTGATCCACATGGTATGGTTATTGGACTGCGTTACCATAGTCAAGCGCCCCTTAGGCGTATGAATGGTCCATCGCTCCGTACAATAGGGAGTGCTCTCCAGGACCTTCCTTTCCATACGCCAGCGGTCGCTTATGATCCGGCGGCTGCTGTCCGCTGGGGCATCGTCTTCGGGATCAAAGTATTCTCCTCGGCTTCTATCGGGTCTATGCGGGCTGGTCCAGAGGATCGGGTCTAAACCAAAACGGTCAAAAAACTGCTGTTCGTCCATACCTCCCATGGTGTTCTCCAAAAACACGGGCATCAGGTGGTGGGTTGTGGCCGGCAGACGATCCGGTTGTTTTCGTTCGAGGGCTGCCAGCAGACGTTCTCTGGAGTTCAAGGCGGATACCTCCCTGGAATGGGCCGCCATCAGATGCTCCCCGTCAGTTCGGGAGGCAGGTACGATTGATGAGCGGCTAAAATGTCCTGCAGAAGCACCTGGGCTGTGGTACCATCGGGAACCAGCGGATGCACCGTCAGGGCCTGCAGCGCTCGGGCCGGGCTTTTTTCTCGTATGGCCTCCACCGTGAGCCTTTCATAGCACTTCACTGCCTGCAGAAGGCCGCGGCAGTGCTCGGGTATGGGGCTGGGGACCTGAAACGGATGCACTCCGCTGGCATCAATGCGAGTTTGGATCTCCACGACATCATGGGCATCAAGACAGGGAAGCACGCCGTGATTTCTTACATTCAACGTGGTCGTTACCGGCTGGTTTCCATGCAGGCCCCGGATCACCGCCAGAGCAATGGCAGAGTAACCTTCCGGTTCGCTCTTTTCCTGGTATTCGTCAGTGAAAGCCCTTTCCCAAAGGCTTTCCACTGCCTCTCCGCCTTCGTCCAAACCTCCCGTTTCCAACTGCATATAGCTCATGCTGCGGGCTCGGGAATACTGGTAGAAAAGCCGCAGTGCCTTTTCTTCGCCTTCCCGGTCCGCTGGCTGCCTGTCAAGCTGTTCAAACAGTTTTTTGTTGAGAGCGTCAATGACAACACCCCGGGTGACGCCGCTCTGCAGCGTTTTTCCCACGATGTCGCGGGTGTTGTAGTAGAACATGAGATATTCATTGGGAATGACGCCCAAGGAACGGATGAAGTCAGGGGATATCATGGCTGTGCCATGGCGCAGCAGCGCTTCGTCATTGGCAAGGAGCTGCGGCAGGATATCTTCCCCCCGGTCAAGAATCCGCTGAATCCAGCCTAGGTGGTTGATGCCGAAATAATCGAACCATAGAGTGTCCGGATCTTTCTGAGCCGCGGCAGCGATGTCTGCAAACAGCTCACTGGGGGAGTCGCAGATGCCGACAAAACGATCATGGCCATGATCCAACACTGCCTGGGTTATGATCCCGGCCGGGTTCGTCAGGTTCAGGGCCCAAGCCTTGGGTGATTGACGTCTGAGAACATCCATGTAGTCCAGTATGACCGGAATGGTCCGAAGGGCCATGGAAAAACCGCCTGGCCCCGTGGTTTCCTGTCCGAGCACACCATGTTTGAGAGGAACTTCTTCATCAAGAATGCGGCTTTCCATGCCGCCGACGCGAATGGTGAAGAAGACATAGTCCATATCGCTCAGCGCTTCCACAGGGTCCTCGGTCAAGGTCAATGGAACCGGGTTCTGGGCCGAGCGGTTGATGGCTCGCAGAACTTTTCCCATTCCCCGCAGGCGCTGTGAATCCACATCCATGATGTGCACAGCTTCCAGGCCCAAGGCACTGCCGTGGTAGAGCAGTGCTTTCAACAGCTGCGGCGTCCTGACGCCGCCTCCGCCCACAATGGCCGCTTTCATGTGGCTGATGCCTCCTCCAAGAATTCGATTTGATCCCGATATGAATCGATTTCGCCCATACTGCGGGGAAATCCTGCCGTGCCCCCAACGGCTGTCGTCGACAGAGAACCGCATACGGAGGCAGCGGCGGCGCATTCCGCCAGCGTGCGCCCCTGGGCCCAAGCTCCTAGAAATCCTGCCGCAAAGGAGTCTCCCGCACCGGTGGTATCAATGGCGGCAATGCCATCCAAGGCTGTGACGCGTATCGGCGTGCCGATGTCGGTCAGAAAAAGAGCTCCGCGCTGTCCGCAGGTTATCACCGATACAGCCCGCCGTTCATTGAGAATGGCGAGGGCTTGCGCAGCAGCCATTCCCGTGGCAGCCTCTGCTTCGGCCTCGTTGCAGAGGACGAAATCAACCGTATCCAGCAGTTCCATCAGCGGCACCTCACCCGTTCGCAGTGGCTCGAGGCTTTGATGACTCAAGCTGACACTGGTGCTGCTGCCTTGGCTGGCTGCCTCTTGGATCAGCTGCCACGACGTGGAATCTGCGATTCCGATGTGCAGGTGGTGACCGTTGTCCAGAAAGAACTGGCGATCCCTCTGCAGACTACGTACCAGGTCGCGAGTGGAATACTCACCGCCGAGAATGGTAAGAAACGCCCGATCTCCTCCATACACCGCGGCCACTGTCTGGCTGGTCTTGTGATTGGTGGTATCCAAAGCATAGAGATCGACGCCGCCCTGCTTCAATTGGTCGGCGGCTATGGTCCCAAAGACATCCCGGCCAAGACTGGTGCAGTAAGTGACCCGGGACACCAAAGCCTGCAGTCCCAGTGCCGTAATGGCCATGCCGCCTACAGTGCTGTCGTGGTCGGCAGCAAACACCTCGGTTCCTAACTCCGGAAAACCGTCCAAACCGTAGAAGATGCTGTCATAGAACGTCGAACCGGCTACGATAAAATGCTTCCCATCCACTTTCATTCCCTCCCTGTGTGCAGTATCCCATGGCCATTTGCCGAGCGGCGTACACATCCTCCCCTACAATATTTGACGTCCCAGGGCAAAAGTCTTGCCTCAGATATGAAGTCGTCTGAAACAGGTTGGGTTTCCCCACTCTAAGCAGGCACGCAGTGAGCGGAAGTCTTTACCTTGTCACTGTGGCAGTGCCCCAATCATCCAAGTTGCCAAACACATATCCTGCAAGACGCACCCGATATTTTGTTAAAGGGTTAAAATATTTAATGAAACAAGAAGGAAGTCTTTAACGAAAGAAGAAAATGTAATTGTGATATTAAGGAACAGGTCGTCTAGCCGGTGTGGGAGGTGATTGTTGTTTCCCGGCGTGCATTGGGATTCATGAAGAAACATTCACAAGGAGTGATTCCGTGAAAAGACTGTTTTGGATCGCCATGTTTTTGGTTTTGGTGTCGGCGGCCTTGGGGGGCCATGGAATGGCGGCTTACCAAGAAGCACCCATGCTGCAGGAACGGGTGGAAGCCGGTGAGCTTCCCGCGGTGGAAGAACGTCTCCCCGAACAGCCCTACGTTGTGATTCCTTCTGAAGAAATTGGTCAGTATGGCGGTACAATCAATGTTGCATCCACCCAGCCGGAAGGTTACGGCGACGATACACTCTTGATGGCCAATCCCCATCTATTTATGAAACCCGATCCCGACACCTTTGAATTTGTTCCCGACTTCCCCGTGGAGGTCGATGTATCGGAGGACATGACTACCTACACCCTTCGTTTCAGCCCAGGGTTGAAATGGTCTGACGGCCATCCCTACACCGCCGATGACATCATGTTCTGGTACGAACAAGTCCTGCTGAACGAAGATCTAACTCCGGTTGTGGGTGTGCAATGGCGCGCCGCAGGAGAGGTTGTCGAGGTCAGCAAGGTCGATGAATACACGGTAGAGTTCGCTTTTGCGGGTCCCAAGCCGTACTTCATCCCAGACTTAGTCCACATTTCGTTCCACTATTACCCCAAGCATTTTCTGAAAGATTTCCACCCTGACTTCCGGGACTTTGACGAACTTACAGAGGAAGCCAGGGACGCAGGTTATGACCACTGGTACCAGTATTTCTCAGCCCGCCATGAGAACACCTGGGGCACGCCATTGATGGAAGACCTGCCCACCATGGCTCCGTACGTTTTGGCGTCAAAGACCAGCGACCGCCGGGTCTACGAACGCAATCCCTACTACTGGAAAGTGGACACAGAGGGGAACCAGCTTCCCTACGTGGACCGCATCATCGTGGAAATTACCAGTGATCTAGAAGTGGTTCAGGGCATGATCATGTCCGGCGCCATTGACTTTGCAGGCGTGGGAACCGATATCCGCAACTATCCCCTCTACCGCGGTGCCGAAGAAGAGGCTGATTTTAGCACCATACTGTGGCAGAGTGGCCAGGCCAGCGAAGTCATCTACATGTTCAACCAGACCCACGAAGATGAACAGCTGCGCGAAATTTTTCAAGACGTCCGCTTCCGCCGGGCCATGTCGTTGGGAATTGATCGGCAAGAGATCAACGACGCCATCTATTTTGGCCGGGCTGAACCAGTGCAATACACGGTGCTGCCGGTCAGCAAGCACTATAACCCGGAATTTGCCAAGGCATATACGGATTACGATCCCGATCAGGCCAACGAACTTTTGGACGAAATGGGATTGGATCAAAGGGACGGCGAAGGGTTCCGGCTCATGCCCGATGGGCGCCGGTTGACCTTCACCGTCGAATATGTCGACATTGAAACGGCAAAGCAGCCCAATATTGAGCTGGTCAGTGCCCATTGGAACGAACTGGGAATCGATGTCCGCAGTCGTGTCATTTCCGGTGATTTGTCCGGAGAAAGGGCACCGGCGAACCTCATGGACGCTACGCTCTGGCACGGTGACAAGGCGACCGACGTGCTCTTCCCGCTCCAGTCGCAGTTCTTCGTGCCCCACAACCCCGGCTGGGAACGCACAAAGTGGCCTCTCTGGGGACGGTATATGCACACCGAAGGCCAAGAAGGCGAAGAGCCTCCCCAGTTCGTCAAAGATATCCGCTACTGGTGGGAAGATATGATGGTAGAACCTGAATTGGAGCGCCGGTTGGAGCTCGGTGCCAAGATCCTAGAGGCACAGGCAGAAAACCTTTGGGTTATCGGAACTGTCGGCCGGGCACCCCATCCCTTGGTTGTCAGCAACAAGCTGGGCAACTTCCCGGAAGACGGACTCTGGGTATGGGACACCAACTGGTTGGCGAGCCACAACCCGGAACAGATCTTTATTCGCCAATAGCACCTGAATACAGCCGCACATTTATCTGCGAAAAAGGCCATCTCCTGTTGTCCATGGACAGCGGGAGATGGTCTTTCTTTGTCATGCCATGGGGAGCTCGGCATCGGTGCCGCCATCGGGGAAGAAGCGTCTACAATGTATACACGCCCCCGGCTACCACGAGAAGATGGGATTGGAGAACATCAACGGCTGGCGCAGTTCAGTGTCTTCGACGACCTGCACCCGACAGAAGTGCTCCGGTTCGGCCAGAGAAAACTCCCGCTGCACGTCGCCGGCGTCCACGGTCTCGCTGTGTATAATCTCTTTATCCGCAACCACCTCCAAAAGTCCGCCGCGGGGCAGCCCCTCAATGGCCACCGACAGAGTTCCAACCTCATCCGCCGACCCTGCGCCGTCAGCCGGTGGCAGCACGCCGCCCATTTCCGCATGCCGCTGGCCAATCTGCATTCGCATATCCACCGTACCCGCCTGCGTCACACAGCAGGCGCCGCGGCGAATTGCGTCTAAAACTTGTTCGCGGTTGTTGTCCCAGGCCTTTACCACCGTGTTTGCCGTGTCGGCACCGTTGAGCTGGGCGGCCTGGTGAATGTCCCTGGCTGCCACGCCTGTCAGGCGGTATCCCTGTTCTAACAGGTCTTCCCACCACTGCAGGGCCATCCAGTTGAAAAGGGAATTCCTGCGCCAAGACCCCGACCAAATTTCCACGGCATGGACATTGGATAGATCCATCGTATCGTATTCCCAGCGGCAGCCGCAGCACAGCG
>Ga0207421_10005696_pt1 | contig 13851 bp, 11 predicted proteins | sample SodLakKL_010_SED_4_FD_187542 | JGI IMG/M metagenome (GOLD analysis project Ga0207421, IMG submission 187542) | Alkaline sediment microbial communities from Lake Tanatar, Kulunda Steppe, Russia - 8KL_010_SED (SPAdes) (version 2) | ecosystem: Environmental > Aquatic > Non-marine Saline and...
GCTACTAATGCTAATGGAATAAAACAAATTAATACTTTTATGGATTTTAATCCTGATCAGTTCTACATGATAGGTCTAAATATTATTATACGAGGGGGGCTTAAAATGGAAGGCACAATGAGCATCCGAGGTATGGCATCTGGTATGGATATTGACAATATTGTGGAGCAGTTAATTCAACTGGAGCGCCGGCCAATCCGTCAGCAGGAAGCCCGCATAAGCGGATATCAAAAAAGCCAGAAAGCATGGCAGGAAATAAACAGCCAGCTTTATAATCTCCGCCAGGCCAACCAGGGTTTGCTCGACCTGCGTGATTCCAGGGTGGCAATTTCCAGCCAGGAAGAAATTTTAACAGCAGACGCCACCCCCCAAGCCCAGGAAGGTAATTACAATATCAATGTGCTGGCTCTGGCCCAGAACCTGATTATTTCCTCCGAAAATGCCCTTGATTCAGAACCTGGAGTTAGTGGAAGTTTCACTATAAACGGGGCTGAGGTTTCAATTGAAGAGGGCGACACCCTTTATCAGTTCCGGGATGCCATTAATCAGGCCCAGGAAGGGGTCAGGGCCAGCATTGTAAGTAACCACCTGGTTTTGGAAGACCAGGCCGGGGAAGGAATTGAATTCGGGGGAGATACTGGAATTCTCCAGGAACTGGAACTGATTTCTGGGGAGGGAGATTTCTCCCGGGTTTTGCAGGAACAGCAGGATGCCCAGGTTGAGATCAATGGACTGCTTGTAGAATCAAGTTCTAATGTCCTTGAAGAAGCCATTGAAGGAGTTACAATTAACCTCCATGATCTTGGGCAGAGCGAACTTCAAGTTGGTGAGGATCTTGATAAACAGGTTAAAGAAATTCAAAAATTTGTCGATGCATATAACAAGGCTGCTTCTCAAATGGCTCAGATGTCTGATAGAGGTGGTCAACTGCAGGGAGATACTCTCCTGACCCGTTTGCGCAGCAATATCAGGACCCAAATAATGAACCAGGTTGGGGATGGAGAAACCAATGATGGAATCAACCACCTGGGGAGTCTGGGGATCAGTATCGACTGGCAGACCGGGCAGATGTCCCTGGATGAATCTGAATTGAGGACTGCCCTGGAGGAAAACTCTGGAGCTGTAAGAAACCTGTTCCAGGCCAGGGAAGAACATAATGGCTTCCAGGGAGTAGGGCAGCGCCTGGAGGGGCTTCTGCATAGAACCCTTCGCAGCGGGGACGGATCTATAACCATGCGCGAGAGGTATTATGACCAGAGCATAGAACGAGCCCAGGACAGGATTGCAACGCTTGAGCGAAGAGTCGAACAGACAAGAGCCAGGTTGATCAGACAGTTCGGGGCGATGGAAAATGCAATTGGAACCATGAACAGCCAGAGTATGTGGCTATCCCAGCAAATAGACCAGATGGGGCTCTAAACGGATAATAGTAGTATTTACAGGGGGAATGGACATGTACGCCAATCCTTATCAAAAATATAAAAAGAACCAGTTGGAAATGGCTTCACCTGCTGAACTAACCTTACTTTGCTTCAAGGGTTCAATAAAAAATCTAAAACAGCTCGTTGATAACTGGGAAGAGAAAAAACCTGATGAAGTCCACGAAAAACTTTTAAAGGTTCAGGCCATCCTGGAAGAATTGAGTTTTGGACTCAACGAACAGGCCGGTGAGGTGGTGAATAACCTGGCCAATCTTTATAATTATATGCAGAGGAGATTGGTTGAAGCTAATGTAAAAAAAGACCCTGAAATAATAAAGGAAGTTCTGGATATGTTCGGGGAGCTCAAAGATACCTGGGAAGAAGCCATGGCCCATCAGGTTCCCGCTGCGGCCTCTTCAGCAAGGGAAGGGTGATATAAAAATTGGCTGAGTTGGTAAAACTTTATCAAAAACTTTTTGAATTAACCCGCCAGGAACAGGAAGTAATCCAGGAAAACAGATTTGAAAAACTCGGGGAAATTTTGCAGGATAAACAGGAAACCATCTATTTAATAAATTGCCAGCCAGAACCTAAAAGTGGTTCGGAAAAAGAGAAAATTTTGGAAATAATGACCGAAATTAAAAAGCTTGGAGATAACAACCTTGAAGTTTTGCAGAAAGAAATAAAGGTTACGGGGGAAAAGCTTGAAAAATTAAATTTAGGCTGGCAGACGTTGCAGAATTACAGCAATACTTCCCAAAAGCAGCCTTCGATAATAGACCGCAGAGGATAAATTGAAAGGCGGAGAATCTTATGAAGGAAATAACTTTAATCCAGAAAGAAATAATCCGGTTGCTACAGAAAAAGGGAGCTACCTATGCCCACCCCCTAAAATCGAAGGATCTGGGGGCGAAGTTAAATGTAACCCCCTCCTATATAAGAGAGCAGGCCAAGGTTCTAGAAAAAAAGGGGGTAATTGCCGTCCGGAGGGGCCCCGGAGGCGGGTATTTTTTTCTGTCCGAGGATTATAAAGACCTCAGCCTTTAAAAAAGGATCGGCTAATCAATAGTCGATCCTTTTTAAAGTAGGGTTTGTGGGAGGGAGCAAGGTGGATAAAAAACAATTAAAAGCCAAAACACCTGGAATTAAAAAAGAATTGAAGAAATTAATTCAACAGGGAAAAAACACAGAAGCCCTGCAGGTATTTAACAGAAATCTTGATCTGCTGCAGGTAGATATTGAAATGTATTCGATTGCTGCTGTAATCTTCATTTCCCAGATGAAGCTCCAGGAAGCGACCGAAGTAATTTTAAGTGGTCTTAAACTTGATCCCAAAAATTTTGATCTCTTGTTTAACCTGGGGCATGTTCATGAGATGAAAGGAGAGCTCTTCCACGCCTGGAACCTATTCCGCCAGGCCGAATACTCAGCAGAAACAGCCAGCCAGAAAAAAGACCTGGAAATGGTAATTAGAGAACTCAATCAGAAACTTAATTACGGGACTTCTTTTGCAGACGATAAATATATGATTGAAATTATTGGTGGGAAACAGCGTTTTCCCCTTATCTATCAACTTAAACATCTCCGGGAACGGAAAAAAATCCTGGATATAATAATGGATAATATCCTGGAAAGTGTTAATTCAGTAGTAGAAATTGAATACGGCCCCGGGATTATTTCCAGGACCCTGGCCAGGTGTGGGCTGGATGTGAAAAGCTTTGACTCCCAAACCCTGAATTTCCTGGGAGCTTTGGGACTGGAAATGGGGGAAAAACTCCGCCAGAGGGATAGGCTCGATCTTCATCCGTTTACTAAATTTGAAATTAACGTAGAAAGTGCAGACAACTTGAATCCAAAAGATATGGTTTTGCTGCTCCCGGAAACCCTTGACTGGTATAAAAAAAAAGGCTTAGAGAATTCCCTAAAAATCATAAAAATACTGGCCAATAAAGCGAAAAAGCAAATTTTTATCAACCTGCCAAAACCCTCCCAGGATGATAAAGAATTATTCAATAAGCTAAAAAAGGAGATTAAAAATCTTCTCCAGGAAACTGGCTGGAAGGATAAGGGTGTGGAAAGGGGTTTAGAAACAGGCCAAATATTAAACTTTGGTAAGGCTCCTTTAAACCTGGTCAAATCAGAATCTCTTATCCCCAGGGGACTCGAGGTTATTGATGCTAAATCAGAGCTCTTTCAGATCCCCCTGAACAAATGCGTTGATATTAATGGGTTTACTTTTACACCCGGTGACTGGCAACCCTTTGCTGCTGCAATTCGTGAATACCTGGAGAACCCTGAATTAGAATATCGGGGTTCTATCCTGGAAAAATTTTTTCAAAAATTCACACCAAAAAACAGGCAGGAGCAGTGGGCTCCACATCTCGAGCAGGGTATTTATCCTGCCAATAAGGGCTGGATTGGTCTTCCCTGGATCAGAGTTCCCGGGAAAACAACTTCAGTAGCCAAGAAATTTGAAACTGAATTGACCCGAAACCGGGGTGGGAATCAACATTTCGGGCCCAACAGCCAGAAATTCGGGCAGGAAGAGCTTGGACGGATAATCAAGGCCTATCAACACATGGAAAAAGGTTACCAGCCCGAATTATTTCCAGATGGATATATTAACGGGTACCTCCTGAAAAAAGATGATGACTATCGCTTGATTGTTACCGAAGGTCAACACCGCGCTGCAGCTTTAAGTGTTTTAGGGTATAGCGAGATTACCGCTAAAGTAAGCTCTGACAGTAATCACATGAAATTGGTAGACTACAATAATGCTGAGTACTGGCCTGGGGTTAAAAACGGATTATTTTCTCGGGAAGACGCAAAAATTTTGTTTGATGTTTTCTTTAATGCTGATGGAGCCTGGAAGGCAAAGTATCTTGGTGTCATATAAATCTTTTTCTAATTTATTTTTTTGATTTTTTTCTTGGTAGAGGCCAATTTTCAGGTGCTTTTTTCAAGGCCATTCTGGGATTTATATTAAGGGTAAAAAATTTTTGCCTCCGAAAAGAACTTTCTCAGGGGGAATTATGATGGAAAGAAGAGAACAGGTTATAAACGAAAAAACCAGGGAAATTAAAAGAATATTAAAGGGTTTAATCAGGGAGGGAAAAACGAGGCAGGCTTTAATTTTGCTTGAAGATAACTGGGATTTACTCTCCTTTGATATAGAATTATATTCGATTGCTGGGGTCATTTATTCTTACCAGATGCGAATCAGGGAAGCCAGGGATATAATATTAAAAGGCTTGAAAAAGGATCCCGGGAACTTTGATCTTTTGTTCAACATTGGGTATATATGTGAACTCCAGGAAAATTATTTTAACGCCTGGAATTATTACCAAAAAGCTAAAAGGAATATCGAAACTGAGGAACAAGGAAAAGATCTTGAATTGGTAATAGAGTCTTTAGTTAATAAAATTAGAGAAAGAAGTTAGTACTTCAATAGCTATGTGGGTATACATTTAAACTTTGTTTTCCGAAATGAAAGGTTTGAATACTAAAGTTTTAATCTCTCCGAACAGGAGGGCTTTTTATTTCCCAGTTATTTACAGGATCATATATGGAAAAGCCTGGAAAGAAGTTGCAAAAGGGTTAAATTGTTTACTAATGGTTTTTATTACCTTTATATAGTAATAAATCCCAGAAAGTACCTATATTTGGAATTTATAGTTAATTACATTTGGTCCGAAAAAAGGGATAAGAGTTTAAAGGTAAAATATGGAAAAGGAAGCCTTCCGGCCGGGGCTTTCTTGAGTAGCAAGCATGGAAGCAAAAAAAGTTCATGGAGGAGATTTTTTTATGAGAATCAACAACAATATCACTGCTTTGAATGCCTGGAGGAATTTGAATAATACCGAAAGAAGAATGGGAAAGACCATGGAAAAATTGTCCTCAGGTTTAAGGATTAATCGAGCGGCTGATGATGCTGCTGGTTTGGCAATAAGTGAACGGATGAGAGGGCAGGTTTCAGGACTTGATCAGGCTGTCGCCAATGCTCAGGATGGTATTTCCCTAATTCAAACAGGAGAAGGCGCACTTGATGAAACGCATTCAATCCTGAATAGGGTTCGAGAATTAACCATTCAGGCTGCAAACCAGGTAAATGAAATTGGAGATGTTGAAAAACTCCAGGGAGAAGTAGATGAATTAATTAATGATATTGAAAGAATTGCCCAAACAACTGAATTCAATAAAAAAAGCCTTTTGGATGGAAATCTAGACGGTATTGAACTCCAGTTAGGAGCTAATGCAGGACAAAGTATACAGATAGACTTAATTAATATGGATACTTTAGCCCTTGGATTGGCGGAGGAAAGAGAAGTCGAAGGGGAAGAGATTAGAGAAAACTTAATTTCTTTTATTAAAGAAAATGGAGAGTTAAACTTCTCGGGGGTTGCATATGAAGGGATTTCTGGAGATTTCTATACATCGGGGCACGTGGTAGGGTTTTCTTCAGATTACTATTATGTGGCTGAAACTTTTAGAACTGCTGATGGAACTATATATCAAACAGCTGACGCCATATCTGCTGGGAATTTCATAACTGTTGATACAGTTTTGGGAAGCATTGATCAAGAGGTTGCGGAAGGACGTTATTCAACTGGGGATTCTACCCAAACCTCTTACTTTACAGATGGAGGGTCAATGTTGTTTGAGGCTGGACATACTTTTTCCAAAGAAGCAGTAATAACTAACACGGAATTTGGCTCCTTAATACAAATAATAGACGGTGCATTTGATGAGGTTTCGGCCTTTCGTTCTAAACTTGGGGCCGTTCAGAACAGGCTTGAACATACAATCAATAACCTTGAAGTAGCAAAAGAAAATTTGTCGGCAGCAGAATCAAGGATAAGAGATGCGGATATGGCATCAGAAATGATGAAACTTACTCGACACCAGATAATGCAACAGGCAGGAACCGCCATGCTGGTACAGGCCAATATGAGGCCCCAGGGAATACTCCAGCTTTTAGGATAAACTTAGTGGACCTAAAACCGGTCGAGGTTACTCGGCCGGTTTAATTTTCGCAAAGAACCTATTTTGCTATAGGTTAGTAGGAGGTTGCCAGTTTAATTAAAGCAAAATAATGATTTGAATAAAAAAAGGAGATATTTTCAAAATGTCGAAAAAAGACATAACAAACGCGAACAATACTTAAATAAGGCTTAATTAAGAAAAAAATTTTTTGCACTAATCCATTTTCCCTTTCAGCCAATTTTCGGTTTTTTTGGGGAGGAATTAATAATGAGCGAGGATTTTTTGGAAATATTACAAAGTTCCCCCGAAGGTTATTTACAAATAAAAATAATATTTGGAGAGCAAGGGGAACCTAAAGACTTTGTTTTCCTGGAAAATAACCCTGCTCTTTTTAAATCCCTGGGATTAAAAAGAAAACCAATCAAGGGAAAAAAAGCATCGGAAATTCTATCACCGGAACAAAAAGAACTTTGGCTGAAAAATATTGATAAAATTTCCCGTGAAGACGGAATAGCGAAGTTTGAGGTCCCGGTTGATTCAGACGAGAGAGTTTCCGAGGTTATTTCCTGGAGCAAAGAACCAGGGATTATTGATTCCCTGATCAGGGATATAACTCAGCATTCTATCGAAAGAACGACAGTGGATGATTTTTTGCAAATAAACGGAAAAGAAAAACCTCTAGCCATTGAAACTTTTGATTATAGTTTACTTGCTGATAGGCTCAGGAAATTTACTGGAGCAAGCCTGGTTCTTTTCTCCCTTTTTGATCATGAGCGGGAAAAGTTATCAATTGGAGAGGTTTCAGGGTCAGAAAGAGAACTTGAACAAATAGGAGAAAACCTCCTGGAAAAAATAAAGGGAAAAGAATGGGATTGCCCTGGCAAAAAAAGTTGGGCGGATCAGAAGAAAAAACTAATTTTCTGGGACAACCTGGAGGAAATGTTCGAGGAAATTCCAGTAGAAGAAATCGTAAATTTATTTGTTCAAAAAATTAAACTAGGCAAAGCAGGCGCTATTGAAGTAGATCTCCCGGAAGCTAAAAGTGCCAGCTTTATTTTATTTTTACCCCCCGATGCTGTAGAACCTCCAGAAGAAGCAGTCGAACAGTTCATTGCTCAACTCAATTTATTCTTAAAGAGAATAAAAGAAAAATACCACCTGATTTTTGAAAATGCTCCAATGGGGATAGTCCATTTTAATGGTGAAGGGGTAATAACTGCCTGCAATGAAAAGTTTGTTGAATTAATTGGATCATCTAAAGAAGCCCTGCTCGGACTAAAAATGCTTAACCTACCCGATAAAAAAGTTGTTGCCGCTGTAGAGGAGGCCCTTTCTGGGAGAATTGGAAGATATGAAGGAGATTACAAATCTATTACTGCGGATAAAGTTACCCCGGTCCGGGTCCTTTTTAATCCAGTTGCATCAAGCCGACTGGGGGGAGGGATTGGAATAGTTGAGGACTTAAGCAAAAGGGTCGAGGCTGAAAGAGCCCTGACAGAGAGGGAAAAAAAGCTGCAGACTTTAATTGACACCGCCCCCATTGGAATTGGTGTTTCTGTGGGGGGATTGATAAAAGAATGTAACGAAAAATTTTGCTCAATAGTTGGTTATTCCAGGGAAGAATTAATTGGCCAGAGGCCCCGCATGTTTTATCAAACCGAGGAAGAATCTGAAAGGGTTCGTAGAGAAAAATTAGAACGGGCCAGGAGCAAGGGTAAGTGGACTCTGGAAACGGTCCTGCAGAGAAAAGATGGTACCCTGATTGATGTTCACCTTAATTCCGCTTTCTTTTATCCCGAAGAGCCATCGGCAGGATTTATTTTTACCGTTATGGATGTTACTGATATTAAAGAGGCTGAAAGAGAGAAAGAATCCGCTTATTCAATCCTGGAAGCTCTGTTCAAAAATAGCCCCAATCCGATAACAATATGTACCCCAGACAGTTACGTTTTTGTTTCTCCTTCCGCTGCAGAACTAATTGGAAAAAACCCGGAAGAACTTCAGGGCAAAGAATTTTCTGAAGTCCTTCTCCCAGAGGTTGAACTACAGTTTAAGAAGAATTTGAAAAGAGTGAGTGAGCTTGGGGAAGCAATTTCATTGAAGGAAATGGCCCCTACTACCAGAGGGGAGAGGTTTTATGAAACCTGGCTTTTCCCCGTAAAAAACCAGGCAGGAGAAGAAAAACTATTCGGAACTCTTTCCATCGATATTACCGAGCGGCAAAAACACGAAGAAAAACTGGACTACATGAGCTATCATGACACCCTGACTGGTTTAAAAAACCGGACTTTCCTGGAAGAAAAAATAGATGGAGTGAGAAAAAACGGGGATCTTCCCATGAGCATTATTATTGCTGATATAAATGGTTTGAAACTGGTGAATGATGCTTACGGTCACAAAATGGGGGATAGGATCCTGGTCCGGGTGGCCCGGGTTTTAGAGGGAAATTCAAGAGAGAAAGATGTGATCTGCCGCTGGGGAGGAGATGAATTTGTTATTCTCCTACCCCAAACCAAGAGAAATGAAGCTGAAGAGGTTGGGAAAAAAATTAAAGAAGCGTGCAATCGGGAATACATTAATGGCCTGCCTATTTCAATTTCCTGGGGAACGGGAGAAAAGGTGAACGAGGAAAAAGATATTGAAGCGGTGTTAAAAGAAGCCGAGGATCAAATGTACCGCCACAAGCTATCCGAAAACCGCAGCGCCAGAAGCGCGGTTTTATCCTCGATGTTAAAAACCCTGGGGGTAAAAAGCGATGAAACAGAAGAACATGCCTGGCGGTTGAAGAAAATGGCCTGGAGAATAGGAGAAAAGGTAAATTTACCCCTTTCCGAGCGGGAAAGATTAAAATTAGTGGTTTCGATGCACGACATCGGAAAAATTTCCCTTACCAGCGAGCTTTTAAATAAACCGGGGAAACTTAATTCCCAGGAATGGGAAGAGATAAAAAAACATCCCGAAACGGGCTTTCATATTGCAAATTCTACCGGAGAATTTGCCCATATTGCCGAGGAGATTCTGTCTCACCACGAACACTGGGATGGAAAAGGTTACCCCCGCGGACTCAAGGGAACGAATATTCCCCTCTTGTCCCGGATATTGTCCATTGTTGATGCTTATGATGTTATGGTCAATGGCCGCCCCTATAAAAAAGCTATGACCAGGGAAGAAGCCATAGAAGAATTAAAGAGATGTGCGGGGACTCAATTTGATCCGGATCTGGTTAGGATTTTCGTGGGATTAATAGAAAGAGGGGAGTTTAACGGCAAGTAGGAAATTAAATTAGAATCAAAAAAAACCCTTATAACCATGGGAGATTTTCAGGGTTATAAGGGCTTTTTTATGCCTTTATTTCAATTCCAATCAATGGCCTTTACAGGGCAGACCTGCTGGCAGTTCACACAAACCAGGCATTCCCCCCGATTTATTTCCCGTTTTCCGGAAGATTTTGTAATGATAGCTTCCCCCCGACAGACCTTATTGCATAAGCCGCATCCGGTGCAGCTTTCTGGGTTAATTTGCAGGTGATTTTTAGCTTTTTTGCCTGTAAAAGAAAGCGGAGCAGCAAAGGGGCAGAGGTAACGGTGCCAGAAATATTCCTGGAAAAAAAGACTGATAAAAATTGCCAGGGCAAAAATATATAAAAGGAGGTGAATCTCGAGTTCCATTCGCCTGGAAATTAACATTATTCCCAGGAGAAGGATAAAGGCAAGCCACCTTATCCAGTTTTTTCTCAAAACCCTGGGACTTTGAAATCTTTTTAAGGATAATTTTTTGTAAAGCCAGTCGATACCGCGAAAAACCGTCGCCATGGGGCAGATCCAACTGCAGAAAAATCTCCCCCAGATCAAGGCCAGAATTATTCCCAGGATTAAAAAGACCAGCCAGATCTGGATTCGACCCTGAAAAGCTAAAAAACCAAACAAAAATAAAAAGAACAATTCAACAAATATCCGCAAAGACCGATTTTCAAGAAGTTTTTTCAAAGTTTACACCTCTCGCTCTGGGTTTCGTTTGTGAAATAAGGATAACTGGAAAAAAAGGAATTAATTTTGTGCTGACCGAAGGAGCTTGAATAGCTCCCCGGTTATTTTTTTTGCTTCTCCTTTCAGCGAATAGGAAAAACCTTCGTTGCGCCAGCGTAAGACGGAAATCCGGATGCTGCCCATGTAGAGAAGGGTAAATATCCGGGGGTTAACATCCCTGGCAACCAGCCCCTGTTCCTGGGCGGTGGAAATTAGTTGTTCGATGGTTTTTTCCTTGTAGCCGCGGTAAAAGTTAAATTTTTCCCGGATGTCCGGATATTCCAGGAATAATTCCTCCTGGAAAAGGATCGCCGTAAACAGCGGATTATCCTCGATCCAGGCTAACTGCTGTTCCATGGCTTTTTCCAGGAGGTCAAAAGGATTACCCCTGCGTTTTTGGATCCAGGATATTACCGGGTTGTCAATGAAAAGGATCGAACAGAGGTGATCAATTATCTCCTTTTTACTCTGGAAGTGTCGGTATATCGCAGCTTCAGAAATATTGTTGCGGCGGGCAATTTTACGAATAGTAAGAGAAGAGAAACCTTCTGTGTTTATGATTTCCAGGGCAGCATGGGTTATTTCTTTTTTTCTTTCACGGGTAGGCAATCTTTCTCCCAGAAAAAACACCTCCTTTTCCAGGATAATATTTTTTAGTTAGTTAACGTTTATTAACTAATATAATATAAAAAAATAATTATGTCAAATTTATTTTTGAAAAAGAAAAAGCCCGGCGGAAAACCGGGCCTAAGATTTTTTAACCACCCTCTCTTACAAGGTATATGTCACCTATGTCTTTTGTTTCTCCTGCTTTAACTTCAATAGAACCTTCATAGGTTTTATCTTCATAACCCTCAGCCGAAAAACCTAATTTGTAATCACCCTCGGGCAACCCCCTGAGTTTAAAGAACCCGATATTGATATTATTTCCCTGATCCTCTTCATTTGCAGCCCAGCCAGTTGCAATTTCCTCTTCTTCTTCATTTTCAATGCGGTAGGCAGTTATTTTAATGGGTACACCTTCTGAATCCTCTCCATTATTACCGTTATCCTCAAGAACCTTTCCGGTAATTTCCCCTGTAGTTGTTGGGTCAATTACGTAAATAAACTTGGTGGGATGAAGAATATGATCTCCGCTTTTTCCTGCTTCAATTAATTTTTCTACATCCACATCAAGGATTAAGACATTAATTAATCCAGCTTCAACAGTGAACTTATGATGGATTTTTAAGCCTGTCGCTGTTCCGCTGGGAATAAAAAGTGGAATTTCCTCTCCATCCTTTACAATATGAGAGGTTTGGGATAAATCCTGGGGCTGGGATGTTCCTTCCTCTGGGGCTGCTAAAACAAGCCTAATCTGGCTGTATTCCCCTGCAGGCAGTTCTTTTTCTCCAAGCAGGGCTTCCATATACTGGAGTTTAAGCAGGTCAAAAGTTTCAGTTTCTCCCTCGTCACTGAAGTCATTTATGAGCTCCCATTGTTCTCCATTTATTTTAACTTCCACCCGATCAAGGACAACGTTTACCGCATCTACGTTTCCAGGAAGGTCTGCTAAGTATAAGGCCAGGGTCCCGGTATCGGAACTTAGGAAAAACGTACCGCAACCTGCTAATGAAATCACCAGCCCTAAAACCAGTCCAATTAAAAGCGTCTTTTTTGTCATGGTAAATTGCCCTCCTTCAATAATAATTTCCTATAATACATTATCGCACATTTCACCAGTTGTTTTTGTAATTTAGATCACATTTACGGGGTGAGCTAAAAGGAAGGAAGATGGGGGATATTATGAAACAATAATTAGTTATTTTGTTAAAAGAAAGACCTAATTCATGCCCTTACCCAATGGAAGGGTGAGAAAAGAAGAGAGTGTTTTTGACTGTTTTAGGGAATACCCATATAATAAAATTAAATTGGTAATGATCACATAACCAGTAGGAGGTTCCCGGGTGGATAAAGTAGACAAAAAAAGCAGGTTACCCCTTTATTGCCAGCTAGCAGATATAATTAAAGAAAAGATTGCGACTGGGCAGTGGACCCAGCATACCCGCCTGCCCCCGGAAAGAGAGTTATGTGAACTTTACGAGGTAAGCCGGGCTACCGTCCGCCAGGCAATGCAGGACCTGGAAGTTAATGGTTATATTTACAAAGAACACGGAAGAGGAACTTTTGTCAAGCCTGCGAAAATAAGGCAGGATCTACTTGTTTTTTATAGTTTTACTGAAGAAATGCGAAAACTGGGGAAGACTCCTTCATCCCAGGTAGTTAATTTCACCGTGGAAAATTGTTCAGGGAAGATCGCAAAAAAAATGAACCTAAAACCAGGGGAAAAGGTTTATAAATTTACCCGTCTCCGCCTTGCTGATGGTGAGCCCATGATGCTGGAAACTACATACATTCCCCATGAAAAATTCCCCGGGATTACTGGGGAAAAACTTGAGAAAAACCCTCTCTATGAAGTTCTTACCAACGAGCACGGAGTATCTCTGACCATGGCCGAGGAACGTTTTTTCCCTGTCCTGACCAGGGAGAAAGAAGCGGAAATCCTGCAAAATTTACCCCACTCTCCCAGCATGATGATCGAGAGATTAACCTATAGCGGGCATCTTCTGGTTGAATATACTGTTGGGATTGCAAGGGGAGACAAGTTTGAATACCGGGTTGTTTTTGAGTAGAAAGCAAACTATTTCTGGGTAAATTGGTACTGGCAAAATGATGGGTTCCCTATTGTTATTAGGAAAAAATCGATAAAAAAAATTTCGGAAGGAGGAGGTAAGTGTGAAGCAAATAGATGCTTTCACTACAGCAAAGGAGATTGAACAACAACCCCGTCTATGGGAAAAAACCAGAGAAATTATTGAAAATAAACAGGGGGAAATAGATGAATTTTTAGAAAGAGCTTCTACAGGGGAGAGGCTTCGGATTATTTTTACTGGAGCTGGGAGTTCTTCCTTCGTGGGGTCAACAGTTGCACCCTACCTGGGGCGATATTGGGACCGGCTAGAATCAATTCCCACTACAGATATCATAACCAGCCCCAATAGTTACCTTTCTCGGGACGTCCCAACTCTCCTGATTTCAGTCGCCCGTTCGGGTAATAGCCCCGAGAGTGTTGAAACTGTTAAACTGGCAAACAGGTTTGTAAATAATATTTACCACCTGTTTTTAACCTGTAATCCCCAGGGTTCTCTTGCCCGAATGGCCCAGGATGATCCGAATTCACTGCTCCTATTAATGCCCGAAGAAGCAAATGATCAGGGTTTTGCAATGACCGGAAGTTTTACGACAATGGTCCTTGCCTCCCTCTTGATTTTTGGTCCCAAAGGCCTGGAAGAAACTACCGCTGATGTAAAATGGGCTTGCGAGGTGGGTGAGAAAATACTTCAGGAAGATATGGGAAAAATCGAAAACCTTGCTGGAGAGAA
>Ga0207421_10005697_pt1 | contig 13851 bp, 28 predicted proteins | sample SodLakKL_010_SED_4_FD_187542 | JGI IMG/M metagenome (GOLD analysis project Ga0207421, IMG submission 187542) | Alkaline sediment microbial communities from Lake Tanatar, Kulunda Steppe, Russia - 8KL_010_SED (SPAdes) (version 2) | ecosystem: Environmental > Aquatic > Non-marine Saline and...
GCCACTCCTTTATGAAGAAATATGCACTTGCGTAATTTCCGGGTTATCGTGTATATTCCCGATGACTTCTGACTTGGAAAGGCTCGCATTCCATTCATGGAGAAAAGTGAATGGATAATAGCCTGTAGATGGATCCCGCTCTATACGGGTAATACCTTCGATCCCGCGGTATTCGCTGGCCCCACTGTATAAAAGAAAGTCGTCTTCGTAAATTTCCACGTCTTCGTCATCTTTGATTCCGATAGCCTGCCCTACAGTTATTGGATCTACCCGACACCGCCATTCGTGAACGATGCCTTCCGGATAATACTCCACCACATCTCCAACAATCCACCAGTCCGGAGTTCCTTTTACAAGATTTCCGTAGACCCAATCGCCTTTCTTCCACAAAATTTCATCGCGCATCATACAACGGACATCATTGGCAGCTTTCCCTCGGAATTTACGGACATTCATGTTACTCACTTTCGATGGCCTCCTTATCAGCCTTAAATTTTGGTATTTTCAAATTTTGAAATTGCGCCCAGAAGTCCGCCACAGCATCAAAGCCATACTTATCGTCACAATTTACGAACATTCCGTATTTGGTGCTGTATTCTTCCACCTCTACCCAAACCTAACTGATGTTATCTCTCTCCCCCAGTATTCCACACGAATGCTAGCTGTTGGTCGTGAATGGCCTGCATAAGAGCCTCAGCTACAGATTCTGAGTCTTGGACTTGTAAATTTGCCAGCATTTTATCTATGACGTTTCGCGCATTCGCACACAATTTGCACACTTTTATATCAGCGAACTCGGCCTCTACACCGCGACCACAGTAACTGCAACGTATCATTAAATCAACCTCCTCTAATTTGATTCCAGTGAGAAACATCACGTAAGTGCGATGTCTCTCACAAGAATCAAATCAGTCTTTCTCGATTATAAATTCGCCCCATGCTCTGGAAAAGATCTCCACACTTTCGATGTCTATGTCGTCTTCGTCTAATACTTCACTAATGTTGGCGTTGTGAATTGCTTTTGTTCTGTCACTACCGACACCAAAAGTGTGTGTTAACACCTCACCTGTTTTTCTAAGGACAACTACAAATTCATATAACGTTCTTTCATCTGACATCTTACTATCCTTCTTTTTAATCTCTCCTTTAAAAGACCCATCGAAATTGTCTCGATACACATACATAAAATCTGTCCTATCTAATTCATCTAACTCCTCCAGCACGTGATCTATGACATCCTGTTCGTCGTCGCTGGGCTCCCATACAGACCTCGCACGGGGTCTAGGACATTTCCACATCATTGTGCACCTCCTATGAAGAGCTCCCAAAGTTTCTCAAATATTTTCACCTGTATTGCCTTTATGTGCATGGCCGGTTTGGACGCTCCTCTCCCGACTTTGCAGTATAGGCTTTACATCCGTTCTTGAATGGGAATGACTGCAAATTAGTATTCGTGTATAAATCGGGATGTATACATTCGCATCTGCACGGGTCAAAATACCTGCACCAGTGACACTTGCTGGGAGCACAGATATCTTTGTGTTGTGATTCGGTCTTCTCTGATCGTCTTCTTGGAATTAATGGACGTCCTTTAATTCGCGATGTTTCGGTTTTAATATCTTGCCCAGCACGGACTACTTCTTTGGATGCCTTTCTCCTGAATAATAAATTACAAAGCCATCTTAACATTTGAATCCCCCCTACATACAATTATTCGGACATACAATCATTTCTTCGTATGCAGGAGCGCCCCAGAATTCACCGCGTGACTCCTTCCGTGTTTCAAAGAATTCTCCGCAGTAAGGACATACATCGTCAGGAATCGTACATTCAAACCATGCATCCTCGAAGTCAATCGCGCCCTCGATGACGTATTTTAAGTCCCGGATTCTGTCAGACAAAAATTCAGGGTCGCAAGATTCACAACGGCCGTCATTGTTCCACTCACAACCCTCATAAGGACACTCCTCACGCAAGTAGTTTCGCAAGTCTACCTGCAGTATGTCCGTTTGATTAGTTTTCATTCAAACACCCCTCCTTACTGAAAATTTAATTTAGCTTTTGCGCCCTTCAAAGCAAGCGCCTTCAAATCATATGCCCGCGCAGCCTCCTCTGCTGAGGAGTAATTTCCAATATAAATATGACGGTATCCGTGACGCATCTCTGCGCGCCAAGGCTTTGAGCGGTGTCGGGAATCATAAGTCACACCTCGATAAAGTGAAGTTACAGGTAGTATTTTTACAGCTTCGATTGTAGGTATCTTTTGGGGCATATCATTACCTCCTCTTTTTCTTTTAGTTGACTATTTATATTATACCAAACACCGCCCTTTTTGTCAAGCCTCGAGCGTAAATTTTTTCAGAATGATTCCTACGTACTAATCGTTTTCACCTAAAACATCTCTGAGTTTAGAGATACTCTCTTTATATGAATCTAGGTCAGAGATTATCTCTCGAATCTTGAATCTCTCATGTCCTAACTTTACGAGCGCATTTATCAGATGCTCCTCGAAGCCTTCTGAATCTGGTTTCCACACTTCGCAGAACATTAGATGGCTCCAATTATAAGTCTTATCATCAATGTCCAGCTTGTACACCGTTGCGCCAGAAGTGCTCGGTCTTGTAGTCTGAACTCGAGCATACAGGCCTCGATAGTTACGCATATTAGCAGGCACGCCGAAGTTTTTACCGTGGTCAATAATATTCAGGTCAGGTTGTATTCTTACAACGTCTCCAGGTTCGATGTCGCCATCTGTAGAAACCGATTGCCATCCATCAATTTCCTCAGATACTTGATAGAAGTGTTCTCTGCATCTTCCGGTTTCGATGCACTTGCCGCTTAGACCGTTCACGAATGCATGGGGGCATTGTTCTTTGATTGTTTCATCAAGAGTTTCTTTATTGATCACTCGATAGCCCTTCCGCTTTGCAATATAGTACAAAATGGAAGGCGGTGTATCGTCGAACCCGAGAGCAACCACTTCAATAGAAACCATGTAGATCGCCTTATCGTAGCCCCGCAATTTCACTTTATTGCAATCGACATCTTCAACTTCCAGCCACCTGTGTACAGGCTTTAACGTTTCCCCACCCAGTGAACTGAACATATGCAAGTCGCACTCCCTGACGTCAGACCTCAACCATACATAATTGCCTTCTTCCAATTTAAACATTATAACTCCTCCTTTTATTATTCATTTACCGCCATTCCTCCAGATTAAATCCATCATGTCCACATCGCCGGCAATAAAGTAACATAATGCTGAACAAACGTCTCCTCGTCTTCTACTGCTAGCAGTCCGTCCCACACAGGCGTGTCATACGTGAGATCCTCCGACACGGCCCTCAGGACTTGTAGGAATTCTCTCATTTTCATCAGTACGTCTGGACGATGTAAAGCGTGTGTTGATATGAATTGTTGCAATTCTCCAAGATTACTTGCATCGGGTACAAATACATCGTCGACGTCCTCACGAGGCTCTTTGTGGAGTAGAGCCTCATATAATTCTGTCCAGTCGTGCCCTTTGAATTTTGTCATCATTCTCCTCCTTTATAATTAATTTATGTAAGGCCAGCACCAGTAGATGCCGGCCTACCTGCAATTTCAAATTTTGAAAATACGGGATTTTTCTAATCGCCGCCTGTTGCTATATAAACTCGACACAGGCGTTGAATGAAGTCTCCATAAGTCTCTCGACCTCGAGCAAATCTTTTGTATGCATAATCAAAAGTCTTTGTTGCCTCAGGACTTAAGTTGATTGTACTTCTTCCAGCCCCTGAAGTTTTGAATCTAGTTCGCAGGAATTCGATGACGTCTTCTGTGTGCATTACATACATATTTCCACCGACCTGGGTTGCAGGCAGTTCGTCGCGATGTATCCACTTGTAAACAGCCTCACGAGATACATCGATAGTTTCAGCTAAGTCGAGAGGAGTCATTAAATGCTTACTATAATTCTCAACACTTTCGATGGCATCAATATAATTAATCCTTCCTTTGCCCATTGGAATTCCCCCTATCTAAGTCTTTTAATTTCGCGGATCAGCAAATCACTCAGCGTGACATCTTGATGCGGTCTTGTGTAATTTTTCACCGCCCGACTCGACTTGCCAGGTTTGATGGAGAACGCTATAGCACGCTCACCTACACTAAGTCCGCTGAAGTAATTATTTTCCGCAGGCATGGCACCTAAGGCTTCAACGATTTCAATAGTTGCCGGATGGCCGATGTAATGCGTACATCCGCGTAGATTCGGTGTCGTGCCTAGTGTCTTTATTTCATACACTCCGTCCACAGGTGTTACTACTGTTGATAATACCGCCTTGTATTTGGCTGTTTCCATAGTTATGCCTCCTTTTGTACTGTTTTTATATTTACAGATATTACATCGTTTTCGATCTCTTCAGACTTATCCATTATTCTCTTGATTGTTTGGATTCTCGCTTGTTTCCTAGAAGAAGCCTCTTCAAACAGGGTGACTTCGGATAAGAAATTATCGTGAACATCATTGTACACAATATCGGCGTCTATACGGTATCGAGGCACTCATACCACCTCCCTCCGTTGGATGACATGTTGACACCACGGACATACAAGTAAGTCATTAGGACCCACATCTGATAGATCAACCGGATGTAGATTCCATGCATACTGACTCTTTTTTGTTCTCTCAATCCATTCGTCGTCCGTGCTGGGAGTAAGACATTCTGGACATTCGTACATACCCGGCCCAGTCATTACGCCTCTACATCCTTTTTGATTGCCTCATGCATTAATGTCGCCAGTGTCTTGAAGAAACATCGCATACTTATGCAGGATGTCCTCGCACACTCTACTTCTGTATCAAACACCTTTGCCATCTCTCGGTGGACGCTGCATGTCAGGTGCTCTAGGGCTGGAGCAGAAAATTTCTCAAGTGTCTTTTCTAGTGTTTCAATATGGGGTTTGATGTCTTCCTCATACGCGGCGCTAGTCCTCCCCTTTCCATGCTCCTTTATGACATCTCTGGCGACTTTTAGTGCGATTTCTACCATTCGAATCCCTGCTTCTATATCCAACACGATGCCTTCTAAATCTATTGTGTCTTCCTCTATGGTAATTATATGCGAGCGATCGTCTTCACATCTAAGTTCTCTTATTGCATCAGGTAAAATCACACATCCATCACTAGATAATATATAGTCGATAGTTGCAGCCACACGTTGAAGAGTGCTATAACTGTAAATCCTCTGCTCATTCCGGCACAGAATCGCAACTGAGGGTTCGTATCTTACACTCATAGCATTATTTAGACGCCTCGCCGTATATTCTACATCGTCTTTGTAATCCACACCAGCCCCCAGACTAGGTTCTATGCGCATTACCTCCTCGCCAAATTTGTACTCCATTTTGCGATGGTCAACACCATTCTCTGTATTCTTGAGGACTGCCATATATAATTCCTCTCTTATTAATTTTAAATACTCTTCTATTAGGATTACATCCCGCCTTGACATCCTAGGAACCTTCTCCGGCATTTTCGCCTCTACCGATTCAAAGTACGTTAATTTCCTATGCATTATAGATGTGTCAACTTCTGCAATCTCCAAATTCCCTAGATATACCATCTTGGAAGCTTTTTCTATCAATTCCGCAGGTGGCAATGCCCACTTTACAGTAACATCACATCCTAAATCCGTCGTTATATGAATCCCCGGTCTATTTGGCATTACTCAAAACTCCTTCCATTCAAAAATTCACGAGCCTTTTCCAGAAGAATCTCAGGTCTGTTGAGTGTCGGGTCATCCAGCACAATTTCTAATAAGTGAGTCTTCACCTCACCGACCCACTTGCCCGATGTGCCTCCGAAGGAGCGCATCAAGTCGTAGCCATCGATTGCCAAGTCCGTACCGCAGATGGGATCTTTGTCTTTGAGGATTTCAATATACAAATCTCCCATCCGCTGTAATTCCTTCAGCCAATCCATGTTTGTAACTTTGGATGCCATAATATCTGCAGCACGTAGTTGAAATAGTCGTATCATGTTATCTTTGCCAACTTTCTCCATCAGACGACGTAATCCCGGCTTCTTCATCGGATTTAACAGGGCCATGTGGTATTCGACAAGCTGAGTTACTTTGTCGATCATCATATTCGAGAATTTCAGTCGCGTCATTATATCTTTAGTCATTTGTGCGCTAACTTTCTGATGGCCGTAAAAACGGACGTTTCCGTCATCATCCATCGAAGCCGTGCTGGGTTTACCGATATCATGAAATAATGCTGCCAATCGTAAGATGATGTCATGCCTACAGTTATCTACAGTAGTGAAGATGTGATCGATTACATTCTTCGTATGATGTTCGCCTACATTATCAAATTGACAGTCTTCAAATTCGGGAATTATCTCAAACAATACTCCAGTGTGTTCAAGATACTTCAATGCACGAGCTCGACCCGGAGAAGCAAGAATTTGACACAACTCATCTTGAATCCTCTCCGGCGCTACATTGTGAATCAGCTCCTTATTGCGATGAATCGCCAAAAGAGTTTCCTCTTCGACAAAGAAGTCAAGTTGTCCGACGAATCGTATTGCTCGGAGCATCCGTAAAGCATCCTCTCTAAAACGTTGATCTGGATTGCCGACAGCCTTGATTAATTCTTCCCTGCAGTATTCTTCACCATTGTAGGGGTCAATGAATCGATGCTGATGCACGTCCCACGCAATTGCATTCATTGTAAAGTCTCTGCGCGCAAGGTCATCATAGATATTGCTCGTATAGGTGACTTCTTGTGGATGTCGTCCATCGTAATAACTTCCATCCTTCCTCATCGTAGTTATTTCCACACATTCTCCATTTATTATTACGATTATTGTGCCATAATTCTCTCCCGCAGTAATTGTCGAGTATCCACTGAATATATTTTTCAGATCTTCAGGAGTAGCATCCGTGGTGAAATCGTAATCTTTTATATTCCGACCCATAATATAATCACGCACGCAACCGCCGACAGCATACAATTGGTAATCCTTCATTAAATTTTTCAATATTCCGTCGATGTCAGGTCTAATTTCCATCTCCTCCCCTCCTTTCCCAGAAGTCTTCGTGCAAGTCCTTGCATAATTCTTTAATTGCATTCTTGTCGGGTCCGTATGGCAGGTCCGAAGTCGCATAGGAGGCATCTAGCAGTCGCATCCAATGTTTCGATATTTCGAAGAAGTCTTCCTCTGACATCTTCCCCATTCGTATATCTTTTAATTCTTGATTGTTCGGTCTGAATACATTTACTTCACCCTCAGCAAGAATCTCTACGCCCATTTGAAGTAGTCGGATGGCGTGCATTGCAAATTTGGTGTCGTATCCGAACTCTTCAATCAAGTGTTGCCGTCCTGATTGGTTTCTTTTCTTGCTTTTGATTTTCTGAATTTGTGAATATGCGTAGCCACCAAACGTGTGCTTTGCTTTCTTTGTGAGGAAAATATGTCGATTATCTATCAGACGCTGGCCGATGGGATCAACAAATAATATAAATTTAGGTTCTACGAAAAGCATCTCAATTATATTCGGATTACAATTCATCGCTAGCTGTATATATTTCAATAATGAAAAGCATGTATATTCACCCTCTTCATATTGCTCGAACCTCTTATCTCCCCATACAAAGTCCCAACTCAGCAAGTAATCGCGTGGAGGCACACAGATGCCATGAGAGTCAACATCAGATTCTTCAAAGATAGTATCCTTTGCCTCCTGCTTAGTGATGTTAGTGCCGTAAGTCAGAGAGCCTCGGTAAGTTTTTAGAATTAAGTTAGTGTTCCAAAATTTTTTTGGCATTACGACTCCTCCTTTCTTCTTTAAAGTTCCGATATAGCTAAACGAATGAGACCTATGGCAGAAAATGCAACGAATGATATCACAACGCCCATTGATATTTCGCCTACAGATGCTAGAATATTCAGCAGTAGGATGTTAACAAGCATTAATAACCAAAATAGGGGTGTTATTGGCATTCTTTCCACCTCCTCAATTTCCGTAGTAATTCCTGCGTTGGCTCCAAAGATGTGTTCCTGTTCTAGCTCGGCAATTTCTGCATCATATTCTTCGTCGCTGACCGGACAAGAAGCATACCCTTTTACTACTTCGTCTTCCGCAACATGCTCCCCGCATTTAACGCACAGAACAACGCATCCGCGGTCCGCATACTCCGTCACATCCACCCAGCAGTGGTAATGCATCAATAATCACGCTCCTCGGGACTTCTAGGATCAAGGAACACCTCAGACAGATTGTTGAATGTCACCCGATGTTCATTATAATCCCCGACCTGGGCCGTCAGTTGCTCCCGTGCTCTGTTGATCAATTCTGTCCGTGCTGAGTCTTCGTCACGAGCTTCACAGAATGCGATAACAAAAAAGCGCTCTACTTCGTCGCCTTCATTCTTCGTCCACCAAATCGTCACATTTGCACAATATTCTTTCATACTGTCACCTCCTATGTATGGGAGACGCCTTCAGTGAGCACGTCTCCCGATGTCCGATGTTACGATTCGTCTGATTCCGCCAGCTTGTCGGCCAGCTGCAGTATTCGCATCATAAACACGAATTGAGTTTTGTCGCTGATGAGGCTTGTTACATCTCCTTCGTAGTTGCCTACAGGAATTACGACATCATCTCGTATTACACGCATTGTGTCGTCGAATAGTGCCAGAAAGTAGGAATCTTCTTCTACTTCAAATTCCTCCACGACAACTCCAATTACTCCTGCTTCCTGTTGTTGCTTCATTACTTCCGTGAATGTCACAAGCCCGAATACTTGTCCTACTTCACAATCCGACCGGAAAATTACAACATCGCCTGCAGCTACCAATTTTTAAATGCCTCCGACAAAAGTGTCAGTTTGAGCGCGATAGATAATACGGTGCATCCTTCCCTGTCGAGCCAGAATTCACATCGATCCTTAATACAATCTCGAGCGTGTCCAGGACTGCTCAAGAATGGACATGCCTTTTCTTTTGCCATTATTGCAATTCCTCCTTTCAGATTCCCGCCTGATGACGAATGCGCATCAATTCGTGTTCGCCGATCATACGTTCCAAAGTTCCAACAACTTCTTCTGCATGCCACCTCATAACCTCGACCTGGTCTTCGTCATGTCTTTCGAGATCAGGTACAAGTCCTTCTGCCAGCAAAATACATTCTGCTATTCCCGTCATTGCAGTTTGGATTTGGACTTTGGGGTCATCCAATAATTCAACTTTATCTTTGTAGACATTACCGCAAATTTTACCTCTGTTGCGTGGGCTCTCTAGAATTATGACGATTGGTGTCAAATCCTCATCTTTTTCTATCATCGGATGACTCTCTTCTCGCCAGTCCGTGATTCTGAGAAATCCGGACTGGAAGTATGGAAGCAATGCTGGTGACACGACCTCCTTTGCTACATCGAGCAGGTCAAATGACGCCATTATTTAGTCCCCCTTTCTCGCAAATTCAAATTTTGAAAATACGGTCTACTAATCAAGCGTGCTAGTGATGCCGATGAGATAAATACCATAGGCCAGATGGCGCATTCTATCTTCGCCGAAAATTACTCCGAGACGATTCCAGATACGATCAGCAATTTCATAATACGATTCCAACTCTTCCGTGCTGAGGTGCTTTTTCCATGCGTCCAATATCTCGCCCTGTCTTTTCCGCAACATAAGAACTTCCACAATCGCCATTGAAGCGACAAGTCTGGGGCCATTCTCGTCTTTACGAACTTCTTCCCAGCCAGGCTCCCTGATGTGTGTATAGAGAGCAACGGATTCGTTGTTCGATGTAATGTTAACAATCACCGGGACTATGCCTTCAGATTTTGCGGCCTCCTCATGTGTGAATGGATGAGATTCTTGTCGGAAATTCTTGATTTCAAAATCATTCGACTCTTCTTTCCAGGCTTCTAGTGCCTTGGATACGAAAAGTGCACACTTAGTCAAAGTTTCCATGCTTGGCCCTCCTTCTCATGATATGTAGTGAAAGCCCCCTCAGGGGCAATCACTCTATTCGTCACGCACCATCAGCAATAATTCCATAATCTCAGAATCGAATGTCCAAATTATGGCATTAGCATTCTCCTCGCCCAGCACGGATTTTAACCCATCAATAATTCTTGATGCCTCGGCGTGCATGGCTTCGGGGTTATCCGTATTAAGTTTTCCGTCCTCATCCATTTCCAACGCGTCCTTTGCCTTAATTGCCATTCCGATGCCGAGACCAGCGCCAGTTAGAATCGAGTCGGGATCAGCCATGATTTGCTCCGTGTGGTCTTTCTTGGCATCCATGAATACACCTACCGATTCCTCCGTTTCCAAATTCGTGATGGTAAATTCCATTGCAGCTCCATCACCATCAGCTGCAATCTCGAACGGGTGCGATTCTACGACCTCTGCATCGACCGAAATTGCACCATTATCAACTAAGCCACTCAACCTCCTTGCTACATCCGCCGCGGCCAAATCAAATAAAATTTCCATTACAAATACCTCCTTATAGTTATGTGGTGTAGAGGAAGTAGGTAATTATACAGCTACTTCCTCTATATCTCCGTCAGTAGCAATCTCCGAACAGACGATCGAATATTTCATCGATGGCCTCTTCTTGGCTGATTTTATTGTCATCCAGCTCCCTTGCAACCACCCCTAACCAAGCGATTGATTTTTTAAGTCCATGATAGATTGACCTCGGACAATGTGTGTGGGGAGTTTTGAATAATTCAAAATACAGTTGATCGAGGATTGTTTCTACGGGATGCATTGACCTGACAGCTTCCGGGGATGTTTGATCGACATCGACCCCGCAGACATCGCAAGTAAATGATTCTTCATAGGAATTCTCGTCACTACAAGATACCCATTTCTCGCTATCTTTGTAGTAACGCTCTATAATTCTCCTACTCTTTATGACTTCCTCTGTAAATGACTCGCAATCTGGACACCAATAATATACCTCTTCTTTCATTCCCATCAACTCCCTTCTATTTGAATGTGATATACGCGACCAGCAGCAGAATCAGTAGGACTTCCACACAGGATCAGCTCCCATCTAGAGGATTTGAATTCGCGAGTACGAACAGCGCGATGACACCCAAAATCACGATCAAAATCCCGCCTAAAGGCTCTCCCTTCTCAGCAACCCCAATACCCAGGAGCACTAAACCGAGCGGAACAGCAAAGAAAGCACCTGCGCCAATGATCGCTCCGCAGATAATAATGCCCGCGAGGATAACCAGAAAAATCTCCACACTGTTTCCTCCTTTCATTATACATTACTTGATGCCTCCTTCTAAAATCCTCCTTAACAACTCCCTCACACTTGTTTCGATATTTTTCTCCGGGTCCGATAGGATTTGCTGAATAGTCTTGTTGTTCCGGTCGATATGTCTTAGACAATTTCTGATTGACTTGATTTTTTCATCAAGCGCCGTGCTGGGTGATATTTCCTCTAATTCATCTAGATGCTTCTCTATTATCTCTATTGTTGTTCTTGTGCTGTATTCGTTGATGGTGTCTGCAGAAGTTATATCGATGACCTTGACGTTCCCCTTACAACGAGCGCACTGTAGGTAGCCTGGAGTATGGTGAGTTTCTCTATTAGTCCAATATCCCTGCGTGTTATCGAAAATTACTGTGCCTCCGTAACGCCTTTGTATTCGATTGATGAATTTGTCACAATTGAAGCACCATACAAGAACGTCTTTGATAATCTTCATCTTCAAATCACCTCCTTCAAGTATGTAGTGAGTATGAGAATCTGCTGTCGATGTCAGCACAGGGGATTGTAGATGCTCCTCTCCTCGACGCCAGTGAGCACGCGCATTGTATTTTCGATGTAAGGAGTAGGTTTCTGGCGAATTTTTGCAATTGTGATTGTATTCTGGCGAATCTCTGAAATATGCAAGTCCCCCGAAGATAGGAATCCCCGGGGGACTTGAGTTATTCAGCTGTCAATTAACTACTTCAGCCCGAGCTCCTTGAGGAATGCCTCTTTTTCCTCGGGATTCAGAGTTTCAAGTGCTTGGGCAATAGTGTCTTTCTGCTTTTCCATGCGTTCTTTCTTCTCCTCATCCGTCACGAGCTGGGTCTGGCGAATGTAATTCGCTTTGTCGTCGAGAATTCTACGCTGGACTGCTCCCCAAAATTCAATGTTGTCGTCGGTTGCCTGCTGGATAGTAGCCGGCACTTTGATTTCTGGGTGAGCCTCCAGTTCGCCGTGATTCTTGGTGACTTTTTTGCGGTAGATGTGATAGCCGTTCTCGGTTTTGATGAATTCCCGTCCTGCTACATCTTCCAGCGGTGGGAATTCATAATTAACGAGCTCCTTCGCCTGCATTTCCTTCAATCCTTTACCCTTTTCAGTCATCAGTGATGCCTCCTTAATAATTTTTGTTGGGAAGGCTTTAGGTGGTGATGCTCCCTGCCAACGCTGGCCTTCCCGTAGTCAGCGATGGCACGAGGAATGCTACAAGTAGTCGATAAACAAGTCGCCGTCATACGGGTCACCTACAAGCTCCCTGTTGTGAGGGATTGTGCGGCCAAGCATTTCGTATGCCTCCAGGCACATTGATTTGAATGCACGCCACCCAACATCACTGTATTTAAGTGCCTGTTGTTGGTCGTAGAGTGTGTCAGCGTGGGGATGGCCAAAGTCGTAGAGTGCTTCTATTATTTGCAGTAGTCGTTGTTGATAGTAGTTTTCTGATTCTTCACCACTTAATCGACCGTGTGCGACAAGAATACTTTTCTTTGTCATCCTTCACCTCCCTCTTATCAGAAATTCTCTATCTTTCAAGTTAGTCATCAAATAATTACAGGATCGACGCTCTTTGAATGCTTTTCGTAATTCTTGCCTCAGCCAGCGCTGGGCATAGGTTTTGATGGCTTCTTCTTCGGCATCTGCCAGGGTGTCGGCATCTTCACATAGCTTGTTATATAATTCGACCATTCTCTTCAATCCGTTCGGTGCGTCATGGTGTTGCTGTTCTTGCATGTGTCGCCACCTACCTTTCAGTGTCTAAACCCATTATACCACAGATTTTTAAAATTGTCAAGTGGTGATTGTGAAAAATTTTTGGCGATGGGCGCGTTGTCGATGATTGTTGATTTTCCAGCACGCAAATTCAAATTCTGAAAATACAATTCCGGGAGCATCAGGAGGACTTGGATGCTTCCTTCACGAGCTGTATTAGTTCCTCATTACTTAATCCTAACTGCTTTGCTTTTTGGTAGATTTCATTTTTGGACGCTCTTCCTCGTTTCTTGCTGTGTTTGATTGAGGCTGGTGTTTCCTCTCGATTCTCCCTTTCTAGTTCTTCTATTATTAATGCATGATTCTCGCTTTGAATTCCTACACGTCGATGATCCTCGAAAATCTGCTCCCGTGGCGTCTTGAGTGTCGCCTTCCCGTCGATAATTATCCGTGGAGCCTTCTCGGCCTCAGCGTGGACTTTGACAGCCTGCAGTTTTTGCAGATTCTCTCTCGACGCTGACCTGGGTGTCAAATAAACAACGCCTTTAATCTTTGTCTTCCGCGCATCCCACAACTTGACAATATACCGGAATCTTCTTGTCTTCGAAGCTCTCCTAATGAATCTTGTCAGCAAACGTGAATCTCCGTATTTCTCAATCACTTCTATATCGCTACTTTCTGACGCATGATTCTTCGTGGAATTTCCTTCCTGTGGCCGATTCGTTGTGTGCTGATTCTTCTTGACTCGTGCGTATTGAAATCGAGCCTCTATACGCTGACGTAGTTCGCCATTCTCACACTTGACAATTCGCTGATCCTCCGCCGCTGACTTGGGACGCCCATACAATACCTTCAAATTCTTCGCA
>Ga0207421_10005699_pt1 | contig 13840 bp, 7 predicted proteins | sample SodLakKL_010_SED_4_FD_187542 | JGI IMG/M metagenome (GOLD analysis project Ga0207421, IMG submission 187542) | Alkaline sediment microbial communities from Lake Tanatar, Kulunda Steppe, Russia - 8KL_010_SED (SPAdes) (version 2) | ecosystem: Environmental > Aquatic > Non-marine Saline and...
AGCGGTGATAGCGTATGAGTACGAACTACAAGAAAAAATCCTCTCCTTTCGATGAGAAAGCCCGGGAGGCGGCGGAGTATCTCCTGGAAAGGTTTTGGATATTACGGGAACAGGAGCCTGAGCTCTATAGGATGGTATTGGAGCGGCAGAACGCCCTGCGCACGTATTTCCTGGACAAAACCGGTTTTAACCTGATCATCCACCGCCTTTTTGTCAAGCTGGAGAAGATACCGGTGGAAGCGGAATCCTGGATGGGGGTGCCCGATTTTTCCGAGCCCCGGGACTATGTGCTTTTTTGCTGCCTGATGGCTTACCTGGAAGGCAAAAATGTGGACGAGCAGTTTTTGCTTTCCGATCTTTGTGAGCTGCTGCAGGGCATTTATCCCGGCGAAGAGGGCCTGGACTGGACCAATTACGGGCACCGCAAATCGCTGGTGCGGGTGCTGAATTTTGCTGCCCTGCGGGACCTGGTAAAGGTCGTGGAAGGGGATGTAAGCGGTTTCAGCACGGAGGAAGACCACGAAGTGCTCTACGAGATCCCCCTTGTTTCCCGCTATTTTATGCCCTCTTATCCCAAGGAGCTGCCGGAGTTTGCCTCGCTGGAGGAGATACTGGCCGGGGACTGGCGGGAGATGAGCGGCCTGGAGCAGGATGAGAGCCTGAAAAGGCGCCACCGGGTTTACCGCCGCCTGCTGCTCTCGCCTGTCATGTACGCCCGCTCTCCCGATGATCCGGACTTTACCTACCTGCGCAATTATCGCCACCGCCTGGGCGAAGATATTGAAGAGCATACAGGCTTGCTCTTTGAGCTCTATGCAACTTCGGCACTGCTCGCCAGCCCCGAACGGCGCGCCCGGCTCACACTTTTCCCCGAGCAGCGGGCCCTGTCGGATATCGCCATGCAGTTATCCGGCCTGGCACGGGAAAAGCGTGATGAAGAAGAGATACCCCTGCAGGGGGACGGCTCTCTTTTGCTAACGGCTGTGGTATTTGAAAAGTGGGTCGGGGAACTGAAAGAGCGGTACGGGGCGGGGTGGAGCAAGCAGTACCGGGAAGCGCTGGTTACCACTGTGGCAGCCGACCTGTTGGACTACCTGGAAGAATGGAAAATGGCTGCACAGAACCCGGAGACGGGGGTCATATCCCTGCTGCCCCTGCTGGCCCGCACCGTCTGCCGCTACCCGGCAGATTTTAACGAAAAAGAGATTAAATAGAGGTGAAGTGATGGTTGACAACCAACAGCAGCAGTTACATGCTGCACCGGCTGTGACAGGGCAGCAGGCACAGCGAACCCGGAAAGCACAAAAAGACCAAGAATCCCAAGAGACCCAAGAGACCCAAGAGGCGCAAGAGGTCCAAGAAGCCCAGGCAGCAGGCGCTGACCAGGAAAAAAACCCCTGGCAGCTTTACCGTGCCGGTATTTTCAATTTCTGGTACTACGATGAGGAAGAGTTTTTCTTTGCCGACGGGAAACTGCTGCTCAGGGGAGCCAATTCCAGCGGGAAATCCGTGACCATGCAGAGCCTGATCCCGGTTTTGCTGGACGGGCGCAAAAGCCCCGACCGCCTCGACCCTTTCGGCTCCCGTTCCCGGAAGATGGAAGATTACCTGCTGGGCGAGGCAGAGCTGGTAGACCGGGAGGAACGCACAGGATACCTCTACCTGGAATACAAGCGGCGCCATACAGAACAGTACCTTACCACCGGAATGGGGCTGCGGGCCAGGCGCCACGGCAGCCTGGATTTCTGGGGTTTTGTACTGAAAGACAACCGCAGGATCGGCACGGACCTGCAGCTCTACAAAACAGAATACAATGCAGAAGGCGCGAAGGAAAAAATCCCTCTGACCCGCCCCGAGCTGGAAAACCGTATCGGGGAAGGCGGCCGGGTGGTCCGCACGCAGGCCGATTATATGGATCTGGTCAACCGGCATATCTTTGGTTTTTCCTCCCAGGAAGCCTATGAAGAGCTGATCAAGCTGTTGATTCAACTGCGCAGCCCCAAGCTTTCCAAGGATTTCCGGCCCACGGTGATCTACGATATCCTCAACGAGTCGCTGCCCCCCATCTCCGGCGAGGAGCTTCGCCCCCTGTCCGATATTATTGAGAGCATGGACCAGACCGGGCAGCAGATAGAACAGCTGGAGCAGGACAAAAGGTCCGTGGAACGCCTCTGCCGGCAGTACAGCACGTACAACTGTTATGTGCTGGCCGAGAAAGCTTCCAAGCTGCTGCACAGCCTGCAGGACCTGAAAAAATGGGAGAAAAAGGGTGCGGAGCTGGTAGAGGAGGAAACAGTGCTCTGCGGGGAGATAGAGAAGTTAAAGCAGACCCTCCTGGAGCTGAAGTCTGAAGAAAGCAGCCTGCAGGAAGAGCAAAGCATCCTTTCCCGGCACAAAGTATTCGAGTTCGAGAAAGAAAAAATAGAAAAAGAACGCCTGCTCCAGGAGACGAAAAACCTGGCAGGCCAAAAAGACCGGTCGCTCTCCCAAAAATCCGCAAAAGAACAGCAGCTGCGGGAGCAAATCCGAACGCTGCAGGGGCAGCAGGCCCGCAGCGAAGAAGAGATGAGCAGCCATACAGAGGATTTGGCCGGCTTTGCTGAACAGGGCCGGTTTGCCGCCCATGAGCAGGCGGTGGCGGAGTTTTGGCGCCGTTTCCGGGAAGAATACCATTTTGACCCCTGGAGAAAAGAAGTCGGGGCCTACCGGGACAGGCTGGAGGAACTGCTAAAAGCCATGGAGGAAACAGCGCGCCTGCGGGAACGTTACCAGGACGCAGACCGGGAACTGGGAGAAGCCCGCCGGGAGCTGGACGAAGAACGGGTGAAAGAAAAAGAGTGGCATAACCTGTTCTTGGAAGAAAGGGACAAACTTCTGGAAGCTGTCCACCGCTGGCGGGAAAACAACCGGGTCCTGCATTTGGAAACAGGCGAAACCCAGGCCCTGTCCCGCTACTGCAGCCTGCTCTACGAAGAAGTGTCCCTGGAAAAGCTGCGTGAACCGCTGCAGCAGGCTTACCTGCGGCACCAGGAAAGGCTCGGAGAAAAGCGGACAGGCATTTCCCACCGTCTGGAACAGAAAAAGATGGAGATTGAGGAGAAAACAAAGGAGCTGGAGTCGTGGCGCCGCGTAAAAGACCCCGAACCCCAGCGCCATCTTAATACATTGGCGGCCCGCGCCGCACTCGACCAAGAAAAGGTCCCCTACCTGCCCTTTTTTGCCGCCGTGGAATTTAACCGCGAGGTGCCGGCCCACCTGCGCGAACGTCTGGAAAGTGTCCTGGCGCAGATGGGCCTGCTGGACGCGCTGGTCGTCCCGCAGCGGTCTCCGAAACGCGTTTACCGCCATGACAGGGTCATCCATCCAGCCCCCTGCTATTTTGTCTCCACCCTGGCCGATTATCTCTATCCCACGCCGGTGGAAGGTGTTGCCGTGGAGGCGGAAGATATCGATGTGGTGCTGCGCAGCATCCTGGTCGAAGAAGCGCAAGAAGTGCAAGGGCAAGGGCAAGGGCAAGGGCAAGGGCAAGGGCAACGGAAAATGGCAAGGGAAAGTGAAACAAAAGGGGCAGCACAGCAGGGAAATAATGCCAGGATGACCGGGGCCAAAGGCGGAGAAGCTGGCGAAAAGGAAGCGGCTGCCAACCCGGCCATCAGCAAAGACGGGGCCTACCGGATATCTTTGCTGCACGGGCATGCCCCGGACGGTGAACGCTCCCGTTTTATCGGGCGGGAAGCCAGACGCATGTACCGGGAGCGGGAGATGGCCCGGCTGCAGGGCGAATTGTATACGCTTCATAAAGAGTGGCAGTCCATCCAGGGGGAACTCCAGGTGTTAACAAAAACCCTGGCCCGGCTGCAGGAAGAATTTGGCACCTTTCCTTCCGGGGAAAATGTACACGAGGCCTTTAATAATTACCGGGAAGTGCAGCATAAAATTGGCGTGCTGCAGCAAAACGTGGAGCAAAAAGACAACCAGGTGAAACTGATGCTGGAAAAACTGCAGCAGTCTCGCTCCCGTCTGCGCTCCCTGGCGGAAGATCTGCCCTTTGGGGATGATGAAAAGGAAAACTGCCGCCAGGCGCTGGCAGAAATGCAGTTCTACCTGGACAAACTGCAGAAGCTGGAGATTTTGCACAACCGATTTTGCCATACCGGCAAACTGGTGGAACAGCAGCAGCAGGAGCTGCAGGGGACCCAAAGCGATATCGACGGGCTGAGCCAGGAACTGCGGGACCTGGAAAGGAAAGCGCAGGGTTACGCAGAGATCTTAAAACGCCTGGAGCAGGAACTGCAAGAGATGGGCGCCGAAGAAATCCGGCACAGGATAGATTATGTGGATGGCCGCCTGCGCGAAATTCCCGAAAAGATTTCAGATTTCAAAGAGCAAAAAGGCAAAAACGAGCAAAACCTGGAACACCTGCGAGGGGAACGGGCCAGGGTGGAAAACAGCACCCGGGCGCACCGGGAGCTGGCGGAAGGCTGGCAGGAAGTCTTTGCCGCGGAACTGGGCCTGGAGCTGGTTACAGGCAAGGAAGAACTATTCCAGGCGATGGCAGACATGCCGTTGGACGGACAGGCGCGGAAAATCAAAAAACATTTTTCCGCCCTCCTGGAGCAGACGGACCGGGAAAAAATCAATGATTCCCTGCGCAAGACCTATTTCCAGGAACAGGGGCTGCTGGTGGAATATCGCCCCCGGATGGAAGCGATGCCGGAGACCGCTATGATCGGGGAGTTGCCCGGCGATGGGCACGAGGACGAGTCTTTAACCTATAAAGTGCAGGACCTGCTGAACACCTCCCGGCGGATGATGCTTGTGCTGGAATACGACGGCAAAGGGGTCAGCCCCTATACCGTCCTGGAACGCCTGCGCAAGGATATCGAGCTGCAAAGACAGGTTTTAAGTGACAAGGACAGGGAACTCTACGAGGAAATCATCATGCACAGCGTGGGGCGCATTATCCGCGGGCGCATTTCCCGGGCGGAACAATGGGTCAAGCAGATCGATCAACTGATGTCGGAGCGTAATACATCCAGCGGCCTTACCTTTTCCTTGAGCTGGCGCCCCCGGGCGGCGGAATGGGAGCAGGAACTGGATACCCGGGAACTGGTCGAACTTTTGCGCAGGGACCCCCGCATCCTCAAAGAGCAGGACTTTAACCGCATCATCGGTCATTTCCGCTCCAAGATCGAGCGGGCCCGCGAGGCGCTGGCTGAACGGGGACACGGCGACACTTTCCACCAGCTCGTGAGGGAGATGCTTGATTACCGGCAGTGGTTTTCCTTTACCCTCTATTACCGGCGGGAAGGACGTCCCAAAAAAGAGCTCACCAATCATGTTTTCAATACCTTCAGCGGCGGGGAAAAAGCCATGGCCATGTATATCCCGCTTTTTTCCGCCGCCTATTCCCGCTACCTGGATGCGGGAACGGATGCCCCGTTTATTATCTCGCTGGACGAGGCCTTTGCCGGGGTGGACGAGCAGAACATCCGCGACATGTTCGACCTGCTGGAAAAACTGGGCTTTAACTACCTGATCAATTCCCAGTACCTGTGGGGGGACTACGATACAGTCCCGGCCCTTTCCATCTGCGAACTCATCCGTCCACAGGAGGCGCCCTTTGTCTCCGTGGCCCGGTATCTCTGGAACGGGCGCACCCGTAGGGTAATTCACTCTGTTGAGGAATTCCAGGAAGCCCTGGCGCGCTAACCTGCCGGGTGGACGGAACTTGCCGCAGGGGCGATTCCCCTGGCAGGCACAGCCCCCACCTGCCGGATGAATAGTTGTTTAAACTGGAGAGTGAGGCCTTGTGGATGAAGAAAAGCAGCAGTTGATCAATGAAGCCCTGGATTATTTCCGGCAAAGCCCGGCCCTGGAGCGGCTGCTGGACCTGTTCAGGGAGAAGTATTATTCCCTGGGCAGGATTGGGGGCAGGGTCCGGCTGGAAAGCTTAAAAGATGAAGACAGGGAAAGCCTGGGCGGTCTGCTGGGCCGTGAAATTGGTCAGGAAAATGAGGTCAGCGTCTCGGCAAAGGAAATGGAAAAGGCCTTAAACCAAACCCGCTTTGCTTCCATCTCATTGCAGGATTTGGTTTTCGCTTTTGCCGGAGGTTCGGTTTTATCGAGCCGGGAAGAAAAAGAACGCTACGAGGCGGAAAAAGAGCTTTTTTTCGCGGAACTGGCCCGGGGCTGCGATTTCACTGCAGGGCGAAAATGGCTGGAACATATCCGCCAAAAAGGCGCCGGCAGCCGAAGCATCCACCAGGCTTATGACAAAAACAGGGATAACTTGCGCCGGCAGCTGCTCCAGGTTTTACAGGCACTGCAGGAAGTTCCCTGTGCATACGAGCGGCTGCCTGTGTTTGCCGCCCGTATTACCGGCGATCCCCACGGGTTTGACCTGGACACAGAAAGGGGAAAACTTTTGCTTGCAGCGCTGCAGCACTTAAGCCAAAGCCGCGAGGAGAAGGCATACGCCGGGGATCTTTCTTATGCGGAAAAAGGCGAACTATTAGCCTTTTTTGGTATTATCAGGGACGATATTTTAAACTTTGTCCCCTGTACGGGGCTGCTGGCTTATGAAAAAGAAAGGAAGACTCCTCTGCTTACCTGGGAACATGCCTGTGCGGAGCAGGTGGTTTTTAATGTCCCGTTAAGGGAGCTAACCCGGCTAAGTGCGGTGGAGCCTTTTCTGCAGGCAGCAATGCCCCGGGGGGGAAAGGTTGTTTTTGTGGTGGAAAACGCCGGGGTTTTTTCTGCGATTCTTGACCGGTTTGTCGGCCGGCCCCACCCGCCTTTGGTCTGCACCCACGGCCGGTTTAACCTGGCCTCCCTGATGCTGCTGGACCTGCTGGCCCAGGGGGGATGCCGGATTTTTTATTCCGGGGATTACGACCCCGAGGGTTTGCAGATGGCCCAACAGTTGCTCCAACGGTTTGACGGCTCTGTGCTCCCCTGGCGTTATACACCGGGCGATTACCGGAAAAGCCTGCCGCGTAAACCATTAAAGCCCGCCGCATTGCAGAAACTGAACAGTATAGCCGAGGCAAGCCTTCTGCCCGTCAAAGAGGCAATTTTGGCCGAGGGCCAGGCAGGCTACCAGGAACATATCATTTCCACCCTGGTGGAGGACATCGAAGGTTCCATCGACTGGGCCTGGTCAAGACGGGTTTAATACAGCCCCCGGTCGAATGCGCCATCTCCCCGGTTAGGGGCGGGGTGTTAAATACCAGAACGTCGGACGCAAGCAAGGTTTTTCATCCCATGTTGTGGATCAATAGAGCCGTGGCGGTTAGCATACTTGCAGCTGCCAGCAATTGCGGGAGAAGCAAGATAATCAGCAAGCCGGGAAGAAGGTTATTGCAAGACATTCGTAGAAAAATATAAGATCATTGGACAAACAAGTGTATTCAATCCACGTCCTGGAAAAGGCAGGTGAAAACAATGAGTGAAATGTTGAAGTTGCAGCGCAATGACCCCTGTCCATGCAGCAGCGGCAAAAAATACAAGAAATGCTGTCTGCAGCAGGTGGAAGAGCTGGAGAAACAGTGGCAGGAAGAAGGCTATCCCTGGTTCACCCCTGAATTCAGGCAGGCCCTGGCGATGGTTGGCGGATTAGCTCAGCAGTATAAGGAAGAAGGAAAAGAGCAGGCCGGTGTTTACTACCGGCTGAAAGAAGGTCTGGATGAACTGGGTGAAAAGTTTTTCGAAAAACAGTCGGAGATCAAAGCAGTCGATGAATATATTTCGCACTTGATGAAAGTTTTTCACGATCTGCTGACCAAGAACCCTTTCTACCAGGAAATGCGCCTGAGTTTAAAGCAGGGAATGGAGGTCCTCAGGCGTGCCAATAAAGCCATGGTAGAAGCAGGGACAGGGGCAGGGGACGAGCAGGAGAAAGAAAAAATGCAAGCAGCGCTGCAGGAAACCACCCGGACCTGGCTGGTCGAGCAAATAGATCAACAAGCAAACGACTGGTTTGTCTGGAATTTGATGAAGGGTTTGCAGGGGCCATCATACAGCCTGGACGAAAGATCTGCACAGCTGTTAGCCCTTTATTTGGCCCTGCAGAAGAAGCCGGAAGAAAACGATTTCTGGGATATTTTGGTCAGAGTGGCCCTGCAGGAGACATACCAGGTCATAGAGCAGCTGGATAAGGCCGGCTTGTGGAAGCAGGGCTTGCAGGGAGCGGAGCAAGCAGGTCAGTCCGCTCAAGGGGGGGTAGATGAATTAATGCAACAAAACCCCACCTATCGCCTCGAGATTATCAGGAAAATCGGTGAAACAGCGATATCTGCCCAGGACCTGATTGGCAGGGGCCGGTTGAGGCTTTACCTTGCTCCCTATGCGGTCCTGGGAGGTTTGCTGGCAGCACAAGAGGTTCTGGCGGGCCAGGACATTCAGGCGGGCGAGCCGGGGAAAGAGGGCACTTTCGCCCAGAGGCTGGCCGATAAGGTTCAATCATTCATTCAAACCCTCCAGGAAAATGAGCTGATGGAGACGGTGACCAAAAACTGGGTGGAGGATTACGATCTCTTTATCGCAACCATGCGGCAGTACCTGGAACAATGGCTGCACGAAGAAGGCCGGGAAATGCCGCAGTCAGAACGCGACCAGGTCAGGCATTGCCGGGAAATCCTGGGCAGCGGTCATGAAGGCCGGCTCCCGTTTTTCAGCTATATCGTTGCCCTGGTTTCATTTCTTGAAACAAAAGACGGTGCCCTTGTACTGGATAGCTCCCGGCTGGAAAAGGAAACAGGCGTGCCAGTCGAAGAGTTTTTCACCAGCGATGGCCTGGAGCAGTATGCAAAGTCTTTGGAAAGTGAAGAAAAACCCGACGCCGCCCGGCATGTGCGAAGCTTTCAAGAGCGGGTGGGACAAAAGTAAGTTGAAACTTCGGGCATTTCTTTGGCTGTTCATGAAATTTACTTGAACAGGCCAGTGCAGGAAAAAGGAAAACCTGGAGGCACACCTCCAGGTTTTTTGTGTCCTGTGAAACCAAGGTCTTATCGCAGACAAAATGAAGCATAGATCAGGTAGGCAGAGCCCGGTTGCCCCTGCTTGCTCGCAGAAGGGTCAACCCGAAAGGTGTACCCCACCATACTATCGTTTTCAACGGTACGGGGGGATTTCCAGCAGTTCGTCCACAGTGACGAAGGTGTAGCCCTGGCTGTGCAGGACTTCGATCAATTCCGGCAGCACGTCCACTGTGGCGCCCCGGCATTCGCCGCCCCCGGCGGAATGAAGTAAGATGATCGCCCCTGGCCTCACATCGGTAAGGGTGTTGACCAGGATGGAATCCACTTCCCGGTCTCTCCAGTCCACCGAATCCACCGACCAGTTGATGATATAGTAGTCCAAACCGATTAACCTTTCCAGCGCTTCCATATCCACCGCCCCATAGGGTGGGCGCATCAGGCGGGGGCGAAGCCCCGTGGTTTCTTCGATGGCTTCACGGGTCCTGATCATCTGCAGGGCCAGGGTTGGCCTGGCCAGCTGGCGCAGGTCCGGGTGTGACCAGGTATGACTGCCGATAACATGTCCTTCGGCAGCGATCTGTCGTGTCACCCGGGGATACTTGTCCACTTCGCTCCCGATTAAAAAGAACGTGGCCGGGACATGATATTCTTTTAATATATCCAGGACCTGGGGAGTGTAGGTGCTGTCCGGCCCGTCGTCGAAAGTCAAGGCAACCTTGGCCTGTTGAGAAGGACCCATTAAAAAGAAGCGATCGCTAAATATTCGTCTTAGCTCGGAGATGCTAAGCTGAGGAGGCTCTGGGGAAGGTTTTGGTTCTTGCGCTGCGGGAGGTTCTCCTGCTGGTGTTTCAGGGATTTCAGGTTGCTCAGGCTCTTCATCTATTTCAGGTTCCGGCTCGGGGACAATGATAGGCTGGCCGGGGAAAATGCGGTCCGGATAGCGCAAATAACCGTTTCGTTTCATCAGCTCCTGGAGGGTGATTTCGTGCTTCTGTGCGATAAGAGACAGGTTTTCGCCCGGCGCCACACGGTGTATTTGGGCTGCATTTCCCGGTAAGGTAAAGACTAAGATCAGCAAAACAATTGCGGTAGAGGCCAACATTTTCAACGTTATATTATTTTTGTAGTCTTTCATGTTTTAAAAACTCCTTTTTATGCTTCTTGTTTCAAATTATTTCTTTCTTTATGATCATATGGCAAAGCCTGTCCGAATTCTACCGGTAGTTGTTGGCATTCCAGCCAGGAACAGTCGGAAACAGAATGTGTTAAATTTTAACAACAATGTAATTCCACGTATTCCCATGTAGCTTTTTGGAAATACAAGAGGAATTTTATACTTAAATGGCGAATTGATTCCTATATTTGAATATTTTTGTTGAAAAATTTTAAAGGAGGGAATTATTAATGGGGAGAAAGTTCTTTAGGGAGAAGCATAAAAGAACTGTTGCCCTGGTCCTGGCTGCTTTGCTGCTGCTTTCCTTTAGCGCGTTTGCTTCAGCAGCAGAGCCGGCAGTATCAGGGGGTGCGCGGTTTAGCCTGACGTTGACCGGTGATGGTACAGCTTGGGCTTGGGGGCGGGGAGGTCCCCTGGGGGATGACATGTCTAATATTGAATACCAGGCTACCCCGGTGCAGGTAAAAGACATCCATGCTGAAATATTTTCAGGTGTTGTAGCCGTAGAAGCAGGTGATATTTTCAGCGTGGCGATTAAGGATGACGGCACCGTCTGGACCTGGGGTGCCCACAGCCTGGGCAGGCTGGGGCAGGGGCAGCATGTAAGAAGCACTTATCCCGGGAAAGTGGAAGGCTTAAGCGATATCATAGCTGTTTCAGCCAATAACCATACGCTGGCCCTAAAGTCCGACGGCACGGTTTGGGCCTGGGGTTACGGTGCTGAAGGCCAGATCGGCGACGGAGAGAGGGAAACCCGCTACGAACCGGTACAGGTTCAGGGGCTTACCGATGTGCTAGCTGTATCAGCCGGTAAGTATCACTCCCTTGCTTTGAATTCTGACGGTACTGTCTGGGCTTGGGGCTACGGTTTGAGCGGCGAACTCGGCGTTGAAGGATTAAGAAGAAGCGAAACCCCTGTGCAGGTGGATGTGCTCACAGACGTGATCGCCATAAGTGCAGGGGGATCCCATAACCTTGCTTTGAATTCTGACGGTACTGTCTGGGCCTGGGGCAATGGTGTGCGTGGGGTTCTGGGGCAGGGTGAAGCTCCAGGTAAAGATACACCCAACAAGCGTGTACCTGTTATGGTTAAAGGGCTGGGCGATGTTATCGCTGTGGCTGCCGGAGGCACCCACTCTATGGCCTTAAAGTCTGAAGGCACGGTCTGGGCCTGGGGGCGTAATGATGAGGATCAGCTGGGCACCGGCTTTGTGGTGGATGAGGCTCCTTATGCTCTGACAACTCCGAAGCAGGTAGAAAATATTGGCGATGCCGTCGCTATTTCTGCAGGCGGAGCTTACGGGGAGATCTTTTCCCTGGTTATTGTGCAGGAAGACGAGGAAAAGATTGTCCTGCGTATCGGTCAGCCTTCGGCTCGCGTCGGCGGGCTTAGCCTTTATTCCTGGGGAGAAAATGATTACGGCCAGCTTGGTGAAGGCAGCACAGAGCTGCGAACTTCTCCCGTGCAAGTTCCCATCGATTTAACTCCGGTGATGACGCTGGATGTGCCGCCGGAGATTATTGACGGACGCACAGTGGTCCCGCTGCGCTTTATCGGGGAGCAGCTGGGGGCCAGCTTCGAATGGGAAGGTGAGACCCAGCAGATTACCTATACCAAGGATGATACCACCATCCTACTCTGGATCGGAGAGAATAAAGCGGAAGTAAACGGGGAAGAGTTGAACATGGATGTGCCGCCGGAGATTGTTGATGGCCGTACTGTAGTCCCGCTGCGCTTTATCGGGGAACAGCTGGGCGCCAGCTTCGAATGGGATGGTGCAACGCAAACCATCACCATAACACCCTAAGCAAGGGGAATTCATTTCGGTTTCACGTAAAAGGAAGGGTAAGTAAAATAAGCCAGGGGATGCTTCAATGAGCACTCCCTGGCTTATTGGATTTAAATGCTTACTTAAAAGCATGAACCGATATTTTTTCTGACCGCGTTGTTATTTAATACTCGTTCTTGACTTTTCTTGCTATTCCGTGCGGATGGCGTCGATGGGGCTCAGGCGGATAGCTCGGATGGCGAAGTAAAGGCCGGAAACAAGGCCGATCAGGAAAGCAAACCCTACGGCAAACAGGGCTAACCAAACAGAAAGTTTTAACCGGGGAAGGAAAAAACAGGTTTACATTCATTTGTGTCAAAGGTATAATAGTGAAGCATACAGAACTGACCGGTCAGTTATGAGCACCGGTGCTAAACCAGCAGTGGGAGGGAATAGAAATAAAAGAACAGGATATAGAGTTGAAAGAGGGAAAAAAAGCAGATCAGGCAGATCAAGCAGATCGAGCAAGTCAAGCGGGGCAGGTAGAAAATGAGGGTGTAAAACGGGAGCTTAGCGAGGAAAAGGATGAAAAACGCAAGCGGATGATGGAAGCGGCCATAGAGATCTTTTCCGGCAAACTGTTTCACCAGGTAAAGATGGAGGAAGTGGCTTCCCGCGCGGGGGTAGGAAAAGGGACCCTTTACCTTTATTTCGAAAGCAAGGAGGCCCTGTTCCGGCAGTCTTTTCAGTATGCCATCGAACTCTATCATTCCCGGCTCCAGGAGAACCTGGAAGCGGGGCTTAAACCCCGGGAGAAACTGAAAAAGATCGTTTACTTACAGCTGGGCTTTCTGGAAGAGCATTTAAAGGTAATCTACTTGCTGGTGGGCCAAAGTATGGCTCCACCGATTTTTTTTCATGAAGAGGTGAGCAGGGCCCGGAACAATTTTTTAGCGCTTTTGGAAGAGATTATTGAGCAGGGAATAAAACAGGGCGAGTTTCGCCCCCTCGATCCGGCCCTGGCTGCCAGGTCGTACCTGGGGGGAATCGTTTCTTTCCTGCACGATTATCTGCACGAGGGCAAGGAGATGGGTGACGTGGAGCAGTTGAGCGAAAAATTTGCCGACCTTTATTTTGAGGGATTCAGTATAAAAGCGGAGCAGAAGAGGGGGCCTGAGTGTTGAAAAGGTGGAAGATATGGCAGTGGAAGATAGGGCAAAAAGGGGCAGCTTATTTTTTTATGCTGCTGCTGCTGCTGGTGTTGGCCGCAGGGTGCGGTGCCGATGACGGGCAGGAAGAAACGACAACCGGTTTGGATGAAGGTGCCCCGGTAGAAGTGGAAGAAATCAAAAAAGGCGACCTGGAAGAATACGTGGAGATAAGCGGTGATGTTGATTCCGACGGCAACGTGGCCGTTGTTTCCCAGGTTAACGGCACGGTGCGCAAGATCAACGCCCGGGTTGGAGAGCGGGTGGAAAGCGGGAAGATCCTGGTCGAGCTGGAAAATCAGGATATCGCTTCCCAGTTGCGACAGGCCCAGTCCGGGGTGGAGCAGGCGCGCTTGCAGATGGAAACGGCCCGCGATGTCCAGATGCCCCGGCAGATCGACCAGATGGAGAGCGAGTTGGAGCAGCGGGAGGAAGATCTGAAACAGGCTGAACTATCCTATAATGAAATAAAACGCAACTATGAGCGGACGGCGGAACTCTACCGGGAGGGGATTATTCCCCAAAATGAATATGAACAAATGCAGGTAGAATATGAGAGCATGAAGTCCCGGCTGAACCAGGCCCAAAAGGGCTATGAAAGTACGGCCCGGCAGCTGGAAACGGAAAAAGTAAGCCAGGAAAGGGAGCTCACCCTGATGCAGGCTCAGCTGCGGGATGCGGAAATCGGGTTGGAGTCAGCCCAGGCGG
>Ga0207421_10005700_pt1 | contig 13838 bp, 13 predicted proteins | sample SodLakKL_010_SED_4_FD_187542 | JGI IMG/M metagenome (GOLD analysis project Ga0207421, IMG submission 187542) | Alkaline sediment microbial communities from Lake Tanatar, Kulunda Steppe, Russia - 8KL_010_SED (SPAdes) (version 2) | ecosystem: Environmental > Aquatic > Non-marine Saline and...
ACAAATATCTCCACCTTGAGTGGAGGCGAACACCGGCGGGTAGCACTTTGTCGCCTGCTACTAAAAGAACCCGACATCCTGTTGCTTGACGAGCCCACAAACCACCTCGATGCCGAAAGTGTTGACTGGCTTGAACAACATCTGCAGCAATACAAGGGCACGGTAATCGCCATCACCCATGACAGGTATTTCCTGGATAACGTGGCGGGCTGGATCCTCGAGCTGGACAGGGGAGAAGGCATTCCCTGGAAAGGGAATTATTCTTCCTGGCTGGAACAAAAAGCCAAACGCCTGGAAATGGAAGAGCGCAGCGAGAGCAAGCGCCGAAAGACCCTGGAGCGAGAGTTGGAATGGGTGCGGATGTCACCAAAAGGCCGCCAGGCCAAAGGAAAGGCGCGTCTCAATGCTTACGAGAAGATGCTTGGCGAGGATGTGAAACAGAAGGAGGAACGCCTGGAAATCTTTATACCCAACGGCCCGAGGCTTGGCTCCAAAGTCATCGAGGCGGATGGTGTGAGCAAGGCTTTTGGTGATAAGCTGTTATTCAGTGACTTGAATTTTTCTCTTCCTCCGGCTGGCATCGTGGGTATCATTGGTCCTAACGGGGCCGGAAAGACAACCTTGTTTCGCATGATCATGGGACAGGAAAAACCGGATCACGGGCAGTTTCATTTTGGAGAGACAGTCAGCCTGGGTTATGTGGACCAGGCCCATGCCGATATTGACCCGGAAAAAAGTGTGTGGGAGGTGATCTCAGGTGGTCATGAAAGCATTAAGCTGGCCGGTCGGGAGATGAACAGCCGCGCATACGTGGCCCGATTTAATTTTACCGGTCCGGACCAGGGCAAAAAGTGCGGTGTGTTGTCCGGGGGAGAGCGAAACCGCCTCCATCTTGCCATGACCCTGAAAAGCGAAGCCAATGTGCTTCTCCTTGACGAGCCCACCAACGACATCGACGTGAACACGCTCCGGGCATTGGAAGAAGGGTTGGAAAACTTTGCGGGCTGTGCTGTGATCATCACCCACGACAGGTGGTTCCTTGACAGGATAGCCACGCACATCCTCGCATTTGAAGGGGATTCGCAGGTCTGTTTCTTCGAAGGAGGTTACACAGACTACGAGGCTAACCGGAAAAAGCGCCTTGGAGACCAGGGACCCAAAAGGATCAGGTACCGCAAACTCAAAGCTGATTAAGCGATGCCATGACAAGCTGATAGCTGAACGATCAAACCATCGCTTGTAAAGAGATGTGTGTATGAGCCGGAATGCCAGGCTTTTCTGGCGCATAAGCAATGCTGGCAAGCTGATTGTAAAAAAGATACAACAGCATATCCATGCCAGGCAAACACGGATGACCACATGCCGCAAATAATATCAAACTGAGAATAAACCATAAACTATCGAATACCATGAAAGACATCAAAGCTTTACAAGACATTGCCACACAGGTGCGTCGTGATATCTTGCGTATGGTACACGGGGCGCAGTCAGGCCATCCCGGCGGACCACTTGGCTGTGCAGACCTATTCACTGCCTTGTATTTCCGCGTGCTGAAGCACAATCCTGGGCCATTTTCCATGGATGGGAAAGGAGAAGATCTCTTTTTTCTCTCCAATGGCCATTTATCTGCCGGCTGGTACAGTGTGCTGGCACGCAGTGGTTACTTTGACAAGGGTGAGCTTGGGAGCTTTCGCAAAATCGATTCGCGTCTGCAGGGCCATCCAGCCACCGAGGAAGGACTGCCTGGCGTTCGTGTGGCCAGCGGCTCCCTTGGCCAGGGACTGAGTGTGGCAAACGGTGCCGCGCTGGCCAAAAAACTCAACAACGATCCACATTTGGTTTATTGCCTGATGGGTGATGGCGAACAGCAGGAGGGACAAATCTGGGAGGCTGCCATGTTTGCTGCAGGCCGCAAGATTGACAACATCATCGGCATCGTAGACTACAACGGTCAACAGATCGACGGTGCCGTGGACGACGTGATGCCCCTGGGCGACTTGCATGCCAAGTGGGAAGCCTTTGGATGGAAAGTCCTATCGATGAATGGCAACAATATGGAGGATGTGCTGGACACCCTGGAACAGGCCAAAGCCTCCTGTGGAAAACAACAGCCCGTGGTCATCCTGATGCGCACGGAGATGGGCTACGGCGTGGATTTTATGATGGGCACGCATGAATGGCACGGCAAACCACCAAACGATGAACAGTTTGAAAAGGCCATGGCAAACTTTGATGAAACGCTGGGTGATTATTGAAGCCTTACAACCTATTACCTTTTGACATTTTGACCTTTAGACAAAACGATCATACAATGAACACATACACTTTTGAAGAGAAAAAAGATACACGCTCTGGTTTTGGATTGGGGCTGCTCGATGTGGCACGCAAAAACCCGGATGTGGTGGGGCTTTGTGCCGACCTGACAGGCTCACTGAAGATGAATGACTTCCAGAAAGAGTTTCCGGACCGCTTTTTCCAGGTAGGCATCGCAGAAGCCAACATGATGGGCATCGCCGCAGGCCTGACCATTGGGGGAAAAATTCCATATACCGGCACCTTTGCAAACTTCAGTACCGGACGTGTCTATGACCAGATCCGGCAGTCCATCGCCTACTCCGAAAAGAATGTGAAGATCTGTGCATCGCACGCCGGTCTGACCCTGGGAGAGGACGGCGCCACACACCAGATGCTGGAAGACATCGGCATGATGCGCATGTTACCCAACATGCACGTGGTAGTACCCTGTGATCACAACCAAACCCGGCTGGCGACAGCCGCCATCGCAGCGCACGATGGACCGGTATACCTGCGCTTCGGGCGTCCGAAGGTGCCCAACTTTACCCGGCTGGATGATTCATTTGAAATTGGCAAGGCCATCCAGTTGAATGAAGGAGGCGATGTGAGCATCTTTGCCACCGGCCACCTGGTATGGGAGGCGATAGAGGCCGGCAAGCAGCTTTATGAAGAAGGCATACAGGCAGACATTTTTAACATCCATACGATTAAACCTTTGGACACAGAATGCATCATACAATCAGTAGCCAAAACAGGCTGTGCTGTTACCGCTGAGGAACATCAGCTGCACGGCGGACTCGGTGACACCATCGCACACCTGCTTGCCAGGGAGCAACCGACTCCGATGCACATGGTGGGAGTGAGGGACCGTTTTGGTGAAAGCGGCAAACCGCATGATTTGATGGAAAAATATGGTCTGACTGCCAACGACATCGTAAAAGCCGCCAAAGAAGCAATGAAACAAGCCAGGCCAACGGCCTGACGAAGCGGCAGACGCATCACCCGGACTGCCTGCCAAAATGTAAGTGGCAGGTACAGCAACCCGGGCCTCATAGCATAATATGAGTGGCGGACGCAGCGCCCGGACTGCATACCGAGACATAAGATGACGATCTCCCATACAGACGAAGAACTGCTGGACATGTATGCCAAAGACGGTCATGCCGACCGGGCTTTTCAGCTCATGGTGCATAAATACCAGGAGGCTGTCTACTGGCATGTAAGAAGGCTGGTAGTCAGTCATGACGATGCCAACGACATCGTGCAGGAAGTATTCATCAAGGTCTGGCAGGCTTTGCCAAAATTCCGCAAGGATTCATCCCTCTATACCTGGATTTACCGGATCGCCACCAACGAAGCCCTTTCCTTCCTCAAAAAGAAGAAGCGAAGGTACCTGGTGCCTTTGGTAGATATGGGCAAGCAACTGGAAGAAACCCTGGAGGCTGATGCCTGGTACCAGGGCAACGAGATGGAAAAAAAGCTGCAGAAAGCCATCCTGTCGCTGCCTGAGAAACAAAGAGCCGTGTTCAATTTGCGCTATTACGATGAGATGAAGTATGAAGACATGGCTGAAATACTGGATACTTCGGTGGGTGCCCTGAAGGCTTCCTATCATCATGCCGTAAAGAAAATTGAGAAGTCAGTTGTTTCATAATTAAACCTTTGTCATGTTTTGCCGTCTAACAAAAAAAGCCCGCGAGCAATGAGAAAAGACAACAAAGAGGACATCAACAAGGAGCTGAATGAGCTCGGAAGCAGCCTCCCGCGCGAAAACAAAAATGCCGGGTTTAAGGCGCCTGAGGGTTATTTTGATAACCTGAGCGGTGATATCTTATCCAGGTGTCGCGAAGCGGAGCCCAAGCAGGTCCAGGGTGTTCCGTTCGCACCTAAACAGGTGCTGGCCGTAGCCGCCAGCTTCTTATTGCTTATCGGCCTCACCATTTCCCTGTTCTTCATGCGCAGTGACACCGTGAACGACTATGCTGTAATGGAAGAGCACGTCATCGACTTTGAATATTTCTCCTTTTACAGCGATCTTGATCGCCAGGACATGTATGATATGGTGTTGGAATCAGACCTGAGTGCTGATGAGATCCTGTATGAACTGGAACTTCATGATGAAGGTGACCTGGACGAGTACGATGAGATGATGGAAATGCTCTTTGAGGAAGCCGGTTATTACGGCATTGAAAGCAACTATTTATTATCTTCACTGGATTAAACGAAGCAATAGCCATGACATCAACTAAGCAAATAATCCGATTGGGAATACAATTTTCTCTTGTGATGCTGTTTCTGCTGGCAGGAGTGGGAGACGCCTGTGCACAGCGCCCTCAGCGACAAGAGCACAGGGGACGCGATGCACGCAAGGAGGCCATTGAAGCAAGGCGCATTTCCTATATCACCAGCAAGCTGTCGCTGAGTACGGATGAAGCCAAACTTTTCTGGCCCATCTATAATGCATACACCCATAAGGTGGATGAGATCTCCGCCGCTTTCCGTGAAAAACTGGAAACAATGCCTGATCCCGAAGACATGACAGCTGAGGAAGCCGCCAGGTATGTGGAAGCTGAGCTAACCCGTTTTGAAGAATCGGCTGCCCTGCGTCGCGAGTATACGGAAAAGCTGCTGGAAGTGATCAGCATAAACCAGGTCGCCCTGCTTTTCGACGCAGAGCGTGGCTTTAACCGCATGCTTTTCAGGGAAGCGCAGCGCAGGCATCGGTCTGATGACCGGAGGGATTGATTGACCTGCGAAGATCAGATCTGTGCCACATCGGCAGCATCCACCCATCCCACGTTGCCATCAGCGAAACGAAGTTCTTTCCAGGAGTCCATCCTGTGAATGATCTCGGCTTTTGTCCCTTCATACACCCTGAACAGCTCCGTTCCCCTTCCTGCCGGAGCGCTTCGCACCGTCAGCACTTCTTCCATGACAATGACCTCCTGCTTATGCTTCAGGCGGTGGTATTGCCGTTGCGCTGCATAAGCCGCGATCAGGGTAATCAGAAGGAATGACGCAGCCAATGTAAGAAACAACTTTTTCTGCCAGATGATTTGCTTTAAAAGAAACAAGGCAATGGAAATGACGCACAGGGCCAATCCGATGACCAATGCGATCGCCCACATATCTGCAGAAAACAGGGCTATGAAATTTTCATGCCAGCGCTGATAAAACAAGACCGGGATGCTTTCGATGGGGTTGATGATGCCGTTACGCGCGAGCTCCAGGTTATGCAGGGCGGGCTCGTAGGATGGATTCAACCGCAGGGCCCGTTCATAATAGAGGATGGCCCTTCCGAGCTCTCCAAGCTGATAGGCCGTGTTGCCCATGTTATAATACAATGGTGCGGACTCCACTTCCATTTGAAGGATAGTCTCATACATGTCCATCGCTTCATTCCAGGATTCATCCATGTAGGCCAGGTTGGCCTGCTCCATCAGGCTGTCTGGTGACTGTGCCCGGGACGATACAACACATAGCATTAACAAGAACCATAATACTGGCAAATTCAACCACCTCATCTTACCAAAGTATTTTTTCTTAATTCTTTTTCGATGGCCACGATAGTATCCAGGGCTTTATTGTATACGGTGTCCATGGGGCTTTCATCTCCGGCCGGGGCAAAACGCGCATATTCACACTCATGCAGGCCATCAAGGAAACGGGTGGCCAGCCCGGATGGTATCTGACGCGAATCAAATGCGGATGCTACATTTTCCTTGTTGAGACGGGAAACGGGAATGTCGAGTCGGTCAGACACATAGCCCCAAAGGGCCCTGAATATTTCCTCAAAAAAGGCTTCCTTCCTGTTTTCCCTTAACAGTCTTTTTGCGTGCTTGAGCCTTTTTACAGCCACTTTCCTGGCTTTTTTCATGCGCATGCCATGGATATCCGCTGTCTCTTGCCGGTGTTTGTTCCAAAAAACGAGAAATATGACCAGGAGCAGGATGGGTATGGCTGCAAGCAGGAAAAATCGCGTACTCCGATAGAAAACCTCACCCGCCTGCTGCCAGCTGACTGACCCGGTGTGGATGAAGCGAATGTCTTTTGCCATCCAACGTCCTTCCATTATGCCATCCGGATATGCGCCCGCTACTGCCGGATCGCCTTCCACCTGAAGCGAAAAAGGGCCTGAAGAGGCTGTCCGGTATGCACGTCGCTCAGGGTCAAAATAGCTGACCCGGATAGCAGGGATGTCAAATGTTCCTGTGGCCCTTGCAATGATCACATAGTCAAAAATCATGCTGCCATGCATCCCCGAGCGTGCGGCATGGATATCGTCCGCGACCTGCGGGTCAAACACGTCAAGTTGTTGCGGAAATGAAAACTCAGGAAGTTCAGCCATGCGGATGTTCCCCTCACCTGAGAGGGTTATCTGGAGTGTGGCAGCATCATTGACGTCCATGCTGCGGGAATCCAGGCTGGCCTCCAGCTCAAATTGTCCAACAAGGCCGGTAAAATCATCTGGCTGGCCTTCTGCTGGCAAAGGCTGAACATTCAGAACGACCGGTTCAGCCCGCACATGATGAGAAATGGTGCGATGCCTGTCGAATGGTGAACCGCCGAAGAAATCATCGAATATGCTCCCGGGTCTTCGCCGGTCTTCGGTGGGCATACTTACCTGGGTTTCGACGTCCATGGCATCAATCACAATATCGCCGCTCCGTTGGGGAAATACAGCCATCCTTCTGATCTCAGCCACCCGGTAAATTTGCCCGTTAACCTCTTCCTGGCTGATTACAGGCTGACCTGAAGGGGTGATATTTTCTGTCCACAACCCCTGAAAGCCTGGCAGACGCTCAATATTGTAGCGTTGCACAGACAATCTGGTATAGAGTTTATAGCTGACGATGACCTGCTCACCCCGGAATGGATTGGTATTGCTTATTTCTGTCCTGATGAAGATGTCGTCGGGTCCTGGCCGGGTTTGGGCCGTATCCGGCTCACGGGGTTCATGCGGTTGCGCGGGGGTAGCAGGGGCATCGCTTACTTCCACGCGGCCGGGGTCACTGGCGTATTCCTGTCCATCCACGACGGCCGTCGCCGGTGGAATGGTGAATGTGCCCTGCTCCAAGGCTTCCAGCACGAATGTAAAGGAGTAAGATACGGTAGTGGTCACCTGGTTGTTAATGATCTGCGTGGAGGTGCTGGAAGACGTGCTTGGACCGGATATCATCCTGAAGTCTTCAAAAGAAGGTGCTGAAAAATCATCCGGACGGGCATCCAGGGTCCAGGTGACCCGGAAACGTTCTCCCTCCGCCACGCTTTGCGGGGTAGAAACCTGGAATGAAATGTCACCGGCCAGGACGGTTGCATGGCCTAAAAGCATCCAGCAAATCATATATACCAATGTGCTCATCATGGCATAATCATTTTCACTCACCAATCTTTTCTTATCCTGAGGGTATCTGGTATGGTATCGTCCCGGTTCACCTGCTGCTGGATCCGCTCTTCTTCCCGCCTGAGTGCATCCAGCATCCGTTCAGCATCCTCTTTGCTTAGTTCATCCAAGCGCGCAGGACTGTCATCTTCGACATCATCCATAGGCCCAGGTTCCGGTGTGGCTGGCTGCTCTTCTTCACCATTATCCTCGTCTGATTCCGGATCATCATCATGTGCAGGCTGTGACTGCCCGTTGTCCTCCTGGTCTTCCTCCTTATCTTCAGGTGGGCCGTCGCCTTCCTGTGGCTGTTCCTGAGGAGGCATATCCTCCAGCAAGCGCCTGGCAAAAGCAAGGTTATAGCGGGTGTCATCCTGGTCGGGAGAGATACGCAGCGCATCTTTGTAGGCTTCCATGCTTTCGGGGATGCGTTGCTGGCCAAGGTAGCTGTTGCCGAGATTGTGCAGGGCATCCGCCAGCCTTTGCTCGTCCTCAAAATCCTGGCTCAATGATTCAAAGATCGCTTGCGCCTCATCCAAATGGCCTTGCCGGTAAAGGGCATTTCCAAGGTTGAATAAAGCATCCGCATTGTCCTGGTCCATCTCCAGGGCAGCACGGTATTTTGCTTCCGCTTCGGCATACTGTGATGCATCAAACAGCCGGTTGCCCTCCCTGACCAAATTGCGTGCATCGTTAGCAGACAAATGCGTCAGGAATAAAACCCCCAAACAAAAGATACATATTCGTAGAATCATATACATATATTGCGATAATGTCAAAAAGTCAAAAGTCGAAATGGCTAAGGGTCACCTTGGGCAGCCCAAGATTAAAGCTCTTTCCGCCTTCATCTGCGCAGCGAAAGTGCTGCAAATGAATATCCTACTTTGGCTCAGTTGAATCATTCCGGGTCCATCTCCTTATCATGTTTTAAACAATCTCAGGCGCTTCAGGTACCTGTTTTTCCTGTCCATCATCAATAATTCCAGGATCAGCAAAATAAATGCCAGGGCGAGTAAATAATGAAAACGACTTTCATAATCTGCAAACACACTGGTCTCATAGGCTTCTTTCTCCATTTCGCGGATCGCCTCCATGATTTGGTCCAGACCAAGATCAGGGCCGCTGCCATGGCGGAACACGCCGCCTGTTGTCCTGGCGATTTCCCGCATCGCATCTTCATCGTACCGTGTAATGACTACCCGTCCGTCTCCATCCCGCACGTGGCCGGTCATCCTGTCGTTTTCATACATTGGGATAGGGGCGCCTTCGCGGCTTCCCACACCCACGGTATGTATGACGATGCCCCTGTCAGCCGCCATTCTGGCATATTCCACGGGGTCATCTTCGTGACTTTCCCCGTCGCTGATCAGGATAATTGCCTTGCTGGTGCGGCTGTCATCCACAAATGCCATAGCCGCCCTTGCCAATGCCTGGCCTACTGCCGTGCCTTGCACAGGCACGCTCTCTGTCCCAAGGGTTCGCAAGATCATTCTTGCGGCGTGGTGATCGCTTGTAAGCGGCACCCTGGTATGTGCAGTACCGGCAAAAGCCACGATGCCCACGCGGTCCTGGTCGAGCTCTTCGATAAGTCTGCTCACAGCAAGCCGTGCACGTTCCAACCTGTTCGGCCGTACGTCTTCCGCCAGCATGCTGCGACTCACATCAAGGGCAATCACAATATCCACGCCCTCCAGACGGGCTTCCTCCATCCTGCTGCCAACCTGCGGATTCATGGCGGCAAGTGATACCAGGGAAAAAGCAACAAGAAATAAAACAAACTTCACATAAGGCCTTGTATGCGATTGCATCTCAGCTATTTGATAAATTACATCCGGATTTCCGAAACGCCGCATTGCAAGCCGGTACAAATACCTGTAAATGGCAAAGAATCCAATGAACAGTGGGATCAGCCAAAACAGGTTTGCCCATTCCGGATTCGCAAAACGTATCATATCAAATCCATTGCCAGTCATATCCATACACTATGTCACCACGTCATTCTTCATTTTTCATTCTTCATTTTTCACTTTTCATTCTTCATTTTTCATTCTTCATTTAACCCCCAATCAGGGAACGCTTCGCAGCCAGGTATATTTCAGGCTGGCCTCCAGGAAAAGCAGCAGGATGGCCGGAACAAGGAACAGCAGGAACTTTTCGGATACCCGGGCATATTCTGTGACCTCAATGACTGTTCTTTCGAGTTCATCTATATTCGTATATACCTGTTCGAGGACATCTTGTGTTTCAGCCCAGTAGTATTGTCCACCTGTAAGGTCCGCAATTTCCATCAGCAAGTCTTCATCCACGGGAATCTCCACATCACGGTACTGAATACCAAAGGGGGTTTCAAAAGGGTAGGGGACCAGTCCGCTGCTTCCCACGCCTATCGTGTACACGCGGATGTTGAATAATGCGGCCATGTCTGCTGCCGTCAGCGGATCGATGGCACCGGTATTGTTGATTCCGTCTGTCAGCAATACGATGACCCTGCTTTTTGCATCGCTTTCGCGAAGCCGGTTAATGGCAGTGGCCAGTCCGTCACCAATGGCGGTACCATCCCTTACCATACCAGGCCCGGCTCCTTCAGCCAGCGCTTTAAGCATGGCATGATCCCTTGTCAGTGGTGACAAGGTGAAGCTTTCACCGCTGAATACCGTCATCCCGATACGGTCGTGGGGTCGCATGTCAATAAAGTCCAAAGCCGTTTCTTTTGCCGCTTCCATGCGGTTGGGCTCAAAGTCTTCGGCAAGCATCGATCCGGAGATGTCCAGTGCGATCATGATGTCGATGCCTTCGATGGACTCTTCGTGCATTCCGGTGCTGCTCTGGGGCCTTGCCAGGGCCAGGATGACCAGTGACAGGGCAAGTATACGCAGTGCAAAAGGCAAGTGCCGCAAACGCACCCGCAGGCTTTTCCTGATTCCTTTTGCAAATTCCGCATGCACAAACCGGATATCCGCCGTACGCTCACGATGACGGAGTACATACCAGATGACCAGCAGCACGGGAAGTGCCATCAGGATGAATGCTCCTTTGTTGGCAAAAGTCAGATCAGGCGGTATGGTGATCAGGTTAAGCATTGTCTTCGTAATGATCGGTTTCAGGTAAGGTTTTTGACACAAAAGCCAGTGCCCTTTCAATGGCATCCTCGTGCCGGTCCATTTCCGGTGTATATTTTGCAAACTTGACCATATCGGATTCCTGCAGGATATCCGATAGCAGGCCAATGTAAGTTTCATTGCCGGGCAGGGACCGCAGGGCATGCAGTATTTCCCTGGTGGTCATCTCTTGCGCAGCAATGCTAAATCGTTTACTCACATATTTACGCAAAATGTCTGTCAATTCAATGTGATGTTGTTTGATCTTTCCGTCACGCCAGAGTTGTTTCCGTCGCAGGGTTTCCAGGCTGGAGATGGCCGCGATATGCGGCGGAACGCTTTCCCGTTTTTCCGAATCGGGAGCTGTTTCATCATCAGCCTTTCGTTTCCTCAGCCAATGATAAATCAAATACGCCACCATCACCACTGCGGCACCCACAAGGATCCAGCGCAGGATTTCCCAGGGGCTGCGCGACACGGGGATGATCGGACGGATGTCCCGTATGCCTTCTTCCAGCTCAACTTCTTCATCCATCACTTCCAGCAGCAGTGCCGGGCTTTCCAATGCGAGGGTGTCCTGACCCAAGACATGCTTGTAGTTGACGGGACGTATGGGGTAGTAGCCATCATCCCAGGAAGTGATGACGTGAACTTCCCGCAGCGACAGGCTATCTTCACTTAAGACAAGTGTGTCCAGGGGTTCACTCCGGAGCACCTCCAGCTCATCGCCAAGGATTTCCCGGATATCGTGTGCGAGCATCTTGCCATCAGGGGGCACTGTCCATTCCAGTGACAGGCGGGCATGTTCCCCCAGCCTGATCTGCTTCGGTTCGATGGTGGCCCTCACCTCTGCGGTGGAAGGTCTGTCTGCCAAGGCCATATTTTGGACCAAAAGCAACATGATAGCAAAGATTACCACACACGACCTCATAGGTTTCATATATTACTTCCCATCTCGTTTTTTATAATCCTGACGAAACTACTGGCTGCGTTTTTTGAACAGCTTCATCAATGGCGGCACATAATCGGTATCGGTAGGTATGTTGGCGACATCGACGGCCGACTTGACAAACACCTCCTTCAAAAAACGTTCGTGTGCCTGCGTATACGCCTCTACTCTTTCCCGAACGGCCCGGCTTGAGGTATCAAGCCAGTAGGTGCTTCCCGTTTCCTCATCCCTGAACTTCATGAGGCCTGCAGGGGGAAGTTCACGTTCACGCTGGTCGTAGACACGCACGCATATCACGTCGTGCTTCCTGGAAACGATTTGCAGCGCTTCCCCAAAGCCCTTGTCATGGAAATCAGAGATCAGAAAAGCCACAGACTTTTTCTTTTGCACATTGCGCAAATATTTCAATGCCATACCTATATCCGTGCCCTTTCTTTCCGGACTAAAGTTGATCAGCTCCCTGATGATACGCAAGATATGGCGTGTTCCTTTTTTCGGTGGGATATACTTCTCAACCTGGTCGCTGAAGAAGATCACCCCCACTTTGTCGTTGTTATGGATAGCAGAAAAGGCCAGTACAGCGGCAACCTCTGTGATTACCTGCTCCTTGATGGCGCCGGTAGCGCCAAATGCATTGGATCCGCTCACATCAATCACGAGCATTACGGTCATTTCCCGTTCTTCTTCGAATACCTTCACATAAGGATGGTTGAAACGGGCAGTTACATTCCAGTCAATGTTGCGGATATCATCCCCATAATGATACTCCCTGACCTCCGTAAATGTCATACCACGCCCTTTAAAGGCACTATGGTAGTTTCCGGCAAAGACCTGGTCAGAGAGACCACGGGTTTTGATCTCAATTTTTTTGACCTTTTTTATGAGCTCACTGGTTTCCAACGGGATGGCAGTTAATTAGCTATTAATAATTTACCTGATTTTAGGGAACTTCAATATGATCCAGTATGTCATCAATGATGTGGACCGTGGTGATATTTTCTGCCTCTGCCTCATAGGTGATGCCAATCCGGTGGCGCATCACATCGTGGCAAACGGTCCTGATGTCTTCAGGTACCACAAACCCGCGGTGGTTGAGGAAAGCATGGGCCTTGGCGGCCAGCGCCATGTTGATGGTAGCCCTGGGGGAGCCACCATAGCTGATCAGCGGTGACAGCTTATCAAGCTTGTATTGTTTTGGATACCGGCTGGCAAACACGATGTGGGTGATATAGTCTTCAATCTTCTCATCCATGTATACATCCTTCACTACCTGTCTGGCATTGATGATGGCAGCAGGTTCTATGACCGGACTGGTTACAGGAAACTCCTGTTTCATGTTCTGGCGCAGGATCTCCTTCTCATGTTCCCTGCCAGGATAATCAATGATCACCTTAAGCATGAAGCGATCCACCTGCGCCTCGGGTAGGGGATAGGTGCCTTCCTGCTCAAGGGGGTTTTCGGTGGCCAGTACAAGGAAGGGTTCATCCAGCACAAATCGTTGGTCGCCAATGGTTACCTGGCGTTCCTGCATGGCCTCCAGGAGCGCACTCTGCACTTTTGCAGGCGAACGGTTGATTTCGTCGGCAAGGATGATATTGGCAAAAATAGGTCCTTTGCGTACAAGAAACTCTTCTGTCTTCTGGCTGTAAATCATTGTACCGATCAAATCGGCAGGCAGCAGGTCAGGGGTGAACTGAATCCTGCTGAAATGGGCTTTTATGGTATTTGCCAGGGATTTGATGGCAAGGGTTTTGGCCAGTCCCGGCACCCCTTCCAGCAAGATGTGTCCGCTCGCCAGCAAGCCAATCAACATCCGGTCAATCATGTCTTTTTGTCCTACGATCACCTTATCCATCTCAGCACGGAGTACATCCACAAACTGACTCTCCTGCTGAATCCTTTCATTTAATTCCTTAATGTCCATGGTGAAAAAATTATTAGAAACCTATATGCTAAAAAATTGATAATCAAGCAAATGATTATCTTGAGGGGGCACATGTGGCCGTTCAATGAAAATATTGCCAAACAGATATAAATTATATGGCAAAAATATCTCGTGGATGGATATGATGACGTTTTTTTAAGGTTAAAAAATGTTAAAGCCATGCCTTTA
>Ga0207421_10005703_pt1 | contig 13836 bp, 13 predicted proteins | sample SodLakKL_010_SED_4_FD_187542 | JGI IMG/M metagenome (GOLD analysis project Ga0207421, IMG submission 187542) | Alkaline sediment microbial communities from Lake Tanatar, Kulunda Steppe, Russia - 8KL_010_SED (SPAdes) (version 2) | ecosystem: Environmental > Aquatic > Non-marine Saline and...
CTCAGGTGCAGAGATGACGCAGTGGGTGCCGGCACCTGCAGCATGTAAAGAATCTCTAAGAAAAATATTCTAAACCCCGCACCTATTTTTTCTGTCTGGTTCCAGAAACTGCCTGTGCAACGGACATTCTATCCATTGAAAACAGCAGGATCTGAAGATGTATCCAGGTAAAATAGGTGCGGGGTTTTTTTGTCTGGACATGCCAATAGGCTTGCTTTAAAATTAATATAATAGAAATCAGCAGCAATTTTATATAAAAATATCCCCCAGGGTCCATATGATGATCTTTGAAGACCAGAAAGGACTTCCTCTTTCTCCTGAGACTGGCGTGCTTGTTCTAGCGGCAGGCAAAGGAACACGCATGCATTCGCCTCTTCCCAAGGTCCTGCAAAAGCTTTTGGACAAGCCCATGTTGTGGTATCTTTTGAACACTCTCAACAGGACTTGTTCTTCCAGGCCAATGGTGGTTACAGGCCATGGCAGGAGTCAGGTGGAAGACGCATGCAGTTCATTTATGGCGGATTTTATATACCAGGAAAGACAGCTGGGTACAGGACATGCCCTGCAGGTTGCCTGGGATCATATAAACAAGCGCGGTTTTAAGTGGCTGATGGTGTTAAACGGTGACACCCCCCTTATAAGTCCGCAGCATATTAAGGCCCTCTGGGAAGGTGTCCGCGACAAGGATGCTGATGTGGGATTTATGAGCCTCGAGCTTGATGATCCTGGAAACTATGGCCGGGTTATTCGTTCTGAAGACGGCAGGGTCAAAGAAGTTATCGAAGCCAGAGACTTTGATGCCGATATGCACGGCCAGGATGTTTCTGAAGTAAACTCTGGTCTTTGTGCCTTCAGGACCTCGTCTCTGAGGAAGATCTTGTTTGAACTTGATTCGGACAACAAGCAAAATGAGCTTTACCTTACTCAGCTTGTTTCGCTGGCTCAGAAGTCAGGAATGAATGTTGAGGCGGTAAACGCAGGAAGATGCTCCGGGCTTCTTGGTGTTAATACCCCAGGGGAGCTCATTTTGCAGGAGGAGTATATCCGGTCCTGCATAGTCAGCAAGTTTGTTGAGCAAGGAGTGATTATAAGATCTCCAGATATGGTCCGGATCGGTCCGGAAGTCTATATTGAACCCGGGTCTGAAATCACCGGCCCGGTGGAAATTTATGGAAAAAGCAGTATTTCTTCTTTAAGCAGGATTTTTTCACATTGTTATATTGAGGACAGTTTTATAGATGGTGGGCAAGTTTTTTGCTTTTCACATATTGTAGAATCTGTTATAGACAGTCACACGAGAGTTGGTCCTTATGCCCGGCTTAGACCGGGTACTAAAATGCAAAAAGGCTCAAGGGCTGGAAATTTCGTGGAAATTAAGAATTCATCTGTGGGAGCGGGCAGTAAGATAAACCACCTGTCTTATATCGGGGATACAGTTATGGGAGAAGAGGTAAACGTAGGTGCCGGCACCATCACCTGTAATTACGACGGACGGGCAAAACATAAGACCGTTATCCAGGACAGGGTCTTCATAGGAAGTAATACAGCCCTGGTGGCACCAGTGGTGCTGCAGCAAAAGAGCATGATTGCTGCAGGATCTACTATAACCAGGGATGTCCCCGGGGAAAGCCTGGGTATAGGCAGATCCAGGCAGAAAAACCTTGAAGGCAGAAGCCCCTTGAAAAATTTTGACAAAAACGATTAAGCGATTAAAAATGGAATCCATAGAAAAACTGGTGGAAAAGGTGGACAGACTTCTGGAATTGAAAAACAGGCTGGAGCAGGAAAACCAGAGTCTCAGGCAGGAGTTGGAGTCCGTGAAGCAGAAAAATAATATGGTTGCAGGCAAGGTCGATGAATTGCTACAAAAAATCGAAGATGAAACATCTTTTTGATGCCAGAGTACAACTTAAATATACTGGGGTTGGACTTAAATTTCAAAACAGATGCTGGTCCAGAACGTATCGAGCAGGCCAGGGCATATCTTGAAAAGCGATTTGCCGAATTGCAAAGCAGAGGCGGCAAGTTGAGCAAGGAAAGGTTGCTCATTTACGTTGCTCTGGGTCTGGCTGATGATTACCTGCAAAGTGACATCAGGCTTTCGGATTTACAGCAGAGAGTGGAAGAACTGGTACACAAGATAAATGGCCTTGAGGCTGACAAGTAAGCTGATCATTTTGACCAGCATGTAAATATTCCTGGCAGGTACGTGATGGAGATAATTTATTTTGAGCCAACATTAACCTCAAGGGAGCTGCTGTGCAGTTCTGGTGTGCATGCCCTGCAACGTTCTGGGAAGCCTGAAGGAACTGCTTTGGCACCCACCTGTAAAAACGAGGTTCAAGATAATTCTCCACACGGCCTGCCGGGATAACTATTGCCATGTTTCGTCTTCAGCCCTGATCTGCCTGCCTCCAATGCCTTCACGGTGCATACCGGGTCCTCATTACCCATAGCCGCCCTCTTGCCCATTAGTGCATCTTGTATCCGGGATCGCAGCTAATACCTGATGGATCACGGAGAAACAGAGCTTTATATATAAATAAGGAGCAAACCATGTGGACAACGGTAATCATCACTGCCTTAATCGCCCTGGCAGTTGGAGCTGTTGCGGGATTCTGGGCTCAGAAGATATTCTTTAACAAGAAGTACCAGGAAAATCAGGAACTGGCTCAGAGGATTCTGGATGAAGCCAGGAAAGAAGCTTCAGCCCAAAAGAAGGAAATCCTTCTTCAGGCCAAGGACGAGGCCTTCAAGCAGAAAAAGGAGCTGGAAGAGGATGCCAGGGAGAGGGAGAAAGAATTAAAGAAACAGGAACAAAGACTACAGGAAAAGGAAGAAAGGCTGGAGAATAAGCTTGAAAAAGTGGCTCAAAAGGAAAGTGAAGTAGTCGCCTGGGAAAATCAGCTTGCCAGGCAGGAACGAACTTTCGCCGAAAAAGAGGAACACCTGAAGGAGGTCATTGACAATCAGAGCAAGAAACTCGAGGAGATTTCCGGACTCACTAAGGAAGAGGCCAGAAGTCGCCTGATACAGGACATTGAAAGCAAGACCAGGCATGAGGCCGCCAAAATGATCCGTCAAATCGAGATGGAGGCCCAGGAAACAGCCTCAAAAAAGGCAAAGGAGATACTGGCTCTTTCCATTCAGCGTTATGCAGGCGATTACGTATCCGAACATACTGTTTCAGCTGTGGAACTGCCAAGCGAAGATATGAAAGGCCGCATTATCGGCAGGGAAGGGCGCAATATCAGGGCCATCGAAGCCGCAACCGGTGTAGATCTGATTATCGACGATACACCTGAGACAGTAGTCCTGTCCGCCTATAGTCCCCTGCGGCGTGAAGTTGCCAAGCAGTCTCTGGAGAGACTCATAAGTGATGGCAGGATTCATCCGGCCCGCATAGAAGATATCGTGGAAAAGGTAAAAAAGGAGCTGGACGTCAAACTTCGGGAAATCGGGGAACAGGCAACCTTTGATGTCGGGGTTCACGGCATACACCCTGAGCTGATTCGCCTTCTGGGTCATCTGCATTACCGCACCAGTTTTTCCCAGAATGTGATGCAGCATTCCATAGAAGTGGCTTTTCTGTGCGGGATTATGGCTGCGGAACTGGGCCTGGATCAGAAAAAGGCCAAAAGGGCCGGTCTGCTGCACGACCTTGGCAAGGCTGTGGATCACGAGGTTGAGGGGCCTCACGCCATCATTGGAGCGGACCTGGCCAAGAAGCACAACGAGTCCAGGGAAATTGTGCATGCAATAGCAGCCCACCATGAGGATGTTCAGCCCACTAGTGTTCTTGCGGTTCTGGTGCAGGCCGCTGACAGTCTGTCCGGGGCCAGGCCCGGGGCCAGGAAGGAGCTTTTGGAGAATTATGTCAACCGCCTGGAAGAGCTGGAGAAAATTGCTTCCAGTTTCAATGGAGTGAACCGCTCTTTTGCCATTCAGGCTGGAAGGGAACTAAGGGTAATGGTGGATTGCGACCAGGTGGACGATGACGCCACTCATCTGATGTGCAAGGACATAGCCCAGAAGATCGAGGAGAACATTACTTATCCTGGACAGATAAAGGTAACCGTAATCCGGGAAAAGAGGTCGGTGGGCTACGCCAAGTAGTTGCAGCAACAGTGTTGTCATGGCGAACAATAGCGATAATAATATATTTTTGGGGCAAAGATTTCAAATAAACCAAAAGCGGAGAAGAAATGAGCTGGATTCATCGGGAGGCCATGGCCCTGATCAGGCGTGGCAGTGTGGAGATTGTAAGCGAATCCGAGCTGTTGAAGAAGCTGGATAGAAAAAAGCCTCTCCGGGTCAAGGCCGGATTTGATCCCACTGCCCCTGACCTGCATCTTGGACATACTGTGCTTATTCAGAAGCTTAAGCATTTTCAGGAACTGGGGCACCATGTACTTTTTCTCATCGGCGATTTTACAGCTATGATTGGAGATCCTTCAGGCAAATCAGAAACCCGCAAAAAACTTACCCGCCAGGAAGTTATTCAAAACGCTGAAACCTACAAGCGCCAGATATTCAGGATACTGCATCCGGAAAAGACCCAACTGGTTTTCAACTCCACCTGGATGGACAAGTTTCATGCAGCGGATTTTGTGGAACTTTGCTCCAGGTATACAGTGGCCAGAATGATGGAAAGGGACGATTTTGACAAGCGCTTTCGGGAGAATCGCTCAATAGCCATCCATGAGTTTTTGTATCCTCTCATACAGGGGTATGATTCCGTGGAACTTAATGCGGACGTGGAGCTTGGAGGCACGGACCAGAAATTCAATCTCCTGGTGGGAAGGGATCTGCAGCGCGAATACGGCCAGGAGCCGCAGATAATCCTTACTGTTCCTATCCTGGAAGGCCTGGACGGGGTGCAGAAGATGAGCAAGTCTTTGGGCAATTATGTAGGTATCGAAGAACCGGCCCGGGAAATGTATGGCAAGCTCATGTCCATTTCAGACGAACTCATGTGGAGGTATTTTGAACTTTTGTCCGACAAGGACCTAACTGAGATAGAAGCCATGAGGGCAAAGGTGGGGCAGGGAAAACTGCACCCAAAGTCCTGCAAGGAAGAACTGTCCATGGAAATAACCGCCAGATTTCATGACCGGCAGGCGGCTGAAAAGGAAAGGGAAGCTTTCAACCGTGTTTTTTCGGCGCACGAAAGGCCCCAGGATATGCCGGAATTCAGTGCTTCCGGAGCTGAAAACACTAAGCTGGCCGATATCCTGGTGGCAAGCAGGCTGTGTCCGTCCCGCAGCGAAGCCAAGAGACTCTGCAAGCAAAAGGCAGTGGGGCTGTACTCCGGGGAGAAGCTTACAGATCCGGAAGCTGTTCTTGATGCCGGGGAATATATATTGAAAGTGGGTAAAAAAAGGTTTTTAAAGCTTACGGTTAGATAAGAAGGACTCAGAAATGACAACCAAAACGGGTTCAACCACAGCCGGTGCTTTGCAGACAACTTTGGCCTGGGCCAGGATGATCCGCATAGAACATTCAGTATTTGCCCTGCCTTTTGCCTACATGGGACTTTTCTGGTCCGCTGAAGGCTGGCCAGGCTGGCATGTATTCATTTTCCTGACCCTGGCCATGATAATGGTGCGCTCTTTTGCCATGACCCACAACAGGCTAACGGATCTTCCCCTGGACGCCCTGAACCCGAGAACCAGGGACAGGGCCCTGGTAACCGGTGAAATCCAGGTGCGACAGGCTTATTATTTTCTGGCGGCAAGTGCGGTGATTTTTGTTCTGGCCTGCGCCTTTATCAATCTGCCGGTTTTTCTGCTGGCCTTTTTTGCCTTGGCCTGGTCCGCTGTGTATAGCTATACTAAAAGGTGGACCAGCCTGTGTCATTTTTTTCTGGGCTCTGTTCTGGGCCTTGCCCCTCTGGCCGGATGGATCGCCTATGCACCGGAACTGACCCTTGCGGCGGTTTTTTTGTTTCTGGGAGTTTTGTTCTGGGTGGGCGGTTTTGACATCCTTTATTCCACACAGGATATGGAGTTCGACCGGGAAAACGGCCTGAAATCCATACCTGCCAGACATGGTCCGGCCACTTCTTTTGCCCTGGCCGGTTTTGCTCATGTCAATGCGGCCCTTTTTTTCCTGCTGGCAGGAATCGCCTTTGCCGCGTCCTGGCCCTACTACCTGGCCTGGCTGATTGTGACGGTAGTGCTTTTTATCGAGCACAAGCTCATTTCACCGGACAATCTGGAAAAGATCAATGTATCTTTCTTTACCTTGAACGCCCTTGTATCCGTGCTCCTACTGGCAGGGGTGCTTGCAGATGTTTTCCTGGTCAGCGGCTGACAGGAACCAGTGACCACAGACACAGAGCGGCGGATAAATACCCGATGATCAATTTGAAAAGCAATTTATAGAGGTTTTCATGACCATGGACGGCTTTCCAGCTTACAGGGGTGATCTGAGATATCACTGCCTGGAATGTAAGAGCATTTATCCAGGCAATGAATTGCATTACACCTGCCCTCAATGCAGAGGGGTTTTTCTTCTGCAGGACCATAACTTCAGCGAGCTGAAAAAGACATCAGGGGCAAAGTGGAGAGATGTATTCGACCGGCGCGCAGCCGGCAAGATGACCCAGATGCGGGGCATATTCAGATTTTATGAGCTCATTGCCCCGGTGGTGGACCAGGAAGACGTAGTCTACCTGGGGGAAGGCAACACTCCTGTTATTGAGTCTTCCCCAAAGCTGCAAAGATTAGTGGGCCGGAAAACTGCCTTCAAGAACGACGGCCAGAACCCCAGCGCATCATTCAAAGACAGGGGCATGGCCTGCGCCTTCAGTTATTTAAAACAACTGGTCAAAAGAAATAACTGGGAACAGGTGCTGACCATCTGCGCCTCCACCGGGGATACTTCCGCTTCAGCGGCCCTGTATGCCGCTTATGTGGACGGCCCGGTGAAGTCTGTGGTTCTGCTCCCCCAGGGTAAGGTAACCTCGCAGCAGCTGTCTCAGCCTCTGGGCAGCGGGGCAGCGGTCATTGAGCTGCCCGGTGTTTTCGATGACTGCATGCGCGTGGTGGAGTATCTGGCGGACAATTACCGCGTGGCCCTGCTCAATTCCAAGAATCCCTGGAGAATCCTGGGTCAGGAGAGCTATGCCTTTGAGCTCGCCCAGTGGAGCAACTGGGACATGGCCGGCAGATGCGTGTTCGTGCCTATAGGCAATGCCGGCAATATTACAGCGGTGATGAACGGTTTTTTAAAGCTTAAAAAACTAAAGATTATCCAGGATTTGCCCCGGATTTTCGGTGTGCAGTCCATTCATGCGGATCCGGTATACCGTTATTACCGGCAAGCTCCCCGGCAAAGAAATTATGCACCGGTGGAAGTAAGTCCCAGCGTGGCTCAGGCGGCCATGATCGGCAACCCTGTTTCTTTTCCCCGGGTGCGGGAACTGGCGGCAAGGTATCAGGAGGAGCAAGGGGAAGATGCCTTCAACGTGGTCCATGTCCAGGAGCAGCAGATCATCGAATCCATGTTGCTGGCCAATCAAAACGGGCATATCGCCTGTACCCAGGGCGGGGAATGCCTGGCCGGACTTTTGCAGGCCAAAGACCAGGGTCTGGTGGCTGCAGATGAGTACTGTATTCTGGATGCCACAGCCCATGCCCTGAAATTCAGCGGATTTCAGGAAATGTACTTCAGCGGCTCCTTTCCCCCGGGCTATGAGATCATTCCCCGGCAGGAATATATAAATCAGCCCCAAAGTGTACTAAGTGAAGAGGACAGAAATCGGCTGGGCAGGGAAGAGTTCACCAGGGCGGCGGTGGATGAAATGGTGCGTATACTGGGACTTCAGGGTAATTGAGTTGCATGATCTGCCAGCATGAACAGTTCATGATTCCATCTGGTTACATTTTCCCTGAAAATTCCACTGCGCTGATACAGCTTTTCGTTTTCTTTTCCATGCCCCCAGAAATCACTTATATACTTTTTGGGAACCAGCACCTTCAGAGGGCCTGCACCGAGTCTTGAAGCCATGGCAGTTACGTATGCACCCAGAGCCCTGCCCCTGCATATGGCACCCAGGGCGGGGTGCCAGGGGCCGGCCTTTATCCGGGGCAGAAGGGAGGCTTCCGGAGCCAGACCGGTCCTGATTACCGGGATCCCTGCCAGCCACATTCTAAGCAGGGCGTTGGAGGTCAAGGTCAGGGTGGTGTTTAAGGACCACGGCCTGTACATTCCTTTGGACCAGTGCTTGGCCAGCACAGTGCCTTCCAGTACCAGGCAGGGGTAAAGCCGGACTGCTGCGGGCTGAATTTGAGCTGTAGTCTCCAGGTCTCTTGAAAAGCTTGCGGCATCCGATCCGGGCAGCCCGGGCATTAACTGAATGCCCAGTTCCAGACCGTTTTTTTTCAACAACCTGGAGATGTTCAAAGCCTCTTTGCCGACATATCTTCTTCTTGAAAGCGAAAGAACCCTGTTGTCAAAGCTTTGTACTCCCAGCTCAACCATGTCCATGCCGTAGTCCTTAAGAAGCCTGATTTGCCCCTGATCCATACAGTCCGGCCTGGTGGAGCAGCGCACATGGTTTACTGCTCCCAATCTTTTCAGTTCAAGGGCTGTTTCCAGAAAAAGCTTCTGGTTTGGCCGGGAAAGAGCGGTAAAAGTGCCCCCGAAGAATCCCAGGGAAAATGGCTTGCGGTTTTTTCTGAACTCCAACAAAATATTGGTGTTCAATCTCTGGACCATCTGTTCCAGAGGTTTTGGCTGTTGACCGGTCTGAGCCTCCTGGGAGCAGTAAATGCATTGGAAGGTACATCCGGCAAAAGGCAAAAATACAGGGTAGAGCCGGTGTTTATATCGATCTGGCTCAGGGTGTTTGAAGTATAATATTGGCAAGCTCATAAAACTAATTATAACCAAGGGTTGCAAAAAGCCGATTGATTGGGTATCATCCGACTCAGGCAAGATTTAGAAATTCTGGTACGTTGTGACAAAAGTCAGACGTCAGTCTCCTGCAGGCATGAGGGTTTCGAATTTATCCAGTCCTAAAATTTCAGAAGAATTGCACATGTATTATTAATTATAAGTCAGAGAGTCCCTGGTCTGCAACTTATTCGTGGAGGTAGCATGCAGGATTGCATTTTTTGCAAGATTGTCCGCGGTGAAATTCCAAGTGTCAAGGTTTATGAAGGCGCTTCAGTCCTTTGTTTTCTGGATGTTGCTCCGGCTGTCAGGGGGCACTGCCTGGTAATTCCCAAGGACCACGTGGAAAACATCCTAAAAATTCCTGAAGATATGGCAGCCAGTGTGCACGAGGCCATCCGCAGGGTGGGGCAGGGAATCATGCAGGGTTTACAGGCCGATGGATTCAATGTCGGCATGAACAACTTCCCGGCTGCGGGTCAGGTGGTAATGCATGCCCACTGGCATTTAATACCCCGCTTCCAGGGAGACGGCCTGCAGCTCTGGCCTCAATACAAATATGACAGCGATGAAGAAATGCGGGATTTTGCGCAGAAAATCTCATCTGCATTCCCATAAGCAGGTTCAGGTAACAGTGGCATCCATGTTTTCAACGCACCCTATTCTGTCAGGACCGGCATAAGGTCCGACACAACAACACAGGAGGGAGATGTATGGTCAACACCCTAACCAAATCGGACCTGGTGGACAGGGTATACGAGCAAAGCGACCGAAAGCGTGCAGAGGTCAAGGGCCAGATAGAACATCTGCTGGATATTATAAAGCAGGCAATAAAAAAGGACCATTCGCTGCTTATAAGCGGTTTCGGCAAGTTTGAGACCTACGACAAGAAGCCCAGAAAGGGCCGCAACCCACAGACCAGCGAGTCTATTATTCTTCCCGGGCGGAAAGTAGTGGTATTCAGGTTGTCGCGCAAATTCCGTTCTGAGATCAATCAGCAATAATAAAGGCTTGCGGATAATTTTCCCTGAGGCTGTCCCTGGCTCTTTCCGCCTGACCGACGTTTTCGAAACGACCGGCCTGTACACGCCACACGGTTTGGCCGCGGGAATCAATTTTTTGCAGGCGTGTCTTGCTATATCCCTTTTCTTCAAGCAGGACCTTTTTCTTTTCAGCGTTCTCCTTGCTGGTAAAAGATCCCACCTGAACATAAAACGTGCCGGGCAGCTCTTCCCTCGGGGCGCTGCCCACAGCCTTTACCCTCACCGGTGCAGTGCCCGGTCCTATCATGTCCAGTTCCCTGGCTGCTGCCAGGGAAAGGTCGATGATGCGGTCATCAACAAAAGGACCGCGGTCATTAATTCTTAACTTGATGCTTTTGTCATTTTCCAGGTTGATCACTTGTACTTTTGTATGCATGGGGAGGATTCTGTGGGCGGCGGTCATTTCGTACATATTGTATACTTCGCCGCTGGCGGTTTTTTTACCGTGGAATTTGGGTCCGTACCAGGAAGCAATGCCGTCTTCTTGAAACCCCTCAGAAGTTGACAGTGGGGTGTAGGTCTGACCCAGGACGGTGTATTTCCGCTCCTTGTCCAGTTTTTCTTCCGGGTGCTCCGGTCTGGCTGGTTCTCTCTCTGGTTGTTCAATCCTGGGGGGTGGCGAGGGAGGATAGACCTTACGCGGTGAACACGCAGCGGTCAGGACTACTGCTGAAATGATGAAAATAATGACTAGGTAATTTAAAAAAAAATTCTTCATATTCTGCTTTCCGTGCGTTTTTGTACAGTGTCAGCCAAATTTTTTGTTTCAAGCAGGAGAAGGAGTAAAGGCCTTAATACCGGCAAAAATATTGTCATGGCAATCAGTGGTAAATTGTTTACCAGCAGGAAAAACTGTTTTCCAATGCTGAGAGCATATTATTTTAGAATTGTCCTGAGAGCAAGTGGTGAATACCTGACCAGTTCCTTGCTCATTTCTTGTCCGGGCAGGGCAGGGTGTTTTTGCAGATTTCATCTTGATATTTTTTTGCCAGTAATATCAGTTACCAATTAAAAAAAATTCATGACTGCATATTTTTTCCTGCTGGTTATGAGAATTTTTTATCAAAATTTCCAATAAAGGCAGTTTAGTATTTTTATTTTTAACTGTAACATACTGGCTTTATTCTATTTTTATTGTTTAATATTTGTTAAAACAGGTCTTGACTTATGTATGCTTGTGCATGATATAACAAACCTATAGGTATTGGCTAATTTAATAAATTATTACCATCTGGCAAAGGGGGTCAAGAATGAGCGCGGAAAAAGTAGGCGCGGTCATGGTTGTCGGCGGAGGAATCGCTGGTATCCAGTCAGCCCTGGATCTGGCGGACGCCGGATATTATGTCTATCTCTTGGAGAAGTCTTCCGGCATAGGCGGGGCCATGGCCCAGCTGGACAAGACTTTTCCAACCAACGATTGTGCAATGTGAATAATTTCGCCCAAATTGGTCGAGTGCGGTCGGCACTTGAATATCGAGCTTTTGACTTTGGCCGAGGTGGAAGGAATCAGCGGCCGTGAAGGCAATTTCAACGTCAAGGTGCGCCAGAAGCCGCGCATTGTTGACATGGATAAATGTATAGCCTGCAACCTTTGTGCGGAAAAATGCCCCAAGAAAGTCCCGGACGAGTTCAACGAAGGGCTGGACAAGCGCAAGTCGGCATACATCAAGTACGGGCAGACTGTGCCCCTTAAGTACGCCATTGAAAAGGAGACCTGCATCTACTTTGTCAAAGGCGGCAATAAGGGAGAAAAAGGCAAGGGTAAATGCCGGGCCTGCGAAAAGTACTGTCCCACCGGGGCCATTGACCTGGACCAGGATTTCCAGGACGAAATCAAGGAGATAAACGTCGGTTCAGTAATTCTTACCCCGGGATTCAAGCCTTTTGATCCTTCCGCTTTTGATACCTATGCCTATTCTCAGTTCAAGGATGTAGTCACCAGCATGGAGTATGAGAGGCTTCTCTCCTCCAACGGTCCATGCATGGGGCACCTTACCAGGCCTTCCGACGGCCTGGAGCCCAAAAAAATAGCCTGGCTTCAGTGCGTAGGCTCAAGAAATATCAATAAATGCGACAACGGATACTGTTCCTCTGTCTGCTGCATGTACGCCATTAAACAGTCCATGGTTACAGCGGAGCACACCACAGGGGATACTGACCAGGCCATTTTCTATATGGATATTCGGACCCACGGCAAGGAGTTCGACAAATACTACGAGCAGGCCAAAGAAAACGGTATCCGGTTCGTCCAGAGCCGCATTCACACTGTTTACCCCGGCCAGGACGGCTGCGGGGTAAAGGTGGAGTACTTCAACGACCAGACCGGGGAAAGGGTCAAGGAGGAGTTCGACCTTCTGGTTCTGTCTGTGGGGCTGGAGAATTCCAGGAGTTCTGTTGATCTGGCACAGGTTCTGGGAGTTGAACTGGATAAGTATAAATTCGCGGAAAGTTCCAGCTTCGCCCCGTCAGCCACCAATGTTCCAGGCATTTATGCCAGCGGCTGCTACCAGGGCCCCAAGGATATCCCCCAATCGGTGACCGATGCTTCCTGCGCCGCTGCTTCAGCTTCCATATCCTTGAGCAGTCAGCGCGGAACCCTTACCCAGGAAAGGACATTTCCCCCTGAAAAAGAAGTTGCCCAAGAAGAGCCCAGGGTGGGCGTCTTTGTCTGCTCCTGCGGCATAAATATCGCCGGCACCATAGATGTCAAGGAACTTGTGGAATACTCCAAGTCGCTGCCCAACGTGGTCATGGTGGAAAATAACCTGTTTTCCTGCTCTCAGGATACCCAGGTCATGCTCAAGGACAAGATACAGGAGCACAACCTGAACCGGGTGGTGGTGGCGGCCTGTACTCCCAGGACTCACGAGCCTCTTTTCCGGGAGACCATGAAGGATGCAGGGCTTAATGAGTACCTTTTTGAAATGGCCAACATCCGCAACCAGAACAGCTGGGTGCACGGCAAAGAGCCTGAAAGGGCCCTGGAAAAGGCCAAAGATCAGGTGCGCATGGCGGTGGCCAAGGCCTCCATGCTCCAGCCCCTGGAGCACCTCTCGGTAAACGTTAACCAGAGCGCCCTGGTGGTGGGAGGAGGTCTTTCAGGCATGGTCAGTGCCCTGGGGCTGGCTGACCAGGGATACGAGACGATTCTTCTGGAAAAGGCGGAAAAGCTTGGGGGCAACGCCTGGAACCTGGCCTCCACCTGGCGCGGGGAACAGATCAGGCCCTACCTGGAAGATCTCATTTCCAAGGTGGAAAGCCATTCCAATATAAAAGTATATAAAAACGCCCAGCTCAAGACCAATAAGGGCGCTGTGGGCGATTTTGTAAGCGAGATAGAAGTAAACGGCGAGAAAAAGGCCATCAAGTACGGCATTGCCGTCGTCTGCACCGGGGGACAGGAACACAAGCCTCAGGAATACCTCTATGGCCAGGATGAGCGGGTTTTTACCCACCTGGAATTCGACCGGGAGATGTCCGAGCACGCACCAGCCCTGGACAAGGCCAAGGGGGCTGTTTTCATTCAGTGCGTCGGTTCCCGCGAGCCGGACAGACCCTACTGCAGCCGTGTGTGCTGTACCCATACCATGCATTCGGCCATTAAGCTCAAAAAGGCCAGCCCCAAAATGCCTGTATATGTCCTTTACAGGGATATCAGGACTTACGGCGCCCGGGAGGATCTGTACAAAGAGGCCAGGGAACTGGGGGTCATCTTCATCCAGTACGACCTGGCAAACAAGCCAAAAGTCAGCAAGGACGGTGAAGACCTGGTGGTGGTGGCCAGGGACCACATCCTGTACCGGGACGTGGAAATAAGGCCCAGTTACCTGGTACTGGCCTCGGCTGTTGTGCCCACCGAGCATAAGAACCTGGTGGAACTCTACAAGTGCGG
>Ga0207421_10005704_pt1 | contig 13834 bp, 14 predicted proteins | sample SodLakKL_010_SED_4_FD_187542 | JGI IMG/M metagenome (GOLD analysis project Ga0207421, IMG submission 187542) | Alkaline sediment microbial communities from Lake Tanatar, Kulunda Steppe, Russia - 8KL_010_SED (SPAdes) (version 2) | ecosystem: Environmental > Aquatic > Non-marine Saline and...
CGGCGGCGTACACTGGCAGCGAATCGAACAGCCGGTAGGCATTGCCTAACCCATCGATGTGGTCGAAATGGATGTGACTAACGATTGCGGCATCCGGGAGTTCGACGTTTTGGCTGAGAAACTGCTGGCGGAAATCCGGGCTCAGGTCGACGAGAATCGACTCGCCGGTTCGTTCGTTTTCGACGTGGACTGAAAACCGCGACCGCTCGATGCCGCGATCGATGGCTGTCTGACAGGTCGCACAGTCACAGCCGACTGTGGGTGTGCCCGTCGTATCGCCCGTCCCCAGCAGCGTCACCAGCATCGTCATCCCGGTTAGTGTGTTTGATCCTGTGGTTTGGCGTCGACGGTCTCGTGATCGCCGCTGCTTGCGGCTCCGTCTTCGGCTGGTTTGCTGTGGTCATGATCGTGGTCATGATCGTGTTCGTGATCGTGGTCGTGATCGTCACCACTCCCACTGCCGGTAATATGCGCGCCGTCACCGCTGATCATATCCATGTTTTTGAGATTGTCTCGCTCTTCGAAGTCGGCGACCGCATCCAGCAGGTCCTGTTGGGTGAGCTCGATCCGCTCTTCGGTGAGCGCTTCGAGGACGGCTTCGCGGAGCACCATCCGGAGGTCGCTGCCGGTGAGCCCCTCGGTCTGGCTGGCGATCTCGTCGGGATCGAAGTCGACGATATCCATCTGTCTGGTGACGACCTCGAGGATGTCGGCCCGCATCCCGCGGTCGGGTTTCGGGAAGTTGACGATCTCGTCGAACCGTCGCCAGGCGGCGGCATCCAGCTGGTCGGGGTGGTTGGTCGCACCGATCAACAGCACGTCGTCGCGGATCAGCGAGATGTCGTCGATAGATTTGAGAAGGGTGTTGACCGCACGTTTGAGCGCGGCGTGTTCGTCCGACCGACGGGTTTTCGCAACTGAGTCGAACTCGTCGATAAACAGGATACAGGGCGAGAGCCGCTTTGCGACCTCGAACGTTTTCTCGACGTTTTTCGCCGTCTCACCCAAATATTGGCTGGTGATCATCGAGAGTTTCACCTCGACGAAGGGCAAGCCGAGTTCGTGGGCCAGCGCGCGCGAAATCGTGGTTTTGCCGGTTCCAGGCGGGCCGACAAACAGTAGTTTCCCGATCTCTCGGAGGCCAATCGAGGCGAGATAATCGCGGTGTTCGATCGCTTTGACGATCTTTTGGATCTCACCCTCCTGGTCGGCGGTCAACACCAGGTCGTCGAGCTGCATCTCGATCTCTTCGGGCGCGCGAACTTGGACGAGATCCAGCATCTCGCTTTCGTCGTCGTCGTCCGTATCGAAATACTGCGAGAGCAGCGCGTCGATCCAGACGCGGTCGGCCTGAATCGGGCGGTTGTTCTCGCGGGCCTCGGCGTGGGTTACCTCGACGCCCGGCTCGTCTTCGACGGCGGCGGCGAGTGTGGGGTTCGTCGACAGTCGGTCGTCGTCGGTCCGGTCGAGATACCACTCGATAGCCATCTCGGGTTGGGTGATCGACAGCTCCCCGGAGAACTCATCGCGCTGGGTAAACAGCAGTTCGGAGATCGCCTCCCAGGGGCGGTCGACGCCGGTTGCGGTGCGGGCGGTTCCGTTGGTCGCCTTGAGCGGTCGCTCGATGCTGCCGGGGGGTTGGGGCTCGCCGGCCGTCGAGCCGTGTTTGGTCTCGCGGTCTGCTCGGTCAGTCTCGCTGTCGGATCGCTCTGTCCAGAATACTTGTCGAAAACGGGGCGGGAGATCGTTCTCGTCCAACGACCGATCTTCGCTGTACAGGTGGGCCGTTAGCACGAACTCGACCACATCCAGAGCCGGGTCACTCATCCCAAACATGTTCGTTCTGTGGTCGCTTAAGCGCGTCGAAGCACTGATTGTCTCGCCCCGTGAGCGTTCTGTCCGGCTGGCTGCTGTCGAAACCGCCAGCTCATGCGAGCCGTTCGACGACACCCACGCAGTTACAGAATTCTGAAAAAGACCGAACGGTTGTCTATCTATGTAGCTTCGCATTCGACGAACCACTATATAAACAGTTTATATCGGTTGGAATATCTTCTGTTTGTCCAGAAAAACCTCGTAAATTAGTGTTTTGTCAACAGTCAGTGTTTTAGCCATCTATTCGTATACTCAAACACAACTACTCGTGACATATCAGTGTATTTCGGCGCGTCTTCTGACTATTTGGGCACACGGCAGTCGAGTTACGGCGACGTGTCTGGCATGACTCCCCGCGACGACGCCACCGACGGCCAGCCAACCGCAGACACCGGCTCTGCCGGAATCATCCTTGCCGGCGGTCGCTCGACGCGGTTTCCGACTGTCGACAAAGCGCTCGCACCGCTGGACGGCGCGCCGTTGCTGTGGCATGTCGCCGACAGCCTCGCACCCGCGGTCGACGAGCTGCTCGTGAGCTGCCGACGGGATCAGCGCGAGGCGTTCGCCGAGGCCCTCGATGGGTTCGATGTTCGGTTCGTGGTCGACAAGATCCCCGACCGCGGACCGCTCGTCGGTCTCCGAACTACTCTCGACGACACTGTCGCCACTTATGCGGTCGTACTGCCCTGCGATATGCCCGCGGTTCCGGCGGCGTTTCTCGATTTCCTGTCCGCACGCGCACGGAACACAACCGGTGCGGTTCCCGAGTTTGACGGCCAGCCCCAGCCGTTTCCGGCCGTCTTCCACGTTCGGGCCGCCCGCGCGGCCTGTCGGGAGATCGAAGCACGCGGCGACAATCGGCTTGCGGCACTGCTTGACGAGGTCGAACCACGGATCGTCGACGAGCGTGTCGTCCGCGCACACGTTGAACCGTCGGCGTTTCGGAACATCGATACCCACGAGGATCTGTCGACTGCCCGAGAGTCGCTGTAGTCGAGGCTGTTCGCACGTGTGGTATGTTCGGTGTTCCAAAATTCTGGGAATTCGAGAAAAAATTTATACGATATCTCGTGACGGACCCGACGAGGGGATCAGCATGGCACTTATTCAGTGGGACGACAGCCGATACAGCACAGGTATCGACCGACTCGACGAACAGCACCAGCGACTGTTCGAACTGCTGAACGAACTCCATCAGGCGATGGAGGAGGGTCGTGCCAACGAGGAGTTGGGCGATACCCTTCGGGAGCTGGAACGGTACACGGAGTACCATTTCGGTGACGAAGAGGAATTCATGGAGGACTGTGGGTTCGCCCGAGACTGTTCGGAGTGTTATCACAACCACACGGAGATGCACGAGAATTTCGCAGCCAAGGTGAGCGAACTCAGAGAGCAACACGAAAACGGCGAGTACATCACGATGGACGTCCTGCAGTTCGCCCGCGACTGGCTCGATGCTCATATCGCCGGCGACGACCAAGACCAGAGCTACGGCGAGTACTTCCAGCAGGAAGTCGACGACTACGAGTTCAACTGACGGGCCACGTTCGGCGACTGTCGACTGCGGAGTGACGAGCGACTGAGTGGCTCCCCGCTCGGGGGTGAACACGGTGGAACGCAGGACAGAGACCACGACGCTATGGATTCGAGCATGAACGCGTTTGGGCAGGGTGGACTGAACGACGAGGTCGACGAATCGTCGCTCGTCGAGACGGTCGGCCTCGATGACGAGGCGATCCAGTGGCGAAAGGAGCTGGTCGGCTTCGACGAGGCGGACGTCGACCGACTCGAGGGGCTGGCCGAGACGTTTGCCGAACGCGAAGACGAGATCGCCGAGGCGTTCTACGCGAACCTCACCCAGTACGAGCCAACCACCGAGGTGATCGACCGCTCGCCGAAAAACATCGACCAGCTCAAAGACACCCAGCGTGCCTACTGGCGATCGCTCACAGAAGGCGAGTACGGCGAGGCGTACTTCACCAACCGCGCCCGGATCGGGAAGCTTCACGATCTGCTGGATATGCCGTCGACCCAGTATATCGGCCAGTACGGCTGTTATTTCGAGCTCCTGTTCGAGACGATGGCCGACCGGACCGACGACCGGCTGCGAGAGACGCTCGCCGAGGCTGGCGTCGACGAGTCGACGATCGAGGACGTCTCCGAGGCGTTCAACGCGGGGTTCGACGAGACGCTGTCGGTGCTCAAACTGATGAATCTGGATATGCAGGTGGCGATGGACACCTACATCCAGAGCCGGGAGGCGGATCTCGAAGCCGAAATCGAACGTCGACGCGAGATCGCCGACGAGACCAACGAGGCCGCCCAGGATCTCCAGCAGTTCGCCACCGAGGTCTCGAAACACTCCCAGCGCATCAGCGATCTCACCGACGCTGAGGCGGGCAACATCGACGAGATCCGCGCGGAGATGTCGAACCTCTCGGCGACAATTGAGGAGATCGCCGCGACGGCCGATCACGTCGAACACACCAGCGAGCGGGCCGTCGAGACCGCCGAGCGTGGCCAGGCGTCGGCGTCGGCGGTCGTCGACGTGATGAACGAGATCGATTCGGCCGCCACCGATATCGGCTCGACCGTCTCCGGGCTGCAGGATCGAACCGAGGAGATCGACGCAGTCGTCGACGTGATCAACGATATCGCCGACCAGACGAACATCCTCGCGCTCAACGCCTCGATCGAGGCCGCCCGGGCAGGCGATGAGGGCGCGGGGTTCGCCGTCGTCGCCGAGGAGGTCAAAGATCTCGCCGAAGAGTCGCAGGGCCAGGCCGACCGGATCGAGACGATGATCGCCGAGATCCAGTCGGATATCACCAACACTGTCGAGACCGTCGAGCGCACCACCGAGAACATCGACAGGGGGATCGACCGTGTCGAGGACGCGATGGCCGAACTCGACGAGATCGTCGACATCGTCGAAGAGGCTGCCACCGGCGTCACGGAGGTCGCCGAGGCCACCGACGATCAGGCCAGAACTGCCGAGCAGATCGCCACGATGATCGACGAGGCGACCAACCGTCTCAACGAGATAAACGAGGAGATCAACGAGGTCGCCACCGCCAACGAACAGCAGACCGCCAAAGTGTTCAAAGTCACCTCCGACTTGCGGCAGCTCAGCGAGGAGCACTGACAGGCGTCGACCGAACGACACCGGGCTCACCCCTCGAACTGACGTATTCCGGGCACACCATCTCGGACCGCCGACGGGGCACCCCCTGTGCGATCCGACCGTCGCGGAACGTCGTATCTTTTAGTTAGGCCTCGACTACCTACTCTGTATGAGCCTTCAGGTCGCCGTCGCGGTTCCGTTCCGCCAGCAGGGTGCCCGCTCGCTGGGCGAAGGCGAGTTCGTCGTCGCGCTGTCGCTGGATCGGGAGTGGTTTTCGCCGGATCAGGCGAAGCGACTGGTCGACGTGGCAGTCGGTCGCGGCCTGCTCGAAAACAGCGACGGCGACCTGCGGCCGACGTTCGATGTCGACGATGTCGAGATCCCAGAGGGATTCACGCCGGATACGGATATTCTTCGCGAACAGTCGACGTTCGAACAGCTGCTTGAGCTGATGGTTTCGGGTGGTCTCTCGAAACAGGACGCCGTCGCAGCGACCAACGAAACCCAGCGGCGGCTCGGGATTACACTTGAGGCCGCCGCAATCGTCGTCGCCCGGCGCAACGAGATCGACTGTTCGCGGGTCGTCGACAGCGTGCGGGCCGAACTCGAAGCCTCTTAACCCGACAGCTCCCAGCAGGGGTATGGTACAGGATCGACTCCGCGATGGAACCCGCATCGCTCAACTGCTTGCCTCCGAGCTAACCGGCAACCGTGGCGCGCTCGAAACGCTGGTGGTCGTCGACGCCGACCCGGATGTCGAGCCGACAGCCGACGGCGCGCTCGCATATCGGGTCGCGCTTGTCTCGACAGCCGAAGCGATCACCGTCGACGACCGCGGACAGACGGCACTGGACGAGACGGTTGAGGCCGATCCCCGCAGCATTGCCACTGTGTTCGTCCAGCCCGAGCGCGCCCGCGTGGAGTTCACGATGGCTCCGGACGTTGCCACCGAGGCCGCAAGGGGGGCCGACCTTCGAACTCGACCGAAAGCCGTCGACCCGCCGCGAACGCTCGTCTTCCTCGAAGACGGCGCGGCCGCAAAACACGTCCTGCCCGTTTTCGAGGCCGTCGTCGAAGCCGTCGACGGAGCCACCGAAGTCGATTCGGTCGACTCAGCAGAGTGAGTCCAACACAGCCGGCAGCTCTTCGATAAGTCGGTCCCGCTGGATGTAGGCGTCGGCGCGCGGATCGCGGTCGGGGCTGCCCTCAAAAAGGATCTGGATCGCGTACAGTCCCGCATCGGTCGCACCCTGGATGTCGTCCAGCGGTGTATCACCGATGTACACCGTTTCGTCGGCCGCCGTGGCCAACCCCTCCAGCAGTGCCTCGAAGGCCGCAGCGTCGGGCTTGCCCGCCGGTAGTTCCCCAGTAACAAAGCAGGTATCGAACAGCTCGTCCCAGCCGAGCTGTTCGATTTTGGATCGCTGGGCAAGCTCCGAGCCGTTGGTGAGCAGCCCAACACGGTACTGTGATTTCAGCTCTCGAATGAACGGCTCGATGTCGCCGACCGGTTCGATGGCGGCGGCGATCTCCTCGCGGTAGGCCCGGGCCATCGTCTCGGGGTCGACGTTGCTGTTTCGTTCGGCAAACAGCTCCCGAAAGACGGGCTCGCGGCTCCGTTCTGTCAGGTGGTGACGGTGGGCCGTGAGATACTCCTCGCGGCTAACCTGTGGGCCGTCGACCCGTGCGAGGGCGTCCCGCAGGATCGCCTCCCGGTCTTTCGTCGTCACCGCCAGGGTGTAATCGAGGTCAAAGGCGACCCCCCGTATCGACATGGCCGACCGTTTGGATTCCAATGGTATGAGCCTAGCGACACGGACCGACCAATCAGTTTTTGAGAGTGGCACCCACGGGATACAGTGTGACGCTCGATCCGATCCACGTCGACGCGATCGCCCGGCTGGCCGGATCGGTCGCCGATACGGCCGACGACAGCGACCACGGCCAGTTCGCAGAAACGGTGTTCGAGGAGTGGCTCGACCCACTCATGGATCACGGCCAGCGTGTGATCGAACCGCTCGGCGAGCAACGCCGCCAGTGTGTCGACATCGATTCGGTCGCCTTGGTCGATCGGCCGTTCGAGACCGTCCACGGCATCGACTCGGGAACGATCAACCCCACCGCGTTTAAAAACGGGCTCGTGTTGGATCTCGCTCACGCCGCGATGGGTGTCGAACCCTCCGATATCGATACCCACCGGGCGCGGACGATCGTGGTCACTGCCCACACCAACGATCCGACCCAGCTGTCGGACGGCGAGTGGATCAGCTACGATGGGGGCCACAGCCGTCGACGGGTGATTCGCGCTCCGCGGGTCAACAAGTACGCCGAGGCAGTCGTCCACGCGCTGGCACTGTACTTTGCCGAGGGCCACCATGCGCTGGAACACGCCGACCGCGTCGACGAGCTGCTGGTTTTGGACGGGCCACTCTACCCAAAAGAGATCCTGACCTGGCGGGATCGGACGCCCGAACTCGAAGAGCTCACCTACGAGGCCCGGCCCAAACGCGTCCTGGAAAACTACATCCGGCTCGTCGAGACGTTCGTCGACCGCGAGGTGCCCATTGCCGGCTTCGTCAAAAACCCCTCCGCGCGGGTTATCACCGCCGCGTTAGCCGGCAAAGAGACGGGCTTCGAGGCTCCGTGGCCCGACGATACGGCGTTTTTCACCCGGCTGCTCGAACGCCATCACGCTCCCGAGGCCGACGGCGACGACCGCCGGCGGCGCACCGAAGAGCTCACCTTTACGTCTTGGTTCGTCTCCCGCGGTGGCCCCGACGAGACGATGGCCGCCAGCGGCGACGCGCTGGGCGTCGACCGCAAGCTCCCCAACGAGGCCTACGAGGTTACCTTCTGCATTATCTACGACCCGCGGCACGACATCTGTTATAAGCTAGAGGCTCCTTACGCCGTCACCAAAGACGAGGCAGTCCGCCAGCAGCTCACCACCCAGATGCTCTCGGAGGTCGCTGCCGAGCGCGGCCCGCCCACGGCGGTAACGAAGGCCGACGAACTCGCCCGGATCAGTGCGGCCGAAAAGCAGTCGCTCCGCCGGAAGTTCGAAACCCAGTTCAAAAGCGAATCACTGCGGACGTACGATTCGATCCGGTGGGCCGGCGAGGATATCTAAACAAAAAGCAGCGCGAGTTCCCCGCCCACCGTGGGCGGGGGTGAAGCGCGTGCGCTCGGTTGCGTCCCTGTTTTTAACTATCGGGACGCCCTACTACGGTTTGGAACCCACGTTATCGGCCTCGCAAAACCCGCGCACCCACTTCGGGATAAGACGCGGTGCGCCGGGCCTGTGTCGCGCCCTCGTGAAGGGGCGGACGCCCACGGATACACCCGCCACGGCAGCAACAGACGACCTCTGTTGCGGTGGCAGTTCCGGTGTGTTCGGGTGTTTCTGGTTCCACGCGAGTCTCGCCAGAGACGAGCGCGGGCGGAATTAAATTCGCCACCGGTCGTTCCGCTGGCTTCGCGCCAGAGACCACGGCGAAGCCACGGGCCACCGTGCCCGTGGTACTTCACCTACGCCTTCGCCTGCACGTACGCGCGGTCGAGATACTCGCCGATTCGGTCGACGATGCCCGGATCGTCGCTCCAGAAGCCGTAGAACCGGTTGGGAGCCTGCTCGGTCGCCAACAGCGCGGTTTTGTACCGGTTCTGGCCGCCGCCGTCGAAAACGACGAACCACGAGCGTCGGATCTCTTCGTTATCCTCGGGGTGGTGGGTAATGCCGTTGATCTCGACCGTCGGGCCGTCCGGCACCGCAAAGGTGTGGATATCGAGGTTCGTCGTGCCGAGGCGTTCGTACAGCGTCCGTTGGTCGAGCAGCTTCGAGTTGTACTGAAAGCCCGTCAGGAGTCGACCCTCGTTGACACGCATCGCACGGTCTTCGATCTCGTGGGAGATCAACACCATCTGGCGTTTGTTGTAGGAGGTAAACGTCGTCTCTTTGAGGTGACTCAGGATTTCGTGGTACTCCGTATCGTCGATACCGACGCCATCGTGCCGGAGCGCGCCGCCGTCGAGTAGCTCTTCGAGCTGTGCGGTCGGGACCGAAGCCAGCACCTCGTCATCGGCCGTTTTGAGAACGGTGACGCCGGCGGGTTCGCCTGCGGCCGTCTGCTGGCCGCGGACTGTCACGTTCTGGGTCCGGAAATACGCCCGAAGGTCAGCCACGAGCGTGCTGTCCGGAGGCGGATTGAACACGACTAGGGTCTTTTCGTTGCCCTTGACGTACTCAATCACCGCTGCGAGGGACATACTGCGACATACTCAGTCAGACTACATAAAAATTGCTCAGCGATCATAACAACCTATGTGTGTATAAGGTAAAATAAGGTTTCATTATACCTAATATTTATTACTTCTTGGTATCCTCTCTCATACATGAAACGCATACTTAACCGGCTTGTGGTCACAGACACCGAGCAAAAGGACACTGCTGGCACTGATGATTCGGGCACGTCGACGCCGGTTGAGTGGACGGATCTCTCAACGCGGACGGCGGGGCCGACTGGCACCGAATCGGGACTCGATCAGTCACTCCACCGCTCCGAGGGGCCAGCGGGCGACTGGCTGCTGTCCGCCGTCCTCGACGAACGCGACGACCCAACGTTCATCGTCGACGACCGCGGCGAGATCACACACCTCAACACGCCGGCCTGCGAGCAGTTCGGGACGACCAACGCCGAGGCCCGCGGCATCAAACCCCAGCAGCTCCATGGGGGCAAGCCGCTCGCCTCTCAGGTCGTCGAGACCGGCGAGCCAGTCGACGCTTGCGAGCCGCTCGACGGTTTGGGTGATGCTCCGGTCAGTCGGCGTGTGATCCCACTTGTCGACGACGATGGCAGCGTCGCCGCCGCGATGGAAACGATCAGTACTGTCGACCACGGGCGAAAAGAACCAGCAGACGCGATCGAGAAAGAAACCGATCACGAAACCGACCACAAAGTAGACCAGCTGGAGGCCTACCAGGAGGCGGTGATCGACGATCTCGAAGACAAAATCGTCCGGCTCGCCGAGGGAGATCTCACAATCGAGCCGACGATACCCGAGCCGCCGGCCGACTTCGAAGCACTGCAGACGGTCCACGAGGAGTTCAGCGAACTCAATGGCTACCTGTCGACTGCCGTCGAGAACTACCGGGCGGTGCTCTCGCGGCTCACCCTCTTGGCCGACGATCTCGACGATACCAGCCAGGAACTCAGCGCGAACAGCGAGGAGGTCACCGCCTCCATCGAGGAGATCAGCCATTCGACCGACGAGATGGCAGACAGCTCGGAGGAACTCGCCGAACAGACCGACAAGGCGGACCTCGCCGCCTCGAATCTCACCGCCTCCATCGAGGAGATCACCGCCTCCGTCCAGGAGATCGACGCCGAGACCTCCGAAGCCAGCAAACTCGCGCTCGACGGCGTCGAGGAAGGCACCGAGGCCGTCGACCGGATTCGGTCGGCCACCGATGCAACCTCGGAGATCACTGACGAGGTCCGGCGACTCGAACGCCGGATGGAGGCCGTCGGCGAGACGCTGGAGGTGATCACCTCGATTGCCGATCAGACCAACATTCTCGCGCTCAACGCAGCCATCGAGGCCGCCCGCGCCGGCGAGGAGGGCGACGGGTTCGCCGTTGTCGCCGAGGAAGTCAAGAAGCTGGCCGAGGAGTCCAAACAGTCGGCCGCCGAGATCGAAGCGATCATCACCGACGCCCAGGCTCAGACCGACGAGGTCGCCGCCCAGATCACCCACACCAACGAGGAGGTCGCGGCGGGAGCCGACGCCGTCGAGCGCGTTGTCGACCGCGTCGGGGAGATCGAATCCACTGTCGAGGCCGTCAGCGCGGCCACCGCCGAAGTGAGCGATGCGGTCGAAAACCAGGCCGAAAACATGGACGGCTTCGGCGCGACCATCGACAGCACGGCCTCGATGAGCGAGGAGCTGTCGGCGTCGGTCCAACAGATTTCGGCCGGCCTCGACCAGCAGTCGACCGCCACGGATCAGGTCGCCCATCGGGCAACCGAGTTGAGCGCGACCAGCGAGGAGCTGTACGACCGCATCGACCAGTTCCGCCTCGAAAAAGACGAGTCAGCCGAGGTCGACGATATCGACCAGGACTGACCTGGCGTCCGTTTTTCCGTTATAAGTAGTCGGTGACTAACTCGGTTCGGCCGGATCGCTTTGGACGATTTCGATCTCGACGCTGTCGGGGTCGACGCCGATTCGGGCGAACTGTGTTTTGATATGGTCGTCGGCTGTATCGAGTGCCTGTTGGCGCGTCTCGAAACCGCGCGGCATCGGTGATTCGAAGGCAATCCGGATCTCACGGCCATCGAGCTCCATCGAGGTTCCGCCGCTTTCGACCTCGTAAAAGGCGTCACAGACCCAGACGTAGGGGGCGTCTTCGTCCGGCGCGCCCTTGTATGTCGGCGGCTCTTCGCCGCGCTCGAAGACGGTGCCCGTCAGTGCCGTCCCGCCGCCGTATCCCCGGACGAGTAACATACCAACTGTAGGCGGCGACGATACAAAAACACGTCCTCACTCAGTCGACGCCAACGGCGAGTCCAACAGATCCAGCAGCGTCTCGACCGCGAGCGCGGGCTCCTCGTGGAGAATCCAGTGGGTCGCGTCGTCGACCACCTGCAGCTCGCCGTCAGTACAGTACTCGATGCTTTTGTGGGCCATCTCGACGTCGAGTGCCACGTCGTCGGCTCCCCACAGCATCCGCGTTGGCACCGCGACCTGCTGGCGGACCGGTGTTGGCCGGGCGCGCGCAATCGCGCGATACCAGTTGAGCATTCCCGTCACCGCACCCGGCTGGGACCATGCCAGCCGGTAGCGGTCGATGTCGGTTTCAGTGAACGCGTCCGACCGGCTGGTCGACTGCAGGCTGTCGGCCAACAGCCAGTGGTTACCGAGCCGAAAGGTTAGCTCCGGCAGGACAGGGAGCTGGAACCACAGAATGTACCAGCTGTTTTTGCGCTGGCTCCAGCTCGACCGGAGCGTTCGTTCGAACACCGTCGGATGGGGGACGTTGACAATACAGAGCTTCGAAAGGCGGTCGGGGTATTCGAGTGCGAGCCACCAGGCAACTGCGGCTCCCCAGTCGTGGCCCGCCACGGCCGCCTGCTCGTCGCCCAGTGCGTCGACCAGCCCGACGATGTCGGCCGCAAGCTCGCGGATGTGGTAGCTACTGACGCCCGAGGGTTTCTCGCTCAGATTGTAGCCGCGTTGGTCGGGAACGACGACACGGTAGCCGGCGTCCGCAAGCGGGCCGAGCTGTCGGTGCCAGCCGTACCAGCACTCCGGAAACCCGTGGAGGAGGATGACGAGCGGGCCGTCGTCGGGGCCAGCCTGGACGGTATGGAGGCGCACACCGTTGGTCTCGACGAAGACGGACTCAGCGTCGACCCGATCCAGAAGGGTGGCATCGAGTGTGTCCATACGGACACTACGCCGACGCCGGCCAAATACTGTGGGGACAACTCAGACCGAAAACAGTGATTCGGCGTCGATTTTCTGTTTTTCGTAGAAGCCTCGCCCTTTGAGTCGTGGGATCGGGTGGAGATGTAACGTTTCGGTCGACAGCTCGAACAGCAGGGGGAACACGCTCGTCCGGCGGTCGGCGACGGTGTACTCCTCGGTCGCAAACTCGATGAGGTCGTCGCTGAGATCCGATTCGACGAACAGCACGTAGCCAAACAGGTTTTTCATGCCGCCCGGCTGGGTGGGCGCGATGTCGCTCAACACGCCGCGGAACTCCTCGGCAGTCGATTCGAGCGATTCCTCGTCGATATCTTCGGCGTCGACCACCGACACACAGACGTGTGTGACACCGATTGTCGGGTCTTCGGTTTCTTTGTGCCAGACGGTCCCGAAGGCCTCGACGTCGGTCGGCTCGTAGTCCGCCTCGGTTAGCGCGTTCTCGACGCGATCACGATAGTTCTGAGCGTCCATGTGCTGACCACAGACGTATGCAGTATATGTTATTCGGTGTCCAGTCGACGCTGGGTCGGCCGTGACAGCAATCGAGGCTGGTGGTATGCTCTGCCGAGGGAATTTAGTGATCCCGGCCGAACCATCGCGTATGCCATACGATCCCGACTCGACGGCACTCGTCGTCGTCGACATGCAGAACGGTTTCTGTCATCCGGATGGCTCGCTGTATGCCCCCGGTAGCGAGGATGCCATCGAACCCGTCGCGGCGTTGGTCGACCACGCACGCGAGGCCGACGCGCAGGTGATCTACACCCGCGATGTCCACCCGCCCGAGCAGTTCGAGGATGCCCACTACTACGACGAGTTCGACCGCTGGGGCGAACACGTCGTCGAGGGCTCGTGGGAGGCCGAGCTCGTTGACGAACTCCCGGTCGAAACGGAGGACCATGTCGTCGTCAAACACACCTACGACGCCTTCTATCAGACCGAACTGGAGGGGTGGCTCGACGCCCACGGTATCGACACCCTGCTGTTCTGTGGCACGCTCGCCAACGTCTGTGTGTTCCACAGCGCGGCCAGCGCGGGCCTCCGTGATTTCAAACCCGTCCTGGTCGAAGACGCACTGGGCTACATCGAAGCCGACCACCGTGAGTACGCCGTCGACCACACCGAGTTCCTGTTCGGTGAGTCGACGACGCGCGAGGCGGTCGCGTTCGAGCCAGCAACCGAATAGATAATGAGCCGCGCCCGGCGAGATGCAGTATGACTGCTGGCGAACTCCAGTTCGTTCCGGACAACCCCGATATCCACTCGCTCGATACGGGGATGTACGACGTCGCGGGCTACGGCTCGGTGTACATTCTTGACGTCGACGAGCCCACCATCATCGACACT
>Ga0207421_10005706_pt1 | contig 13831 bp, 27 predicted proteins | sample SodLakKL_010_SED_4_FD_187542 | JGI IMG/M metagenome (GOLD analysis project Ga0207421, IMG submission 187542) | Alkaline sediment microbial communities from Lake Tanatar, Kulunda Steppe, Russia - 8KL_010_SED (SPAdes) (version 2) | ecosystem: Environmental > Aquatic > Non-marine Saline and...
CTGATCAGTCCGATCGCGATGGAAGACGGTCTGCGTTTTGCGATTCGCGAAGGTGGCCGCACCGTCGGTGCCGGCGTCGTCGCCAAGATCATTGAGTGAGTAAAATGGCTAATCAGCGTATCAGAATTCGTCTCAAGGCCTTCGATCATCGTCTGATCGATCGTTCCGCCGCGGAGATCGTGGAAACCGCCAAGCGCACCGGGGCGCGGGTCAAGGGCCCGATCCCGTTGCCGACCAAGCGCGAGTTGTATACCGTGCTGGTCTCGCCGCACGTGAACAAGGACGCTCGCGATCAGTACGAGCTGCGGACGCACAAGCGTTTGATGGACATCCTCGATCCGACCGACAAGACCGTGGACGCGCTGATGAAGCTCGATCTCGCCGCCGGCGTGAATGTGCAAATCAGACTTAACTAAGCGTAAGTTTTCTGTCATAATGCTTGGCTTTCCGTGGCCCGGTGGTCTTCGAACCGCCGGGCCACGGCTTTAGGGCGCCTTCGAGGCGCGAATAGATCACGAAGGGGTTAGCAATGTCTCTTGGACTCATCGGTCGCAAGCTCGGGATGACGCGGGTCTTTACCCCGGAAGGCGCCTCACTGCCGGTTACGGTAGTGCAGGTCGGCCGCAACCGGGTGGTACAGATCAAGCGCGTCGACAGCGATGGCTACGACGCCGTGCAGGTCACGGCTGGCGTGCGCAAGCCGTCCCGCGTCGGCAAGCCCGCCGCCGGCCATTACGCGAAGGCCTCGGTGCAACCCGGGCGCGGCCTCTGGGAATTTCGCGTCGACAGCGGGCAGCTGGACGGTGTGTCGATCGGCGATGAGATCGGGGTCACGTTGTTCAGCGAAGGCCAGGTCATCGACGTTACCGCCCAGAGCAAGGGCAAGGGCTTCCAAGGTGTGGTGAAGCGCCACAATTTTGCGATGCAGGACGCCACGCACGGCAACTCGCGTTCGCATCGGGCTCCCGGCTCGATCGGTCAGAACCAGACGCCGGGTCGCGTGTTCAAGGGCAAGAAGATGGCGGGTCACATGGGTGCCGCGCGCACCACGGTGCAGAATTTGAAGGTGGTCCGGGTCGATGACGACCGCGGGCTGTTGCTGATCTACGGTGCGGTCCCCGGTGCGCCGAGCGCCGACGTGATCATCCGCCCCGCCGTGAAGGCCAAGGGATAAGAGTCATGCAGATAACTACCGCAGATACCGCCGCGGCCGTCGAGCTTTCCGCCGCGTGCTTCGAGCGTGAATTCAACGAGGCGCTGGTTCACCAGAGCGTTGTGGCCTACCTGGCCGGTGGCCGCGCCGGCACCCGCGCCCAGAAGGGGCGCGCCGAGGTCAGTGGCGGCGGCATCAAGCCGTTCAAGCAGAAGGGCACCGGCCGGGCCCGTGCCGGCACCATCCGCAGCCCGTTGTGGCGCGGGGGCGGCAAGGTCTTTGCCGCACAGACCCGGGATTTCAGCCAGAAGCTGAACCGGAAGATGTACCGCGCGGCGATGACCTCGATTCTGTCGGAGCTGGTGCGCCAGGACCGGCTGAAGGTCGTCGAACGGTTCTTTGTCGAGTCCGGCAAGACCCGGGACGCGGTGGCCGCGCTGCAGCAGTTGGGCCTGAAATCGGGTTTGATCGTGGTCGGCAAGGCGGATGCCAATACCTGGCTCGCGCTGCGTAACGTACCGCACATCACCATCGTCACCGCTGCGGAGATCAACCCCGTCGCGCTTGTGGCCGCCGAAACCGTGGTCATGACCGCGGATGCGGTGCAGCGGATAGAGGAGTCGTTCGCATGAATCATCGGTTGCTGCAAGTGATCCTGGGCCCCGTCGTGTCGGAAAAATCGACGGCGGCGGGGGAGACCAACACGCACATCTTTCGGGTCCGGCCGGACGCCTCCAAGCTGGAGGTCCGTCAGGCGGTGGAAAAGATCTTCGAGGTCAAGGTCGCCTCGGTGCGCACCCTGCTGCAGAAAGGCAAGGTGAAGCGCTTTGGGGGTCGCCTGGGCCGGCGTAATCATTGGAAGAAGGCCTATGTTTCACTGGCCGCTGGGGAAAAGATCCAATTGGGCGACGGAGAGCAGGTGTAAGTCATGGCAATCATCAAAACCAATCCCACGTCGGCCGGACGGCGTCACGTCGTCCAGATCCGTACGCCGGACCTGCATACCGGCGATCCCTACGCGCCGTTGCTGGAGAAGAAATCCAAGAGCGGTGGCCGGAACAACCGGGGCCGCATCACCACGCGGCACATCGGTGGTGGACACAAGCAGCACTACCGGCTCGTCGATTTCAAGCGCAACAAGGACAACATCCCGGCGGTGGTCGAGCGGTTGGAATACGATCCGAACCGCAGTGCCCACTTGGCGTTGCTGAAATACGCCGACGGTGAGCGCCGCTACATCATCGCCCCGAAGGGCGTGAAGGCTGGCGACCCGCTGCTGAGCGGCAGCCAGGCGCCGGTGCGGGCCGGCAACGCGATGGAACTGCGCTCGATTCCAGTCGGCACGGTGATTCATTGCGTCGAGATGAAGCCCGGCAAGGGGGCGCAGATCGCCCGTTCTGCCGGCGCGTCGGTGCAGCTGGTGGCCCGGGAAGGGCGCCACGCGACCCTTCGCCTGCGATCCGGCGAAATGCGCCGCGTGCCTTCCGAGTGTCGCGCCGTGGTGGGCGAGGTCGGAAACTCCGAGCACAGCCTGCGCAAGTTCGGCAAGGCCGGTGCGAAACGGTGGATGGGGGTCCGGCCGACGGTGCGCGGTACCGCAATGAATCCGGTGGATCACCCGCATGGCGGGGGTGAGGGCCGCAACTTCGGCCGTCACCCGGTCACGCCCTGGGGTGTGCCGACCAAGGGTTACAAGACCCGAAACAACAAGCGTACCGACGGCATGATCCTGCGTCGGCACAAGAAGAAGTAACGGAGTCCGATCATGCCGCGTTCACTGAAGAAAGGCCCATTCGTCGACCACCATCTGCTGAAGAAAGTCGATGTGGCCGTGGAGCGAAACGACCGCCGTCCGATCAAGACCTGGTCGCGCCGTTCCATGATCATCCCGCAGATGGTGGGCCTGACCATGGCCGTACACAACGGCCGGCAGCACGTGCCGGTCCTGGTCACCGAGAACATGGTTGGGCACAAGCTCGGCGAGTTCGCCGCCACCCGGACCTTTCGGGGTCACGTGGCCAACAAGAAGTCGCGTTAAGGAACTGTGATGAAAACGGAAGAAACGATCGCGAAACTGCGTTTTGCACGCATCTCCCCGCAGAAGGCGCGCCTCGTGGCCGACCAGGTCCGCGGCATGAAGGTGGAGCAGGCCCTGAACGAACTCGCATTTAGCCCGAAGAAGGCGGCTGCGATGATGAAGAAGGTGCTGGAATCCGCGATTGCCAATGCCGAGAACAACGATGGTGCCGACGTCGATGAGCTCCGGGTCAGCCGCGTCCAGGTCGATCAGGGTCCGACCCTGAAGCGGATGCATGCCCGCGCCAAGGGCCGTGGCAACCGCATCCTGAAGCGTACGAGTCACATCCTGATCAGCGTCAGCGAAAAAGGGGCGAAGTAACCATGGGTCAAAAAGTACATCCTACCGGGTTTCGCCTCGGCATCTCGCGGCCCTGGTCCGCGGTCTGGTATGAGGACGGCGACGCCTTCGGCCGCACGCTGAACAACGATCTGAAGTTGCGCGCCTTCTTGCGCAAGCGCCTGGCGCATGCTTCGGTGAGCCGGATCCATATCGAACGCCCGTCGCGGGCCGCGCACTTGACCATCCATACCGCGCGCCCGGGGATCGTGATCGGCAAGAAGGGCGAGGATATCGAGGCGCTGCGCCGTGCCGTTGCCGCCGAGGCCGGCCTGGACGTCAACAACGTCAAGATCAACATCGAAGAGATCCGCAAGCCGGAGGTCGATGCGCAGTTGGTCGCCGAAGGCATCGCGCAGCAGCTTGAGCGCCGGATCATGTTCCGCCGGGCAATGAAGCGCGCAGTCGGCAATGCGATGCGTCTGGGCGCGCTCGGGGTGAAGGTGCACGTCGCCGGTCGCCTGAATGGCGCGGAGATCGCACGGTCCGAATGGTATCGCGAAGGGCGGGTGCCGCTGCACACGCTGCGCGCCGACATCGACTACGGTTTCGCCGAGGCCAACACGACCTACGGCGTGATCGGTATCAAGGTCTGGATCTTCAAGGGCGAAGTCTTCAGCCTGGACGCCGCCTCGCAATCCAAGACCGCCAGCGGCAAATAGGAAATCGACATGCTGCAGCCAAAAAGAAGCAAGTTTCGTAAACAGTTCAAGGGCAAGAACCGGGGCCTGGCCACGGTTGGCGCCAAGGTCAGCTTCGGGGAATTCGGCCTCCAGGCGGTCGACCGGGGCCGGATCACGGCCCGCCAGATCGAGGCCGCGCGGCGCGCGATGGTGCGTCACATCAAGCGCGGCGGCAAGATCTGGATTCGCATCTTTCCTGACGTACCGGTGTCCAAGAAGCCGCTCGAAGTGCGTATGGGCAAGGGCAAGGGCAACGTCGAGTACTGGGTGTGCAAGATCCAGCCCGGCCGGGTGCTGTACGAGATGGAAGGCGTGAACGAGGCGACCGCCCGTGAGGCCTTTCGTCTGGCCGCGGCCAAACTTCCGATCAAGACCACGTTCGCACGTAGGCAGGTGATGTAATGAAATTCGTCGATCTGCAGAAGAAGACCGAGGCCGAGCTGGCCGAGGAAATGGACGGCTTGTATCAGGAGCAGTTCGCGTTGCGGATGCAAAAGGCGGTGGGTCAGTTGGCCCGTCCCGACCGGGTGAAGAAGGTTCGCCGCGAGATTGCTCAGATCAAGACGCTCATCAACGAACGCAAGTTGGCAGGATAAGAACATGAACGACGTAGAGTCGAAGAGCGAACGCTCGATCATCGGACGGGTGGTGAGTGACAAGACCCACAAGACGCGGACCGTGATGGTCGAGCGTCGGGTGCGCCACCCTCTGTATGGGAAGTTCATTCGCCGGAGCACCCGGCTGTACGTGCACGATGAGGGCAATGAGTCCCAGGTCGGTGACACGGTCCGGATCCGTGAATGCCGCCCCCTGTCGAAGCTCAAGCGCTTCGCGTTGGTCGAAGTGCTGAGCCGCGCCTCGGCTTGAACCGTCGCTTTTATCGTTGGAGATAAGTCATGATTCAAATGCAGACCGTTCTGGAAGCCGCCGACAACAGCGGCGCGCGCCGGGTGCAGTGCATCAAGGTGCTGGGAGGTTCCCACCGGCGGTATGCGCGCGTGGGCGACGTGATCAAGGTCAGCGTGAAAGACGCGATCCCGCGCGGGAAGGTCCGCAAGGGCGAGGTCTACAACGCCGTGGTGGTGCGAACGGCGGCGGGCATTCGTCGCGGTGACGGTTCGACGATTCGCTTCGACACGAATGCAGCGGTGTTGCTGAACAACCAGTTGCAGCCGATCGGGACCCGTATCTTTGGGCCCGTGACCCGTGAATTGCGCGGCGAGAAGTTCATGAAGATCATCTCCCTCGCCCCCGAAGTGCTGTGAGGCCGACATGAAAAAGATACGCAAGGGTGATGACGTGATGGTCATCACGGGCAAGGACCGGGGACGCCGGGGCACTGTGTTGAACACGTACCCCAACGGTCGTGCCCTGGTGCAAAACATCAACATGGTCAAGAAGCATCAGAAGCCGAACCCGAATATGGGACGGACGGGTGGCATTATCGAGAAGGAGATGCCCATCGATATTTCGAACATCATGTTATTCAATCCGGCGACCGCCAAGGGTGACCGGGTTTCCTTCAAGACCCTCGAAGACGGTCGCAAGGTTCGAGTGTTTCGCTCGAACGGCGAAGTCGTCGACGCATAAGGGCGAGAAATCGAGCCATGGAACGTTTGAAAGAGTATTATAGGGAAACGGTCGTGCCGGCCCTCCTGGAGCAGTTTCAATACAAGAATGTGATGGAGGTTCCGCGCATCACCAAGGTGACCCTGAATATGGGTCTGGGTGAGGCCGTTGCCGACAAGAAGGTGATTGAGCACGCGTTGTCGGACATGACGGCGATTGCCGGTCAGAAACCGGTGGTGACCAAGGCCCGGAAGTCCATCGCGGGATTCAAGATCCGCGACGACTACCCGATTGGCTGCAAGGTCACGCTGCGGCGCCGTCGGATGTACGAATTCCTGGATCGGCTGATCAACGTCGCCATCCCGCGCGTACGGGATTTTCGCGGCTATAGCGCGAAGTCCTTCGACGGTCGTGGCAACTACAGCCTCGGGGTGAAGGAACAGATCATCTTTCCCGAGATTGATTACGACCGTATCGACAAGCTCCGCGGGATGGATATCACGATCACCACCGACGCGAAGAGCGATGCGGAGGCCAAGGCGTTGCTCGCGGCCTTCCGTTTCCCCTTTAGGCAGTAACCCGAGGTTTTTAGAGATGGCAAAGGTTTCGATGATGCAGCGCGAGCTCAAGCGCGCGAAGCTGGTCGAGAAATACTCGACCCGCAGGGCGGAGCTCAAGGCAAAGATCCTGGATCAGGATCTGCCGGGCGAGGAACGTCTGGCTGCGATGCAGGGGTTGCAGAAACTCCCGCGGGACTCCAGTCCGGCGCGCAAGCGCAATCGTTGCGGAATCACCGGCCGTCCCAAGGGCTATTACCGGCGCTTCGGCCTCGGACGCAACAAGCTGCGCGAATGTGCGATGCGCGGAGAGATCCCCGGCCTGCGCAAGGCCAGTTGGTAAGGAGACAACGACCATGATGACTGATCCGATTGCCGACATGCTCACCCGCGTGCGCAATGCCCAACGGGCCCAGAAGAAAACCGTGGGCATCCCCTACAGCCGCCGCAAGGAGGCCATCCTCCAGGTGTTCGCCGCGGAAGGCTACGTGGGCGAGGTGGCCGTCGAAGGTGAGGGCGCGAAGAAGATGCTTCGGGCCACACTGAAATATTTCCAGGGCCGGGGCGTCATCGAGAACATCGAGCGTATCAGTCGGCCGGGTCTGCGTATCTACCGGGGCAAGGACGACTTGCCGAAGATCAATGCGGGCCTCGGCGTCGCGATTATCTCCACCTCTCAAGGTGTGATGACCGATCGTGCGGCGCGTGCCCTTGGGCAGGGCGGCGAAGTGCTCTGCAAGGTTTATTGAGGAAACAGCCATGTCTCGGGTAGCAAAAAAACCGCTGGACCTTCCGGCTGGAGTGTCCCTCGAGGTGATCGGGCAGGACATCACCGTTAAGGGGCCGAAGGGCGAAATCGCGATGCGGCTGCCGGAAACCGTCGAGGTCTCGGTCGACGGGAACGTCGCGAGCGTCGTTCCGGGCGCCAAGGCGTTGAATAGCGCCCTGGCGGGGACGATCCGGTCCATTCTCGGCAATCACGTCAAAGGCGTCAGCGAAGGCTTCGTGCGCAGCCTTGAATTGGTCGGTGTCGGCTATCGGGCGCAGGCGCAGGGCAAGGTTCTGAACCTGGCGCTGGGCTTCTCGCACCCGATCGCCTTCGCGGTGCCGGACGGGATCACGATCGAAACCCCGACCCAGACCGAGGTTGTGGTCAAGGGCCATGATTGTCAGCAGGTTGGTCAGGTCGCGGCCAACATCCGCAGCTTCCGCCCGCCGGAGCCCTACAAGGGCAAGGGCGTGAAGTACAAGGGCGAACGCATTCTTCGTAAAGAAGCCAAAAAGAAGTAGGGTAGACCCGTGGATAAAAAAGAATCCAGACTCAGAAGGGCGCGCCGCGCTCGGTTCAAGATTCGGGAACTGGGGGTGCATCGTTTGTGCATCCACCGGACCCCGAAGCACATGTACGCGCAGATTGTGGCGCCGAGCGGGGACGCTGTCCTGGCCGCCGCCTCAACGGTGGAAGCCGGCTTGCGCGGTGATCTTAAATACACCGGCAATGCGGACGCCGCTGCGCGGGTGGGTAGCCTCATCGCCGAGCGGGCGCGCGCCGCCGGTATCGAGCGGGTGGCATTCGATCGCTCGGGGTTCCGTTATCACGGGCGCGTGCAGGCCTTGGCCGACGCCGCTCGCGAGGGCGGCCTGCAGTTCTGATCGGACCCGAACCCAACGGAGATAGCAATGGCACGTCATGAACAAAGCGAAGCCACGGATGGCATGCAGGAAAAACTGGTCAGCGTCAACCGGGTGGCCAAGGTGGTCAAGGGCGGACGGCAGTTCCGCTTCGCCGCACTGGCGGTCGTCGGTGATGGTGACGGCAAGGTCGGCTATGGGTACGGCAAGGCCCGCGAGGTGCCGCTGGCGATTCAGAAGGCGATGCTGCAGGCGCGTCAGAACCTGAAGACGGTCAAGCTGGCCCAGGGCACGCTGCACTACTCGATTAACGGACGGCACGGTGCGGCCCACGTGTACATGCAACCGGCCTCGGAGGGGACCGGCGTCATCGCCGGCGGTGCGATGCGGGCCGTGCTCGAGGTGGCCGGCGTACGCAACGTGCTCGCCAAATGCGTGGGATCGCGCAATCCCATCAACGTCGTGCAGGCGACCATCAACGGGCTGATGGCGGTCAATGCGCCCGATCTGGTAGCGGCCAAGCGCGGCAAGACGCTTGAAGAAATCACGAGTTGAACATGAATAAAATCAAGCTCACATTGGTCCGCTCCACCGCGGGTCGGCTCGCCAACCACAAGGCCTGCGTGCGCGGCCTCGGTTTGCGCAAGACGCAGAGCACGTCGGTGGTCGAGGCGACACCGGAGAACATGGGCATGGTGCGCAAGGTCGCGTATCTGCTCAAGGTCGAGGAGGCCTGATCATGCGAATGAACGAATTGCAGCCGAGCCTGGGCTCGCGGTCCGAGGGCAAACGTCGCGGTCGGGGCATCGGCTCAGGGCTGGGCAAGACCGGCGGCCGCGGGCACAAGGGTCAGAAGTCGCGGTCCGGCGGCTACCACAAGGTCGGTTTCGAGGGCGGTCAGATGCCCTTGCAGCGGCGCCTGCCGAAGGTCGGCTTCCGTTCGCGTACCGCGAAGGGGACCGCCGAGGTGCGCCTGCATGAAATCGCGAAGATCGAGGGCGAGGTCACCGTGGAGGCCCTGAAGGCCGCCGGTCTGGTGTCCGAGGGAGCGCGGCGCGTGAAGGTCTTTTTGTCCGGCGCCATCGACAAGCCTTGCGTGCTTCGTGGCATCCTCGCGACGGCGGGGGCCAAGGCGGCGATCGAGGCCGCCGGCGGGCGCATCGAGGCGTAACGATGGCACGCGGAGCGACAGCCAGGGGTGCCGGAGTGACCGGATTCTCGGAGCTTCGGCATCGGCTGCTGTTTGTGGTGGGCGCACTGATCGTCTATCGCATCGGCACCTTCATTCCCGTCCCCGGAATCAACCCCGTGGCGGTGGCCGGGTTTTTTGAACAGCACACCGGCACGATCCTGGACATGTTCAACATGTTCTCCGGGGGTGCGCTGGAGCGGTTGTCGATCTTCGCGTTGGGGGTGATGCCCTATATCTCCGCGGCGATCATCATGCAGTTGCTGTCGGCGACGGTGCCGTATCTGCAGCAATTGAAGAAGGAAGGCGAGGGCGGTCGACGCAAGATCACCCAGTACACGCGGTACGGCACCGTGGTGCTGGCGCTGTTCCAGAGCATCGGGATCTCGGTGGCCTTGAGTGGCCAGACCATTCAGGGTATGCCGATGGCGCTGACGCCGGCGCATATCTTCATCCCGACGGTCGTGATCTCGTTGGTCACCGGCACGCTGTTCCTGATGTGGCTGGGTGAGCAGATCACCGAGCGGGGGATCGGCAACGGCATCTCGATCATCATCTTTGCCGGCATCGTGGCCGGTCTGCCGGCGGCGATCGGCGGTACGCTGGAATTGGCGCGGACCGGCGAACTGGCGGCCGCATTTGTGGTAATCTTGCTCGTCCTGGCGCTGGCGGTGACGGCCTTTGTGGTCTTCGTCGAGCGCGGGCAGCGTCGGATCACCATCAATTATGCGAAACGCCAGGTCGGTCGCAAGGTAATTGGTGGGCAGTCGAGCCATCTGCCGCTGAAGCTGAACATGGCGGGCGTGATTCCGCCGATCTTTGCGTCGAGCATCATCCTGTTCCCGGCGACGCTCGGCCAGTGGTTCGGTCAGGCGGAAGGCATGGGCTGGTTGCGGGAGATCTCGACCACGCTTGCGCCGGGTCAGCCGTTGTACGTGGCGTTTTATGCGGCCGCGATCATCTTCTTCTGTTTCTTCTACACGGCCCTGGTGTTCAACTCCCGGGAAACCGCCGAGAACCTGAAGAAGCAGGGGGCCTTCGTGCCAGGTATCCGTCCCGGAGTGCAGACCGAGCGGTTCATCGACGGGGTCATGACACGGTTGACCGCGGTCGGCGCGATCTACATCACCGCCGTATGTCTGCTGCCGGAGTTTCTGATCCTGTACTGGAACGTGCCCTTCTATTTCGGCGGGACGTCGCTGCTGATCATCGTCATCGTGACCATGGACTTCATGGCGCAGCTGCAGTCCCACCTGATGTCCCATCAGTACGAGGGTCTGATGCGCAAGGCCAATCTCAAGGGTTTCGGCGGCAGTAATATCCGCTAGTTTTGGAGACAGAAGAAATGAAGGTACGAGCATCAGTCAAGCCGATCTGCCGCAATTGCAAGCTGATCCGGCGTCATGGGGTGGTCCGGGTGATTTGCTCGGACCCGCGCCACAAACAGCGTCAGGGCTGAGCATGCACTTGAGTGCGCGCGGCTTTTTGACTATACTTATCGGCTTTGCCGAATTTGATGGAGAGTTTGGATGGCTCGCGTAGCTGGTATCAACATCCCGGACCAGAAGCATACCGTGATCGCCTTGACGGCCATCTACGGTATCGGTCGGACCCGTGCCCGGCAGGTCTGCAAGGACGCCGGGGTCCGTGAGGACATCAAGGTACGGGATCTGACCGATGCCGAGGTCGAGAGCCTGCGCGCGCAGGTTGGCCAGCATCCGGTGGAGGGCGACCTCCGGCGCGAAGTCAGCATGAACATCAAACGGCTGATGGACCTCGGGTGCTACCGCGGATTGCGCCATCGTCGCGGTTTGCCGCTGCGTGGGCAGCGCACCCGCACCAACGCGCGCACCCGCAAGGGCCCGCGCCGTCCGATTCGCAAGTAATTTTTCGGGAACCCGTACATGGCACAACCGCAATCGAAGACCAAGAAGAAGGTCCGCAAGAATGTCGCTGAAGGCGTGGCGCATATCTATGCCTCCTTCAACAACACGATCATCACCATCACCGATCGCCAGGGCAACACACTGAGTTGGGCGACCTCCGGGGGCTCCGGCTTCCGCGGCTCGCGCAAGTCGACCCCGTTTGCGGCCCAGGTGGCGGCGGAACGGGCTGGGAACTCGGCCCAGGAGCATGGCGTGAAGAACCTGGAAGTCCTGGTTCGGGGCCCGGGTCCGGGTCGCGAATCGGCGGTGCGTGCGCTGAACAACGTGGGCTTCAAGATCACCAACATCAGCGACATCACCCCCATCCCGCACAATGGCTGCCGTCCGCCCAAGAAGCGGCGCGTCTAAACCGATCCGGAGTTTTTAGTTATGGCCCGTTATATTGGACCGACCTGCAAGCTGGCCCGACGTGAAGGCGGCGACCTGGGGCTGAAAAGCCGCGCGCGCGCGCTCGAAACGAAGTGCAAGCTGGACAAGCCCCCGGGTCAGCACGGTGATCGGCGCACGCGCCTCTCCGACTACGGCGTGCAGCTGCGGGAGAAGCAGAAGCTGCGCCGCACCTACGGGGTGCTGGAGAAGCAATTCCGCAATTATTACAAGGCTGCATCGCGGATCAAGGGTTCGACCGGCGAAAACCTGCTGCGCCTGCTGGAAGGGCGCCTGGATAACGTCGTCTACCGGATCGGCTTTGGCGGCACCCGGGCCGAGGCGCGCCAGCTCGTTTCGCATCGGGCGATCCTGGTCAACGGGCGGACGGTGAACATCCCTTCGTTCCAGGTCTCCCCCGGCGACGTGGTTTCGGTGCGAGAAAAAGCGCGTCAGCAAGTGCGGGTGAAGGATGCGATGACCCTCGCGGAACAGGCGGGCCTGCCCACCTGGATCGAGGTGGAAAGTGCGAAGTTCGAAGGCCTGTTCAAGGCGCTTCCCGACCGTTCCGATCTGCCGGCCGATATCAATGAATCGCTGGTGGTGGAGTTGTACTCGAAGTAAACCCTGCCGGCTGGAGTGGACATGCAAGCGAACGAACTGGTCAACAAGCAGCACATCGAAGTCGAATCCGAGAGCCGCCACAAGGCGAAAGTGGTGCTTGAGCCGCTGGAGCGGGGTTTCGGGCATACCCTGGGCAACGCGCTGCGTCGCGTGCTGCTGTCATCGATTACCGGCGCGGCGATCGTCGAGGCCGAGATCGAGGGTGTACTGCACGAGTACTCCACCATCGAGGGCGTGCAGGAGGATGTGGTCGATATCCTGCTGAACCTGAAGGGCGTGGCGTTGCGTATGCATGCCCGCGAAGAAAGCGTAGTGTCCTTGCGCAAGAAAGGTCCATGCGTGGTGACGGCCGGCGATATCACGCTCGACCACGATGTCGAGGTGGTGAACCCGGATCACGTGATCGCCACACTGACCAAGAACGTGGAACTGGCAATGTCGCTGCGTTTGCGCAGTGGGCGGGGCTATGAGCCGGTGTCCGCGCGGCGCCAGGACGAGATGGCGGAAAGCACGATCGGGCGTCTGATGCTCGATGCGAGCTTCAGCCCGATTCGTCGGGTCTCCTACCGCGTCGAGAGCGCGCGTCTGGCACAGCGGACCGACATGGACCGTCTGGTACTGGAGCTGGAGACCAATGGAGCCATCGCCCCGGATGACGCGGTGCGCCAGGCCGCCGGGATTCTCCAGGGCCAGCTGGCACCCTTCGTGGACCTGCAGGAAACTGCTCACGAGACCCGTGCACAGGCTGGCGGTGCCGTCGATCCGTTGTTGTTGCGGCCCGTGGACGAACTTGAACTGACCGTGCGTTCGGCCAACTGTCTGAAGGCCGAAAATATCTACTATATCGGGGACCTGGTGCAGCGAACCGAAGTCGAACTGCTGCGAACCCCGAACCTGGGCAAGAAGTCCCTGACCGAGATCAAGGACACGCTGGCCAGCCACGGGCTCTCCCTGGGAATGCGCCTGGAAAACTGGCCGCCCCCGGGATTGCAGGATCCCTCTGAATAACCGCCGGCCGCGGCCGAACACACGAACCTAGGTACTAGTCATGCGTCATCGCAACATCGGTCGGCAACTGAGCCGAAACAGCTCCCACCGCAAGGCGACCCTGCAGTCGCTGACGGTATCCCTGCTGCGCCATGAATTGATCAAGACCACGCTGCCCAAGGCAAAGGAACTGCGTCGCGTCGCCGAGCCGCTGATCACCCTCAGCAAGCAGGATTCGGTCCATACCCGGCGCCTGGCCTTTGCCCGGCTGCGCGACAAGGAGATTGTCGGCAAGCTCTTCACCGAGCTCGGCCCGCGTTTCCAGACCCGCCCCGGCGGTTACCTGCGCATCCTGAAGTGCGGCTACCGCGCCGGTGACAACGCCCCGATGGCCTACGTCGAGCTCATGGATCGCCCAACGGCCGACTGACCCACCACGCCCCATGTCCGCCCCCCGAAACCGGCCCCGTGCCGGTTTCGTCGTTTGGGCTGAGCCGAGCCTGGGACCGTGCCCGAACCTGTGGCCGTGCCCGAGGCGTGCGGGGTACGCCCGGTCCCGACCCGCTCGAGTCGTCCCTGAGCGCTCGAAGATGGCCATCCATGGCCATCTACGGTCCGGACCGGGCGCACCCCACACGGCTTCTCAGCGGGTAGAAACCCCAAAGGCGTGCGGCCGGGGCTCGGTCGTCGTGTAGGGTGGGTAAAGCGC
>Ga0207421_10005707_pt1 | contig 13830 bp, 8 predicted proteins | sample SodLakKL_010_SED_4_FD_187542 | JGI IMG/M metagenome (GOLD analysis project Ga0207421, IMG submission 187542) | Alkaline sediment microbial communities from Lake Tanatar, Kulunda Steppe, Russia - 8KL_010_SED (SPAdes) (version 2) | ecosystem: Environmental > Aquatic > Non-marine Saline and...
CCTTGCAGCCAGTTCCCACTCATTGCTAGTTGGAAGTCGGAACCCGTTCGCGTTCTCCTGTATGGCAAGATCGCAGGTATTGGCATCGGTTGAATCCTTTATGACCCTCCCTTGATGCGTATACACGGGATCATAATTTAACATCTCAGACAAAGCATTGGTCCAGACCATGGCGTCTCGCCAACTGACCATTGTTACAGGCTCCTCACGCGTCGAAGTAGGGGGGTCACCCGTGTGTCCATGCCCTCCCTCCCGACCAGCATTCGCAAAGGAATACCCATTGTGCAATGCCCAGTCTTTGACCTTGTACCACAGCTCATACGTAACCGGGGTCTCGGCAATCCAAAAGGGCAACCCCACGGCGGACATATCCGAATCATCGATTCCTGTAGGAAACGTTGCTGCCGGCGCTTGGCGCATACGGAAGGCGACACCATTGGCATTGTGTATTGTCTCTTGGCGTGGTTCGCCTAGCCCAGCAGGTTTGTCGAATGCAGGCGATACGGTCCTGACATAACCAACTTCCCCTGTACGGATCTCCATGATGTCCATAGCGACAGGCAGAGAACCTTCCTGCAGTAATACAACAAGATGCCGGGCTTCTTCATGGGTGAAGTGCCCCGTTATCTTGCTGGAGCCGTCCAGAATTGGATCATTGATCGTAATCTCTGATAGGTTATCACCGTCCAACGAAACCTGGAACGTCTGACCACTGAACTGTGTGGTTAGCTGAGCCCACTTTTCAGCGCCTTCCTTGTCAAACTGAATGTCTACTGCTGGACGACCATACCGATCTGTCCCTAAGGATGCGTCGAGTAGATCGACATCTGTCAAGATCGTGTTGCCAAAGGGGTCCTTGACCTCCAACCGAGCGGTCCTGCCCATTGTATCAATGGTCTGCCCTGGGTCGTACGCGCCAAACTCCGCTGTAATCCTACGACTGCCTTTGACCTGCACGGCGGGTGCAACGAGGCCTAATGCATACAAACGCTGCTGGATAATGCTCGTTGCTTCAAGGAGAGTTTGTGCCGTCACAGATTGCGGGGAATCTAGGGCCTCCAACTCAACATGAACACTCGGTATATCCTCGTACAACCCCCATGCCCGCAAAGGTTGGCGCTGGGATAGATGTTCGATAATCGACTGATTATGATCATCCCTTAGCATCACGTCAGCGCCTGCCTCTAGCAATGTGTCCATAACATCCAGGTTCTTTTGGAAACGAGCCGCCAGCATCAAAGCGGTCCGGCCGGTGTCGGTGCGTGCGTCTAGATTGGCGCCAGCCCCAATAAACGTCTGTAAGGTCTCCATGTTCGTATTGCTGTTAGCTGCAAGCAAGCATCAGCAGAGGCGTGCCAATTTCTTTGCGGTGGCCCGCTCGAAACTCGAAGCGTTCCTCGAGGTCTGCCCCTGCGTCCAACAGTATCTGTAACAGCTCTGGTTGTTCGTACTCCAACGTCCGTAACAGAAGGGAGATACCCTGGACGCGGTAGTTAACATCCGCTCCTGCTTCGATCAAAAAGGAAAACCGTGGCTCTAGATCCGCCAAGTCCATAATGCCTTCAGCCACACTCCCAATTAGTCCCCAAAGTGCTTGCGGCGGCACCTCAGCACCCCGTTGCAGAAGAACCCGCAACACCTCCAAATTGGGATTCGCAGCAGCCGCAACAACAGGTGTTAAGAAACCCTCGATCACCGCATCGACTTTAGCGCCGGCATGTATAAGCGTTGTGATAACATCGGGGTTCTGGTTCCTCCAGGCGGCAGCAATAAGAGGTGTAAAGCCCTCGTACTCACCGTTGACGTCAGCCCCTGCGTCGATGGCTGTCTGAACCTCTTCCGGGCCCCCAGACGTCACTAGCTCAAAAAACTCTTCCTGTGACACATCGGGGGATCTTTCTTCCTCTCTATTCCCTGGCCGAACAGTGATGATGTGTCTCCCCGAAGTGTGTAACCGAGACCAGCTTACCCTCACTTCGCTCCCCACATGGCTGTTGTGCCGATCACCGTAGGCATGTAGATTACCACCCGGATCGTTTACAATGAAGTCGATGTCATCACTTCCATCGTCGACATAGCCGCGAATCACGACGATATGGCCATCAGGCCAGAGTAATGTCGAAGCATAAACAGGGTATCCGGCATCGATCTGAGCCTTCACGTCCTGCGCCGAAGGACTTGACATGATCTCTGCTGACAGACCATGATGCTCGAAGAATCGCACAACCCTGTGCTTGTTGGCACCGGAATGTTCTACATAGACCAAGCTGTCCTCAAACTGCGTATGCTCCTCGGGTCCACTGATGGTCGTCCGGTTGATGAAGCCCCATGCACCGGCGCCAACCATCCGTCTTCGCCACTCGGAGTCCTTAGCGGGGTTATAATGCTGGGTAACCCATGCCATTTCCGTACCTAACGGCGTAGTGTAGGCCTGGTTGACATACCTGCCCAACTCGGCAAAATCGTTTCCTAAGCTTTCGTGAAAGGCAGCTATCATAACAGCTGCCGTAGACCCACAGGCATGGGCGCCCTCAAACTCATAATGCCTGTTCCACTTTGGACTCCAAACCTCGAACCCCGTGTCCAGAGACTGATGGATGTGTGGTACGTCCAGCAGGACCTCCAAATCCGTGTTGATCCTGTTAATGTGATCTTCGACGACGTACCCGCTTTCGGTGAAGCTTCGCACAGGCCACCAGGTGTAGCCATCAGCGACCGTAGGTTCACCTGTGATGGTTAACCGGGTTCGGTACGGCATGAGCCAGACGACATCGGCTCCAAGGCTTGGGTGCGATCGCAAGTTGAGTCCGCCAACAGCCTTCACTTCAACCCGATCGTTCATAGTCAGCTGCTCAACGGGCACCGTCGGCGCATCGTCAGCCACTTCCTCCGACCCCGGCTCCTCATCAACCACGGGCCTCGGCTCACCCACATACAACTCGTAGCGCCTGCCTATGCGCTGAAATCCGTAGCCGATGGCAAACAGATAGTCAACCCTTTCTCGAAAACCCTCGTTCGTCTGGTAGCGCAAGAGATCCGTGATGTCCTCCGGAAACTCGTGGCTGGTGTCCGCAAACAGGGCGACATCCAAGTCCGTCTGGTAGCCGTCAACAGATCGCAGCAAAAGGTCATCACTATAACGCTCTGGGGTGAAGGGCTCACCTCGGTAGCGTATGCGTTCACCGACGTACAGATCATAGTAGCCCTCAATCTGTCGAATGCCATACCCTAAGGATAGCAGGTGCTCCACCAAATCGCGAAAGTCGTCGTTTGTATTGTAGTGCGCAAACTCTCGGATATCGTCGGTAAAGAGCAAAGGCATGCTCCCCAGATCAGGCATGCTCCCCAGAAACGCATCCAACTTGGACTGGTTCGTGGATTGCCGGCTGCGCAGTTGAGCTTCCGAGAGTGGGTCTGGCTTCGCGGCCTCGGTTGCAGCCGGAGCTGACACTTGCACCTGGATGCCCAACCGGTCAGCATACCGGTGGGTATAGGAATTCTCCGGAGTGGAGACAAGTAGATCCGGGCACGCTTCAAACGCTCGCCCTCCGATGCCTGTCACGCTCTGCGGTATGGTGACGCTGGCGAGGTTATGGCAACCCCAGAAGGCTCCCGCCGCTATGCTCCGCACACCCTCGGGAACCGCGTAGTGCTGTGCCGGCAATCCAGGCGGGTAGACGATGAGTTTTGTCCGCTGCCTGTTGTATACCACGCCATCGAAGGTGGCGTACACGGGATTGGTATCGGCAATCGCTATGGTCTGGAGGTTTGTGCAGCCGCGAAAGGCCGCGGACGATAGCGCCACGACCTTCTCCGGTATGGCAATGGTGGTCAGACTGACGCAGTCCGCAAAGGCACGGTAACCAATCTCCTTCACGCTCCCCGGAATGGTGATATGAGTGAGGCTTTCGCACTGCGCAAAGATGCCATTCGGTAGCCGCCTTAAACCCTGGGGAAGCGTGACGCTGGTCAGACTCGAACAACCCCAGAAGGTCGCTGTCCCCAGGTGCCACAAACCTTCGGAAATCGCAATACTGACCAGGCTACTACAACCCCAAAAGGCCCCTGAACCCAGCGATGTAAGCCCAGTGGGCAGAGTGATCTGCACCAGGTTCTCACAGTCCGCAAAGGCACGAGCCCCTATCTGCGTGACACTAGAAGGCAGAGTAACGCGCGCCAGGTTCTCGCAGCCGGCAAACGCTCCGCCGCCGATCGTGGTCACCGTAGCCGGAATGACGACACTCTCTAGACTTCGAGAATCCATGAACGCCCGCGGACCGATGGCGAGAACGGCCACCCCGCCAATGCTCTCCGGTATAACCACGTGGGACTCGACACCCCTATAGTCGGTCACCGTACCTGTCGTCTGGTCGAAACCAAAAGCGTCGTCTTGACTGGTTGCTGGTCCGGCTGTGACACCAAAAATCGTGCCGCACACCACAATAAGCAACAGCAGCCGAACTCTAGCAGTCATTCTCTGCGCCTCCTTTTGTTGACGAACACGTTAAACACATCAAGGTATCGAAACCGCCCTATGAACCACAGCAAAACCAGCACCATCCAGAGGAGAAAGCCCTCCATCGGCGCTGGCTGTTTGAACTACCGTATTTCGCTGCTGCTTGGTCGGTTGTGTGTGGCGACGAAAGATCTTTCACGTAAGTCTATTACTGACTTTTTCAACCGAACATTGCCAGTTCCTTGTACATTTTGTAACATTTGTCATATTTTGGGGAAGTGTAAGGAAAACGTTGGAAAACGATCTTTTGATCGATTGCTGCGTTGCGCAAAAGCGACGACCGCACCGGGCTGCAGAACGTCTGTCGGTGTTATCCTCCTCTGTCCAAGAAGGCGAGCCCGTTTCCGGGTTATTAGACCTGTCGTATGGCTAGTGGGCGCTCTCGTTCCATGAGGAGGGACAATACGGAGTGCACCGTCCAACGGCAACCCCTAGCTTACACTTCGCTTGTTTGGGTCCTTCAGGTTCACCCTCTTGTAGGGGTTTTGAACATCTCTTCCGCTATCATCGTCTAATGGCTGCACTAGATAGCGTTTCTGCGGACCATGATCTTCATTGATCAGGTACTTCTTGCTTGGGAAGCCCACCGCTAACGACGGTCGTCAGGGATCTCCCCTCCAGGACGCGGTACCGTCGCGAAAGCTGCCAGGCCAACATTCGGCTTAGAAGCTCGGCCTGGTCATAGAAGAAAGAGGCCCGGCGGAGTCTTTTCCAATTCGTCAGTGGATCGGCCTGTCTCTCGGTTCATGGCCAAAAGCTGTTCTTTTCGATTCTTTGGCGGTACCGCCCGGACTGGCCGTGCAGCCATCGAAATCGCATCCGGGTTGCAGACAGCTGCACAGATGCCGCAGCCGATGCAGATGTTGTGGTCAATTGTGCTTACGGACCCGGAATCCGTTTCGATCATTGTCACAGCATCTACGATACAGCTTTCCTCGCACTGACGGCACCCAACGCATTTCTCCGAACTCACCTCGGGAAGAAAGTGACTGGGCCTCACAGAGCCGGAACCACCCATTCGATGTCCTTGAAGAACTCCACAACAGCAACGGCAGCAGTAACAGATCATCTCAGGACTGCCCAGGAGATTGTCGCAGAGAACAACCAGTTTCAACTCCTGGGCACGATCGAGGTTATCCAGAAGTTCTCGTTCCGAAGCCTCTCGGCCACACCCGTGCCGAATCAAGTACTCGGCAGTTCGTCCCATCGCGGAACAGATGTCTTCCATGGGGTCGCCGGCCAGACACGTTGAACCATTATGCATAGCGATATGCCTGCAGGAGCATGTCTGCAAAGAACCACCGCCGGCGGCCTTAATCAGCGCGGTAGCTCGATCATAGTCCAGCACCTCTGTCTCGACAGACATACGGAGGACGCGTTCGTACGCTAACGTCCGGACGATTGTCGTCGTCCGTTCACCATACTTCTTCTCAACCGCCGGGTTCTGGAAGTAAGCGTTGAACAGTCCCGTCATTTCGTTCCAATCTGGCCTTTCCATCCGCATAAACGTCCACTCAAAGAAACCGAGCACCGGCGCCGCAAGAGTGTAGTACACGTCACCCTGATATGGAATGTCGTATACCAGACCTTTGTTCGCCATCCTAGACAACATTTCAATCACAGTGTCCTCCGAACGCTCTACTCTCTTCGCAAGTTCTCCAGCGGAAACAGGCGATAGCGGAAAGCGACTGCCCAATTCGGCCTCGCTGGCCGTGTAGAGCTTCTGCAAAAGCTCCAACAGCGCTGGACCGACGTTGGCTCCAAAGGGATGTTCATCCAACCTGTCAGCCAAAACTTGGTAGATTAGATCGCTTCGGGTTCCCAAGTGTCCCATAAAGTACCACCTCTCTGAAGATACTGACTCACCGGAACTCTTCCTGCCTGCGGCACTCTGACAGCATTCCATTACCAAACCCCTGCCAGTTGACTAGCATTATGAACCGCCTAAAACTGATGAAGCTGGCTGCATATGCTGAACTATCTAGGTGTAGCTCTATTGGCTGCCATCGGTAGTAGCACTCGTTTCCAATATTTCTATAACACTTGCTTCGACCGTTCGTTTTTATTTCCTTGTTTTTTCGCTTTATTTTTATATTTTTTCAACTGTAAGGAATTTTATAGGGTTTTTATCAGTTATCCTACTGATCCGTAAGCAAAACCGAGAAACAAACGAATGCGAACGCATGGCGAGGTCATGCTGCGTAGTTCAAAACGACTGCGCACACTATCTAACCCGTCCCGGATATTCTTAATCATCCGCTCTGCAAAATCACCATCCACCGCTTTGTTCAATGCCCGCACAAAAGCCTGCTCCATCAACGGTTGTTCTTTCACTGCCTTCTGGGAACAGACTCCCGCCCAATGACTATACGGTTCATACACCGCCGGCCAGACCCGTCGTTACCCCTCTACTCGCAGGCGCGCTGCGCCTCTCCTGACCAAGTGACAGTCGCGCCTGCTCATCAGCGTCAACACTCGAAACAATTTCCAGACAGCACTTCTCACGGTCCCTGTACTTCTTCGGTGTGGACACGGACCACTGATTCCTTGATGGCAGAGGTGGGTTGCTCAAACTAGCCGCACACAAAAAACCCGCCCATGCGTATGAGCGGGTTTCTGTTCTGTTGACTATTTGTTGACTATCGCCGGATTTTGCCCCGGTTTGGAATGGTAGATCTGGGGGTTTAGCTGGTCGGGGCGACCTGATTTGAACAGGCGACCTCTACCACCCCAAGGTAGCGCGCTAGCCAAGCTGCGCCACGCCCCGACTGACATCATTCAATGTACCATACTTTGACGCCTTTGACAAGAGGTTTGTCGTCAAAAATCACAGCTATCAGCCTCCGGCCCTTCCACGGAACGCACTCAGACAACAAAGTCCAGTTCAAACTGGCGGTGACATGCCTGTACCGCCTCTTGAATACGAGCCCGGGGTATCAGGCACGAGACCTTGATCTCTGACGTCGAGACCAGCTGGACAGGTATCTTGGCCTCGTTCAGGCATCCAAACATAGCAGCAGCCACGCCGGGATTGCTCATCATACCTGCACCCACAATCGAGACTTTGGCGACGTTTTCGTCATAGACGATAGCCGAATCCTTGACGGCGTCGGCTTGCTTTATCACATCTAACGCTTGTTCTACATCGGCTTCCGCTACGGTGAATGTAAGATCGGTGGTATGCTGCTCCTTGCTCGTTTGGATAATCATGTCCACATTAATACCGACACCGGAGAGATTGGAGAATACTTGATGCAGCACACTGATGTCATCAGGTATGTCCACTAGAACGATTTTTGCACAGTCCACGTCGGACGTTACGCCGGTGACAAGAACTTCCCTTTCCATGGTTGCTTCCTCCTTAACCCACGTTCCGGGGCTTTGACTGAAGCTCGATCGTACATGGATGGCGACGCCGTAATGGGCTGCCATCTCCACGGCCCTAGGCTGCAGAACCAATGCCCCCAGCGAGGCCATCTCCAGCATCTCACCATACCCAATCTCCCGCAGTTTGCGCGCCCGTGGTTCCATCCGCGGGTCGGCGGTATAAATTCCCTCAACGTCGGTGTAGATCTCACAGACGTCTGCCTCTAAGGCCGCCGCCAGAGCCACTGCCGTGGTATCCGAACCGCCGCGTCCCAATGTCGTGATGTCGTCCCGATCCGAAATTCCCTGAAAACCAGCTACAATCACAACCCGGCCGCTGTCAAGCTCCTGGGCAATACGACCACTGTGAACGCTCTGGATTTTTGCCTTCATATGGCGGTGGTCGGTAAAAATGCCTCCCTGGGCGCCTGTGAGAGACACCACTGGACAACCCAATGCATCGACAGCCATGGCCAATAATGCAACCGACATCTGCTCGCCAGTGGCCAAGAGCATGTCCATTTCCCGCTGCGGAGGACGGCTGGTGACGGCTCTGGCCTTTCTCATTAACTCGTCGGTGGTGCGGCCTTGGGCCGAAACAACCACCACGACTTTACTGCCGCCATCCATTTCCGTCTTGATCCTTCGAGCGACGCGCTTAATGCACGCAGTATCTCGAACCGAACTACCGCCAAATTTCTGTACTACAATTCCCATTGCCATCGGCTCCTTCATCTCACCGCAAAAGACCAAGGACCCAAGGCCCCGGTATTCGGTCTCTATGCACAGATCGAAAGCAGATACCATGCCGCAAGTCCCTATTTCTTATCGCCTTTCTGTCCAAACTTATATTCAGTGCCCGCTATCAGTCGCTGTATATTGGGTACGTGCCGGAATATGGTAAAAAAGGATACCAGTATAGCCAACCCCAAATACGGGGCCGGGAACCCCAGCAGAAAAAACAATATGGGGAGCGCCACGGCGGCTATCATGGACGACACAGAAATGTACCGACTGACAGCTAAAGTCACTACCCAAATGCAGAATAATATCAGAGCGACCAGCGGCGATAGACTGATAAGCACACCCGCCGTTGTCGCGACCCCTTTGCCGCCCTTAAACCTCAGATAGACCGGCCAATTGTGACCGGCTATGGCAGCAACACCGGCCAACAGCACAAATGTCGGTTCCAGTTCAAACACATAGCGAGCCAAGACCACAGGCAGAGCGCCTTTTCCTGCATCCAACAGCAGCACAATCAATGACGGCCAGGTGCCAAGGGTGCGGTACACGTTGCTGACCCCGATATTCCCGCTTCCGTAGTCCCTCACATCCACGTTTGCCCAAGCCTTGCCAACCAACAGGCCAAACGGAATGGAACCGGCGAGATATCCTATGATCATAGCAGCGATTGCCATTATTTGGACCTCTCTTTCACACTAAAGATAATCGGCGTCCCCACGAACCCGTACTCCTGCCGCAGCCTGTTTTTCAGATACCGTTCATAGGAATAATGCATCAGATCCTTTCGGTTGACATACAGCAGAAATACCGGAGGGTTAACCTGGGCCTGTACCGCATAATAGATTTTCAGCCGCACACCTTTGTCTGAAGGTGTCGGTGTCAGCGTCACCGCATCCTGGATGATAGTATTCAACTGGCCGGTCGGTATCCGCAGGGCTCGATTTTCCGCCACCACTTCTACCGTGTCGAGCAGCCGCGATATTCTCTGCCCCGTCAAGGCCGATACAAACAAAATGGGTGCATACGACACAAACTGCAGTTCTCGGCGGAGGTCTCGCTCAAAATCCCGCATTGTATTGGTTTCCTTCTCAACCAGGTCCCATTTGTTGACCGCTATGATCAGCCCTTTGCCGTTTTCATGGGCATAACCGCAGATTTTCTGGTCCTGCTCAGTCAACCCTTCCTCAGCATCAAACAGAACAACCGTCACATCAGATCGGTCGACAGCCCGGAGTGTGCGGATCACACTGTAGTACTCGACCTGCTTCTCCACCTTTTTCCTGCGGCGCAGACCTGCAGTATCAATGAACAGATACTGCTTGTCACCCCGTGCGAAAGCCGTATCGATGGCATCTCTGGTGGTACCGGCAACTTCAGATACGATGGTCCGCTCTTCCCCGAGAATTCGATTGACCAGACTTGACTTGCCTACATTCGGCCTTCCTACCACCGCCACCTTTAAGAGATCTTCGCTGTCTTCGTCGCGATCGCTAGGCATCTCTTGAACAACCAAGTCCAGCAAGTCGCCGATATTCCGGCCGTGTTCTGCAGAGATCAAAAGCGGTTCTCCCAATCCCAAGCGGTAAAAGTCAAGAACAGCCTCCTGGCCTTGCTGCACACTTTCTATTTTGTTCACACAGAGAATCACAGGCTTTGAACTGCGCCGCAACAGGTTAGCCACCTCTTCGTCCGCTCCCGTCAGTCCGGCGCGGCCGTCCACGACAAAAAGGATGACATCTGCCTGCTCTACAGCAATTTCTGCCTGCCGACGTACCTGGCGGGTAATCACGTCAGTCCCCGTATCGATGCCGCCGGTGTCAACGACAGTGAACCAGTGGTTCAGCCATTCCACGTCGCCATACAGTCGATCCCTCGTGACACCCGGCTCACCCTCGACAATGGCAAGCCGCTCACGAACCAATCGGTTGAACAGCGTACTCTTTCCTACATTTGGTCTACCAACGATTGCCGCTATCGGCTTGGCCATAGTTCTCTCTCCAACTCTTCCTAGTTTGTCGCTATTATTATCCATTCGCTTTCTAAAGCTTCATTTCCTTTGCTGCCTGACACAGGGATCGCCGCCATTATAAAAACTGCTGCCCAACCAGGGCAGCAGTTTTGGCTGCTATTTGCTTAGCCGCGTTTGAACAAATCGCCAAAGACATCGCCAAGGTTAGTGGTCAGTTCTTCACTATCCTCTTCTTCCTGCTGCGGTTGTTTCTCCTGGTCTTTGGACTCTTTCTGCGACTCCTGTTCCGGCTTGGGCTCTAGTTCACGAATACTGAGGCCAATACGCCGCGCATCAGGATCTAAGCTGATAACCTTGGCCTGAACTTCGTCGCCCGGCTCCACAACCTCTTCCACTTTGGCCACATGTCGATGGGCCAACTGGCTGATGTGCACCAATCCTTCGACACCGTCTTCTAATTTGACAAACGCGCCGAAGTCTACCGTGCGGGTCACAACGCCATCTACTGTATCTCCCACAGCATAGCGGTCTGTAATGGTTTCCCACGGGTCGGCTAAAGTCTGCTTCAAGCCCAAGGAGATCCGTTCTTTCTCCTTATCCACACCGAGAATCATAACATTGATCTCGTCACCCTCGCTCAAAACGTCCGACGGGTGGTTGATCCGACTGTGGGCGATTTCCGACACATGGAGCAGCCCCTCGACGCCGCTGCCGATATCAACGAAGGCACCGAAATCAGTCAAACGACGCACGACACCGGGGACTATCGAACCTTCTTCCAGACTGTCAAATGCCGCTTCCTTAGCTTGTTTTAGTTCCGCTTCCAGGACTTCTTTATGCGAAAACACTACGTTGTTCTTCTGGCGGTCGAACTCGATAATCTTCAAACGCAGTGTTTGACCCACATACGACTCAAGGTCGTCAACAAAACTGCGGGATACATGGCTGGCTGGAATGAAACCGCGAACACCCACATCAACCAAAAGGCCGCCCTTGACCGTTTGGGCTACAGTGGCTTCAATGACTTCTCCGTTCTCGTAGGCGCTTTCCAACCTCTCCCATGCTTTCTCCGCTTCGGCGCGGCGCCGGGAAAGAACCACACTTCCCTCAGAATCGTCAACCTTGAGGACTTTGACCCTAATTTCGTCGCCTACCGCCACAATGTCTTCCGGCCTAACGTTCGGGCGGAACGTCAGTTCATTCAAGGGAATGCGCCCTTCCGATTTATAGCCGATATCCACAAGCACTTCATCGGCACCGACCTGGACTACCTTCCCTGTCACCACATCTCCTTGATTAATTGCGGGAACCATCTCTTCAAACTTCTGCATCTCGGCTTCCTGATCTGCTTCCTCGCCTTCGGCTTCAGCGTCGTCCCGTGCCTCTGCTTCTTCCGCCTCGGCGGTCACCTCTGGCTCTTGGCGCTGCACTTCTTCTTCCTGCGCTGCCTGCTCTTCTTCATCCACTGCTTCTTCTGCTGCTTCTTCTTCCGCTGCTGCTTCTTCTGCTGCTACTTCTTCTTCTGCTGCTACTTCTTCTTTTTTTTCTTCCGCTGTTACTTCTTCTTCCGCTGTTTCTTCCTCTACCGGCTCCTGGTCTACTTTCCGTTCCTCGCCCATATTCTGCTCCTGTTCCTGTTCCAATCTTTCTTCGTTCTTTTCCACGTTTGCTTCTGCCTCCATGTCTTCGTTCACCTTTTCCTTTTCCTCAGAATTGAACTCCTTCATCCGACTGAGAACCCCCTCGATTAACCAGTTTGGAGTCGACGCTCCTGCAGTAACTCCGGCCTGCTGCACCTTATCAAACCAGGAAGCCTGCAGCTCTGCCGCAGTTTCCACATGGAACGTACGAGCACCCTGTTCTTGACAGACCTCCACCAACCGACGCGTATTCGCACTATTTCGCCCTCCAACCACCACCATTACATCCACTTGTGCAGCGGTCTCCCGCGCGGAAGACTGCCGTTGTTCGGTCGCTGTGCAGATGGTATCGAAGGCCTTAATTTCTTCAACCCTGCCGATAAACGCCCCTACGCACTCGCGAAGGTTGGCTGTGGACTGGGTCGTCTGGGCAATGACTCCGATGCGCTTCGCCGATGGAAGTTCATCAATCGTCCGAGGTGATTTCACAATCCAAGCAGTCTCATCGGAAGCTCCAAAGATAGCTCGAACCTCTGGATGAGACTCATCCCCAACAATGACAACCTGGTATCCTTCATCCTTCAACTGTTTTGCCCAACGCATTGCCCGCTTTACAAAGGGACATGTGGCATCAACCACGTCCAGACCGCGTTCTTCTAGTTCCAACATGGTCTTAGGCGGTACACCATGACTTCGCACAATCACGACACCTGTATCAATATCCCTGGGCTGTTCACGAACTTGGATTCCTTTAGCCTGCAGTTCATCTACAACCTGAGGGTTATGGATAAGTGGACCTAATGTTTTTATCGGAGTGCCGCGCTTCGCATCGGCCGTTTGCAGCGCTGTATCCAGCGCCCGGCGTACGCCGAAACACATTCCGGCAGCATCCGCCAAAATTATCTCCACCTTTCCCCCTCCCCGATTAATTTCATCGCCAAAATCGGACATTCCACGCGTCCATTTGTAAGTTCTGCATCCTTCTACAGATTCCTTCCCAACAGCGACGTAAATTCTTTGGATATTTGTTCTCCCGCCGCCTTCACCTCGGTCCTGTTGGTTCGTCCCCCTTCGCCTAGATCGATCGGTTGCCCAATACGCACCTCAATGGCGCGGCGAAGACGCAGCGGTGCCACATTCGTGACCACAACAGGAACCACCGGAACCCCTGCTTTGATGGCTATCAAAGCCGCACCCCCTTGAAGAGGAAGGACGCGGCCATCACGACTGCGCGTTCCTTCTGGGAAAATGCCTAGATAACCGCCGGATTGAACGATGTCCATTGCCCTGCGGATAGCATTGCGATCCGCAACGCCCCGCTGAACGGGAAACGCGTGGAGCTTGGACAAAAGCCATCCGAACACCGGATACCGGAACAGTTCCTTCTTGGCCATAAAGCTGATCGGCTGCTCAATGACGCCGGCAACGGCCACCGGATCCATGAAACTGCGGTGCAATGGCGCGATGACAGCTCCGCCGCTTGGAAGGTTCTCTATGCCATGAGCCTTCAAACCGAATAGCACGTGGATGAGAATGACAACGAGCCTCCGTAACACTCTATACATGGCGCTCCTCCTTTGAGCGGCAGAGAAGGA
>Ga0207421_10005709_pt1 | contig 13828 bp, 9 predicted proteins | sample SodLakKL_010_SED_4_FD_187542 | JGI IMG/M metagenome (GOLD analysis project Ga0207421, IMG submission 187542) | Alkaline sediment microbial communities from Lake Tanatar, Kulunda Steppe, Russia - 8KL_010_SED (SPAdes) (version 2) | ecosystem: Environmental > Aquatic > Non-marine Saline and...
GAAATAATAAATTATTGGATGCTATTGATAAGTTGATTTTGGATATTGAAAATGCGGAATGGTCAAAAAAAACGGATATAAAAAAAATTAGGCCTGATGCTGATTGTGTACATAGTGATGGGTTCTATTTTTTTGATATACACATCCACAGGACACTGGTCTTAATATTGTTTGATCAAGACGAAGCTATAATAATATGGGCTGGCACCCATGATGAATATGACTCAACATTTAAAGGCAATTAAAGAACTATTAGAAAATGGTTAAGAAACCATCAATTAATATGATTATGGAAAGATTGGCTATAAGTAATATTTTAAAAATTGAGAAGCTGGAAAATGAGATGGAATTTGAAAAAGCTTCTTCATTATATTTAAAACTTAGAAAACCGGCACAAAAAGATAAGTTCTATTCAGATATTAGAAAACAACTTAAGGTTCTGATAAAAAAATATGAACTAGAACATTGGTCCGATGAAACCTCAATTACAGATGAACAGGTAAAACAGAGTGATATTGCAGAGGCTCTTGTAAGGGCAGAAAATCAATTCAATCAAAAAAGGAAAGAGCAGATTAGGAGGAGATTAAAGGAAGAAGGATTAAACCAGACAGATTTGGCAAAAATTCTTGGACACCGAAAGGGTTACATGTCCGAGTTAATCAATGGATTAAGACCGTTTTCCAGGGAAGATATAATAATTATAAACCGGTTATTGAAAATTAAATTTGAGGATTTGGTTCCGCCATTTATTAAAAAGGAAAAGGCTGAACAAATAAATAAAGCTTTGGAATCAATTCCCCAAAGCAAATTGCGATTAACAATGAGTGACTTAACTCTGAAAACATCACAAGCAAAACATTAGCTTGTATATGTATCAAGATTCAACACAAATTACCATATCGAACTTTTCAAACCGGCTCTTTTTTGAGGATGCCTGTTTTGACACTCAGTAATATGCCGGGAAATTTACTGTCTGTATTACTTAGTTTCACTTTAAATACCCTCGTCTTTTAGGCTCGGTAATGTCCTGGCGGGGCTTTGCCCGAAAGGCATATGTGTTAAAAAAATTTACGGTGCGAAGAAAAATCTCGGTGCACCGCAAAAACCGGGCTTAATGTCACCTCTTTCAGTTTTGGATAGTCAGATTTTAGCGAATTTTTACTTCATCTTTTTGATTTTTCTATTACCGGTAATTATTCATCTCTCAGCGATTCGGCGGGGTTTTGAGTGGCGGCCAGCCAGCTTTGAATGCTTACGGTAATCAAAGCGACAACCATTGCGAACAGTCCGGCCAGTGCAAAGATCCACCAGCTCAAATCAGTCCGGTATGCAAAGTTCTGAAGCCATCTGTCCATTGCATACCAGGCAACAGGTATAGATATAACAAATGCTGCGGCAACCCATTTGAGAAAATCCATATTCAGAAGGGCCATCACTTCCCATCTCTTCGCCCCGTTCACTTTACGGATGCCTATTTCCTTGGTCCGTCGGAAAGTGTCGTATAGGGTAATCGTGAAAAGACCTATCATTGTGATAATTATTGCAAATCCTGTGAAAAGTGAATAAATGGTGGCGAGCCGCTTCTCCTCTTCATACAGTTCCCCGATATCATCTTCAAGAAAGGAGTAATCGAAAGGTACCCCGGGGTTTACCTTCTCATAAAGTTCACCCAGAAACTGCAAGCCTTCTGAAACCTGCCCCTCTTCAAACCTTATAAGGAAATCAAGGTCCATATCATCGAAAAAGACCATGATAAGAGGCTGCGGCCTTGCAGAGAGGTGCTCAAAGTTGAAATCCCTTACAACCCCTATTATTTCAAAATCATCCATCATAACTTCCCAATACCTGTTCACAAGCAACACATCTTCCGGGTCATCGATATTCCAGTGGTTTTTAGCAGACTGATTTATAACAACCTTGCTTTCCCTTGACCTGTCCCTCTCTTCATCGAAAAACCTGCCTTCAACTATATCCAGACCTAGCAGTTCGTCATAACCCGGCGTCACTCCAAGTCCGCTGTAAGTTTCATAATCATCATCAACACCCCTGAGCTTCCATGGCATGGAAAATGGCTCAAGGGGTGATTCGCCCCTGCAGAAACCTGCAATGGCCGGATTTGCATTCAGCTCATTCAGAATATACTGGTAATTATCCTCCCTTTCCTCCAGCTCCTTCATGCGCTCTTCCCTGCTTCCGGCAGCCACACGGAAAGGGAAGAACTTCATCCTTGCAATGTTCTCATCCCTGAACCCCAGGTCTTTGTCAAGCATCAGCGAAAGCTGCTTCCCTACCACAACCGATGAAACAAAGAGTATTATGGTAAGTGCAAACTGTGCGGTCAATATCAGCTTTTGCCTGTAGAGATAACGCCCTGACAATATATTGTTTTTCAGTCCTACAATGGCAGGCACCCTGAAAGATAAAACCGCAGGATAGATCAGTGCAAAGAGTGCCAGGATGAACAAGATTCCCCCATTCAGCAATAAAATGTTCCACGGCAGCGGATCGAGGGGAATGTTTGTGAGGTTGTTGAAATAGGGGAGTACATACAGGAAGGCTAATGTAACAATAAAAGCTGAAAGGATTACAATCAGCATGAATTCGACAATTCTCTGAACCAGGATCTGCCTGCGCCCGGCCCCGTTAATTATGGTAACGCCAATGTTTTTTATCCAGCTGTTAATATTGATGATCTGCAGGTTTGAAAAATTGAGCGCTGATATAACCGCTATTACTGCAATAATTACAATGAGGATAAAGATGGTGGTTCTGTCACCATAGCGGGAGATGAGGTAGCTGTCACCACTGAGCTTGTCACCGCTGAAATATATGTCGGTAAAAGGTATAATATCCGTCTTGCTGTCGGTATACTGGAAATGAACCTCGCCGATATCACTGATTTTTTCAGAAAAGGCTTCTTTATTGAAACCGCTTCCTGCCAGCAGGAAGTCTGCCCCATATCTGTTGAATTGAGCGGAGTGGGAGGGGAGAATTATGTCAAAAGTAAAAGAGCTGTTAGGGGGAGGGTCTTTTATAACACCTCTTATTGTGTAGAGTGTTGTTTCATCGGCAATAACGGTGACCGGCTCACCTATGGGATCAGTATCCCCGAATACAGTCCGGGCATATTGACCGGTTATTATTGCTGAATTGGGATCGGAGAGAACGGTTTTTTCATCGCCCCTTAAAAGAGGGAAATCAAAAATTTCAAAAAAGGTGCTGTCTGCAACCAATACACCGGGCAAAAAAGTCGATTCCGAACGGATTAGTCTTGCCTCTCCTTCCCGGTATTTCATGAGTGTAACCATATTTTCAATTTCCGGGTAGTCCCTGTGATCGAAATTCAGTATTCCGGACGGGGAAAAAGAACGCGGCCTGCTCCGGTCAGATTCCTGTATGGTTGTCATATAGATATTACCGCTGCGATCATGAAATTTGTCGGTTGACAACTCATTGTGCACAAAAGTTATAAGGAGGGAAATGCATAAAGTGCCAAGGGAAATTGTGATAACGCTTCCTGCAAAGATCAGCCGTCCTGCCTGAAAGTTGCGGATCGCCATTTTAATGTAATGCAGTATCATAGCTTACAGGGAAGATTTGATTTTAAATACTAAAGGATTACCTTATCTGCCTCTTTTCTCAGGTTCTCGGTTATGATTTTGCCGTCGAACAGGTTGACAATGCGATGGGCAAACTCCGAATCGTGTGGTGAGTGGGTGACCATAACAATGGTTGTGCCCTCCCTGTTGAGTCCGGTTAGAAGGTTCATCACCTCCAGTCCGTTTTTGGAGTCAAGGTTCCCTGTGGGCTCATCGCAGAGTATCAGTTTGGGATTCAGCACAACTGCCCTGGCAATGGCAACTCTTTGCTGCTGGCCACCTGACAATTGCTGGGGGAAATGGTTCCTGCGGTGACTGATTTTCATGCGTTCCAGTACGGCTTCAACCATCTCCTTTCTTTTTTGCCCCTTTATTCGCAGGTAAACGAGGGGCAGTTCAACATTTTCGCGCACGGTTATCTCGTCAATCAGGTTGAAACTTTGAAAGACAAACCCGATATTGCCTTTGCGCAGGTCGGTCCGGCGGCTCTCCCCCAGCCTGCCCACTTCAGTCCCGTCAAAGTAATACTCCCCTGAAGTTGGATTGTCAAGCATTCCAAGAATGTTCAGGAGGGTGGACTTTCCGCAACCTGAAGGCCCCATCACGGCTACGAACTCCCCTTTTGCAACCGAGAAGTTGACCTTGTTCAATGCCTGTGTTTCAACTTCATCGGTGCGAAAGATCTTGTCAAGTTCAACAGTTTTTATCATTTTGCCGGTTTTTATAAAAGTAGTTTATACCAATAACGTTTCATAAATTAACTACTGCCAACGCTGCCTCATCAATTAACTACTGCCAACGCTGCCTCATCAATTAACTACTGCCAACGCTGCCTCATCAATTAGCTACCGCTAACGCCGCCCCATCAATTAACCACTGCAAACGCTGACCCATCAATTGACTACTGCCAACGTTGCCTCATCAATTAACTACCGCCAACGCTGTCCCATTAATTAGCTACCGCTAACGCCGCCCCATCAATTAACCACTGCAAACGCTGACCCATCAATTGACTACTGCCAACGTTGCCTCATCAATTAGCTGCCGCCAACGCTGCCACACCAATTAACTTATACCATTATCAACTAGAGCCAATACCGTGCCATAAAGTTTTTATGAGTGGAATTCAGGCTTTAAGCCAATAGTAAACTCTCCTGCCTGTAAAATATTTTTACAGGTATGTGACAATTTTTTTGACACATTTATTGGAATTGTAAATTCTCATATTTATTTTTGAGGGAAACGGAAAACAACATGTCCAAAGGAAATATATTGGTAGCAGATGACAGCAAGAATGTGCTTGTTGCCCTTGATATGCTTCTCTCACCGGAATTTGACAATGTAACATGCATTTCCGGTCCCAAAACCCTGGCCTCGGAGCTTCAGCAAAGATCTTACAATGTTGTGTTGCTCGACATGAATTTCAAACCCGGTGCAAACACCGGAAACGAAGGTCTTTACTGGCTGAAAAGGATCAAACGGGAGCATCCGGGCATATCGGTTGTACCCATTACCGCTTACGGCGATGTTGAACTGGCTGTAAGGGCACTGAAGGAGGGTGCAACTGATTTTGTTCTGAAGCCGTGGGACAACAACAAACTGCTGGCCACAGTCCGTTCTGCTGCCCAGCTCAGCATATCGAAAAATGAGGTTAACAACTTGCGCAACAGGGAGAGGGAGCTTAAAAGCAACTTCAACAGGGAAGAGAAGGAAATTGTCGGCAAATCCCCGGAGCTTGCAAATGTACTCAAACTAGTCGATAAGGTTGCCGGGACAGACACAAATGTGCTTGTAACCGGTGAGAACGGTACAGGAAAGGAGTTGATAGCAAGGAGAATACACAGTTTGTCCCCACGAAGGCAGGAACTGATGGTTACCGTCGATATGGGCGCATTATCCGAAACACTATTTGAAAGTGAGTTGTTCGGACATGTGAAAGGGGCGTTTACCGACGCACGGGATGACAGGAGAGGCAAGTTTGAGCTTGCCTCGGGAGGCACTCTTTTCCTGGATGAGATATCAAACCTTCCGCTCAACCTGCAGTCAAAAATGCTTGCATCATTACAAAACAGGGAGGTCACAAGGGTGGGTTCAAATACCCCGGTTCCGGTAGATATCCGGTTAATAAGCGCGACCAACAGGGATCTGAATGCTATGGTTAAAGAAGGCCTGTTCAGGGAAGACCTGTTGTACCGGATAAACACCATCCGGATAGAGATCCCTCCCCTGCGAAACAGGAAAAAGGATATCCCGGTGCTGGCGGACTATTTTCTGGAAAAATATTCCGCAAAATACAGCAAATCACCCGTTGAGATAACCGAAGAGGCAATGGGATGGCTTATCGAATACAGATGGCCTGGCAATGTAAGGGAACTTCAGCAGGCCGTTGAAAGGGCTGTGATATTAAACGATACGGGCAGACTTACTATAAGCGACTTTTTTCATGGCACACCAGAATTGGGTGATACTGACATGGAGATAATGAGACTGGATGAAATGGAAGAGAAGATGATCAGAATGGCAATTGAAAAAAATGCGGGAAATATCAAAGCCGCCGCCGAACAGCTGGGTATAACAAGGCAGACCATTTACAATAAAATGAAAAAATCCGGGATAATCAGTCCGGACACAAAAAGGGAAAATAGTGGTGATATGAGATGAGATTGGCGTTTTTACGGACTAATTTTTCCGGGGAGGATAGCCAGGTTTAGCAATTTTGTCTTAATGTTAAATATCCGCATTCTTTGACACGTTCATATCCCGGCAGGGGGTTTTGCCCGGGAAAGAGATGTGCTAAAATTCGCGGTGCACGGCAAAAATTGGCCATAATCCCACCTTTCATAGAGGAGGATAGTCAGGTTTGGGAATTTTTTTATACATTAAGTGGATATTTTGAAGATAAATATGAGATGAGCGGCAGAATCAATTTTTAATAAAATATGACCGGCAAATACAGGGCAAATATTGCAATCCGTTTAATCCTGCTGATACTTGTTAGTGTAGTCACAGGCTGGTCGTTCGGGTCAGGTCAACCGGTCTATACCGGACTGGCATTTGCGTCCGTTCTGGTTATACAGGTGGTTAATCTCTTTTACTACATCAACAGGGTGAACAGAAAGATTGCCTTTTTCTTTGAGGCGATCAGAAATGAAGATCATTCCCTCTCTTTTCCCCGCCACAGTGGTGACAGTGTGCTGGAAAAGCTCAGCGCCAACATGGAAAGGATCAACAGACAGATACAGAATATGCATATTGAAAACAGGCTGCAGGAGCAATACTTCAGTGCACTGACAGAGAAAGTGGCAACGGGAATCTTCTCTTTTGACCAAAACGGGTTTGTGATAAATGCCAACAGCAGCGCCAGGGAAATGCTGGGACTGAAACAGTTCACACACCTTAAACAACTTGAGAGGCTGGATGAAAAGCTTGCCGCCTCTGTAAAGGATTTGAAAGAGGGCGAGGAGAGGCTGATTTCCTGTGCAGTGAAAAACGAAACAGTCACATTTTTTGCAAAAGCCTCCGGGTTTAAAGGCAATAACGGTTATCTGACACTGGTTTCCATTCAGGATATAAGGAAGGAACTGGATGAAAAGGAACTGGACTCCTGGCTGAAACTGATAAGAGTGCTGACCCACGAGATAATGAATACAATAGCCCCTGTTACATCACTTTCAGAGAACCTTTGCAGCTATTTTGTAAAGGACGGTGAAGCTATCCCTGCCAGCGAGGTGAATGATAAAATGATAAGTATGACCATAAGGGGACTGGAAGTTATTCGTGAACAGGGGCAGGGGCTAACCCGTTTTGTTGACTCTTACCGGAAACTTACCCGGCTTCCTGCTCCTGAAAAGAAGATCCTGAATGTGAAAGAGCTGGTTGAAAAAACAGTGTTGCTGTTACGCCCGGAACAATCGTCCAATAAGGTAAGGATAACTTATTCCGTTGAAGATGACATAACGATATATGCCGATGAGAAGCTGGTGACGCAGGTCTTGCTGAACCTGGTGAAAAATTCCGTTGAAGCATTGCAGGAAACAGGCGGCGGAACGATCAGGATCTATTCCCACGAAATCCCCCCGGGGGGAGTCGGGATATCTGTTGCCGACAATGGTCCCGGCATACCGGCTGAACTGATTGACGAGATTTTCATTCCATTTTTCACTACAAGGGAGAATGGTACAGGTATAGGACTTAGCCTGTCAAGGCGTATAATGAAGATGCATAAGGGAGACCTGAAAGTGAAGTCAATCCCCGGAAGTGAAACAGTGTTCACAATGGTTTTCTATTGAAAAATTGGCTAAGATCGGATTATCCACCACCAGTGGAGGTGGCGTTAACACCGATTTTTTCTTCTGACCGCGAATATTTTTAAACTGCCTGTCCCTTACGGGGAAAACCCAAGCAGGAAGTCACCGCGATTTAAGCTGGCTAAATAAAGATTCATACGGACAAGCCAGGTTAATAGTATTAAATATCAATGATTTATATATTTCAAGTATATCAAAAAAAGGTGTTTCAACGTATGGAACCCCCATGTTTGTTCAAATCATTTTGTCTGCCAAAGGCTGATGGGGCTTTCACCTTCCCCTTCATGGCGGAGTAGGCATTTAATAAGCTCTTCAGGGATTCAAGCTGGCTAAACAAAGATTCATCTTTCACTCCACGGCGGGGCAGGGAACCTGGGTTTTGCCGTGGCAAATTCCTCCGGCCATACAACAACCTTTTCCCCGTCCTGCCATTGTATGAAAACCCCCCGGTTGGCGACCTGGTAACCCCGTTCGTCAACTGAAAATTTGCCGAATATGGTTTGTGTTTCAAGACTGAGCAGCTCCTCCCGGATCAATTCTGAATCAAGTGCACCTGCCAGTTCTGTGGCTTCCGCAAGTATCTGGCATCCACCATAAGCGCCTGCCGCATGAAGTGTTGGTTCAGTGTTGTACTCTTTCCTGTAAGCTTCAGAAAACTGATCAATTCCCGGATGAGGGAGACCCTTATCCCATAATAAAAGTCCGTAGGTGTATTCGGCTGCATCTCCCAGCTCTTCCTGAAACTGGTCAGATGACGCTGCTGCTCCAAACATCTTCACATTGATATCCAGTTCTTTCATCTGACGGACTATAGCAATATAGTCATCCGTTGATAAGGCCGACATTCCCAATACATCGGCACCGGCTTCCCTGATCATTTCCAGTAGGGCAGAAAAGTCGTCTGTCCCCGGCGGGTAAGTTTCACGGACCACCAAATCCATTCCCTTTTCTTTTACCAGTTCGGCAGCCCCGGTACCCTCTTCTGCAGGGAATTGTGCATCTTCATAGATAATGGCAACTTTCCTGAGCCCGTAGCCGTAAGCCATCTCTATCAGTCCACCCAGGAAAAGTTCCGCGGGAGTGAGCTGCATAAAAAGGTAACGGTGTCCCTTGTCCCATATAAATCCGGAGGCAGCCAGCGGGGAGATCATAACCTGGCGGTGCCTTTCGGTAACCGGAGCTACTGCCTCAGTGAGTGTGGAACCATAGGGGCCCATTACCAGATCAACTCCATCTTCAGTAATAAGCCTCTCATAGAGAGCTGCAGCGGTATCGGTATCAGATTTATCGTCGTAGATAATGAACCTGACTTTCCTGCCAAGTATGCCACCCTGTTCATTGATATGATCCTGAAACAGCAGGTAGCCGTTGCGTGCAGCCAATCCCTGTGCTGAGAATGCACCAGTTTCCGACATGGTAGCGCCTATGAGGATAGGCGGTGCGGTGCGGAAAGGTTTCAGAACCAAAAACAGAATTGCAATTATCAATATAAAGATGAAAACAAATATTCCTCGCTTCATAATGTCCGGTTTAGTTTAATTTTTAAGATCACCACTTTATTTAACTTACAAACCCACGTGCTACGCATGATAATGTCCTGTTTGCGGGAAGCTTCATGCCTGCCAAAGTAGCTGCGGATCATCATCCATTTGCCCCCTGCCGCTTTGCTACCCGCAACCATTGCTGCTGACTATAATCCTTTTGTCGCTGGTTGCTTCCTGCCCTCGAACTAGCGGATGCAGGGGACAATCCCTCCTACAGGCAAGCCTGCACCACTCCCGCCGCCTATCTGCAGCTACACATTAATTTTATTTGCCAGAAAACCATTATTGATATGGTTCAATGTTGAGCAATTCCGGTATTGTAACCAGTTCATATCCCTGCTCCCGGAGGGTCCTGATTATTTCCGGCAATGCTTTTACGGTTTTTGTCCTGTCACCCCCACCGTCATGCAAACCGATTATTGCACCTGGGTGCATTTTGTTCAGTATTTCTTTTTTGATCTCTTCAGCCTTTATTTCGGGTTTATAATCATCAGTCATAACACTCCAGGTGATCATTTTAAAGCCAAGATCCTTCACCACCTGATTCACCGTGTCGTTGCAATGCCCGTAAGGAGGCCTTAACAGTAAAGGATACCGGCCGGTTATTTTCTGAACACTCTTACTTGTTTTGGTTAACTCTTCTTCAACCTCTTTCCTCGATATGGTCTTAAAGTCGGGGTGATAGTAGCTGTGATTCCCGATTATGTGTCCTTCCTCAAAAATCCTTTTTGTAAGCCCCGGGTAGTATTTAACGTGCTCGCCTACTATGAAGAACGTGGCTTTGACATTGTGCTCTTTCAGTATGTTGAGGATTTCAGGGGTATGTTTTATGGATGGCCCGTCGTCAAAAGTGAGTGCCACAACCATTTCTTCAGTATCACCACTTTCAGTTCCTGCACATTTCCTCATTGGCAAGTGAAGGGAAGTTCTTTTTCCCCTCTTTATTACAGTATCACCTCTAGGTGTATCCGGATTAGGTTCCTTTATACCGGATTCATTCATCCATGTACCCTTTACCGATACGCTATCTTTCGAAGTACTTCCATCCTGACCATCAACATCCGGGTCACTGCCAACCGGTTCACTGCCAACCGGACTACCTCCACCCGGCTCACTGCCAATCGGGTCACTGCCAACCTGACTACCTCCACCCGGCTCACTCACACTTTTCGGCAAACTAACCGAATCATATTCCTTTTGCAGCATATCTGAAAAATCCCGCTCCTTCAAAGGGTCATTCAACACCGCATAACCAAGAAAAATGATGTATGCACCGGCGAGCAGGTACAGGAATATTTTAATAGATTTAAGAATCACTTTTTAAAAGTAGTGAATTCCAGGAAATTTCAAAAATATAATTGATCTTCATTGTCTCCCGGGTTAAAACAAATACCTTTTTTGGACTCAATCTTCTTAAAAGAGTTGAGAAAGATTTCTTTACCAGTAGACCGGCACATGTAAATATTTTTTCATCAATTGCTCTGACCGAAAACCCTTCTAAGCAGGTCTGTCACCCTTGCGACCGGCTCGGTTCGTATTTTCTCCTCTTCTTCGGCAAGTTTGAGGAAAAGTCCGTTCAACGCCTGCTGAGTAAGGAATGTGGCAAGATCCGTTTCAACAGGTCTCATATCGGCCATTCGGCCCACAGTTGAGTTTGCAACACTGTTCCACTGCCCTGTAAGCATATCCCATGATTCGGCAGTTGACATATTTCCCACGAAAGGCTTTTCAATGGAGCTTTTGATCTTCGGCTGATAAAGGTTGAAAAGCTGGTCGTAGGTTTGTGCCTGCAGGTATTGAGTAGCAGCATCCTTTTCACCTCGCAGTATCTCAAATCCGTCACGCACAGTCATATTCCTTACGGCAGTTGCAAAAACAGGACCGGCTTCCCTTGCGGCATCTTCTGCAGCCCGGTTTATGCGGAGTATAACATCCTCCACCATCATTTCGCCACCAGGGATATAAGAGATATTTTGAGTGATTATAGCTGCTTCAGGAGGAAGCGAAATTCTTACAAGCCGGTCACGGTAGTACCCGTCAGTTGCAGCCAGCCGGGATGCAGCCGAATCGGCTCCAATTGTCAGTGCCTGTCTCAGTCCGTTAACAACCTCCTGCTCCGTAAGCGGACGTTCGGTGTCGACTTGTTCAACTATATGCATCAGCTCGGCACAGCCGGTAAAGCTCAATACGAGAATAAAAGGAATAATTTGCTTTATCATTTGAAGTTGTGTTAGTTAATTAGTAGTTAGTTATGTTGTACGGTAATACAACAGGATTTGATACATTAAAATTTGCCCTGTTTCTATTTTATCTGTATAAATTAGGTTTAGTAAATTATTTATCAATATTTTACCTATTAAGACTTTGAACCTTTGCTTTTCAATCCGATGGAACCCCCATGTTTGTTCATATCATTTTGTCTGCCAAAGGCTGATGGGGCTTTCCCCTGAATAAATCTCAGATTCAATTCATTTATATAGTCTTTTGTATAAAAGAAAATACGCTTAAAACTATCGCCTATATTACCATTTTTTTGTAACTTAAACATCAGACAATTATGTGATCTTTGAAACCTAAAAAAATCTCAGATTACTGATGAAGAAAACCATTTATTTGTATGTTGACAGATGCAACAATGAGGAAAGGCTGTTCCTCAAGTTTTTTCATAACAAAGATTTGGTTGGACTGGTGAAAAACCTGCCTGATGCCCGTTGGAGTGAAATACATCAATCCTGGCATATCAGGTATGACCTCCCTTCACTAAATAAGGCATGGAACAGGTTAAAGAACTATGCCCAACTGGACTACAGCTCGTTAATCGATAAAGAAAACGATCCGGGATTCTCCGGCGGAAACCCTGTTCACAAGAGATTTACTGAGATTGCAGAAAACATTAATGTTTTCGAGCAGTACCTTAATCACAAGAGATACAGTGAATCTACAATAAAAACATATTGCGGTTCAGTCAGGCAATTCCTGCTCAGTGTAAATAAGCCAATAGATCAGATAACTAATAAGGACTTGATATCATACAACTCTTATTTGAAGCGTAAAGGATTTTCACATTCTATTCAAAATCAGGTTGCCAGTGGTCTGAAACTGTTTTTCAGCAGGATCCATAACAAAGAGTTTAATACTGAAAGAATTGAACGACCAAGGGCAGAACGCAAGTTGCCAAATGTTTTAAGCAAAGAGGAGGTAGGTAGCTTGCTTTCATCAATTAAGAACCTGAAACATAAGGCCATGCTCAGCCTGATTTACGCCTGTGGATTAAGAAGAAGTGAATTGCTCGAATTAAAACCCAACGATATAGACAGCAGGAGGGGGGTTGTAATAATAAGGCAGGCCAAAGGCAGGAAAGACAGGATGGTGCCTCTGCCAAACAAAATTCTTCATTTGCTGAGGGAGTACTACAAGGCATACCGGCCGTCAAAATGGTTATTTGAAGGGCAAATTAAGGGGGCTCAATATTCACCTACCAGCCTTTCCAAGATATTGAAGAACGGATTGGAGGCAGCAGGGATCAAAAAGCCTGTTTCACTGCACTGGTTAAGGCACTCATTTGCAACACACCTGCTGGAGAAGGGAACAGACGTTCGCATAATTCAGGAACTGCTGGGTCACAAAAGCTCTAAAACGACTGAAATATATACACATGTAAGCATCGCCAGCATCCAGCAGGTAAAATCCCCTTTCGAGGATCTGGATTTTTAGTTCAATTTTAAGCCCGTGTCCCCTGTTAAAGTCATTTGGCACAAATATAAGGCTCGATCATCTTCTGGCAGGGCTTTGCCCGAAAGGAATGTGTGATCCAAAAAAATAGTGGTGTGAATTAACATAGGGTTAAGGAGACCACCCTGGGTTGTGGATATTCCGATTTTAGCAAATATTTTTACTTCTTCAAAAAAACAAGTATCCTCGATTAAAGCCATTTGGTAGAAATACAGGGTGCGATCATCTCCTGGCAGGGTTTTGTCCTAAAGGCATGTGTAATTGAAAAAAAGTGGTGTGAATTAAAATAGGATTAAGGACACCACCCTGGGTTGTAGATGGTTCTATTTCAGTATTTTTTTACTTTAAAACCAGGTCTTTCCTTGTTGAATTGCCTTGTTCTTTTGGCAAAATTTTTCTAAAAGGATTCAGCTATTAGTGTTGCGTTATCATTACTTAAAACACTACTCATGCCAATAAAATTAATGCTTTCAAGTGCTAAAGTGATTTTTTGATTTCAATATTATTTTCACTTTTAAATCATTGATTTTGTTGGTATTTTTTTTATTTATTAAAAAATAACCCAACATTGGTGGAATTCAATTTTAATTTACACTTTACCCATACGGCTGCGAATAATTTATACTTATTTCTCAGCCATACAGCT
>Ga0207421_10005710_pt1 | contig 13828 bp, 7 predicted proteins | sample SodLakKL_010_SED_4_FD_187542 | JGI IMG/M metagenome (GOLD analysis project Ga0207421, IMG submission 187542) | Alkaline sediment microbial communities from Lake Tanatar, Kulunda Steppe, Russia - 8KL_010_SED (SPAdes) (version 2) | ecosystem: Environmental > Aquatic > Non-marine Saline and...
GCGAGGATGTCTCCGTCTCTAAGCTTCCCGATGACGGCACGTATCCGGTCGGCACCACCAAGTACGAAAAGCGCAATATCGCTGAGTACATTCCCGTTTGGGATCCGGAAGTCTGTATACAGTGTGGTGACTGTGCCTTTGTCTGTCCCCACGGTACCATCCGAATGAAGATCTTCGATGAGAAGCACCTAGAAGGGGCACCAGCGGGATTCCAAGCCGTCGAAGCTACCGGCCGGAAGTTCAAAGGCAATATGTTCACCCTCCAGGTCGCACCGGAGGACTGCACCGGCTGTGCTACGTGCGTGGTCGCATGCCCAGCCTTCAAAAAGGAGAACGGCCAGAAGACGGACTACAAGGCCATCAACATGCAGCCCCAGCCCCCGCTTCGCGAGCAGCAGGCCAAGAACTGGGAGTTCTTCGAGTCTCTCCCGGAGACTGATCCTTCGCTTATCAATCCGCGTACGGTTAAGGGCACCCAGCTCTTGCCGTCCATGTTCGAGTTCTCCGGCGCGTGTGCCGGCTGTGGAGAGACGCCGTATGTGCGGCTCATGACGCAGCTCTTCGGGGATCGGATGATCATCGGGAACGCAACCGGATGTAGCTCGATCTACGGCGGTAACCTCCCGACTACTCCGTACACCACGCGTAACGATGGCCGCGGTCCCAGTTGGTCAAACTCGCTCTTCGAGGATACCGGCGAGTTCAGCTTCGGCATGCGGCTCAAGGCGGACGCGCAGTTCCGCCATGCGTGCACTCTACTGGACCGTGCGGTCACCGAGCTTCCTGATGTTGTAGACGCAGAGCTGGCATCCGAGCTCAAGAACAATCCTCAGAAAGAACCTGCGGAGATCGAGCAACAGCGAGAGAAGGTTGCAGACCTCAAGAAGAAGCTTGAGAAGAAGAAGGGCCCGCTCGCTGAGGAGTTCCTCACGGTGGCTGACGGCCTTATCCGCCAGTCCATTTGGGGCCTCGGCGGAGACGGTTGGGCATATGACATCGGATTCGGCGGCCTAGACCACGTCATGGCGATGGGCCGGGACGTAAACCTTCTCTGCCTCGATACCGAGGTTTACTCGAATACCGGCGGTCAGATGTCCAAGGGAACGCCTCTCGGTGCAATCGCCAAGTTCGCGTTTGGCGGCAAGGGGACCGGCAAGAAGGATCTCGGTCTCATGATGATGAGCTACGGCTACGTATACGTAGCCCAGATAGCCATGGGTGCCAGCAGAGCGCAGACCATTAAGGCGTTCCTGGAAGCTGAATCCTATGACGGCCCTTCCCTCATCATCGCCTACTCACACTGTATTGCCCACGGCATTCAGATGGAAAAGGGCCTGGATCTCCAGAAGACCGCCGTTGAAAGCGGCGTCTGGCCCCTCTATCGCTATGATCCGCGCCTAGCCGAACAGGGCAAGAATCCGTTCCAGCTCGACTCCAAGGAGCCGACGGAGGATGTTGCCAGCTACATGAACAGCCAAATCCGTTTCCGGAGCCTCAAGCGCTTCCGGCCGGAGGCAGCGGAGCGATTCATCGAGCAGACACGTCACGATGTGCAGGAGAAGTACAGCTTCTATCGCTATCTCGCCGATCGTCCCGGCTCCGGAAATAGAATTGAAACAGGGGACCACAGCAAAGCCTGATGTCCCTCCCTCTCACTCTGCGGGCCCGCGGATAGTTTATCCGCGGGCTCGCTTTTTTTTGGGCGGAAATCCTGGCCGCGGGGCGTACCATGAATCGCTCTTCCCCAACGACGATTGAGCAAGATAGAAGCGCCTCAGCGCCGTTCTGCGAGAACGCCGTGCGAGTCGTCTGATCAGCTGCAGTGGGAACGCACTTCGCCCCGGGGAACGATCCGGCCAGCCAACCGACTCACCACCATCGCGCAACTCAGTGAGTAGACGTAGCTTTCCAGCCCTTGGTGGGTGTGCCCTCCGGAGCACCTAGCTGGGAGCTGTTACCTACGACCGGCCCGAAAGCTCTCCTACGATCTTGCTGAAAACCTTCCGGAACGCGTTCGCACTTGTCCGAGCGTCACGCAGCGGAACCCCGGCCTCCTTTCGCAGGGACTCCACGAAAAACGTCTCAAACACGTCCAATATCTGAGGAGTGCGATAGAAGATGAGCGAGAAGTCGCTCCCAGTGGGGCGCAAAACCGTGAAATGGCCGTATGTCATCACCGGTTCCTTTGCAATATAGATCCGGTGCTCACGGGCGCTCACAAAGAGGTCCAGCTCCTTGAACCGGTACGGAATCTTATGGCGATGATCGCGATGCGCCGGCTCAATGTGCTTCGCAGCGTAGTTCGGCGGCTCGACAAGCATGAAGATCTTTGCTCCGTCAGCTTGAAACGTCAAGCCCTCTTGGGTTTCGTACATATCCTTCACGTTGGCGTAGGATATGGCGTCATACCGAGTATACGCTGACTCTTCGTCGAAAAACGCACTGACAACATAGCCGCCTTCTGACGGCAGCTCGTTATTGTGATACGCATCAAAGAGATTCTTACTTACCTCCATGTCCATCCTCCTTCTTCGTCGGTATAGCCCGTTCTCGGTTCTCGCACCGCAAACTCCTTTGCGTTCCCGGCAAACGACCGACTATACTCTTAGGCATGCAGATTCAGTCGGCACTTCGTGTCTTTGGGCTTGCGCACCATCCGACCCTTTCCGAACTCAACTCTGCATTCCGTACTCTTGTAAAACGCTACCACCCGGACAATAATCCCGGCAACGAAGCCTGGTGCCACGACCGGATGGTTACCATCAACACGGCCTACGATGTGGCGCTTCGCCACGTCGCCCTTCAGTCCGGAGTGGCACAGGCGGCCGTACCCGGCCAAACGCCTTCCGGCCACTCCATGAACCAACGGCACGCTGCACCCCATTCGTCACAGGGCACTACACCGTGCACATCGGCAACCTCTGGTTCTGCCGGTGCCTTCGTCCGGGCATGCCGGGCCCAGATCCGAGCCTTTTCTCTGGCAGTCGAGCAGTATTATCAATACGGGCTCGAGAACATCGCCCTCAGAACCGTAGGATCCCGGCGCCTCCGTTACAACGGAACTCTCCGCCGCCTTCTCGTGATCCTCCAAGAGCTTACCAATATCGCTCCCGGACCCTCCGGGGGACCCGTACCCCCCGCTGTCATCCGCCTTCAGAACTTGACAATCGCCTTCTTGGAGAACGCGCTCATCGGAAAGACCGTTGCCGAAACCCCGTCGGGTATCGATCGTCTGGCCTACCGCCACTACCGTCACGCAGCGGACCTTCTGGACGCGGAGATGAAGCACCGCTTCGTTCCGTACCTTGCCCCTACCACAAGCGTGCCGAATCGTTTGGTTCTAGCCCAATATGAGTTAGACTCCCTTGCGACTAACTATCCTCACAGCGACTGGGTTCTCGAAGCTGAGAAGAAGAGCCATCTCCTCGAGGCACTTCTGGTCTGGTCCGCCGCTAGGCGGTGAAGCTGCCTGGCGGCGGACATGTGTCCAGCCTCCAGTAGTATTTCACTTCAATCTGTCTACTCTCACCAACCTGGCCACCTTACTGCCCTCCCTTGCCTCCTTTTCGCGCCGCCATGTTCTGCTGGGCAATCGCCAACTTGGCAATTGGTATTCCGTATGGCGAGCACGAAACGTAATCCAACCCGCATTCCCTAACAAACTCAATGTTGTCGGGCTCGGCCCCATGCTCGCCGCACAAACCCATCCGAAGATCGGGCCTCGTAAGCCGCCCCCGGTCGGCCGCGTATGCAATTATCTCTTTCACCTGTTCGCCTAGTACCTTGAACGGATTCGCTTCGAGCAAGTCGAACTCGTTGTAGTCACTGAAGAAGTTGTTGAAGTCGTCACGCGAGAGACCGTTCGTCGTCTGAGTCAGATCGTTGGTGCCGAAGCTGAAGAAATCCGCATAGCGGGCAATGCGATTTGCCTGCATCGCGGCTGCCGGAAGCTCGATCATCGTTCCTACCCGGTAGTCAATGGGATCGAGTTTATAAGCCGACCTCACATCAGCTTCGATCTCCTCGACCCCGGCAATCGCTTTCCCCTCGATCCTCTTGCCGTTTCGGACGGTCTTTATTTCGTTCTCGCTCATCACCAGCGGGATCATGATCTCCGGCACCGTTTCGATACCTTCCGCCTTTAGCTTGTACGCAGCTTCAAAGATCGCCCGTGCCTGCATGTTGTAGATTTCGGGGTAGCTAATCGCAACCCGCACGCCACGGTGGCCGAGCATCGGGTTGAACTCTTTCAATAGGTCACATCGAGATCTGATCTCAGCGTCGCTCATCTTCGGATACTTCTGCTTCACGAACGCGCTGAACTCCTGCATCGTTTCCTTCGTGTGCGGAAGGAACTCGTGCAAGGGGGCATCCAGCAACCGTATTGTAACCGGCTTCCCCGCCATTATCTTGAACAAGTTATAGAAGTCCGAGACTTGCATGGTGCGCAGCTCGTTGAGCGCCTTCTGCCGTTCCTTGGCGTCTCCCGCTATCACCATCAAACGGAATTTGTTGATGCGATTCTCATGGAAGAACATGTGTTCGGTACGGCACAGACCGATACCGGCCGCTTTGAACATCGCCGCAAGCTCGGCGTCTTTGGGTTGGTCCGCGTTGGCTTCAACGTCGAAATCGCCGAGTTCCTCCTGAATCAGGTCAAGCAGTTCAAGGAGACCGCTGCCCTCGGGTGACGGCTCAGTCAACCGCGCCTCTCCAAAGTAGATGACCGGCTGCTCATAGTACGGAACGTTCAGGGTGATGACATCGCCCTCTTTGACGGTCCGGTTTCCAATTCGCAGAGCCTTCTTCTGGAACTTGGCGTCGGGGTACACCAACGCAACCTTTCCAAGACTACGCGCGACCACCGGAGCATGCGAAGCGTAACCACCCTCGGAACTCAATACACCACGTGCCACTTCGATTGCTTTGACATCCTCTGCAAAGGTCGAGGGCATTGCTAGTATCAGGTCCGGCTCCTCTCCGTTTTGCGTTGCCCGCCGGTACTCCTTCATCAAGGCATCGGTACTGAAGTAGACTTTCCCGATTGCCGCACCCACGGCTCCTGGGATACCGCCTTCTACCTTCGGCAAGCGTTTGACAGAGTTCAGGTCGAGCGCCGGGTGAAGGATCTCGGACAATCGGCCGGGCTTGACCGCATTGATGACGTACTCGCGGTCAACGACCTTCTTCTTGTGGAGGTCCAGTAGACTCCTGATTTCCGCCTGCGTAGACTTGTTCGTCGCGGGAATCTGATCGATCACCCACAGTTTCCCGCTTTCCACGGTGAACCTTACCTGCCGGATCTCCTTGAAGTGACTCTCCAGCTGCTCACCGATGTGCTGAAGGGTCTTCCTGAGGCCGGGCTTCAGCTTGTCAATCGGTTGCCCCTCGGTTCGCGTGGCATCAAATGCGTTGACAAAGAACTCCCCGGAGATCTTGTCCTCTCCGGTTATGGGTTCGTGCGTGAAGAAATGCCCAAAGAAGCTCTCTTCTCCGTAGTTTCCGAACACCATCGCCTGTATGAGCAACGCCGAGTCCTCACTGGTCGGCCGTTCGGAGAAGAGTTGGGCATACCGCTTAATGACATACAACAACTGGCCAAAACAGTCCCTGTATACCTCTTCCGGAAAGATGTCACGATAGTCCGCTATTGTCTTCTGCACATTGGCCTTATGCTTTGCCTTATCCAACTTATCAGAGAACGCCTGGATCCGCTTCCGCCGCTCAGCGCTTATGTCGGTTAAGGACTCAAGCTCCATCAATTTGATGAGGACGTTAGCCCATTCGTGATACGCGAAGTCCTCACCAACATACGTTGCAAACCCGTCGACCGTCGCTTCGTTTAGTCCGATGTTGTGAATGCTCTGGAAGGTCGTGACCATATTGAGCATCGGGCTTTCGACAACCTTAATGAGCAGCGGATTCTTCTCGTTGTCAAACCCCTTCTCCATGATTTGGCCCATCTTCTGCAACGGGCCTTCCAGTATCCCTCGCTCATCCGCGGACTCCGTCATCTCCCGGATAGTCTCGTTGGTAAGCACGAGCCCCGGAGCAATCGGTGCACCGAGCGAAGCAAGTTCCATCACCCGCTTTCCCCGGCTCCCGAGCTCATCATAATCATGCGGGTTCTGGAGATACTCTGTGCTACTGAACACGTGAATCTTCTTCATTGCGCCCCTCTTCCTCTCGCCGATGAATTATGCCGGCTTGATCAGGCTCTCCATCGTCCTCACCGTGAAGCGCCGCCTGCACACGCCTTTGCGTCAATCTAGAACAGGTCCAGCACGCGGTCGATCCCGCCGGCCAAGAACGCTTCGAATCTTGGGCTAGCGCCCTCATACAGGTAGCGCCTAAGCTTCGATACGTCCTTGATCTCGTCGCCAACAACACTGATCATGATCGGGGTTCCGTGCTTCACCTTTCCCCACTTGAACAAGGCGTTGATGTCGTTGATTCGCTCTCCCTCATACCAGATCAGCACCTCATTGCCGGGATACTTGGCCTTGTAGGACTGTATGATACGCTTCCAGGCCTCGACGTTGCCGTTGTGAAAGAGCTCGTTGGTGACATCCACGCCGATCTTGGAGGTCATCCGCATCTTTCGGGCAGCGGGCCGAGCTTCCGCGGCCTCCGCCTTCGGCTTCTCAGCAACCGACGCTCGCGTCGCCGGTGCGGGCTTCGCCCGCCCGCGGCCTTCCGGGGCTATATAGGACTTCTTGCCCTTGATCTTCCGGCCGGACAGCAGTCCCACCATATCCTCGGCGGCCCCGCGGAGCACTTTGTCACTAACGTCCCCGACGGCAGCCCCCACGTACACCACCACGAGCTCGTCCTTCGCGAGGGGAAGCGGCTCTTCCCAGTTGTCAGCTACGGTCGGCTCGATGACGAATACTCCGGCCTGCGGATGGTGATATAGCAGAACCATATCGAGAGCAGTCCATTGGGCTACGGTCTCCGCTATCTGTTTTGCGTCGGCTACCTCCGACCGAAGGTTATACGATCGAAAAGCATATCCGTACTTCTCTACCAGCACGGCGTTGATAATGGGAAGAATCTGGTGGCGCTGAATCCGGCCCTCGTCGAGGTCCGCATTCAGAAGGTCGGCGAGGTTGGCCCCGCTTCCTAGCCGGCGAACGTACTCGTTCGTAAGCTTGAAATGCCGCAGGGCGGCATTGAAGCCGCTCCTGCGGGCCAAGAGATTTAGTGAGTTTTCCATAAGCCTTACAGCTCTTGCAGATCGTCCGTGGTAGAGCGCTGCGACGGTGTCACATCCGCTTTTCCCTTGACCTCTTCACCGGAGGTCTGTTGCTCCCCTTCGGTTCCGCCGGTGGCAAACCCTCCGCCGCCCTTGGGAAGCTCCGTCACAAAGCTCTGGTTGATATCCTCCCGGACGCTGGAACGCCGGCGCTTGAATGTGGCAAATGCCGCATCCTGGAAGCCCCTGGACACACCGTGTAGAAACTCATTCAGGACGTTAGCCATCGCGCTCAGCGTAAACTTCTTGCGCTTGATGCTCGTAATGTCTACGTCCAAGAGAAGCCCGGGCTGGATGTGGTACGGATTGATAAGGTAATCGAACTCCTCGAACTCCTTCTCCAGAAAATCCGTCCGCTGATCCAAAATCACTCGCGGCTGAGGGTTTTGATACCCGTAGATCTCGGAGATCTTATCCCGGATGCGCTTCAGCATCTTCTTGAAGAGATCCTTCTCATAGAGATAGGTCCGGTTGAGACGCTCGACATCGGTTTCCTCAGCCCTGATACGCACTATCTCGTTCCAGGTCTTCTGCATGTCCTCGTAAAGCGGCTCGCCGGTGACTTCCTTCATCTTGCGAATGCGGCCACGTACGCTCTTTGCGAGATCCTCAAAATCGTTCACGCGCCAGTTGGATTTCTCATTGTAGTAGATTGCGTGAACGACATCGTAAAGGTGGGTGATCTCGTTCTTGAACGCCTCCATCTGCTGGTCGTACGCTTCGCGTTCGGTCTTGAGCTGATCCAGATCGTAGTACTTCAAACGCAGTTGATATCGCTCATCCGGAAGCCGCACCGGATCAGTATCCTCGTACTCCCGTATAATCAGCTCCCGCGCGTTCTTGAGGTTCTCAACGAACTGATACCCCATCTTGCTGGTATCCAGAATCGACGTTATGGAGTTCACCGCTGTGTTGAACCCACGGTTCCGGATATTCTCATTATCGACGACCTTCTTGAGGTTCTCCCGGATGTTGACCGGGTCGAACTCCTTCTGGTCGATCTCAGCGCGAAGCCCTTCGATCTTGTCTAGGAGGTTCTTTGCCAGGAACGTATAGCGCTTGGAGTTCTCGTCTTCTACGTCGTCATCAGTGTAGTTCGGAACGCGCTTCATCTTCTCGAACATCAGTTCCGAGTCGTTGAGCTCTTCCTGACCTTCGTCGATCCGCTCTTCCTGCATACGCTCAACCTCGCGGTCGATGAGCTGCTGAATCGTCTGAGCAATCTGGTCCTTGATCAGGTACTCTACCGTGACCTGATACTGGAAGATGGGGCTGATCAGCTCCGAATCCAAGATGTTCACGCTTAGCTTGACGTTTGTGACCGTCTTCGGCTTGAGCGTAGAGTCCTTGAACGCACACTTGACGATTGAGTATGCGTTCTCTCCGCGGATGAACGCGCCGACGTCAGTCTTCTGCCGCAACAGCGAGTTCGTATCGTTCTCCAGATCGTTCAGCCCCCGCTGAATGTGGCCCTGGAGATGGCCGTACATGTTAACGATTGACTTTTCGATCTCGCCGGTGTTGAACTTATCCGCGCCGGCAATCTGATCCAGCATCTCCGAAATCTCTTTCGGATTATACCGGGCAAGCGCCTTGCCCTCCTCCTTGTCCACGAAATTCCGGATCTTTTTGACCATCTCATCTTCAGCGGTAACGATGTAGCGGTTGAACATGTTCTGGTAGTTCTGGTTGAAGTAGTTGTAGAGCTTCTCCTTCAACCCGCCCATTACATCGAGCTTCTGAAGGACCTCCTCCGGAAGCTTCACCTGGATATCTTTCAGAATGTTCTCGACCTCTTCGTTGATCGTCTGCTGATATTCAGTCTTCTGCTCACGCCCTTCTTGGGCAAGCGAGTTGCGGGAACCGACTGCGGAAGGCTTCCGCGGATGGAATACATTTGGACTTCTCGGGATATCCGACATCTTATGCTCCTTTCGTATTTAGTGGGTATTGGGTCCAGCGATCTCATGCTTCACAGCATGAAGTATACCACACCTTACAATAACGACAATTGGAAAATTCGCCCGATCTCTGCTCGCGCACCCCCTCCTTTAGAACAAGGATATTGCTGAGCTCAACACGTCGCGCATTTCCGCACTCAAGGCCGCCTCATGTAGCTCTCGGAGCTGCGCAACGACCTGCTCCCTCTCCTCTTGCGGGATCTCATCCGGGTCAACGCCCGAAAGCAGATCCGCGTACTCTACCATCGTCCTAGCAATATGGCGATTGAGGTATCCGGCGGCAATCCACCAGATCGAATCAGTGCCCTGCACCGTATGCTCCGCCGAGTCAGGCAGAACAAGCCGGTTACCAGGATGGATCCAGTCCGGATTCGGGCCGACTTCCGGATCCTCACCTAACGCGCGATATCCGCTCGCCGTCGCGATCATATTGGTAACGCGAATCAAGTCCACATCAGTCACGCCGATTGTGCCGTAACGGAAGTCATCGTGCAACACGGCCGTAACATCCGTGACATCTACCGCGAGGTCCCTCGGGTCGTCAAGCTCCTCAAGCTGAACCTCCGGCTCAGGCGCGATTTCTTCCGGTTCCGGAGTGACCGCCGGCGGCGGTGCTTCCGGGTCCGGGTCCGGCTCCAGAACCTCCGGGTCTTCCTCGACCTCCGGTTCCTCCGGATCGTCCGGCACTACCGGCTCCGTCGGGTCTACCGCTTCGGGATCGTCAGGCTCAGGAGCCTCTTCAACTTCCGGCAGCTCGTCATCCGGCGGCTCCGGGTCAACCGGATCCGCCACCTCATCCGGTTCTTCCGGATCAACTGGTTCGGCCGGAGGTTCAGGCTCATCGACGACCTCGACCGGTTCCTCCAGGCCAAGCGCAGAAGCAACCGTACCCCATGGCCCCTCCGTGTCCCACGGTCTCAACCCAAGCATCGCTACGATGAGCAGCGCCAGGACGGCCGCAGCCACCCAGGGCCAACGCCGGCCGCTCCGCCCCGATTCCCGGGCTCCGGGTGGCGTTGGTCCGCTTCCTATATCCGCGGCCCCGAGCGCCGCGGTGTCGGCCGCAGCAGTCTCTCTCTTGGCGGCTGATTCGCCTGCAGCCTCTTGCTTGCCGGTACGTGGTGAGGGCTCCGAATCGCGTCTCTCTCCGGATGGCTCGGATTCGCGCCCCGTCTCAGCTGATTCGCCGGCCCCTTCCGCCCTCGACGCTACCCCGGACTTACCGCTGGCGGCAGGAATAGCCAGCTGTTCTACAAGCGCATGGAGCCGCTCACGTTCGTGCTGGTAGGTTTCCTCATCGGGACGCCCCGCCTCCTCAATCGCGTTGCGCACCTCCGCGGCGTACGCGACATTCTGTGCGGACATCGTAGTGCTGACAGGACGGGCCAACAGGTAACCTCCGTGTTCCCCAACGGCCAGATCCAGAGCAACCGGTACGGACGGACGGGCACGCGCCTGATCCGCTCCGGCGCGGTTCAAGGCAGCTCGAAGGTTCTCACCGGCTTTCCCCAAACCCGGAGAGTGTTCGCGCATAAGGAAAGAGAGTAACGATGCCGCATAGACATAGAACTCTCTCAGTACGATCGGAGACGTGTCCGCCTCGTGCCGGAGACGCTCAGCAATGGATTTAGCCAGCTGCTCTCCCGCCTTTCCGCCCGGGCGGCGTGTCAGAAGGCGATCCAGCTGCTCCGCCGGCACGATGCTGCTTTCCGACACCATGTCTCTGAGAACCGGCACCCAGTTGCTGAGATATCGCGTTATCGCGGCACGCGCCGGTGGCAATGACTCCAGGAAGGTAACCGGCGTGTCATCGAGGAGGGCGTATCGTCCTTCCGTCCCCCGGTGAAACACCGTGAGCTCACGGTTGTAGACCTGCACCTGTGTCTTGTTGCGCGACTCGCCGAGCTCACCAAACGCCAGGTGGTAACCCAGCTTGCCGCCGTAGACCTTAAGGGTGCCGGCCGGCCCGACTTCAACCGTGTGTCCCACGAAATCCTCAGCCGCGTGGAAAGGGCGCACGTCAACACGGAGCGACTCTTGCCGGGCGTTAGAGAAGAGATTTGCGGCCCTACGAATCTCTTCGGGATTCGAAGTGAAGACGGTCAGGTGTGCGTCTTTGGCGCGCTTTCTCTTGAAGAGCTCGATCAGAGGCTCGGTAACGTGCTCAGCTCCGACACCGACGATTGCGTCAGGGTCGAATCCCGCAGCGCTGACCCTTCGGAACCAATCGGGGACCAGGGAAGCTGCCATTAGCCGCCCCCCGTAGAAGAAGACCGGCACGCCGCCGGCGCGAGCCAGGCCCGGCCCTTCTAGGAGCTGCCTCCCATAGCGCAACGGGTTCTTCAGAAACTCATTCTTGATGCGGCGAGTTGCCTCCACGTAATGGACGTCCGCGCGCTCGCGCTTTTCCAAGTCGAAGACCTTGTCTCCCCCGTAGTAGACGCTCATGTTCCCGCCGCGATAGAAGTAGACATACGCCTTCTCTCTTGGCGCGGCTTCTTCTCTGCTATACTCCTCGTATGACTCGGTGGGCAGGTCTTCTTGCCCTACGAAGTCGCGGAAGTGGCCTACAGTGACAGGATCCCCCAAATAGGTAATCTCTTTGAGATCCATATGGCGGATTGCCTCCGCCTCGAACATCGGATTGCCGGTAAGGCGATCAGTAACCACGATGCTGTGGGTATTCTCTACCACCTCAGCCGGCAAGCTCTCAGAGTTTCCGATCCGCAAGAAAGGACGGTACGAGTCAGGCCGTGCACCCAAGTAGATGACGTAGCACTCCTGATCAACGTGGAATACGCGCTGGTCCGGACGCCCCGTGAAATCCTCCATCATGCCTCCCCAGGGTGCATTGTAACGCGAGTCCTGAGAAACGAAAACAGAAAATGCGGAACCCCGATTTGCCGGGCCGATGTAACCGGACATTCCACGGGGCCGACATACTTAGTACGCCCCATGCGTATCCGCATATTCCTTTTGCGCGGCTCGGAAGTTACCTTCGGAGCCCTTTGCAGCCCAGCCGGCCCACAGTGCACAGGTAGGCGCACCCCAGCTCTCGCCGAAACCCTACATGCGTGCCACAATCGTCAAGCCGCAGCGCCTCCAACCGCTTGCGTTCGGCACGCCTATCTACGTTATAATCGATTTTGGCTTATGATTCAAAACCAGAGCGCCGGCACAAAGATTATCCCGGTGGCGAGCGGGAAAGGAGGCGTGGGGAAGTCGTTCGCGTGCGTGAATCTCGCCGCCTCACTGGCCGCCGCGGGCAAGCACACTGTCCTCGTCGATCTCGATCTCGGCGGATCCAACATTCACACCTATCTTGGTGTTCGGAACACCTATCGCGGGATAGGGACCCTGCTATCGGACCACAAGCTGAGTTTCGACGATATCGTTCACCCTTCTCCTTACCCGAATCTCGATTTTGTGCCGGGGGACGTGCTCGTTACCGGTCTGGCCACGCTCACTGCCGCGCAGCGAAAGCGGATCGTCAACGGTATCACCGGAGTATCGGCAGACTATGTCATTTTGGATCTGGGATCCGGTACAACCCCTCAGGTTCTCGATTTCTTTCTCATCTCGAACTCCGGTATCATCGTCACCACACCCCAGCCGGCAGCGGCAGTCAATGCCTACTCCTTTCTCAAAAACCTCGTCTTCCGAGCGCTCCTGGTCCGTTTGGCAGACCGCAAGGAAGCTGCGCGTTATCTTCGCGAAGCAGCCAAGGAGAAAAGGCCGGGCAGCGCGCCACGCATTGACAACTTACTGAAGGAGGTCGGCCGCATAGACAGTGGGGCGCGCAAGACCGCGCGCACGCTCATCAAGTCGTTGCGCCCGTTCGTTTTGGGGAACCTCGTGGAGGACGCGGAGCTCTTCCAGCGTCTGACCGGCAGTCTTCGCGATCTAAGCACCAATAACCTCAATCTTGATCTCTCCTGTCTCGGGGTCGTATTTCGTGACCCCGCTGCGGAGAAAGCGGACCTCGAAGGCGCTCCCATCGTGTCGGCCCATCCGGAAGCTCTCGCCGCCACTCAGCTCGACCGCGCAGCGCAGAAGATCCTTCAGTCGCCAAGCTTCCCGGAGCTGCCGCTTGACTACGAAGAGTACGCAGACAGCTTCGAGCTATCCATGATCGAGGCTCGCCTTGATCGTGAACAAGCCCGGGCAGCTGCGGCACCGGACGATTCTATGTCCCAAGAAGACTTTGTTCAGCTCGTCGCCGAACAACAGAAGAAGATCTCGGAGCTCAAACAGACGATACGGAATCTCACTGTGGGCCAGCAATCACCCGGTTAGCGCCACCCAGCGCCCCCTACCGGGCGACCCACTCCGCCTTCCTGTTTCCTGTTGGCGATTGATACGGGGGCTCCCTCCCCCGCCGCGACAACCACCTCGCTTCACAAAGACCCTCAGCCTTCCACGCTGCACTTGCGTCTATAACGACGGAGGCCATGAGGCTCCCTGCAACGCGTCACCATGCAACGCGTTCCGTTCGGCCTCAGGAGATAGAACTGGACATAGAAAAAGCCCGGCGACGACCTACTCTCCCACCGAATGGCAGTACCATCGGCGCTGGAGGGCTTAACTTCCGTGTTCGGGATGGGAACGGGTG
>Ga0207421_10005712_pt1 | contig 13827 bp, 10 predicted proteins | sample SodLakKL_010_SED_4_FD_187542 | JGI IMG/M metagenome (GOLD analysis project Ga0207421, IMG submission 187542) | Alkaline sediment microbial communities from Lake Tanatar, Kulunda Steppe, Russia - 8KL_010_SED (SPAdes) (version 2) | ecosystem: Environmental > Aquatic > Non-marine Saline and...
CGGCATCACCTGGCAATACGGTGATAAAGCAGATGTCTGGAGTTTTGATAACCGGGCGGATGGCGATCAAACCATATCCGCCGACGGCGAATCCCGCCTGCTGGTTTATAATTTCCGGTCCGACAAACGAAACGGATCCCTGGATCTGATGTTCGATGACGACGAACCGGCCACATCTGAAACACCCGCCATCCTGCAGACACTCAATAATTTTCGCACAGATTATGATTCGAATGCACTTTTCAGCGATAACGGGAACCGAATCATCGTGGGTGACGACATCCGCATGCTGGGCCGTGCCGGGAGTTACACCCTGAGCGGAACCCTGGAACACCGGGTTCATGACGGCAACTCGGACTACGAAGCCGTCGCAGCCGAGCTGCATCATCTTTCCATTCATGTGCGTGAAGATGGCAATCCCCGTTTCCGGAACGTAATAAATTACTCCAAATCGGTTATCATCAATGGTGACCTGGCCATCGATATGGACAGCGATGGTGACTTTGAGTTCAACGATGTTGAAATAGAAATCGCAGGGGATTTTCACCTGTCGCACCACCGGCCGGCCGGCACATCCGAAGAGGATGATGCCGAAGTTGATATGGATGAAGCCGTCATTTCTATCGGTGGTGATTTCATTGTCCATGTTACCAAAGAAGTGGCTGATGACGACGAAAATATTGATATGGACGATGCTGTGGTCACGGTTGGCGGTGATTTTTATGTTAACGCCACCGAATACGGCGAATTTGATCTGGATGACAGTTCTGTGAGCGTCACCGATGGATATGCGCGCTTTGAGGCCACTGACGGGGGTATTATTGATTTGGATAACGGCTCACTGACAGTGAATAGCGACATTTTATTCGTTCTGGACGAAACCTCCGAACTGGACCTGGACGACGCTATCGTAGCGATCACCGGATCTATTTCCATCGACGCCGAACTCGCAACGGTTATCACCTCTGATGAATTGACCGTCCGCTATTTTGGGGATGGTGATCAGACAATTTCCAGCCTTGAAGGTCGGCATTATCATACACTGGAGATCGAAAAATCGAACGGAACGATCTCGATCCCGGAGAATATTATCGTTTCGGATCTGTTTCTTGCCACTTTGGACGAGGATGCCCTGCTGGCTGATGAAGGAAATGATATCCGCATCGGAAACTGGTTTGCTGTCTCCGGTCACAATGACCGCTATGATCTGCAGGGAACGGTAACTATGTCCGAAATTCCTCCACCTGTGGATGAATCCATTGATCGTGCCGGCAATCCGGGGAGTAACAATCGGGAATCAACCGGCCGGCAGAAAACCGTGCAAAACACCACCGGAAATGACGAAGGTGAGATTACGCTGACCTATCAGCAGACAACTCCGCGGGCCGTTCAATTTGACCTGTTTATCCTTCCGGAACCGGATACTGATCCCGGTGAAATTACCCAACAATTCACACTCGCGGAAATCAACGAAACCAATAGAAGCAGTGTTAGTTTCTCCGAAGAGTCACCGGTATTTATGCTCCGCCAGCACCCCGACGGATATGGCGGGCAGGTGATACTATCCGAGTTATCCTGGCTCCTGCCGGGTGATCCACGAACAACAGACAGCGAACCCGAACCGGACCGGCCCGAAACATTCCGCCTGGAGCAGAACTATCCCAATCCGTTCAACCCGGCAACAAATATCACATTCAGCATCCCTGAGGCTGCGAATGTGACGATGGAGGTGTTCAATATCCAGGGACAGCGCGTCGCCACTCTTGTAGATGGAAACCGGGAACCGGGCGTTCACGAAGTATCCTTTGATGCCTCCTCGCTTTCGAGCGGAATGTACATCTACCGGATACAGGCCGGGGAGTTTGTCGATGTCCGTAAAATGATGCTGGTCAGATGACTCTTTAAAGTATGGGGCATATGACCCATACTTTAAACCAGTGAGCGCAGCCACGCGATTTCATCCGCCCAGATCTCCGGATCGGTAGTTTCGAGGATCATGGGGATCTCATTAAGACGTTCATCGTTCATGATTTGACGAAACGGCTCTTCGCCCATTGTGCCTTTTCCAAGCGGTGCATGCCGGTCGACCCGGCTGCCGAGCTCTGTTTTGGCATCGTTCAGGTGCATGCCCCGGAGCCACTGCATGCCGATCACCCGGTTGGCTTCCTCCATGGTCTGTTGATAGGCTTCCGGCGAGCATAGGTCATAGCCGGCGGCGTGTGCGTGACAGGTATCAATGCAGAACCCGATCCGCTCCTTGTCCTCTACCTGGTCGATGATTTCAATAAGATGTTCGAACCGGTTTCCGAGATTACTCCCCTGTCCGGCGGTATTCTCCAGGACCACCGTCACCCCTTTGGTTTGATCCAACACCCGGTTAACCGATTCGGCGATCCGGGCGAGACATTCGGTCTCACTGATTTTACGCAGGTGACTTCCCGGATGGATGTTGAGCTGCGGAATCCCAAGCTGTTCGCACCGTTGCATTTCATCCAGCAGTGCCGCTCTGGACTTCCCGATCCCTTCCTTCTCGGGATGGCCGGGATTGATGAGATAACTGTTGTGTGGCAGAATCTGCTTTCCTACAAATCCTAGTTCTTTGCAGCGCTCACGAAAAGAGGCGATAACGGCATCCTCCAACGGCCTGGCTTTCCACTGCCGCTGGTTTTTTGTAAAGAGGGCGAAAGCGTTGGCGCCGATGTTCTTCGCGTTGTGTGGTGCGTTCTCCACACCTCCGGCGGCGCTGACGTGCGCACCGATCCATTTTTTTCCTAATTCCAAAATTGTTATTAGTTATGGTGTAAATATTGTCGTGCAATTATATCCCTGAGCGATCACTTTGCCTGATTTTAACCGTTTTTATTTTGGCCTTTTTATGAGGTGATCTGTAAACCAGAAAAGTGAGGGGAATCGTATGATGTACACAAGCAATATTGTAATGGCTCAAAGCGAAACACCTCCGGATCAGATTCCCGGTATCATCGAATTCCGACGGGAAATCCGGCGCCTCGAAGGTATTCCGCTGCTGGCCTTGCTGACCGCGTCCTGACTGCATCCTGACCGGAATGCTGAAGCGGTATGTTATTCTTCTTCCGGTTCCGGAATATCCACACCAAGCGCCTCGAAGTCGAAATGGAATTCCGGCTTCACAGGTTCGTCCTCCAGCAGGAACGTCTCAAACCAGCGAAGCATCCGCAGATTGTAATCGAAGCGTGATGTGGAGTTCACATTTCCATGCCCCTCTTCCGGATACCAGACCAGGCGAAGCGGCACTTCGGGCTTACGGACCTTGATATGGCGGAATAACTCCAGTGATTGTGACGGATGGACACGGGTATCCTCCTCCCCATGCATAATCAGCAACGGTGTCTGAGAGTTATCGACATGATATATCGGGCTGCGCTCCAGATTCCACTGCCAGTGATCCCATACCCGTTTACGTGAGTGAACAAGGTAGAGCTCCTCCGGTATATCACTGGTGCCCCATTTTGATATGTTATTGCTGATGCCGACAAACATCACACCCGCCGCGAAGCGGTCTGAGTATCGGGTCGACATCCAGGCCGTGGCATAACCACCGTATGAGCCGCCCGTCACGCCAACCCGGTCACCGTCGGTGATACCCGCTTCGATCAGATAATCGACACCATCCACAATATCATCAAATTCGGCACCGGCAAGATCCGCCTGGCTCGACTTGATAAACTCCAGGCCCCGTCCCGTGCTGCCGCGATAATTGGGATAGAATATGGCAAAACCGCGTCCGGCCGCCACCTGGCCGGGCAGTGAGTAGCCGGTCAGCCAGCCATTGCTGTAATGCGCTTCCGGACCGCCGTGAACCATCACAATGGTCGGATACGGTCCGCCGTCTTCCCCGACCGGATAGATCATCAGGCCCTCGATGTTTCGTCCGTCGCGCGCTTCATAACTCACCACTTCCTGGCGGCCCATGGACACCCCATCCAGCCACTCATTGCTGTTGGTCAGGCGCGACAACTCACCGCTGCCCGCCTTCTTCAAATAAATTTCTGTCGGATGCTCCGGAGTCTGGACCGTAAAGGCCATTGTTCCGTTGCCGGCGGTGATGAAACGGGTCAGCATCGGTCCGTCGGTGTCCAGAGTGCGTTCAAAACCGCTGCCGTCGGGCCGGATGGTTCCAAATGACCGTGCTGTGCTCTCGCTGGCGATGAACTGGATCTGATCATCATCCGCCCAGGTGATTTGCTCGAATTTTCCCTCAAAGTCGGGGTAGATATTTTCGGGCGTTCCACCCTCACTTGAAACAATCATGATGCGTCCATCAATGGGATCGTTGATGCTGTTACCGGCACGCAGCGCCAGACGTTCACCATCCGGACTCCAGGTTATCTGCCCCAGTTTTCCGGCATTGTCAATCGCTACAGTTACTTCGCCGGTTTCGCCGTCGATAACTTTCACCTGCTGAAACATGTAAAAGTCATCGATGTGCGATGTCGGGGTTTCCGATATCGCCAGACGATCGCCCGACGGGCTCCAGGCCATCAGATAGATGGATCCGTCGACACGGATCTGCTGCACATCAGGATCATCCCCGTTCAGAGATACCAGATATCCTTCCCGGTTGGGCAGGTACTCTTCATAGACGGTCGGTTCATAGGGCAGCGGATTGTCCGGGAGATTGAGATCCTCACTGGAGATCACCGACAGCCGTTTTCCGGAGGGATGCCAACTGTAGGCGCTAATACTGGCTGTATGTTCATAAACCAGGTTTATATCATCCGATTGCGGATCGTACTCATAGAGCATCACGGTTTCGTCATCCTCTTTCCGGCTTGTAAAAGAGAATGTTCCGTGTCCGGGACGAACATCCAGGTTCCCTACCCTGCTGTCGATTTCCACCTGTCGCCGGTCATCGGTCTGCAGGTCGATCAGGTGCAGCTCCCGGCCGGCTGTTGCATTTTCCTCAAACGGATTTACGGGGACAATTTTTGTATAAAGGATGTATCGGCCGTCTTCGGAAAGCTCCATGGCACCGACATTCTGAATGCTTGCCAGTTGTTGCGGAGTAAGCGATTCGGCTGATGTTGTTGCCGGAAACAGGCCGGCTGAAAGTATGAAAAATGACAGGATGAGGGAACACATCAATGTTCCAGCTCGTACCGGTAGCATATACATAGTCATAATAGTTAGGTTAAATAAGTAGACCGGAATGGCAGGGGAAATGTGTCAACAGCATCACTTCCACCCGAACGAATGTCTTCAAAGGGTATAGATAAGGAAATCTGATGACATTTTCAGACAAAAAAAACCCCGCCACCGGTCAGGGTGACGAGGTTTTTGAATCGAGGTCTCTGTCTTATATCCCCGGAACATTAATCCATGTTATCCGGGTTAATCAGCTTTTTTGAAATTCCTTTTGCAATGGCTTCGGATCTGGAGTGCACCTGAAGTTTTTGATAGATATTCCGGATGTGATAACGAACCCCATCCACCGACAGGAAAATTTCCTTACCAATGGTGCTGTATGAACATCCGGTGGCCAGCTTTTCAAGTATCTGCAACTCACGGTCCGACAGCTCCTCATCACCGGGCCCGTGATGAAACGTTTGTATCACTTTCCGGGCGATGTTAGGTGTAATAGGAGAACCACCGCGATATGCATCCCGGATGGCATCCACCAGCTCGTCGGGATTCACTTTCTTCATGAGGTATCCCATGGCCCCGGCTTTCAGAGCATCAAAAACATGCTGATCATCATCAAAGATGGTCGCCATAATCATGATGATATCGGGATGATGTTTCCGGATATACTTTACGCCTTCGATGCCGCTCATGCCCGGCAGGCCGATATCCATGATCATCAGATCGATCCGGTCCATTTTATCCGAGGCAAAAGCCTCTTCGCAGGAACCGAAACTGCCGACAATATTCAGATCATCTTCCAGGCTGATGAACGTTTCCCAGCCATCACGCATGTATCGGTTATCTTCAATAATTCCAATGTTAATCACAACACGCAGTTCGTCAAATATTTGGGTTCCGGACAGGTTACTGTCCGTTGTCGTTTCACAGGAATCGGTATGTTTGTTAAACGGAAAGTGCAAGATACAGAATTATGAGGTTGTAACAGGTTCGATTCGCCTGGCTGCCGTAGTAATGGATGGCGATCACTGCTACAATGTATCACTTGCATGATGGGCACGCACCGCATGACCATGTAGTTTTTTTCCGGAGTCCGGGATCGTCACCGGCACGGTTCCGGCACTGGCACTTATACCGGCGCCGATTGCCATGGATCCGTTTAAATTTTCACGGTTATCTTCCATCGGGTTCCCATACCCGGATCGGTATCGAGCACGGCTTCGCCTTTGATCAGCTCGGCCCGCCGGCGGATATTTCGCAACCCGTTGCCTCCGGTATCCGCTTTCTGATCCATTCCATTTCCGTTATCCTGAACAATCATGGTGAGCCTGCCCCCGGAATGCCTGATCACAACATGCACATGGGTCCCTTTTGAGTGCCGTACCGCATTAATGATCATCTCTTTGTATATCAGCCAGAGGTGCTGCCTCAGCCTCATATCCATTTTCCCGGGAATATCCAGGTCAATATTAAGGGTATAGGTGATTTTACTGCTCTCAAGCAGATCCGATGTATACCGGCGGCAGCGAGAGAGAAACGACTTCCAGTCATCGTGATCCGGGTTGATCGCCCAGACGATATCGGAGATTTTCTCCTTCGCCTCACCGGCACTTTCGGCAATCAACTGCACAAACCGGGTTTTGTCACCGGTTGTTTTCCGGCTTTCAATGGCTTTTGCAAAAAAGCTTATACTGCTGAGCGTGGCACTTATTTCATCGTGCAAGTCACCGGCAATATCGTTTCGTATTCGCTGGACACGCAGAATCTGGTTCAAACGGATACTATAGGCGGTATAGAGAACTCCCCCCACTGTGAAAATGTACAGTAAATATGCCCAAATTGTGCGGTACCATGGTGGTTTGATTTGTAGGTGAAAAGGAGCGGCAGCGCTGACGGTTCCGTAGACATTCTCCGCTTCCACTAAGAACCGGTAGTGTCCTTCCGGAATATTGGTATAATCCTTCCGGGTTTCCGACGACCAGACCGACCACGCTTCATCAAAGCCCTCAAGTTTAACCCGGTACTTCGTATACCCGGGGGCGTCATAGGTTGCGGCTGCATAGGTAAACCGCAACTCGTTATCCTGGTAATCAAGCACAACGGGATTGTCATTTCCTCCGGTCGCAATCAGCGAATCAGCCCTTACAAAAACTTCACAGATCGTTGTATGGAAACCGGTGCCCGAATCAAATTCGTGTTGCCCATCATATCGAACCAGGCCCCGCTCGGTGAGGTACCAGATACTTCCCTCCTCATCGGGGTAGATAGCATTGCTCTGCCGGTCATCGAGTCTGTTCAGAACCTGGTCGCCGGAATGGTAGTTGCCGTTGTTATCACGCATGGCCACTTGATAGCGTTGATCCGACCGGAACCATACATTACCGTAACGGTCCTCCTCAGCCCAAAACACCTGTTGCTCCGGGTCTGAAAAATCAGGTCCGTACCGCGTTTCCGCCTCCAGGGAGTTGTTGTCATGATTAAAGCGCTGAATCCCTTTACCCCAGGTTAAAAATGCGGGAGTGCCGTTCAGTTCGGTGACATACACCCGTCCATCCCCGGCCGGGTTATCCAGTTCATCCAGATATCGGGTGATGGTGTGTCCCTGGAATCCGTTCTCGTTGCGATCAACTTCTATTCGGATAAGGCCGTATGATTCGGTACCAATCCAGATATTGTTCCGGCTGTCGATTTGCAATGAGTTTGGCCTGTAAGAAAAATTATCAATTTTATAAAACACCTGTTTTTCATTGTTCTCCAGCGAGACAAACGATACCGCGGCTTCTTCAACAGCTACAAGTAGTTCATCTTCGAACGGAGCCACAACATCGGCAAACCGATTTGAGGTCATCTGATCAAAACCGTCACCGGTATACCGATACAGAGCCCCCGTGCAAACGACATAGAGATCATCCCGGTAATCCAAAAATTTTCCGCATGAGGTTTTACCATCATAGAGGTGTGCATATCCGTCATCATCCAACCGGTATACCCCTGCCGTAGAAGAGAGAAAGACAACATCATCGAATATGGTCATCCATCGGACATACTCTGATATGCCATTCCGGTCATCAAAGCGCCGGAACGGCAAGCGGATTTCCACACGGGATATACCGTTAACGGTTGCCACCCAAAGTGCTCCGGAATGGTCTTCAAATAGCCCATATACCGTATTATTGATCAATCCGGTTGATTCATCGATGATACGAATTAATTCACCGTTTGCAGTCATTTGAACAATGCCGCCGTTTCGGGTAGCAATGGCCATGGTATTGTCAGATAACAGGTGCACTTCATGGATATAGTTTTCCCGCAAATAATCATCAGCAGCCGTTTGCATTGGTGTCAGAGAATCGTCTTCGAAATAAAAACACTCGAAAAACGAACAAAAAATATTGTTCTCATTGGCATTCAAGTATCCTTGAAGTGTCTCCTCAATAAACAAATTGCCAGGCTCCCAAGGGTGCAGTTCATCGGCCCCTAAACGTTTAATACCGTGATTCGACTCTCGTACGTAGAAATCATCTCCCATGGTGAATACTGTTGTGAACCGGGTGTCGGTGTAGTAGGTCGTCAGGTCGGTACCATCGTATCGGAATAGAATATTACTGGTGTGGAAAACCACATCATTTCCGGAGACCTCGATTTCCCAGACATTGTCCACCTGAACGGTATCCGGGATATAGGATCGCAGGGAGCGGTACGCCACCGGGGCAAGTGTTTCATCCACATTTCCATTCCCCGGCAGGTAACCATTACCCCGATCCAAATCCTTTTTTTGGGGTGTCGTCAGATATCCGATTTCACCGATCCCACCCACGTAAACCCGTCCATCGAAATCATTGGCAATACTCAGAATCCGTGCATTCGGAATTTCAACGGAGGACCAGTTCACCCCGTCGTACCGTAACACCCCGCTCATATTGGCGACATATATCACTCCGTTGGAATCGGCGGCAAATCCCCAGTTCTGGACATGCCCTTCGTATTCATCAGGTGAAATATTGGTTATAAACGGGTATCCACGTTCTTCACCCGGTTGTCCCCGGCTCTGCTGAACGGTTACAACGGAAACAGCCAGCAGAAATACCAGCAGAAATAACATACCAAAAGCAGATGATGTCTACGATTTTACCCCTGTAGTAATATACATCATCCGGGAACTCATGGAAATGGATTTTTTGGTGGATGGACATCGACATCACCGCCGGATCGCATTGCAATCTCATCGTCGTTCTTCTCTTTGACCTGGTAGACCGCAAGGGTCTGACCGGGAAACCTGGGATGATCGTTATTTACCTGTACCGGATTGAGCTGCAACCCGTTACCGATGTGCAGTTCAAAGTTGCTGTTCCGGTCAGTCATAATAATTAAATAGTCCGATACCCTGATGCTGCAACTCTCCCCCGCGTGCAAATTATGAATTTTATCAAGATGTCGGTCGGCAGTCATCATAGCACAACGAAAATCAAACCTTGTCCCAACTTTGGCAGCATTGGTAATCGTGCGTGTTCTTTGTTCGGTACTCATATCCTCCTCTTCGTTCTAATTGACCTGTTTTTCCTCCGATGCCGGAAAGTGAGAGCCCCTATTCCGGAATCGGATATTTGGTATCCGGTAAAATAAACGGTGATCTGATACGGTATCAACCGGAAAGCAGATCTTCAGATACTTGCTTTCCAATAAGTTAGCAAAATCCGAAAAAAGTTTTCATTAAAAAAAATGCCCTCCCATGAATCAATGTATTGACCACGGAAGGGCAAAAGCGCGCTCTCTTAAGCAGCAGCTCACTCTACTTCTCTGTAACTCACAACAAGTAAACACTGGTGAAGTAAACCTCTTACTGCATTACCACAGCGGTATATTACCAATTGCAACACCGGATGTCACCGCATGGGTATGCGGTATTGTCATAAATAACTTACCCATAGATTTTTGCTGATCAATTTGCTATCGTTAATGCCTGAATCCCGGACGTCTGAATATGAGGAGATCAAACGTCCAATCCACCGGCTGCACAGCCCGGATAATTCCCTTTTTAAAAAGGATTTGAAACGGTGTTATGAACCGTCTTGTTTTCGTATCACATATGGCGGGCAGCACAGTACCACGAATTTTTGCCGAAACCTGAGAACCGAACTGAGTATCTATTATGAGTAATGACATTTTTGGAATTGTCAAGGAACTAAAATCGCCTACCGGTACCCACAAGTACTACAGCCTCAAAGCTTTAAAAGAGCAAGGGTATGCGATCGACAAACTTCCCTTCACCATCCGCATTCTCCTGGAAAATGCCCTGCGCAACTACGACGATTTCGCCATCAAAAAAGAGCACATCGAGACACTGCTGAACTGGAGTCCGGATGGCGTGCCCAACGATATCCCCTACATGCCTGCCCGTGTACTGATGCAGGATTTTACCGGTGTCCCCTCGGTTGTTGACATCGCCTCCATCCGCTCCGAAGTGGGCCGAAAGAAAGGAAAAGAGGCTGCCTCCGGGATCAATCCGCAGGTTCCGGTTGACCTCATCATCGATCATTCCGTGCAGGTTGACTATTTTGGCACCAGTGAGGCCTACCAGCAAAATGTCCAAAAAGAGTACGAAAGAAACGGCGAACGCTACAGCCTGCTGAAATGGGCGCAACAGGGATTTGCCGATTACAGCGTGCTGCCTCCCGGACTTGGAATCTGCCATCAGGTGAATCTCGAATATCTGGCTCATGGTGTCTATCTGCGCGATGGTTACGCCTTCCCGGACACGCTTGTCGGAACCGATTCGCACACCCCGATGGTCAACGGTATCGGTGTCGTCGGATGGGGCGTCGGCGGAATTGAAGCCGAAGCGGTCATGCTCGGCCAGCCGATTTACATGCTCAATCCCGAGGTCGTCGGACTTAAACTGACCGGGTCACTGCCCGAAGGAGCCACATCCACCGATATGGTACTGGCCGTGACGCATCTGCTCCGGAAACACGGAGTGGTCGGCAAATTTGTGGAAGTGTTCGGAGAGGGGCTCAACAACCTGACCGTACCCGATCGCGCAACCATCTCCAACATGTCACCGGAATTTGGTTGTACGGTAACCTTTTTCCCGATTGATGACCGGACACTCGACTATATGCGCCTCACCGCCCGCGATGAGGATCACGTCAAAACGGTGGAACAGTACACCAAAAACAATATGATGTGGCGTGAAAACGAGGACACCATCCAGTACACCAACAAGCTGGAACTGGATCTGGGCGATGTCGTACCGGCCATTTCCGGGCCCAAACGTCCGCAGGATAAAATTGTACTCCCCGACGTCAAGAACTCTTTTATCCAGCTGATGAAAGACATCTACCAACGGGATTATATCGATCTGGAGGAACGGGAACGATGGCTCTCCGAAGGCGGACAAGTGCCAACTACCGAACAAACCTCAGAAGATCGTGATTCCAGTATTCCCCAGGAGGCTGATGTTGAAGTGGAAACGCAAGCCGTTTCAGACAACGGACTCAAATCGGTAGGGGTAAAAACCGGCGATTCCGAATTTATCCTCAGTGACGGGTCGATCGTCATGGCCGCCATCACGAGTTGCACCAACACATCCAACCCCTCCGTAATGCTCGGGGCCGGCCTGGTTGCCAAAAAAGCGATCGAAAAAGGCCTTGATGTCAAGCCCTGGGTCAAAACCAGCCTGGCACCCGGCTCCAAAGTGGTAACGACCTATTATGAAAAGTCGGATCTGATGCCCTATCTCGAAGCCCTTGGGTTCCATGTAGTCGGATATGGATGCACGACCTGTATCGGAAACAGCGGAGACCTGCCGCCTCATATTGCAAAAGCAGTTGAAGAGAACGATATGATCGTCTCCTCGGTCCTCTCCGGTAACCGGAACTTCGAAGCGCGTATCCACCCGAGTATCAAAATGAATTTTCTTGCTTCCCCCATGCTGGTCGTCGCCTACGCGATCGCCGGGCGAGTGGATCTGGATCTGTTCAACGAACCGCTTGGATTCGACCCCAACTTCGAACCGGTTTACATGAAAGATATCTGGCCGACCAACGAGGAGATACGTGAAGTGGTGGAACGTGTCATTGAGCCGGAAGATTTCAAAAACAATTATGCCAATCTGTTTGAAGGGGATGATGTCTGGAAAGCGCTTGATGCACCGACCGGACAGGTGTACGACTGGGATGACCAGTCCACCTACATCAAGGAAGCGCCCTTCTTCCAGGATATTTCGGAAACACCGGGAGCTCTTGAGGATATCAGGGATGCTCACACCCTGCTCGTTCTGGGCGACTCCATAACCACCGACCACATATCACCCGCCGGAAAAATCGGTGAGGAAACCCCTGCCGGACAGTATCTGATCAGCAAAGGGGTCAAGCCGGCGGAATTCAACTCATACGGATCCCGGCGCGGAAACCATGAAGTGATGATCCGCGGAACATTTGCCAATGTCCGGATCAAGAATCAACTGGTGGACCGGGACGGCGGCTGGACCATTCATCATCCCACAGGTGAGGAAATGTCGGTGTATGATGCCTCGGTCACATATGCCAAAGAGGGAACACCGCTGGTTGTACTCGGAGGAAAAGAGTATGGAAGCGGATCTTCGCGCGACTGGGCTGCCAAAGGTACCAACCTGCTTGGTGTCAAAGCAGTTATTGCCGAGAGTTTCGAACGCATCCACCGGAGTAACCTGGTAGGAATGGGCGTGCTGCCAATGCGTTTCCAACCCGGCGAATCGCGGGAAAGCCTTGGCCTGAAAGGCGACGAGACATTTACCATAAGCGGCATTGCCGGGGGACTCTCCCCCAACAAAGAACTTGAAGTAGTTGCCCGAAAAAGTGACGGCAGCGAAGTTACGTTCTCAGCAATCGCCCAGCTTAATTCCGAGGTGGAGATCGCCTACTATCAAAACGGCGGAATTCTGCAGTATGTCCTGCGCCGCTTTCTGAAAGATTTGGGGTAACCGGATTAGTTTCACGCATGCCTGCCATATCGGCAAGATAACACCTGCCGGCGTTCTCGGGATGAGTGCTGTCGGCTTGTAAAAACCATGGCATCGCAGAGGTAAATGCCTTCGAAACTGCCAGTGTTGATGTACGTTCGATAAATTTTCGTCAACTACCGTCGGTTACAATTGCACATTTCCCGGTATGTACTCCTCGATTAAATATCCGGCATTTCTTCTATTCCACAGGATTGAGGCGATAGACCCTGAAATCGGAAAATATGTGATGGGTTCGGACCATTCTGAAGCCGAACCACCCTTCTGTATATACCGGAAAGCGTTCTCTGGTATATATCACTTCCCGCTCTCCACCTCCGGCAAGTTCAAGCGCTACATTATCTCCTTCCCGAATTTCGTAAGTAACACGACCATCCACAATATATTGTATGACATCCTCGAATGCTACCACCTGTATGGTGTGGATTTGATCCGGATTGATCAGATAGTCATCGTCGCCGTCTCTATAGTTAAGCGAAATGTGATCAACCGGTTCACCGTCGGAGGTCTGCCTCGGATATCTGCGAAAACGAGTGGTGGTATTATCCCTTCCTCCAGTGCTTGCGTAGTACCCGTGTTGCTTATGATACGACGAAAATGCTCCTGAGTATTTCATCTGTTTAAAATTTCTGATTTATAATGTCAGATAGAATGACATGACCGTTTTTAATCATAGTCCTGTGTGTCGGAATTATGGCCCGGTCATG
>Ga0207421_10005715_pt1 | contig 13825 bp, 13 predicted proteins | sample SodLakKL_010_SED_4_FD_187542 | JGI IMG/M metagenome (GOLD analysis project Ga0207421, IMG submission 187542) | Alkaline sediment microbial communities from Lake Tanatar, Kulunda Steppe, Russia - 8KL_010_SED (SPAdes) (version 2) | ecosystem: Environmental > Aquatic > Non-marine Saline and...
GAACTTCGGGAGAATGTAGCTCACCAGCCCGAACGCAGGCAAGACGAGAATGTAGACCTCCGGATGCCCAAAGAACCAAAACAGGTGTTGCCACAGGATCGGCCCACCCTCCGCCGTAAAGAAGGCCGTCCCGAGGTTGCGGTCCGCAAGCAGCATGAGTAGCGCGCTACCGAGCAGCGGGAACGCGAAAATGACGATGCCGCTGGTCGTCAGCAGCGTCCACGAGAAGATGTCGAGCCGCGACCAGCCGACCTCCTCGCTGCGCATCGTAAAGATGGTGACGACGATGTTGATCGCGCCCATCACGGTGGCGACACCAGAGAGGTGCAACCCCAACAGCAGCAGGTCCATCTGTGGGTTTTCCAGCTGCAACGACAGCGGGACGTACAGCGTCCAGCCGGCAGTCGGCGGTTCGAGCGCGATCAGCACGGGAATGTCGACGCCGACTGCCAGCAGTGCCTTGCCAAGCACCTCCGTGAGCAGCCCCGCCCGCGCGAGCATGAACGCCATCGGAATCAGCCAGAAGGCGATGGCGTTGATCCGGGGAAACGCCATATCGTCGGCACCCAACAGGATCGGGATGAAGTAGTTGGCAAAGCCGAAAAACACCGGCGTCACGAAAAAGAACAGCATCGTAAAGCCGTGCATCGTAAAGACGGCGTTGTAGGTGTTGGCGTCCCAGATCGTCAGCGCGGGCGAAAACAGCTCGGCGCGGATCATCATCCCGTCGACCGCTCCCCACAGCCCCGCAGCAATGCCAAAAATGATGTACAGAATCCCGATATCTTTGTGGTCGACGGTTGTCAGCCACCGGGTCAGGCCGTCAGGTTTGTGTGCGAAGCCGGACTGTTGGCCCGGCAGCCAGTCGGCAAAGCCACCATCCGAGACGAGTGGGCCGGCGTCGGCGTCGGTTCGGTGTCGACGGACCAGCAGCACCACACTCACACAGACACTGCTCACCACGAGAGCGAGAAACGCGAGCCTGCTCAGCACGTTCGACCACTCCAGGAGGACAGCCACCACATATCATCCCGCTACTGCCTGCGTCGTGTTAGAACTGTTTGGATGCTGTCACGAATGTCGACGAGAGCGATACGTCAGGCGGTTCGGTCGATTGCCGGCAGTGTCGGGGACGGTTGCAGGTAGCGTTAGGGACGGTTGCCGGCGGCGTCGGGCGGTTGCAAGTGGCGTCAGGGACGGTTGCCGGCGGCGTCGGGCGGCTGGTCGACCGTCGAGTCGCTGGCGTCGTCGAACCGGTCGGACAGCGCGCCGAGAACGAAGCCGTAGGCGAGATGCGCCGCCAGCGAAAAGCCGCCGAAAATCACTAGCAGCGGGCCGGCAAGATCGCCGCGGCCGAGAACGAAAAACGCGACCCACAGTATCGCTCCAAGCGTCATCCCGTTGGACGGCGAGTCGTCGAACAGCAGATAGGGTTCGATGGCGACGAACAGCAGCGGCCAGATGAACGTGCCAACAAAGGCAAACACCACAAATCCGAGCGCGGTGCTGCCGGGCATGCCGACATAGCGGGCGACCGCATCGAACGCCTGGACCTGCTCGCGGGTTTCGACTTCGAGCATCAGGAAGATCACTGACATCACCGCGATTCCCGTGGCTCCGCCGAGCACCCCGCCGACGATCCGGTTCATCGTGGCTCACCCTGCGACATGGACTGCTATGCTGCCGCAGTCGAGTTAAACCTCTGTTCGCGTCGGCTGGGGTGACTGTCTCGACTGTGAGAATCGGTATCTGGGGCAGAGATGGCAGACTCAGTCGACGTCGCTCGGCACGAGAGACTTCGCGGAGGTCGTATACAGCGAGTACAGGATTACCACCAGTCCTACTGCCGTGCCGACGCTCTGGGTCGCCACGCCGAGGATGAGATTCTCCGAGACGAGATGCAACAGCCCGCCGAGCGCCGTCCCAGCGACGACCAGCAGAAAGCCCACAGCGAGCGCTTGGAGTGCCGCGATCCGGCTGCGGCGGAAGGCGCGGAAGGCAAACAGGACGATCAGCCCGCCCGCAGACAGCGTCAGCGTGTTCGCCGCGATGATAACAACCGTGTAGATGTCCATGACTCACCAACCGAACGGAGATTCCGTACTGAGGGTTGCTTCGGACATACAAAAACAGCCATACCCGTTCTCACAAACGGAGAATACCCCGAGTGATATTATCCGTCGACCGAATCGTCGACTGGCGAACCACGCGACGCAGTAGTGGCTGGCGTCAGTGTCGCAGCTCTCGTAGCAATTAACCACAACGACTGCCAACAGCTGGTATGCCCAGACAGTACGCACCACACTCGCCGCCGGTCGCGCTCACCATCGCCGGCAGCGACAGCGGCGGCGGCGCGGGGATTCAGGCCGACCTCAAAACGATGGAGGCCCACGACGTCTTCGGAACCTCAGTCATCACCGCGACGACCGCCCAGAACACCCAGGGCGTCCACGACGTCACCGTGCTTTCGACCGACCACATCGCCGCCCAGTACGAGGCCGTCGTTGCGGATTTCGACGTTGGCGCGATCAAAACCGGGATGCTGGCGACGGCGGACGGTATCGAGACGGTCGTCGACTGTGTAGCCGACTTTGCGGGCCCGATCGTCGTCGACCCCGTGATGGTCGCCGCGACGGGCGACCGCCTGTTGAGCGAGGACGCCGAAGCCGCCTACGAGGAGCTGCTCGGCTACGCGACGCTCGTAACACCGAACGTCGACGAGGCCGAGATTCTGACCGGCCGCGAGATCAGCAATACCGCCGACGCCGAGGCGGCGGGTCGCCAGCTGCTGGAGCTGGGCGTCGAGGCCGCGCTCGTCAAAGGCGGTCATCTCGACACCGACCAGGTGTTCGATACGCTTGTCGTGGCAACCGACGGCGAGCCACGAATCGAGCGGTTCAGCCATCCACGAGTCGACGCGGCGGGCACGCACGGCTCGGGCTGTACACTCTCAAGTGCGATTGCCGCGCGGCTGGCCGCCGGCGACCAGCTGACCGAGGCGGTCGCCGAGGGGGTGGCGTTCATGGAGCAGGCCGTCCGGTACGGAATCGACACCGGCGAGGGGCCGGGGGCGGTCCACCATCTGGTCGACATCCGCGAGCGGGCCGACCAACCCGCGGTCAGCGACGCCGTCGAGTCGGTGGTTGCCCGGCTGGTCGACCGGAACGTCGAGACACTGGTGCCGGCGGTCGGGATGAGTGTTGTCGGCGCGAGTCGGTTCGCCGAACGTCCCGACGACGTGGTGGGTGTCGACGGCCGGCTGACGACGACGCGGAGCGGCATCCGCCCCACTGCGGGCGTTCGTGCCGGCGGCTCGCCCGCCTTGGCCCGCGAGTTGCTGTCAGTCCGTGAGCGGTTTCCCGACCTGCGGTTCGCGCTCAACTGTCGGTTCGACGAGAGTGTCGCAACCGCCCTAGAGACGCTTGCGGGGCCGGTTGTCGAATCCAGCGGGCCGGACCGCGAGAGCGTCGACAGTCTCAGTCATACGCTGCCGGTCGTGGCTGTCGACGAGGCCATGGAGCCACCCGCCGCGGTGATTGATCGGGGCGGCGAGGGTCGACCGGCCGGCGTCGTGGTGCTCGCGCCGGACGCCGAGACGCTGCTCGACCGGACGCTGCGGCTGCATGATGCGTTGATTACCGAATAAGAGGACACTGAGGCCGTGGAAAGAGTTATTGTGAATTATGTATAATTCATAACTACGATGGCCCAGTCACCGCCACAGCCCGGCCACCCTCCCATTCGACAGTTCCAGACAGTCGTCGACCTGTTGGAGACGCCACCGCTCGCCCGGCTGTACGCCCACATACTGCGATCCGGACCAATCACGGTCTCCGAGATCGTTTCGGAACTCGACATCCCACAGGGAACAGTCTATGACTACGTCCAGAAGCTCGAAACCGCCGAACTCATCGAGAACACCCGCGATCAGCGGCCCGCCGCATACGATACTGAGACGATATCGCTCACACTGTCGACAGACGGCCGAACGCAGACGATCACACCAACACTCATTGCGGCGGTTGGCCGGCGTGAGACCGACGAGGACATCGATGTCTTCATCGAACGCCACGGACTCGACGGACTGGCGGTTGCTATCGAGTACGCATCCGAATACGTCGAGGGTACCGTCAACCACCGTATCACCGCCCGCGAACTGGATCTGTCGTCGCTCGAAGCCGAAATTATCCTGCAGGCACTCGAACCGGTCGCCGCCGAATATTTCGAGACAGCAGGATAGCACCGATTAGCGAATCAGTCGACTACACGACCCACACAGGTTTTCCTCTTTGACATCTACTTCCCGCACCGTCGGCGAGAAACTCATCACACACTTCGAGTTATCACAGTGCTCCAAACCCAGCGTGTGGCCGATTTCGTGGACGACCTCCTTGCGGACGCGATCCGAAAACACCTCCGTGTCGGGTTTAGTCGTAATACCGCCGTCAGCGGCGGTCTGGAGACGGTGCGTCGAGATCACCGAGCCGCTACCGTTTAAATACGCGAGGCCGAACACGTAGTTCCGTCGACGGTAGTAGAGATCCTTGGCAGTGATGCCGATGTTTTTCTCACCGCGGCCGACACGACTGACGAGTTCGATCAGATCCTCCGCGCGATGTTGGTTCCGGTTGGGGTCGAACGCGCTGTCGGGGATGGGCTGTGTGTCCTGAATCCGGACGTCACAGCCGTACACCGAGCGCAGGCCACTCGAGGACTCCCGCTTTACTTGTGCCGGGATATCCCCGATTGGCACGATGTCGACACGCATGCGAACGGATATGGAGGGGTAGTTATTAAGTCTCACGCCGGAGCGGCGTTCCGTCCACCGATTTTCCACACCATCTCGGTACGCTTTTTTGAATGCCGCGTCTGGAGTCGCCAATGAGTACACAGGCGGTTGTCCTCGATATCGACGGCGTGCTGGTGGATGTGGCCGACTCCTACCGACAGGCGGTCGTCGAATCGGTCGACCGGGTCTACGGCGAGACGGTCGACCGGGCGGCCATTCAGCAGTTCAAAGACGCCGGCGGCTTCAACAACGATTGGCTGGTGACCGACGCAGTTGCCCTTTATATACTCGCCACCCAAGCCGGCTACGAAGACGACATTGGAACGTTCACCGACCGGATCGCCGAAGCGGGCGGCGGTCTCGACGGCGCGGAAGCCACGCTGGCTGCCGAACTGCCGAACGCGACCTTCGAGAAAGTCGTCGACGAGTGGGATCCCGACGAACTCCGGCGTGTGTTCCAGGCCCTCTACCTTGGCACTGATCTCTACCGCGAACTCGAAGGCGACGAGCCACCGTTCGAGACTGACGGCTTCATCCACGACGAGCCAGTGATCGTCGACCCCGAAACCATCGAGACACTCACAGCCAGCTACGATGTCGGCGTCGTGACGGGTCGACCTGCCGCCGAGGCGACCATCGCCCTGGATCGAGCGGGGCTCGATGTGGCCGACGAGCATCGGTTTACGATGGACAACTGGGAGCAGGGCAAACCGCACCCCTACGCGCTGCTGACGCTGGCCGAGCGGTTCGACGCTGATTCGGTCGTCTTCGTTGGCGACACGCTGGACGACGTCAAAACCGCGGTCAACGCCGACAACGAGGACGACGACCGAACTTACCGGGGACTTGGCGTGCTCACTGGCGGGCTCACCGGCGAGGCCGGCCGCCAAAAGTTCAGCGAGGCAGACGCGGTCGACGTCCTGGAGTCGGTCAACGCGCTGCCGGCCTGGCTCGACGAGGACAGCCAGCAGTGACCGGCCGATTCGATTGGCGGTAGTATTTAAATAAACACTAAGCAAACACCCTGTTTTGCTCGGTGAATCAGCCGATTCCTGGCGGACTGAAAGGGCGAGGCACTCTCGACGAACTCCGGCGTTGACGAGAGCGCAGCTCTCGTCCGCACACCAGAAATCGGAGATTTCTGGGGACGACGTAAGCACCGCAGCGAGTGGAACGAGCGAGGAGCGCAGCGAGCCGCGGGTAGCGAGGGATCGAAGATCCCTCGAAGTAGCGAGCGGGCCTCCGGCCCGCGAGCAACAGTCGAGAGTGCCGAGGGCTTTCTAAACCGACACAGATCATTCAAATCCATCTATGACTGAATACCGGGTCGACTCGCCGGACACGCAAGGCTTAGGCAGCGAGCTATCAGAGAAAGGGTATGCGAATTGCACTCCTTGGCGGCACTGGCGATATCGGCGAAGGACTCGCCCTGCGGTGGGCACACGATACGGACCACGAGATCGTGATCGGCTCGCGCGACCCTGAAAAGGCCCGCGAGAAGGCCGACGCCTACGAAGCCGAAATCGAAGACCGCGGCGGTGAGACCAAAATCACCGGATTCGAAAACGAGATGGCCGCCGACCGCGCCGACGTGATCGTGCTGGCGGTGCCGGCCTACCATATTGCGGATACGATCCAGGCGGTTAGTGACTCCCTAACCGAGGGCGACATCCTGATTACCCCCGCCACAGGGATGAAACGCGACGAGGACGGATTCCACTACCACAAGCCTAGCGCGGGCAGTGTGACCACCATTGCCGTCGAGGCTGCCCCCGAGGGTGTGCCCGTCGTCGGCGCGTTCCACAACCTCGCGGCGGGTCGACTCACTGATCTGGACGCCGAGCTTGGTATCGACACACTACTTATAAGCGATGACGAGACAGCGAAGTCGACGGTCGCCTCGCTGGCCGAGGATATCGAGGGACTGCGCGCGCTGGATGCCGGATCGATCGCCAACGCCGCCGAAATCGAGGCACTAACGCCGCTTTTGATCAACGTCGCGATGAACAACAGCGGACTGCACGATCTGGGCGTTCGGTTCGATTAGGGCGTCTCGACATCGATATCGGTCGGCTCGTTGTCACCACAGCCGTGCCGGTAGAGCTGGCGGGTTTGGGTGGTTCGGTTCTCGTGGTCATCGATCGTCTCGTTAGTCACGAACTCCGAGACCTGGTACATGTTGATGTGGGTTAGCTCCGCGTCGTTGTGTTCGTTCCACTCCGCACAGAGGTGTTCGGCGAGGTAGTGGGGCGCGTCGTGGCGATCATCAAGCCCGCCGCTGCGGATACTCCCCATGTAGAACCGCTCGCGGTAGGTCGAGTGCTGCTGCTGGAGGGCGTCGTAGGGGCGATCAAACGTGAGTTCCCGGTCGTTGTACAGATCCACCCTGTCGCCATCCGCCGTCGTTGCCGGGAAGACGTAGTAGCGGTCGACCGTCCGCGGCGTCGGCGCGAAGACGGTCCAACTCGGCTGTGAGAGCGCGAGCGTGTCGGCACCGGCTTCGATCTGCTCGTCGACGCCGGTCGTCTCAAGCCTGTCGTCGACGGTTGGCGAGTAGGCTCCGGCGGCCATAATCAGCATTACGCCGATGACAACCGCGAGGCCACCCGTGTAGATCCCCGACCGAAGCCGGCCGGCGCGGTCGGATTCGAGCCGGTAGTAGGGAACGGTTTCGCCGACGGCGGCGAGCTGCTTCGCGCGGTCGTCGAACCACGAGCGGTCGATGTCGAGTCGACGCCGGATCGCGTCGAGGTCGTCCCAGAACTGCGCCTGCAGAAACAGCGTGAGACCGGCGATGGCGACGTAGGCGAACGCGCCGATTCGAACCGTGAGCGCGAAGGAGGCATGGCTGGCCATGAACATCCCGACAAGCAACAGTCGTTTGCGACCGGAGAGGAAGATCAACAGCCAGGAAACCGCCAGCAGGTAGTACCAGATCATCCCGCCGTACTCCAGCAGCGTCGGGAAGTTGCGGGTGAACTCGCCAAGCAGGAACGTAGTGTCGTCGAGGCCCATAACCAGTGGGGTGGCCTCGCCGCTGGTCCACAGCTCCTCGCCGGCTTTGTGGTACCAGTTCATGAAGTACATGTACACCATCTGTGAGAGAATCAGCGCGGAGGCTATCGAGGAGACAGCCGCCCGCGGCTGGCTGTCGGCATGAAGGGCATCGATCGACCAGCGTTCGCCCAGCGGCAGAAAGATGGCCCAAAACAGCAGCAGCCGGAACAGCGTGTCGGCGTAGCTCAACACAAACGGGTTGGCGTGGTCCAACGAAGCAACGAACAGCAGCGAGAGAACCGTCGCCAGCGTCGTCCGATAGCCGACGATCAACTGACAGGCGACGAGCACGCCAAGCCCGAACAGCAAGAGCGTCAGTGCCGGACTCGTTGTGAAATAAAACACGGATATCGCCGAATCGGCGGTCGCATCCATCGCCAGCGAGCGCGGAACCGCCCCCGAATCAGCGTACATAACCGAGAAGTTCCGGAGCCTGAGCAGCACGTCGGCGATAATCAGCAACCCCAGAAAGACACGAAACACGGCCAGCGTCCGAGTGTCGATGGCGATAGACTGTCGGAGGTTTCGCCGAATCCGCCGGCCCACCACGAGTGCCCGGTCGACGTGTGTGCTCGGCATCTACCCCGACTCGGAGAGTCAGGATAATATTCTTTGTGATCAGTAAAATCAGCAGTTACTCCGCACAGAGGTCGACGAAGTTCCGGAGAATCTGGAGGCCGGTCTCGCCGCTTTTTTCGGGGTGGAACTGGGTGCCGAAAACGGTCCCTTCCTCGTTGGCGATCACCGCCGGAAAGTCGACGCCGTAGTCGCTGGTGGCGACGACGGCGTGATCGTCGTCGGGGTCGGCATAGTAGGAGTGGACGAAGTAGGCGAACTCTCCATCGACACCGTCGACCAAGGGGTGATCGCGCTGGACGTCGAGTTCGTTCCAACCCATGTGTGGGACCTTTCGGTCGACGTCGAACCGGACGTTGGTGCCGGGGATGAAATTCAGGCCCTCGACGTCGCCCTCGCCGGCGTGTTCGGCCTCTTCGCTCGATCCGAGCAGCATCTGCATGCCCAGACAGATGCCGAAAATGGGCTGGCCGCGGTCGGCAGCCTCGGCGAGGGCCGCGCGGTAGGGGCCGGCGTTGTCCATGCCTTCGCGGAACGCGCCAACACCGGGGAGGACGATACCGTCGGCATCGGCGAAGGTGTCGGGGTCGTCAGTGATGGTGACGTTCGCGCCGGCGCGTTCGAGCCCGCGGGTGACACTGCGGAGATTGCCAAGCCCGTAGTCGACGACGACGACCTCGGCGAGCGTTTGATCGGCTGGAGTCGCGTTCATACCGCCACTTTGCGGGCGGGGTGCAAGTGGTTTTCCGTTCGCGCAGTCGACGAGTATAAAACGGGCGACGAATCCACGGCGAGCCGACAGCAATTAAAAAGGACTTAAAAATGACCGGCCGACTCGTTCGAGTACTGCAGATCCCCGCCGCGACCGCCTTCGACCGTATCCGCGCCGGTATCGCCCGTCGACGGCACTTTGACTTCGACCTCTTCGATCTCGTCGAACGCCATATACATATCTCGCATGATGTTTTCGGCGGTGACGTTCGAGATGCCACAGCCCGAACAGGTGCCGCCGAGTTCGATCACCACGAGGCCGCTGTCGGGATCACACTCCCGGACCATGCTCGTGCCGCCGTGCATCTGGATGATCGGCATCTGTTTGACCATCCACGTTTCGACGCGTGATTTCAGGCTCTCGTCGCTCATTGTCTCCTGTAGGGGCTGCTCCTATGGGAAAGTTGTGGTTCGAATGCGAGTCTGTCACAAACGTTCATTGTTCTCACCGGGTCCACTGCCCGTTGCGGTGGCAATCGCCAAACCACAGGACAATCGGTCGAGATGTACAAAACATGTGAGATAACTGGTCGTATGTGTGGGAAAGCAACCCAGTTATAAATTTTATAAACAAATATATTTTTGCATTTTAGTTTTGTTTCCAATAATATGATCAGAATATTGTTATAATCGCGGTTATGGGTATATGTATGAGTCAGTCGACCGACATCGCTGAATCGGAGCTTCCGTCCAGTCAGTTCAAGCTTGCAGACGAGTACGCCCAAATGGGCGCGACCGAGGCGAAAGTCGAACTCCAGGAACGAACCAAAGAGCTCGCAGCGATATCGCGGGCCAATGAGCTGTTTACTGATATAGCCAACACGACGTCGGAGCTTGTCGGCACCTACGTCGACGAACTCCCGAAGTGGTTTCAGTATCCCACCGTGACCGAGGCCCAGATCGTGGTCGACGACACAGTCGTCGAGTCGGCCGGCTTCCAGCGACACGGAAAACCGCTGACCAAGGAAGCGACAACCGAAGCCGGGACACCCATCGTTATCGAGGTCGTCTACACTGAGGATCGCCCCGAAGAGGACGACGGGCCGTGGCTCACAGAAGAACACTCGCTGTTGGAGACGATACTCTCGTTTATTCGGGCGCACAAAAACCAATCCGAGCGACAAAACGCGGTCGAACGACAGCTCGAATCGGAGCTCAGCCAGCAGCGGTCAGTCGCCAAGGGCGTCCAAAACGACATTCGTGAGATCGAGACTGCCTCGAACGAGATGTCGGAGTCGACCGAGAAAATAAGCGAGCTGGCCGCTGATTCGGCCGGCTCGATGGACGAGGTCTCCAGAGAGATTTCGGATATGTCGGCGACCGTCGAGGAGATCGCCTCGACGGCCGAGGAGGTCGCGGCCACGAGTGCAAACGCCGAAGAGCTCGCCACCGAGGGCCGCGAGGCCGCCACCGAAGCTATCGACGTTATGCAGCGCGTCGACGACTCGACCCAAGCGGTCTCGACGGACGTTGATACGCTCCAGCAACGCATCGACGAGATCGACGAGATCGTCGAGGTGATCAACGACATCGCCGACCAGACCAACATCTTAGCACTTAATGCCTCCATCGAGGCCGCCCGCGCGGGCGAGGCTGGCGAAGGCTTTGCCGTTGTCGCCGACGAGGTCAAATCGCTTGCCGGCGAGTCCCAGGATCACGCCAGCGAGATCGAGGCGATGATCGAGGAAATCAAATCCGACGCCGACGACACCGTCGAGAGCCTTGCGGAGACGACAGAACAGGTCGACCGCGGCATCGACAAGGTCGAAAACGCAATGGACACCCTCCAAGATATCGCCCAGGCCGTCCAAGAGGCCTCACAGGGTATTCAGGAGGTCTCCAGTGCAACCGACGACCAGGCGGTCTCGACCGAGGAGGTCGCCAGCATGGTGAGCGAACTCGTCGAGGAAACCCAGACCGTCGCCGACGAGATCGAACAGGTCGCTGCCGCTAACAAACAGCAGGCCGCGAAGGTCGAAGACATCTACCAGCGTGTTGGGCAACTGACCAACTAACTGCACAGTGGCTTTCCGACGGTCCGAATAGCCCACCCGAAACGGGATCCACGCATTCGCTCGCTTCGGACGCACAGTTATTCGAGTGACGGCCGGTCGACCTGCCGACCAGCCCGATCCGGAAACACCCACAGCCCCTCGCGGGCATCCCGCAAGCCCATGCTGGAGGCGATCACCGTCTCGTCGGCTGCTCGCTGGGCGGTCCAAAAACTCACCTCCGCGGGGTCGCGCCAGGCGGCGATTCGTTCGGGATCGGACGGATCGCTGATATCGTGAATAGTCATGCCGCCCTGATACCACGAACTGTAGAGCCGATCCCCCGAGAGTTCGAAGTTGTGCGCCGTCGTCCAGACGCCACCTCTCGTTGGGTCCGGCGAGTCGGGAGCGTCAATGGCGGCGACCTGCTGGGGGTCGACCGGATCGCTGATATCATAGAGTTCGATCCCGCCCGGCCCGCCACGCTGCTCGCCGTCGCGCTCTACGGCCCACCCCTCACGACCGACCGCGAGCAGCGAGTTGGTCGGGTCGGTCGCGGCGTAATGGTCGTTGCCGGGCAGCGCGTGCTGTTCGATGCGAACCTCGGTCGACGACAGCCCCGCCAACTCGTCCGGCTCGTACTGGCCGAACTCACTGATAACGGTCGGGTCGGTGGGATCGGACACGTCGACGAGCCAGGTGCCGGCGTCCCAGTAGGCCAACACGGCCAGCCCGTCGTTCACCCACACGTCGTGGAGATACCGCAGCAGTGGGTCGACGGGTTCCCACTCAGGTTCGACATCCAACAGCGACCAGCGGGCGATCTCCTGTGGGTCGGTTGGGTCGGCGATGTCGACGACGACAAGCGGGTTGCGCTCCATCTCGTTGCCGCAGAGATAGGCCACATCGCCGTCGACAAAGCAGTTGTGGAGGTGGTACTCTGTCTCGAAGGTGCCGAGGTGGGTCGGATCAGCCGGATCGGCCACGTCGACGACGAGTGCGGCCCGGGGGCCGGGGGTGCGGTCGTTTGCGGGGCCGACGACGAGCAGCCGGTCGCCCGAGACCTTCACGTCGTAAATCTCGCGGAGCGGGCCGTCGGGGTGATCAGCGAGTAAATCGCGGACATCGGCGAGGACGGTCGGCTCAGTTGGATCAGAAATGTCGACCGTCGCGTAGCCGGTGGTCGTCGCCACGTAGGCGACCGAGCCATCGTCGCCGACGACGGCTTCGGTTGTCCCCTCGATTTCGACCGAGCCGAGTGGTTCGTAGGGGTCGGCCGACTCAGCGGGTCGGCGGCGGTCGACGAGACGGCTGGCCCCGTAGAGTGTGGCCGAGCCAAGGGCTCCGAGGCCGGCCAGTGTGATCGCCGCGCGTCGCTTCATACGTATATCACGGGAACAGTCGGTAAAACGTGTGTGTTCAGAGCCGTGAACGGTCGCCGGTGCCGTCGGTGAGCGCGCTGGCGACTGCGCCCATGACAACCACATCATCGCCGTGGTCGGTGAGCGTTATTTCGGGGATGTTCGCCATCACCATCTCGTCGAGTCGCTCGCGCAAGGGGTCGACCACCAAATCGGGGTTGTTGAGCGCGACCGCGCCGCCGACGCTGACCACCAGCGGGGCATAGGCGTGGACGATGTTCGCCAGCCCCATCGCGTTCCAGTGGGTTACCTGCTCGATAACGTGGCGGGCGAACGTGTCCGATTTGGCGTGGGCAAACACATCGACCGCCGAGAAGTCGGGATCGTCCAGCGGGAGAGCGGTTTCGATTGGGTCGTCGTCGTGGAGCCGGCGGGCGTATTCGGGGATGTTGTTGCCCGAACAGTAGGCCTCCCAGTGGCCGTCGTGGCCACAGCCGCAGGTCATAATCCCCTGTGGGTCGAGCGTCATGTGGCCGACCTCGCCGGCGTTGCCGTCCCAGCCGGCGATCACGTGGCCGTCGACACAGACGCCCGCGCCGATTCCCGAAGACATTGTCAGGTACACCATGTCGTCGGGGTTGCGCTCCGAATGGAACCGCTCGCCGATGACGCCGGCGTTGGTGTCGTTGTGGAGGTAGACGTCGGTCGTGTTGAGGAGTTTCGAGATCGGGCCGGTAAGCGGAATGCGCTCGACGGCGTCCGGGAGGTTCGCGGGGTCTTCGACCGCGCCGGCCGCCAGATCCAGCGGCCCAATCGAGCCGATGCCACAGGCAGCCACCACCGATGGGCTGATCCCGACCTCCGCGCACGCTTCGCGGATCAGATCCAGAATCGCTTCGGTGACGGCGATGCCGGTCGGTCCGCGCGGCGTCGACCCGCGAGCCGTTGCCAGAATCGTCGCCGACTCGTCTGCGACGACCGCTCGGACGTTGGTTGCCCCGAGATCGACGCCCACGTAGTAGGCCATTGTCGAATAAGGAAACGCGGCGGCACTTAATTAAGCCGCTTTTTCCGTTCGTTTGGCGGTGCTTACCATCCAGCATATGGAAACTCATCTGCCGTCAGTCCCTGTCAGGCTCACCTGGCTGGACCGGGTATGTCACGCGAACCCAGCCAATCAGCCCTATCGAAACCGTTTTGATGAAACCTTACGGACAGTCAGTATGCCGACCGAACCCACCACGGGATACGACCCAACATTGGGCAAGAAGTTTATTTTC
>Ga0207421_10005716_pt1 | contig 13825 bp, 9 predicted proteins | sample SodLakKL_010_SED_4_FD_187542 | JGI IMG/M metagenome (GOLD analysis project Ga0207421, IMG submission 187542) | Alkaline sediment microbial communities from Lake Tanatar, Kulunda Steppe, Russia - 8KL_010_SED (SPAdes) (version 2) | ecosystem: Environmental > Aquatic > Non-marine Saline and...
GTAGTGTTACCGATAATGATGTTACCCTTGGTCCTGGAGACACCTACGACGAAACCTTCACATGGACGACAGGAGAAGGAGATGCTGGGGAATATGATGTAACCGTAGCTAGCGAAGATGACTTTGAGGAAGTAACTGTTACGGTGATCGAAGGACCTCCAGTCCTCTATCCTATCGAAGAACTTTACACCGATAACTTGGAAGGAGAGATAGAATATCTCCAGCATGATCCAGAAAGCGACGAAGCATACGATAACTGGTATGAAGCCTTAGATTCTGAAGCGGACACGGAACTTGAGGTCGAGATGGATTCTCCGGAAGATGAACTTGATGGGGAACAGACGATAGGAGTACTTCTTAGAAGAACGGACAACAGTGATAGAACGCCGGATGTAACTATAGAACTATACCAAGATGGTACGTATATCGACACATTGGCAGAAGAATTAGAGGTAGCTGATCCAGATGGAGAAGTTCATTACTTCAACTTTGATGCCGCTGATCTGGTCGATCCCACAGGGGAAGGTATTACACTCGAGTTCATCGGTGATAGAGCAGGAGGACCGTGGGGTGACAGAAACACTGTGGAATATGGAGCAGTAGAATGGGAAGCAAACACAGTCGGAACCAATATCGAAAGTTTAGAAACCGCTAATTCTCTTAATCATCCTGAAAAAATAATACATTCTGAAGACGATAGCGAACACCTAAATAATGAAAGGAAAGTTTCTAAAAGTTCTTACTTCACACTTACAAATCATCTGAACCAACATCTCCTACCAGAAAATAAGGCAGGTGATATCTGATGTGCATCTTCATCGAGGGCTGGGACTGCAACTTCGCCGGTCAGGAGATCACGCTAGACATATGCAAGACCTGTATCGATGCAAGACGGTTATACCATGAGACCAAGCATGATAGAGCTCTGCAGGAGCGAAAGAAAAGGATGGAAAAAGAGGCAAGGGAAAAGAAATCGAGAAGAGAAATCGTACCCGAAAAAGAAAGGCCAAAACGAAAAGAGACCACAGAAAGCCCTAAGATCGAAGATAAAAGCCTGCTAGACACTCTTCAAGAGCAAGCATTCACATCCAAAGATAAAGGTCCGTTAGACGCTCTTCAAGAGCAAGCATTCACATCCAAAGAGGAAGGCCTGATAGACACTCTACAGGGACAAACCTCCGATGAAAAAGTCCAGGACGAAGATTCGATAGAGCTACTCGAGCCTATTTCGATAATCGAGATGAAGAACTTAGAAGGCTCCTTAGAGGATATCCGGGACGATCCTACCAGACCGACGGATACGTGGCTAGAGGCTGCGGAGGAAGGAGAAAAGTCCCTACTCAAGGCAGAATTCCCCAATCCTCCGGATAAATTACAAAGTGGAGAAGATAGGCAGGAATTCCTTGTCAGAGTCAGAAGGACTCAAGACGAAATTTTCTTCCCTCCATACCCCGAAGTAAATGTAAAGATCTGTGAAGATGATGATCTCGTTACCGAGACAGGTCGAATAAAGATCGAAGATGTTCATGGGGAAGTCGTCTCACTCAGATGGGATGCCGGAAGACTATTAGATCTGTATGGTACGGATGTTGAGATCATCGTCGAGGGTTTCGGCGCGGGAGACGACGGCATACAAAACCGTATCGAGATAGGAGCCATCGGATGGCGCGCAAACCTGGTTAAAAGCACTACTGAAGTAGAAAATACCGAAGAACAGACTTTGGAGGAAAGGCTTTTATCGCCTCTAGAAGAAAATTCCAACGGAGAAAGCATAGAGACGATACGATCTGATATCAATCCTCTAGAATAGTATCTCACTTAGCAAGAACTCGTTTTCAAATTTTACGATTCAGATAAACTTCAAAATTTGCCCCTCCGATCCTAGAATCTTTTACTTCTACGCTACCGCCGTAACTTTCGGCTATCTCTTTGACCATGTATAACCCTAAACCTGTTCCTCCATACTCCCCACTTCTGAAACCTCTCTCAAATATCTTCCCTTTCTCATCATCAGATATACCTACGCCATCGTCTTCGACACTAACCACACATCTATCTTCTTCAACTTGAAAAGAGATCTTGATCTCATAACAGCTCGAATGTCGAATAGAATTTTCTATCAGATTGTAAAAGAGTTCATCTAAAAGAGGTCCACCTTCGACTTTACAGACACATCTATTTTTTTCAAGCTTTATACCTCTCTCCTTTAATCGACTTCCGTGTTTCGATATCACTTCATCCATCACTGCGTTCAGATCTACTTCCTCTATCTCTTCCTCCTTGATCCTCCTGAGCATCCGAATTTTTTCGATTATATTTAAAGCTTCCAAAACAGCCTTTTTCGTCTTCTTTCTGTACTCTTCTATTTTCTCAGAGCGATCATGATCCCGCATGATGTCAAGATAACCTCTAGCGATCTGAGCCTTGTTACCGACGTCGTGCATCAGCAGGGAGTGGAGGAACTCGGCTCTCTCTTCAGTTTCTATCCTCTTCAAAGCTTCGGTGACATGGCCGATCAGCAGTTCAGATATCTTAAGATCTTCCTCATCGAACTTACCCGACTCAGTGGAAACCGCCTCGAAGACTCCGTACTTTCCTATCGGTACACTCAAGTACGATCTGTATTCTCCTTTCACCGGTCTTGCGTCCTTCTCTGCGGATAAATCTTTTACCAGATATGATTCCTGATCCATGTAGGTCTTACTATCTAAACCTCCTTTTTCTATCTGCCTCTCTATAGAACCATCCTCAGATATGCCCGCCGATACCTTTTTCACCACGAACTTGCCTCCCTCCACAGCGCCAAAGCAACACATATCGAAATCTAAAATCCTCTCCGCGCCTTTCAACGCGTGAGAATAAACTTCACCTTCGGATCGTATGGTATCCATCACAGCGCTCATCCGATTGAGTTCTTCCAACTTTCTCTTCTGCTCCTTGATCTTCTCTTCACCTCTGATCCTTTTCAGGACCTGGTTTGTATGGTGAATGAGTATCTCCGCTAGCTCCAAGTCTCTTTCATCAAAATCGTTCTTTTGTTCTGATAACACCTGGAAAACACCGAATCCTCCTACCGGTACACTGATAGCCGATCTGTAAGATTCTCTTTTGGGTTCCGCGTCCTCTTCCCGATCGAGATCACCTATCAAAAAGGACTCATATTCCTTATAGCTCCTTCCAGCCATACCTTCGATAGGATAGCGCGTACCTTTTTCTTGGACCCCTCCGATAGTAGCCTTGACTTCGAACATACCCTCGTCAACGATATCTAAACTGCAGACCTCGAAATTCAATATATGTTGAGAGGCATCCATCGTGATCTCATATAACTGTTCTTCATCGGCAACTGATTCCATCTCCACCGCAACGTCATGAAGTCTTCTGATCTTCTCTTCAGTTTTTTCTATCTTCTTTCTTCTTTTCCGGAGTTCATCCTCTTTTTTCTTCCTATCTGTGATGTCTATGACCGAGATCAGACTGGCCTTTTCACCTTTATAATCGATATCGCTGGTTTCGAGATGGACCCATTTTCTTTTCCCCTGTTTAGTTATTATTTTGAATTCATAACTAGATTCCACTTCGTGTCCTTCCTCCTTCTTCAACAACCATTTTCCCAAACTATCTCTATCTTCTGGTGCAACCAACTCACAATTTTTCTTCGTTTTCAACTCTTCTAAGGAGTAGCCGGATATCTTCTCAGAAGCGGGATTCGCATACACCATGTAGCTATCCTTACATATCGCTATGGCCACAGAAGTTGTCTGAGCCAGATTTATGAATTTATCTCTGCTCTCCCTAAGTTCATTTTCAACGATGATCTTTTCTCTTGCCAACCCTAGGTCTCCAGCCACCTCTTCCATCAGTTCTATTTCCTCATCAGAAATCTTTCGAGATGATTCAACACAAACTCTGATCAACCCTGTCAACTTTGATTTGTGGGTGATAGGTAATAAAAGCGTGTTGTGATATGATCCCTCATGCGAGTATTCACATTCCACACAGTATTTTTTTGGATCATTTACGAAGAGGGCAGAATGTTCTTTCACTACTTCCTCAACACACTTGGGCGCGTCCCCAGAACCCTCGCCCGTGATCTCCCATCCCCTCTCCGGATGTTCCCCATAACTAGCTATAGGTTTGATCTTACCATCTTTTCTATCTAAAACAGAGATCTCTAGATCACTGTAATTTCTTATTTCCATCAATTCGATCGCTACTTTTTCCATCAGTGTTTTTAAATCATCTTCCTGGATTATGAGCTTGTTCACGTTCTTTATAGATTTCAATAAAGAATTGAGCTCGATCACCTTATTTTCCGCTTTTTTGTGTTCGACTTCCTGTTTTATAGCTTTTAAAAGAACGTCGTATTGAGTATCTAGATCGCCACCTTTCTGTAGGTATCTATCTGCGCCTAGATTCAGAGCCTCTATCGCCACATCTTCTCTACTTTTACCGGTGAACATGATAAACGGGATATCATCTTCCCTTTCTTTCCTCAAAACCCTCAAAAAGGCAAGACCGTCCATATCGGCCATCTGGTAATCTGATATCACCGCATCATAGCCATCTCCATCCAAGAGATCTAAAGCTTTCGGTCCTGAAGTGGTCGTATCGATTTCAATTCCTTCTCTTTTTTCCTCCAAGAAGAACTTTGCCTGTTCAAGCAGAGCTGTATCGTCGTCTACCAACAAACATCTGATGGACTCCGCCTTTATATTTGACTGATCGCTGAGCTCCGATATCAAAATATCAAATAGCAATATGGTCTTGACTAATATAAGAACGTATTGTAGAGTAATCAAACAGAACTTGAATCCCATCCAACTCTGGGCAAGTATCTGGAAGTTATACGCTCTCACAGGTACAGATCACCTCTCTTATAGAAGTCGACACCGTCTTTCCAAGCAGTAGGTGAAATAGATAACCTAATTCCCTTTCTATATAGGTATATTTAGACTATATATCAGATGGTGATAAAGCTCTCGATTTTCTCAAAGTAAATAATAGGCACGCTGATAATATGCTTCACGAAAAGAAGGAAAGAGCGATAAAAAATGGATAGAGCTGAAGTCATAGGGATAGCCAAAGCGGGCCTGTGGTTCCTTACCACATTATGGTTCGCATACATGTCAGCGATCATTCTCTGGCATATCGATAAAACCACGTGGATGATAACGTTGGATTTTAACTACTATGGGGAGGCGATCATAGAGATGCCGATATTCTTCATCTCGACAATATGGTTGATCCTCAATGGTTCTAAACGGGCATCTAATTTATTGGGTGATCATACGGAGATACTCAAAAAACTATTCGGATATTCGGGCTGACTAAAAGAGCAAAAAGGCTCTTTCCTTCGTATATGTTCATAAAGCACTGGACATAAAAAGACAGAAGTAAATAGCTATGTTCTTCCATTCAACTCCGGACACGTATATATCTGAAAGGGATGCACTCTGAAAGGTACAGATCTCCTCTTTTATAAAAGTCGATACCGTCTTTCCAAGCGGTAAGTGAATCGATCTCGAGTATAACCGGATCGGGATGGTGTCTTTTTCCTACCTCCATCGCTTCTTCTACTGAAGTCGAAAGGTGTACGTATTGTCTCCTCATAGGCTTTAAACCTTCATCCAAGATGGAATTCAAAGATTCGGGGGAAGTTCCGTGGTACAATTTGTCCGGAGGTTCATCTCTCTGCTCTATTTTCACATCGATAGAATGCCCGTAAAGCGCTCGTATTTTTTCCTCTTGTGTCTCAAATCTTTTCTTCCTACTTTTCTTTACCAGATAGTCTATATCTTCTCTAGAAGCCCAGGAGTGCTTCGTCTCCTTCAATGATTCGAGAACAGCTTCTAGATCCGCGAACCCCTTATCGTCTATAGTCAGACCCGCAGCTTCAGGATGATGCCGCAGCAGATACGAGAGGTGTTTGCTCAGATCTCTATATCTCTTCGGCAGTTCCGACATTATATCTAAAGGTATACGCTCTCACTTTTTCCATCTGTATATATGACCTTCCTCATCTTTAGTTATCTCGACCATGTCCGTCTTTTGCTCTATCAGATCCAAAGCGGATTTACCCATCTCCCACATGTCTCTTTCCGTGAGGTTTTCATTTTCTTTCAGGATCTCTCTGACAGTGGTTTCGCTAGGATCGTCTAAAAATTTAAGGTATACAGAAATCTTCATATCTCTCAGAGGTACCTCCCTTTTATCTCGAAGATACTTCAAACACAGGGACGCTATTTTTTTGACATTCTCATCTCCATAGATCTCCTGTTCTCCTTCCAGATTTTTCAAGACGTCAGATACTGACTGATTCGAAACGGGCCTCTCAGTAGATGTGCTTTCTCCCTCGGCCTTATGGCCTTTACTATCATCTATACATTTCATCTCTTGCCCTCGTAGAGGGATGTACGTTATGTCCCTCTATATATGCATATTCAATAAGATATTAATATTTCTTTTGGTCTTTAAGTAGCCTTTTAGTGCGATCTCATTTCTACCTTAAATACTTCCCCTTGACCTCGTCCATATCGTATAGGATAGGTGCCTTCTCTATTCTATCGTAGATGTGCTTCATCGCGAGGACGTCATCTTTGGCGTAAGTCTCCAGTTCCGCCCAATCGGGCTCTTTTTCCCTATCCCGCATATACTCAGAATAAATTCTACCCACGTCTCCTCCATCTAAACCTACGAGTTTTTGTTCGAAATCTAACCTTGAAGCGACGATATCAAGTTTCGAACATCTGCAGGGAAGGGCCGCGTGCTTATCCACCCAGTACATGAAGTCTACCTTTTCGATATTATCCCAGACACGTTTTCTCTCTGGAGCATACTCCTCAACGAATCTGCCCAGATGTTCAAAGTCAAATTTCTTTCCATACCAAGCCAGAAGAACACTGTTACCCACAGAATTTTTTTCCAAATAGTCAAGAAATCGCTCTATAACTCGTCCTTTCTCGCTGGGATCTTTTTCCAAAAAACTGTAATATCTTCCTCGCCCATCGTCGAACAGACCGATATGCCAGATAATAGACGGTTTCAAAGAGTCCGTCTCTATATCGATGAATATCCTATGCTTTCTCTCAAGGTCGTTCTTTTTGATCCGATATACCTCTTTCTCTTCTATCGCTTTGGCAGAGCTTATCCATTTCGTACTTCTATAGGGTCCTATGCCTTCGCACTGCAGCATCTTCTCAGGATCCATAGAATATAGATCTTTTCTTGACTTTACCCCCATGCGCTCAAGTTCGGTAGAAAATCTTTTTCCGAGCCCCGGGACCGCAGAAAGGCCCACTTTGCTTGCATTGAGCGTTTCGATATAAGGGCGTTTTCCCGTGACGACGCTGGGTATCTTGATATCCTCTATCCCGTCGGAGAGGCCAAAACCGTAGATCCTGTTTTTTTCATGGACCGGTTTTTTACCGGTCTCGATCTCCGTAGATAGGACGTGAAAATCGTCTAACTCTCTCTGTATCTTTTCTAAAATAGAGGTATTGACCAGTTCAAAATCGAAGGTCTTCGGATCAATATCTTCTTTTATGAGGTCGGTGATCAAGACCACTTTTCCACTGTTCAACTCCATCAAGTTCATGTTAGATAACGAGTCTTTATCCCTCACCAATAGTAGGGTCTCGTCGCCCAAACGCCTTTTTTCGATGGTCTTGACATCATCCATATCTATAGATTCGTAGGAAAAGTTTTTCTCGATAGCCCTCTTCTCTCTCCATCTCACTTTGGATGTGACTGTTATATCCGGTTCAAAGTACGTCAAAATATCGTCGATCTCGTCCTCTGAGTATCCCCAGATCGCCCTGCCGGGCAGATGCAGTATCTTCATCATCATAAATGAGGTGATCAAACCATAAAAGCCTTATCACTCAACGGGACTTTTTCCCCTGATGGACGGATCTTATCTTCGATCGGCTTATCACGATTATCAAGGACAGATCGTTTTCTCAACAACGATCCCGGATAAAGAACCCGATCACCGCGAGAGTGAATTGTTGAATCCTTCACTCAAAGAAAGACTGCAGGAAGAAAACATCTCGCTCTACTCCCATCAAGCTAGAACCATAGACCTGTTCCTTGAACAGAATGACGTATGTTTGAACACCGGGACCGCTAGTGGAAAGACACTCGCCTATGCACTTTCCGTTGCACACCTGTTACATCAGGAGGAAAGTTCTAAAGCACTTCTCATCTTCCCGACCAAAGCTCTTACGAGAGATCAGAAAAAAGAAGTGGAAGATATTTTCAATATGATGCACCAGGATATAGACCTCGGCATCTACGATGGAGACGTCTCTGCAGAGAGTAAAAGGAATGTTAGGAATGACGCTGACATAATACTCACAAATTTCAGTGGTTTGAACCTCTACCTGAGCCATCATGAGAAATGGTCTACATTTTTTTCAGGTCTTGAAGCGGTTATCGTCGACGAAGCACACCACTATAGAGGTCTACTGGGGATCCACGTCGCCTGGATAATCAGAAGGTTGAGAAGGATCTCAAGATATTATTCAAAAGATCCTAGATTCATATTGACCAGCGCTACCTTAGGCAATCCAAAGCAGCATTCTGAAAATCTCGTGGGTAAAAAATTTGAGGTGGTAGACCAAGACGGGAGCGAAAGAGGAAAGAGAGATCTGATATTCTGGGATCCTCCTAAATTCCACAAAAAGGCGGGAGAGAGGAAGAGCACCCACAGAGAGAGCAGCGAGTTGATGGCATTCCTGGTAGACCGGGGTCTTCAGACTTTGATGTTCGCTCCGTCCAGGAAGATGACCGAATTGGACGCACTTTGGACACGGGAGATACTCGAGGAAGAATTCAACAACAAGACAGCAGAGGTGAGAGCTTATCACGCTGGACACTCAAAAGAGCAAAGGAGGAAAACGGAGGGAAAGATAAAAGACGGGAGTACAGAAGGAGTCGTTTCGACCACGGCTCTCGAACTTGGGATAAATATAGGAGGTATAGACGTTACACTCCTTTCAGGATATCCCGGTTCCAGGATCAGCTTCTGGCAGCAGATAGGAAGAGCCGGGAGGGGAACTGAAGAAGTAATGTCTGTCTTAGTGCCTTTCAACAGCGCCCTCGACCAGTATATAGTGAATGAGCCGGAACATCTTCTCGGCGAACCCGTCGAGGATGCGGTTATAGATCTATCGAACAATCACGTTTATTCAAAACATCTGCTCTCCGCGGCACAAGAATTGCCGCTCAGGAAAGGAGATGAAGAATTCTTGAGCTCCAGGTTGAAGAGAGCGGCGGAGATGTGGAAAAAGGAAGGAAGTTTGATCGGAGATCTGAAATCTGGATACCGTTATGTCAGAAACGATTTCCCACAACAGAATATAGATCTTTATTCTATCAGCGAGGATACATTCGAAGTACAGATAAGAAAAGACGGCTCGCTGGAAAGTTTACCGAAAGTGGAGAAGAACAGAGCGTATAGGGAATTTCATCCCGACGCGATCTATCTTCACCAGGGTGAGTATTATCAGGTCGTAGAATTTCAAGAGGGTCCTCGATCTAAAGTGGTCCTGGAACCCGTCGATACGGACTATTATACGGAGACCCTCAGAGATACGACCATCTCGAATATAGAGGTGGAGGAGAGCAGAGATGCGGGGGAATACAGAGCGTTCAAGGGTACAAGCGACGTGAGTATCCATCACTTCGCATATAGAAAGAAAAAATTGGCAGATGATGACGTTCTCTCTACGGAAAGACTCGATCTAGAACCGGTTACAATAAACACGGATATCAGTTGGATAGAGATACCCGATCATATCAAAAGAGAGTTGTTGAAGACCGCTGATGAAAAGATAAGATCCGGAAGATGGGTTGAAGGTGCTGAAGAGTGTTATGCAGGCGGTTTACACGCCGCCGAACATTCACTGATACATATGCTACCTCTGATCATGTTGATCGATGAGAAAGACGTAGGCGGCCTCTCAACGGATCTTCACCAGGAACTCGGAAAGCCCGCCGTGTTTATACATGATGTGATCGAAGGCGGTGTAGGCTTCTCCCACGACGCGTATTCTCGATTCGAGGAGTTGGGAGCAAAATCGGTCAAAAGGTTAAAGGGATGTTCCTGCGATAGTGTGAAAGGCTGTCCCGCGTGTACTTTCTCTCCAGACTGTGGAAATGATAACGAACCTTTGAACAGGTTATTGGCTGTTGAGCTGCTGAAGAGATTGTACGAAGTTAAGGAGTGAATCCAGAGATCTTTATCACAAAGGCGCGGAGCCGGGCGGTTTTGGAAACAATCTCGTATCCACTATCTCCTCCAAACCGCAGATAAATCTGGTGAGCCTCTCTATACCCATACCGAAGCCTCCCGAATCGGGTATACCTTCATCAACCATTTTGAGATAGTATTCAAAATCTTCGGGATCCAATTCATGCTCCTCCATCCGCTGCACGATCCTATCTTTCTCTGATTCTCTTTCTCCTCCTGAGAGCGCTTCTCCGAAACCCTCAGGATATATAAGGTCCATATCTTTTAGGATACCGGGTCTTTCTGGGTACTCCTTATCGTAAAATTCTCTCTGCTCGGCCGGGATATCTATCAGCCAAAAGGGATCCTCTTTTTGCTGTGAAAGCACCTCTTCGAAGATCCGACCGTATTCGCTGTATGCATGATGATATTTTATTCGCTCGAAGGGCGTCTCAGGTATCTTTAGCTCTCTATCGAAGAAAGCTAGTTGTTCCTGGCAGTTTTCTTTTACACTCTTGATCACGTGCACCAAAAGTTCCTCACCAAGCTCCAACAGATCCTCTCTTCTAGCGCCTGAAACCTCAAGGTCGAGTTGTGTGAATTCGACCAGATGTTTACCCGTATCGGCAAGTTCTACTGGTTCTAATCTAACATTTGGTGAAAAAACGAATATCTTATCATGGGTCAAGAGAGATATCTGTTTGTGCAGTATCATGCTTTTAGTCAATTGAAATTTTTTTCCATAATATTCGAATTCGGCTTTGCCGGTAGCATGGTACAGGGGATCTGTTTCTGGAGATATGATCACGGGAGAGATCTCTTTGAACCCGTTATTCCTCAGATGATTTCCAAGTATCTTTTTAATCTCAGTCTTCACTTCCAAGACATGCTTCATCTTTTCTCCTGTACATCTTTCTCGTAGTTTTTCTAGATCTACTGACGGGTTAGCCGAGGGGTTTTCTTCCAAATTTCCACCACAAGATTAGAGTGAAAAAGAATCTATTTAAGTTTTTCAGATACTTCGGTTTTGTAGAAGAGAAAATGAAATATTAAAATCTCTATCATTTTTTTCAGAATGTAAATCTCGCCTCAAATTCCCGAGTGACGGGTATAGTTTCAAAAAGGACCTCACCGGTGACTTCTCCGTCCAGTATCATCTCGAAGTTACCAGCTTTCAAAGCTGCAACGGTTGGATCGCTGACGTCATCATACTCGACAGTTATAACTTGCTCATCATATATCGTTTCACCAGATGGAACCACTCCGAGATCCAGATATCCTTCTCCAACGTACTCATCTTCCACGTAAATGTCGTACACGACGGTGATATATGGAGTATCATACCTGGAGGGATTGTAGAACTCCATCTCGATCGGTATATCGATAGATTCTGGACCCGGATCTGGTCGTTCAGGATTCTCCATTTCGTACTCCAAACTTTCAGCGGCGACATATTCGGTGTAAAGGATATATCCGACGATACTTGCAAGTATCAATAAAATGATAGGTACTATCACGATTCCTCTTTTGTAAAAGGGCTTCTTTGGGATCTTTCTATTTGGGGATCGACGTTCACTATCAACACCGCTTGATCTCTGTCCCGTTTGGGGGCTCTCTTTACGTTCATGATCTGATGATAGAAACATAGTGACCATCACATCTAATGAAATAAGATCGTATAGATGGGCTCAGCCGGGTTCGAACCGGCGACCTCCGCCATTTTGAGCGTCAGCTTAAAGCCAGTGGATTCCTCCGGAATCCAACGCGTGTCAAGGCGACGTCATGACCAGCTAGACTATGAGCCCTTTTCAGTTCATTCTTTGATTACCGTAATCCGATATATATCTCTTTTGCTTGATATGCTGCAAAAGCAAAAGATTGTTATAGTCTTTCGAAGAACTAGTTTACCGATGGATTACTTTCAGGAGATAATCGAGGAGATAGTCCAAGGCAAGATAACCACACCTGATGAACTGCAGAAGGCTAAGATCAGGATCTGCAAAAAATACGAGAGAGATGAGCTTCCGAAGAACGCCACCATATTGAAAAAAGTGGATGAGATGGAAGACGTCGATAGAGAGGAAGTTCTCCACGTGCTTCAGAGAAAGCCCTCTCGAAAAAAATCTGGTGTTTCTGTTATCGCCGTGATGACATCTCCAGAAGAATGTCCACATGGTAGATGCAGGATGTGTCCCGGAGGTCCCGAGAGTGAAGAGCCCAGCCCTCAGTCTTATACAGGAGAAGAACCCGCGGCTTTAAGAGGCGAGAGGAACGATTTCAGTCCTTACGAACAGGTAAAAGATAGATTAAAACAGTACAAGGCGATAGGCCATGAGACCGATAAAGTGGACCTCATAGTGATGGGCGGTACTTTTCCCGCGAGAGAATGGTCTTATCAAAAGGGATTCGTGAAAGGATGTCTAGACGCACTGAACGATCGGAGATCAGACTCTCTAAATGAGGCTCAAAAGATAAACGAGGACTCTAACAAAAGATGCATCGGGATGACCATAGAAACCAGGCCCGATCACTGCGGAGAAAAAGAACTCGACAGGATGTTAAAACTCGGAGCTACAAAAGTCGAGATCGGAGTCCAATCTATCAGAAACGATGTTCTAGAGTACATAAAAAGGGGCCACACGGTAGAAGACTCCATTGAAGCTACAAAACTGGCCAAGCGGAGAGGTTTCAAAGTTTGTCACCATATTATGCCCGGGCTTCCCGGCATGGACAAGAAGAAAGACCTCGATGATTTCATCACACTCTTCGAAGATCAACGATTCCGACCGGACATGTTAAAGATCTATCCTGCTTTAGTGATCAAAGGAACCGATATCTATGAAGAATGGAAAGAGGGAGATTATGAACCACTATCTACCGAGGAGGCTTCCGAACTCGTCGCAGAGATGAAATCTAGAATGCCGAAATATGTGAGGATCCAGAGAGTTCAACGAGATATCCCATCGCCGATGGTCGAAGGTGGTGTTAAGAAGAGTAACCTGAGACAGTATGCGAGAGAAGAACTCAAGGAGAAGGGAAAAAGATGTGAGTGTATAAGGTGTAGAGAAGCTGGTCATTCGGATGAAGACATAGATATGGATTCAATTGAGCTTAAAACGTTGACTTATGAAGCCTCTGATGGTGAGGAATATTTTCTTGAATTGAGCGATGATAAAGACGTACTGCTAGGATACGCTAGGCTCCGTTTTGACGATGAAGTCCCTCCCACCATAAGAGAATTGAAGGTCGTTGGAGAGATGACTCCTGTTCACCAGAAAGGAGATGACTTCCAACACTCGGGATTCGGATCTCGACTCCTTACTGAGTGCGAATCTTTGGCTCAAAAAGAAGGAGAAAAAGTAAGAGTGATAAGCGGAGTCGGTGCGAGAAATTATTATAAGAAGTTCGATTATCATTTAGAAATGCCTTATATGGCAAAAAGATTTTGAGGTAAATATACAAGAAAAAATTTAAATAATATGAGCTATTTTATATGCTGGTGTAAATATGAATGAAGAAGGACAGATAGGTGAGGACCAACCGGGGAAAGAAACCGGTCAACAAGAGTGGTCACAGCAACCACCACAGCAA